>Ga0209624_10000210_pt1 | contig 53321 bp, 47 predicted proteins | sample JacPinW_OM2H0_O1_FD_188565 | JGI IMG/M metagenome (GOLD analysis project Ga0209624, IMG submission 188565) | Forest soil microbial communities from Algoma, Ontario, Canada - Jack Pine, Ontario site 1_JW_OM2H0_O1 (SPAdes) (version 2) | ecosystem: Environmental > Terrestrial > Soil > Boreal...
CGAATCCGGCCGCTCCAGTTCAAGCTCTGCCTTCTCGAGAGGGAGCCGATCGCAGCGCAGCTCAGTGCTTTCCTCTGTGTTCCCCTGTGCCCTCTGTGGTGATCGCTTTTTCGGTTGACTCGAAACGTGGGCGAGTGGACGGGTGGGACGCTCTCCATATCATCTTCTTCTCGACGAATCCGGCCGCTCCAGTTCAAGCTCTGCCTTCTCGAGAGGGAGCCGATCGCAGCGCAGCTCAGTGCTTTCCTCTGTGTTCCCCTGTGCCCTCTGTGGGATCGCTTTTTCGGTTGACTCGAAACGTGGGCAAGTGGACGGGTGGGACGCTCTCCATATCATCTTTTTCCCGACGAATCCGGCCGCTCCAGTTCAAGCTCTGCCTTCTCGAGAGGGAGCAGATCGCAGCGCAGCTCAGTGCCTTCCTCTGTGTTCCCCTGTGCCCTCTGTGGTGATCGCTTTTTCAGCTGCCTCCAAGCGACTAAATCGCTGAGGCGAGGTCGACCACTTGACAACGCCCCACTCACCCTCTACAATTAGCACTCAATAGGCGTAACTGCTAACAGTGCACCTATCCCAACCAAATCATAGGGTTACGAAGATCAACTGAAGGCAAATCACCTTCTCATACTTGAAAGGAGTAACAACCATGGCGAAATTTTCACCGCTTCACGACCGCATCTTGGTCCGTCGCGTGGAGGAAGCTTCCACCACTCGTGGCGGCATAATTATCCCCGACTCGGCTAAGGATAAGCCGCAGGAGGGAGAAGTCATCTCTACCGGCAAAGGCCGCACCAACGACGAAGGCAAGACCTTTCCTCTCGCAGTGAAGGAAGGCGATCGCGTCCTGTTCGGCAAATATTCCGGAACCGAAATCAAGATCGATGGCGAAGACTTCATCATCATGAAGGAAGAGGAAGTCCTCGGCATCCTCACCGGCGCCTCCACCCCGGCCAAGAAAGAACTCGCCGGCTCGAAGCGGTAACCCAGCATTGTCATCCTGAGCGCGCTCTTTGCGCGAAGGATCTATGCACCCGGTTTAGCTAGAAGCTAGCAGCTAAAAGCTCCCGGCTCATAGCTCAGAACTCAAGCAGGCCAGTCCTGCAAACGAAACTGAAGGAGAATAAATCAATGGCAAAACAAATCGTACACGGAGAAGAATCCCGACAGGCGATCCTCCGCGGCGTCAACCTTCTGGCCGATGCCGTGAAGGTCACTCTCGGCCCCAAGGGCCGCAACGTTGTTATTGAAAAGAAATTCGGTTCGCCGACCATCACCAAGGACGGCGTCACCGTTGCAAAGGAAATCGAACTCCGCGACGGCCTCGAGAACATGGGCGCGCAGATGGTCCGTGAAGTTGCCAGCAAGACGTCCGACGTCGCCGGCGACGGAACCACCACCGCCACCGTTCTCGCCCAGGCTATCTTCCGCGAAGGCGTCAAGACCGTCGCAGCCGGTGCCAATCCAATGGCCCTGAAGCGCGGCATCGAGAAAGCCGTCACCATCATCGCCGGCAAACTCGACAAAGAAGGCAACCGCGTCAACGGCGAGCTCGACAAGCTGTCGAAGCCCGTTAACAACGACAGCATGATCGCGCAAGTCGGCACCATCTCCGCCAACAACGACGAGACCATCGGCAAGATCATTGCCGAGGCCATGAAGAAAGTCGGCAAAGATGGCGTCATCACCGTTGAAGAGTCCAAGACTCTCGAGACTCAGCTGGAAGTCGTCGAAGGCATGCAGTTCGACCGCGGCTACCTCTCGCCCTACTTTGTCACCGATCCCGAGCGCATGGAAGTCGCACTCGAGAACGCCTACATCCTGATCAACGAAAAGAAGATCAGCTCGATGAAGGACCTGCTCCCGTTGCTCGAGCAGATCGCGAAGTCCGGCAAACCGCTGCTGATCATCGCAGAGGATGTTGAAGGCGAAGCGCTCGCTACTCTCGTCGTCAACAAGCTGCGTGGCACGCTGCAAGTCGCGGCCGTCAAGGCTCCTGGCTTCGGCGATCGCCGCAAGGCAATGCTGCAGGACATCGCAATCCTCACCGGCGGCAAGGCCATCACCGAAGATCTCGGCATTAAGCTCGAGAACGTTCAGATCGGCGACCTCGGCCAGGCCAAGAAGATCACCATCGACAAGGACAACACGACGGTGGTTGAAGGCAAGGGCAAGCACTCCGAGATCGAAGGCCGCGTGAAGGAAATTCGCAGCCAGATCGACAAGACCACCAGCGACTACGACCGCGAGAAGCTGCAGGAGCGGTTGGCGAAGCTGGTCGGTGGCGTGGCCGTCATTAAAGTCGGCGCCGCAACCGAAACCGAAATGAAGGAAAAGAAAGCCCGCGTGGAAGACGCAATGCATGCGACGCGCGCAGCCGTGGAAGAGGGAATTGTCCCCGGCGGCGGAGTGGCTCTGGCGCGTTGCGCCGCAGCGCTCGACAAGGTGAAGGCCGAAGGCGATGAGCAGATTGGCATCAACATCGTCAAGCGCGCCATCACCGAGCCCCTGCGCATGATCGCCGAGAACGCCGGCGAAGAAGGCGCAGTGATTCTGGGCAAGGTGCTCGATTCGAAGGAGAACAACTACGGCTTCAACGCCTTCTCCAACGAGTACGAGGATCTGGTCAAGGCCGGCGTGCTCGATCCGACAAAGGTCGTGCGCACCGCCCTGCAGAATGCCGGCTCCATCGCCAGCCTGATGCTCACCACTGAGGCCCTGATCGCCGAGATTCCTGAAAAGAAGGAAGCTCCGGCCCCGGGCGGACACGGTGGCGGCGGCATGGGCGACATGTACTAAACACTTAAGATTGTCATCCTGAAAGCCGCTTTTTTCAGGCGGAGCGAAGGATCTCAGTCTTATCGATTGTTAGGCGTTAGCCTACGAAGCCCCGCTCGCAAGAGCGGGGCTTTTTTGTGTGCAGCAGAAAAACTCATGTGGGGACAGCCGCCCTCGGCTGTCCGGCCGAGCAAAGCTCGGCAGTGGCTGTTATTCCGTTTGAGAAAAAGGCCTTGTCATCCGAGCCGTTCGGAGCCGCAAAGCGGGCGAGAACGTGTCGAGAAACCTGCTTTTTATTCACGGATCCCCGCATTGCGAAATCTCCGAGTAATAATTTCTCTTTGTCCCAACCGACCGTGTTGTGGTGTGGAACAATTCTCCTCGAAGTAGTCGTGAGTTCGAATGTAGTGGTGAGTCCGCCCTTTCTATTTGGCAAAAAGAAAACGTCTGGCGGATGCCAACCCTTCGCACAAAGCGCAAAGGATGGACCACCGGCCAAAGTCCCCACCCTCTTTCGCAAAGGACGTGAAAGAAGGATGGGGTAACCGGCAGCCGATTTCGTAGTAGTGCTGGTCAGAGGCGAGGCCGGGCCAGCCCCCTATTTGTGTGACTTACTTCACTCCTCCGCTGCGTTGTGTTGATCTGTTTTCACTCCAACAAGCGTTCCAGTGAACTCTCCCGTACCGACGAACCAAACAGGATTTCCGAGAGCGTCAAACAGAGTTGCCCCGGCTGTTTCCGTCATCGTGAGCGTGCCGGACGCATGCGCGAAGCGGCCCGTTCCACCGATAACTTGAAACGTCAATGTGCAATTGGCGAGTCCTGTCGAAAAATCTACACAATCGCTCCCTTGGGTAAGATTCAGTTCCAGGAGACTTCCGTCTTGGAAGCGAAATACGCTTCCCCCTGCCGGTTCAAGATAAAAGAACTGGTTTGGGCCCGAGCAACTGCTGGAAGCCGACGGATTATTATTCATCGCCCGAATGTTGTGAACGGTAAAGGGACCCAACGTACCTCCGCCGGCGAAACTGTCTTCACTGGTGTTCGTGTTTGGCTGTTGAAGGTTGATGGTGCTGGCCGCGTTGGTTCCCGAATAGGTCATCTTTACGGAGATGTCGCCCGCGTATGCCGTCGTTACTCCAATCGCCGCCATCAACGCTATTGTCGCGAGATGCTTAATCATTTTGCTTCCGAAACGGACCATCGTTTTCTCTCCCAAGCCACTTGAATTTGAGGGTTTCATGGAATCTCCTCGCCGTCCGCGACGTACCGCGTACGGAGCGTACGCACAGTGCTTGAAAATCTGTCGAGAAGTCCTTCGGATGCCTCTTCTTAGTTCTGATTATTTCTCGGTGCGGGGATATCTGTTTGAAAAAAAGGGCGTAACGCGACTTAGCTGAAGTGGCAGCTTATGGAAAGACCGCGCTCCCTCATGCTAGAATTTCGCTCCGCTTGGGGAATCGCCATGTCGGTCGGCGAAAGTCAAAAACTCAAGGAAACTTACGAGTTCGGCCCTTTTCGCGTCGATCCTGAGAAGGAGACTGTGCTGCGCGCGGGCGAAGCGATTCCGCTTCAGCCCAAGACCCTCCAGATTCTCCTGGTTCTGATCCGCCATCCTCAGAAGCTCGTCACCAAAGACGATCTGATGAAAGCGGTTTGGCCCGACACCTTTGTCGAAGAGGCCAACCTGAGCCGCAACATATTTCTCCTCCGCAAGGCGCTGGGCGACCGCCCACAAGATCATCAATACATTCTGACCGTGCCCGGACGTGGATATCGCTTTGCAGAGGACGTGCGATCAGTGCGGCACCAGGACGTTAGCGTCATCGCCAGCCAGCACTCCAAAACAGAGGTGCGAATCCGGGAAACGAAGCCATGGGGATGGATCGCGGCAACAGTCGTTCTCGCGCTCACTATCGCGTGCGCGACCTGGCTTCTGCTCCATCGCCAACCAGTTCCCTCTGAGAAGGTCACGGTTGTGGTCGGCGATTTCGACAACTCAACCGGCGATCCGGTCTTCGATGGCACTCTCCGCCAAGGCTTGTCGGTCCAACTGGATCAGTCACCTTTCTTGAGCCTGATCTCTGATGACCGTATCCGGCAAACGCTTCCTTTGATGGGCAAGACACTCGATCAGCGCCTCACTCCAGAAATCGGCAGGGAGGTATGTCAGCGCACCGGAGGCGGCGCGGTTCTGAATGGCTCCATTGCGACTCTGGGCAGCCAGTACATTCTCGGGTTGCGCGCTGTCAGTTGCAGCACCGGCGATGTTCTCGCCGTGGAACAGGAAACCGCCGACAGCAAAGAGAAGATACTCGCTGCTCTCGACCGAGCTGTCGAAAAGGTGCGTGAAAAACTCGGCGAGTCGCTCAGCACCATCTCAAAGTTCGACACACCACTGGAACAGGCCACCACTCCCTCTCTGCCAGCGTTGCAGGCTTACACACTAGGACGCAAGATGATGGTAGGGAACGATCGCTTCAGCGATGCCCTACCGCTTTTTCAAAGTGCAATTCAGCTCGATCCAAACTTTGCCATGGCTCTGGCCGCGCTGGGCTCCGCTTATCGCAGTCTCGGGGAAACCGAACTGGGAGCCGAATACGTCCGTAAGGCTTACCAGTTCCGGGCGAATCTAAGTCAGCCAGAAAAGTTCTATATCGAGTCAACCTACTATCACTACGTTACGGGCGACCTTGAAAAGGCTCGGCAAGTTTATGAGTTGTCGGCGCAGATCTACCCTCGGTATTCCGGGACTCATCTCCGCCTGTGGCTCCTATACTCCCAGCTTGGCGAGCAAGAGAAGGCTTTGAGCGAGATTCAAGAAGCAATCCGGCTGGACCGTTCGAGAACCATCGATTACGTCAATCTAGTCGAAAACTATACTGTCCTCAATCAGATCAAAGACGCTCGGGCTGCCGCGACTGAGATTCTTGCGAAACAGCTGGACCCGCCGGCGCTGCACATTCGGATTTATCTGTTGGATTTTCTTGAGGGTAACTCTTCGGGCATGCAGGACGAATTGCGCTGGGCTGCCGACAAGCCGGACATGGAAGGAGACATACTGGAACTGGAAGCCGAGACTGCCGCCAGTGCGGGACGCATAAAGCAATCACGGAAGATTTCGCGGCGCGCCATAGAAGCGGCGTTGCACGCGAAACAGAATGAACACGCCGCGCTGTTTGACACCGATCAGTCTTTCTGGGAGTCGCTGATGGGAATCACGCCTCCCGCACATGCGGATGCCGATTCCGCGCACCCTCCCTACGTCGGTTCAGAAACGAAGTATGCGGCGGCATTCGGCCTTGCCCTTGCCGGAGCAAATTCCCAAGCTAAAAACTTAGGCGACGACCTGGCGAAACGCTATCCGGATGACTCGGTCGTTCAATTCAACTTCCTTCCAACAATCCGCGCTCAGATTGCGTTGAGCCACAATGATCCATCGAATGCCATCAGCCTGCTTCAGTCTGCTGCGCGCTACGAACTGGGAAGTTTGCAGTGGATTCCGCTCGGACCCGTCTACGTGCGAGGAGAGGCATACCTTGCTTCCCACAAATGGATGGAGGCTGCCGCAGAATTTCAGAAGATTCTCGACCATCGGGGAATCGTCGCCAATCATCCTTTTGGCGCGTTAGCAAATTTGCAGTTAGCAAGAGCGTATGCCGGCGCCGGCGACGTTGCCAAGGCAAAGCGGTGCTACCAGGACTTTCTGAACCTCTGGAAAGACGCGGATTCAAACCTACCTCTCCTGATAAAAGCAAAAGTCGAATACGCGAAGCTGCACTGATAAACGGCGGGTGGGCCCCTGGTTTTGGGTTGAGCGGGTTTTTCTCTCCACCTTTGTCATCCTGAGGAGCGCGCTTCGCGCTCCGAGGGACCTTACGACCGCATGCACCCTCGATGCAGTCGACGAAGGGATGGCCCAATACCGTCTGATCTAGATTTTGATCGGATCACCGCGAAAGAGGCTGCCCCACTCGTCGCGGTTTTCGACGAGTGGGTACGGTGAACCTCCACGGGTTTTACACCGGGGTGCTGCATTCCTAGTGCTCTTTGGCGAGAAAGCCTGACTTGAGAGAAATCGAAGGGATGGGATGGTCAGTTTGAACTTCTGAGTTCATACACGGCGTCATCCCGAACGCCCGCGTTTTGACGAGCGGGCGGAGGGATCTCGCGTGGACAATACTTGCGGAGAAACTGGGCTGATGAGATAACCGACGGGCGGCCCATTCAAGGCTTCTTTTGCCCTGAGCGGGGAAGTCCGAATTGTGCGAGCGCCCCGAAGGCTGGCCGTGGAGCAGATTTCTCCATCACGCAACGTCTGAGAGGGACGAGTAGAAATCGAATCCGAATGGACCGCACGCAGGCGCGAACGAGCGGCGGGAAGAGGCTGTCCCGCCGTCGAACTGTCCCACCCGTCGGGGCCTTTCTTATTAGTTGAGCAAAATGGATTGTCATTCCGAGCCGTTCCGCAGCCGCGAAGCGGCGAGGACGCGTCGAGGAACCTGCTTTCACGCGCTAACTCTGTACGTTAGAGTTCTCGAGTTCAAGTCTCACCGGCACCACACTCAAGATTGGACGAGTGGCCCCATTCAAGCCCGGTTTTGGATTGAGCGGGTTTCCCTCTCCATCCTTGTCATCCTGAGGAGCGCGCTTAGCGCTCCGAGGGACCTAACGACCGCATGCACCCTCGATGCAGTCGATGAAGGAATGGGCCAATACCGTCTGATCTAGATTTTGATCGGATCACCGCGAAAGAGGCTGCCTCACTCGTCGCGGTTTTCGACGAGTGGGTACGGTTAACCTCGAGGGGTTTTACACCGTGGGTGCCGCATTCCTAGTGCTCTTTGGCGAGAAAGCCTGTCCTGAGCGCAGTCGAAGGGTCGGGCTTTTGGCGGAGGGTCAGTTTGAACTTCTCACTTCATACACGGGCGTCATCCCGAACGCCCGCGTTTTGACCAGCGGGCGGAGGGATCTCGCGTGGACAATACTTGCGGAAGAAACTGGGCTGATGAGATAACCGACGGGCGGTCAATTCAAGGCTTCTTTTTGCCTTGAGTGGGGAAGTTCCGAGGAAGTTATCAACAGCTCGCACTCGCCATGTGACATCTGCCCTTGCGTTCCACAGGCCAGACATCCGATCATCGTCCCAGCCCAAGGGCGTGGCAGCGATCTCAAGGCTAAAGCTAAGTCCTTATTCCGCAAGATTTTGCGTGTAAGTCTCAGGCGCTCAAGATTTTGCAGGGACCAACCGGGATCGGCACCACCTAAGCTCTTTGAAATCAAGATTTTGAGAATTTCGGTCCGAAAAACGCAAAACACTGCGACTGGGGCTCGAAACCCTCGATCAAATCGCGCCCAAGTTACGCTAAGGGATATGGCCCTTCCACGTAACCCCAATGTTTCGAGGATTTTACCCGTAAAATATTAAGCCACATAGACTTTCCCGCGATTTTCCCCTAACCCGATGATTCCAATAGACCCGGTGGGAAGGGGGGTATTTGGGAGTCCCAACCTTCAAAGAACCAAAGGTGGAACGAGTTCAGACAACGGGATGAGTGCTCAAAGCAACATTCAAAGCGGTGCTGGCCCCGCGAAGCTTGCGGAAGCACGGGAACGCCTGCGACGGCGATATCAGCCTGCGCGTGTGCGGATGTTGTTCGTGGGTGAGTCGCCGCCGGCGTCGGGGCGGTTCTTTTATCAGGCGGACTCCGGACTCTATCGCGCGATCCGGCAAACTTTTGTGGCGGCATTCCCAGAATTGAAGGACGCGGACTTCCTGGAATCTTTTCGCAATCTGGATTGCTACCTGGTCGATTTGTGCGGAAGTCCGGTCGACCGGATGACGCCGAAGAATCGCCAGCTCGCTTGCGCGCGGGGTGAAATGCGGCTGGGCGCAACCATTCGGCGGCTGAATCCAGAGGTCGTCGTCACGGTTGTTCGCTCCACCGCAGCCAATGTGCGACGCGCGATCGCTCGCGCGAAGTGGCAAGGTGAATTGGTCGAGCTGCCGTATCCGGGTCGCTGGGAGAGTCACAGGGTCGAGTTTGAGCGAACACTCAAGCCTGTCTTGCGTCGAACGTTACGAGGCTGAGCCAGCGAGCGTTCTCCGCAATACCCGTCGGCTTTCTGCCGAACTTTCTCGCGCGCGCTTCCGTACTTCTGGCAGGACCAGAATCCTCTCCCGAACTCGAGGTGTCATGACACAACATTGCCGCGCTGTGATGCTATCAGTGCTTTCGGTCGCCGTTCTTGCAGTCTCGCTCAGGGCACAAGTTGCACCGCCGCTCGAAAAGATTCAGAACCAGCAGGATCTCGACAAAGCCGGCGCCGCGCTCGATGCCGCGCTGTTTGACTCCTACAACAAGTGCGACCTGACGAAGTTCGAGGCGTTCTTCGTGGATGATGTCGAGTTCTACCACGATCAGGGAGGAGTGACGCTCGGCAAGGCAGCCCTGACCGACGCCGTCCGAAAAAATATTTGCGGAAAGGTGACGCGCGAGCTGGTTCCCGGCACACTGAAGGTCTTCCACATGAAGGGATACGGCTTGCTGGAGACGGGCGTGCATCAGTTTCATCATCCCGGGCACGAGGATACCGAAGGCGTCTGCGAAGGCCAGTTCATCCATCTCTGGCAGTACAAGGACGGAACGTGGAAAGTCACAAGGGTGATCAGCTACGACCATCATGCCGCGGGGAAGTGAGAGCGAGTGGTCGCATTCCATAGCTTTGATGCCCTCTCTTTTTTGCGTGAGTGAGATCGGATGGCGTTAACCCACCAGTAAAACTGGCGGGCTATTTTCGATCGTTGCTCCGGGACTAGACCAACAAATCAAAAACCCCACTTCTCGGGCAAACCGCGCGCGAGAAATGGGGCACTCACGACGTTCGACATCCTCCGACGAACCAAGGGCGAACTAGTTCGGCAGGACTACGGTGTCAACGACGTGGATGACGCCGTTCGACTGAAACACGTTCGGGATGGTCACCATCGACATGCCACCCTTTTCGTCTTTCAACACGATGCTTGATCCCTGCATCATGGCGGTGAGAGTGCCTCCGCTGACCGTCTTCAGCGTCGCTTGTCCGTGTCCTTCCTTGATCATCTTTCTCAGGTCGTTGGCGCTGAGGCGTCCGGCGACTACATGATAGGTGAGAATCTTGGTCAGCATTTCTTTGTTCTCGGGCTTCAGCAGCGTGTCCACGGTGCCTGCGGGCAGTTTCGCGAACGCTTCATTGGTTGGCGCGAAAACGGTGAACGGTCCGGGCCCTTTCAGCGTGTCGACGAGTCCCGCCGCTTTCACGGCCGCAACCAGCGTGGTGTGATCCGCGGAATTCACGGCGTTGTCGATGATGTCTTTGGTGGGATACATCGGCTGTCCGCCGACGATCGGAGTTTTGTCGGCCGCCAGGGCCGCGCATGCGAGAGTGACGACGCTCAACAGCAGAACTGCAACTTTGCGCTTCATAAAATGTCTCCTGATTTGAACTGAGATCAAACTGAATTCGTGTCAGCGGGTTCGAGCGGATTCGATCCGTTCTCTTGGGAACCGCTTTCATGGTAGGTACGCGAGCGCGGGGAAATTGGATTGGTGGGAGGACTGGCGGACGAATGCGTCCGCTGCTCCACGGCTTGATCCGCCCAGCGGCACTTTACTCTCGCGTATGATGTTGTCGCGTCACGCTGCAAGATTTCCTAACGAGATCATTATTTTTTATGAATAAGAAATTTCGTGTGTTTGCAACCTGCGACATCGGAGAAGCGATCAACCTACTCCGCGAACGAGGATACGACGTTGAAGTCTATCCCGACCCCAAAGCTCCGCCGAAGAGCGTGATCATCGACAAAGTAAAGTCCGGCATCGATGGGCTCATCACGACGCTTCGCGATCCGATCGATGCCGAAGTCTTCGAGGCAGGGAAGGGATCGCTGAAGGTCGTTGCGCAACTCGCTGTCGGCTTTGACAACATCAATCGCGCCGACGCAAATCGGTACAAGATCCCGTTCACCAATACCGCCGACGTGCTGACCGAAGCCACCGCCGAGTTTGCCTTCTTCATGATGGGATCGCTCGCCCGGAAACTCTGGACTGCGGAGCACCTCACCCGCGATTTGCAGTGGGGATATTGGCATCCGTACCTGCCATTTCTCGGGGACGAAGTCACCGGCAAAACGGTCGCGGTGATTGGCACAGGCCGCATCGGACTCGCGTTCATCAAGAAGTGCGTGGGCTTCGACATGAACGTGCTGTGTTACGACCCCGCGTATGAGAATCACGCATTCGTGAAAGCGATTCAGGAGATCAACGATCTGCGGCACACGCGCGGCCTGACCAAAGAGCAGGCATGGATCAAGTACGTACCATTCGAAGAGGCGCTGCGCGGAGGGGATTTCGTGAGCGTCCACGTGCCGCTGCTACGGAAAGAAGAGAGCGCGACGCCGACCTATCACCTATTCAACGAGACAACCCTGCGCCAGATGAAGCCGACTGCGTTTCTCATCAATACGTCCCGCGGACCGGTGATCGACGAAACAGCCCTAGCGAAAGCGCTCCGCGAGAACTGGATCGCAGGCGCCGCTCTCGACGTCTATGAGAAAGAACCTCTGCCCGTCGACTCGCCCTTGCGCGATCCTGCCATCGCCGACCGTTGCCGCCTGATGCCCCATTTCGCCAGCGCTGCGCGCATTACACGCCTCTCGACTGACCCTAATAAGGGAATGGCTGGGCGGTGCGCCCAAGGCCTGATTGACGTTCTCGAAGGCAGCTACAACGGGGATATCGCGAGGATGCCCTATGTCGTTAATAAAGAGGCATTTGCGAGCTGAATCCGCGGAGGGGCCAAAACCGTAAATAAATAGAGGAATCACCGAGGGCAACGGGTTTGTCACAATGAGAGGGCCCATTTGCCCGGATGGCCGCCTCGCGAAGCGGGTACAATATGGAATGCAGTTGACGAGTGCAAGGATTTCGATGACGAAGCGACGGTTTGGAATCATCGGATGGGTTCTGGCGTGCGCCCCGGTATTGCTAGGGCTCGATTCGCCGACGCGGCCTGTGTTGAAGTTGGAGCCCGCGCCCAAGGAAGTCCAGTTGCGTGATGGCGGTTTCCACGTGGGGCCGCGCACCAAGATTTTTGTGCAGCTCGGACACCAGTCCGAAGATCGCATTGCGGCTGAGACGCTGGCGGAACAAGTCCAGGAACAGTCGGGAATGCAGCTCGACATCCTGGGAATGAAGGCCGCGGGCAAGGCCGAAGGCGGAGCAATTGTGCTCGCTCGATTGCAGGATGGACGCGTTAGGCGCTTCCTGGCGAGAAACGGCCTCAAAGCCGATCAGGTCATCGGCGAAAACGGCTACCTGCTGTTCTCCGATAAATCACACTTGATCGTCGCCGCCAACTCCGGCGAAGGATTGTTCTACGGAGTGCAGACGCTTCGCCAATTGCTAAGGCCCGGGGTAAAGGGGCTGGTCTGCCCGGCCGTCGGAATTCGTGATTGGCCAAGCCTGCAGCGCGTAACCTCGCCCGACATGAGCGATTCAATCCCGCAGTTGGCTAATCGAGTCCCACCGGGATTGTGATCTCCGGGCAATGTATTTATTTCAGGCGTCCCGTAGGACGCCTTTTCTTTTGTCCCGCGTCTCGCCAGCTGTTATTTTTCTGATCGCATAAAATCCATCCATGTTTTCTGACCGCACAAACTGGCGCCTAGCGCAGAACCGGTTTACGCAGGCGATTGAAGAAGCGCGCGCCCGAGGAGCCAAGCTGCTCGATCTCACGGCATCGAATCCGACACGCGTGGGTCTGCAATACAACGCTGCGGAAATTATTTCTGCGTTCGGATCCCCTCACGTGCTCGACTACGACCCGCAAGCCAAAGGATTGCTATCCGCTCGCGAAGCCGTCGCTGCGTACTACCGCGATGAGCACCAAGTCGGCGACCTTGACGCCGAGCGCATCGTTCTGACGACCAGCACAAGCGAGGGCTACTCGTTCGTCTTCCGCTTACTCTGCAACGCTGGAGATGAGCTGCTGGTGCCGAAACCGAGCTATCCGTTGTTTGAGTTTCTTGCCGACCTGCAGGACGTGAAATTGGTGCCCTATCCACTGATCTACGATCACGGATGGCAGATGGATTTCCCATCACTCGAGGCTGCCGTCACACCGCGAACACGCGGGGTTGTCATTGTGCATCCGAACAATCCCACTGGATCGTACGTGCAGGCAACGGAGGTTGCGCCCCTGAATGCATTCTGCCGGTCACACGGATTGGCATTGATCGTCGATGAAGTGTTTCTGGACTACTGCCTGGACGAGAAGCCACATGCAAGTTTCGCAGCGAATGGTGATGCACTGACCTTCACGCTCAGCGGCCTCTCGAAGATTTCAGCGCTGCCGCAGATGAAAGTCGCGTGGGTCGCGACCAGTGGACCATCGGCAGAAGCCGCCGAAGCGACCGCGCGGCTGGAGGTAATCGCAGATACGTATCTCTCGATGAACGCGCCCATCCAGTCGGCGATGCCGGCTCTGCTCGGCCAGAGAAAAAACATTCAGCGGCAGTTGCTCGAGCGCGTGCACGCGAATCTCGCAGAACTTGACCGCCAGCTCGCACAGCAGAAGAACTGCCAGCGCCTCAGCGTGGATGGCGGTTGGTACGCGGTGCTTCGCGTCCCGGTGACGCGCTCCGATGAAGATCTCGCAATCGAGTTGGTGCGAGAGAAATCGGTGATGGTGCATCCCGGACACTTCTATGATTTCCCGAGTGATGGATATCTAGTCCTAAGTCTGATCACCAAAGAAGAAGAATTTAGCACGGGAACTACGAGGCTAATACAGCTGCTAGCTTCTTCCTAAAAAGGTTGTGCGCAATGTGTTGTCCTTCCGAGACCAGTTCATCTCCAACCGCGTGCGTTCGCTACGCATCCATACGAGACCACATTTGGCTGCTCGGAGGATACATATGCGTTGTAGCAAGGAATGTATGGCTTCGCTGTTCTTGTCAGCTGCTCTGCTGGTGCCCATTGGGGCTCTGGCGATGTCGGCACCGCAGGACGACCATGAACGGCATGAACAGGAAGAACGGGAACATCGCGTGTACGACCCGGACCACAAGGACTATCACAACTGGGACCAGAGAGAGAGCGACGCTTACCGGCATTGGCTTGAGGATCGGCATGAAGCCTACGTCGACTATGAGCGTCTGGATAAGAAACGCCAGCGCGAATACTGGAAGTGGCGTCATGAGCACGAGGAGCACGAAGAACACATGCACCAATAAAACTGATCTAGTGATCAACTCGGAAGCGGCGGAAGAAAGATGTCCGCCGCTTTCGGTTGTTTGCGGGAATGTCGTCTCTGATCTCAGCGCATCCGCTGCTACTGCAGGAACGGATTAGACTCCCGCTCTTCGCCGATTGTGGTCAGTTCGCCGTGGCCGGGAACCACCAAGGTTTCGTCCGGCAATGCCAGCACAGTGTCATGGAGCGAGCGAAGGATCTTCTGCATCGACCCGCCCGGAAGATCAGTGCGGCCGATCGAGCCGGCAAAGAGAGTGTCGCCGGCAATCAGCTTTTTTTCAGCAGGGAAGTAGAGGCAGATGCTGCCCTCGGTGTGTCCGGGTGTGTGTAGGATTTGGGCTGTGTGCGATCCAGCCGAGACGTTCTCTCCCGTTGTGACGCTGTGATCAATTTCCACCTTGCCCGGAGGAGTAACGCCGATCCAAGTTGCTTGCTCATCGAGCATCTTCAGCAACGCATAATCATTCTGGTTGAGCAGGATGGGGGCGCCAGTTGCGGCGCGAAGTTTCATCGCTCCGCCGACATGATCGATGTGCGCGTGCGTAATGACGATCTGCTTTACTTGTAGATTGTGTTTGCTAAGGATGGCCTGAATGTCGTCGATGTCGTCGCCCGGATCGATGACCATGGCTTCGTGCGTGCTTTCGTCACCAATGATCGAGCAGTTGCATTGCAATGGGCCAACCGGAATGATTTCGTGAATCATGGATTTATTGTAGCGGTTGGGACCAAAACAATCGGCCGCCGATTTACGCTGATCTGAACGGATCAAGAAGTAGAGATCAAGGAACCGAGTCAAGGTCCTACATAACAACATCGCAAACGCTCCCAGGTTAATCTTTAGGCTAGGACTTGCCGGGCGGAGTCCATCGGGTACACAATACTGGCCGCGTGCTTGGGGAGGCTTTTGTGGCGAAATACCGTCAACATGGGTATCAGGATCGCGACCATGAGTCGCGCAAAGGATCGGGAGAGAAGTCGGGCGCACCGCCCCCGAAGCGGGACAATACGTTCGGCCCACGGCCAGTGAATCTTCCGGGGACGCGTGCCGTCTCACGATGTACGCAGTGCGGAACCGTGCTGCAGGGAGTCGCCAGTGATGGCAACTGTCCGAAATGCGGCTTCGAGTTGCATTCCTGCAAGCAATGCACATATTTCGATCCGGGAAGCCGTTTTGAGTGCATGCAGCCAGTGAAAGTGCGGATCGCGAAGAAGGATGCGCGGAACGATTGCGAGCTCTACGAGATTCGGGTTACGCGCGAGAAAGAGACTTCCACCCCGGCGACTTTGAGGCCCAATGATGCTCGGGCGGCTTTCGAGAATCTCTTCAAGAAGTAGCTACAAATACCTTTCACCACGAGGGACACAGAGGCGCACAGGGGACTGGGCTTCTTTGAAATTCCTCTCTGGGCCGCTGCTGGTGCCGGAGAGTACGAGATCCTTCGCTTCGCTCAGGATGACAACGTCTTCTAAGTGCTTACGGTTTCTGCGTCGGCCTCAACAGGATTTCACTCATAAATGATTGCGGCGCCTGGGTCACCAGCATGGCAACCGTGTGCGCTACATCGTCCGCCTGTAGCATCTTGTTGGGATCTTTTCCCGCGTGCGGACTCAACTCCGTATCGACCGAGCCAGGACAGATCACCGACACACGAATGTTGTGCGGACGAAGTTCTTCCGCTACGGAGTAGGTCAGTCCATTCAATCCCCACTTGCTGGCAGCGTAGGCCGCGCCGTTTGGCAGGGCGTTCTTTCCGGCTAGCGACGAAATGTTAATGATATGTCCGGAGTAGGCGCGGATCATCAGTGGAGCGAAGACGCGAATCGCGTAAAACACGCCGCGCAGGTTGGTGTTGAGAATGCGATCCCAATCTTCAGCGGGAAGATTGTGGAGTTGATCCCGGAAGCCGCCGATGCCAGCATTGTTGACCAGAATATCGAGACGCTTGAAGGTGCTGTCGATCCGGGCGGACGCGTATTCGAGCTGATGCAATTCCGTGACGTCGCAGGGAATGACCTCGGTCTTGCCGCCAGCTTCCACGATGGCTCGAGAGGTCTCGTCCAGAGTGGATTGTGTGCGGCCGAGCAGAACCGCTGTAGCTCCCATGGCGGCGAGTTTACGGGCGATGGCGGCGCCGATCCCGCGTCCGGCTCCGGTAATAACGGCGACTTGCCCGGAAAGAGGCTGTGCGGTGTCCATAGTAGATGCGGTCTCCTTGCAGCGGACTACCGGATCGAAACATCCGTGGGCTCCGCTATCCGCATCTTAACAATAAAGAGGAGGACGAAAGGGATGGCGCTTGCCTTCGTCGAGAGAGGTACTTATAATCCGGCCAGCCGGGATGAAGGGCAGCCGTCGAAGTGTTTCAATCGGGCGACCCCTAGCCTCCCGGGGCCCCCTGCCAGGAAGCCCGGCATTCCAAAGCAGGATCCGACACATTGCGGTCCAGACGGAATGCAGTTGCTGCTGAGATGTATTGAACACGATTCCCAATCAAAGATATTTCCAGAGCTCAAGGAGCCATACTGATGAAAAAGATTCTGCTTTCGGTTGTACTTGGAGTAACGGCGGTCGCGGTGGCACAGACTCCTGCGCAGCCAGCTCCCGGACAATCGGCCACCCCAGCCGCGCAGGGACAGCCCGCCGCTCCAGCAGCCGCACCCCAAGCTGCGGCGCCGGTGATCAAGGATCCCGCCGAATATAACGCCTACGTCGCGGCCATACAGCAGAAGGATGCCAACGCAAAGATCAGCGGGCTGGAAGCTTTTCTCACCCAGTATCCCAACAGCGTAATGAAGAATACGGCGCTCGAAGTTTTGTTGGGCACATATCAGCAGGCGGGCAATGTAAAGAAAGCGATGGAAACGGCGACCAAGCTCGTCGCCGCCGAACCGTGCCCTGTGCCCGCGTTGTTCCTGTTGACCTACGTGAATCGAGTAACCGCGCAAGGCGGCGATCCGAATGGTAAGCAGGAGTCGGCGGATGCCGAGAAGTATGGCCAGCAGGGACTGGATTGCCTCTCGAAATATCAGAAGCCCGAAGGAACCAGCGACGCGGATTTCCAGAATCAGATCAAGACGATGAAGGAAAACTTCGACGCCGGTATCGGATGGGGAGCGTTGCAGGATAAAGACTACGCAAAGGCCGCCACCGGGCTGAAAGATGCCGAAGAAGCCAACGCTCCGGACTCGCAGAAAGATCTGAGCCTGTTGTATCCGCTGGCGCTCTCCTACCTGCAGCAGAATCCACCGGACTATCAGAACGGAATTTGGTTCGCGGCGCGCGCCGCGGCAGTTGCACCTGCAGCGAGCCAGGCTGGTATTGAGAAGTATGCGCGCTCGCAGTATGTGAAGTTCCATGCCGGCGACGACGGTTGGGCCGAATTGCTGGCTGCCGCCAAGGCGGGTGGACCTCAGGTTCCGATTGCTCCCGCGCCATCTCCCGCGGACCAGGCGCACGACATGGTCACCAAGACGCCTCCGGACAAGATGGACTTCGCGACGTGGGAATTCGTTCTCACCAACGGCAGCCAGGCTGATCAGGACACAGTTTGGAATGCCATCAAGGGCAAGGCCGTGCAAATGAACGGCACCGTGATCAGCACTCAGCCGGATCAGTTCATGATCGCCGGCAGCTCCGATGACATCGACGCGAAGAAGGCTGACATCACACTGAAGTTCGAAGACAAAGTGCCGGTGCGCTTGATTCCCAAGGACGGCGCCAGCTTTGACTTCCAGGGAGAACCGGCGTCGTATACTCCGAATCCATTCATGATGGTGATGGAAAAGGGACAACTGCTTCGTGCGAAAGCAGCCGCTCCAGCGCATAAGCCGACCACTCACAAGGCGCCGGCGCAATAACAAGAAGCGTTATGCAGAAGAGGCAGCCCTTGCGGCTGCCTCTTTTGTTTTGCGAGAAAAATAGGTGCGAAAACCAGGGGTATCCTCAGCCGGGGGCGGCGAAGGATTCCTGCGCTCTGAAGGACCTGTATCCGCTTCAAGCTAAACGATGCTGAGGCAGGCCATTGAAAGACACTAGGGGAAGCATCTTCAGCGGACGATCTTCTTCTCCATCGAGACCGAGCGGGTGCTGCGGGGCGGGCGCTTGACGCCGTCGCGCAGCTGGCGGACATCAATTTTGAGCTCCGTGATGGTGCGGCTGAGAGTATTGCGGTGCATGCCCAGTTCGCGCGCGGCGCGGCACTGGTTGCCTTTGTTCTCTTGTAGAACGGTGAGAATGAATCGCTTCTTGAACTCGCGCACGCCCTCGGAATAAAGAATATTGCTGCGGTACATTTGCAGGACTAGTGCTTCCAGTTGATCTTTCACGATGAATCTCTCTCTTCGCTATGAATTTTTCGCTGCGCCGTTGCCTATTTCGGCGGAGAAGATGGGGAGCTGGTTAACTTCTGCGGAGCTTGATGGATGAGATCGAGACCCTGATAAAAACGGGCGCGCAATTCCGAAGGTGCGAGCCAAATGGCGGCCCGTCCCACGACAAGAAAATAAGGCGCCAACTGGGAATTCTGCAGCAGCTTCGATGTCGGCTGAAACGCTGTCATTCCCATCAGGATCACTGCCACCATCAGCCCGCCCTTCAGCAACCCCAAGACTGCGCCGAGGAAACGGTCAAAACCGCTGAGTCCTGCTTCTTTCATAATCCAACGTGCGATCCTGGCGGCAATGCCGAACAGAAGCAGGATCGCGAAAAAGATAATCAGAAAGCCAAGAATCTCAGCTAACCACGGGTTCTTCAAAAACGATTCAAACCACTCTGCGAGGCTGCGGTACTTCCACGCCGCCACGATATAACCGACGACGAGGCCGGCCATGCTGAGTGCCTCGGCAAAAAATCCCTGCATGGCGGCCGCGACGACGTTGATCACCAGTACCGCACAAATCATCCAGTCCGCGATGGTCATACGAGAAACTCGCGGGAGTTCGTACTACCCACCGGATCAGACATCCAGCTTGTGCCCTGTCAGCTGAAGGTACGCCTCGAGGTACTTTTCGCTGGTGCGCAGCGCCACGTCTTGCGGAAGGCCGGGAGCGGGCGGCTGCTTGTTCCAGTGAATCTGCTCGAGGTAATCCCGAACATACTGCTTGTCATACGAATCCTGCGACCGTCCCGGAGCGTACTTGTCGGCGGGCCAGAAGCGGGAGGAATCCGGAGTCAGGACCTCGTCCGCCAGCGTGATGCCCAGGGCGGTGCGTCCAAACTCAAACTTCGTGTCGGCAATAATGATGCCGCGCTGGCGGGCATAGGCTGCCGCCTTTTTGTAAACGCGCAGCGTCAGATCGCGCAGGTGGCTCGCAGTCTCGACGCCGACGATGTCGCACATCTGGTCGAACGAAATATTCTCGTCGTGACCGGTCGTCGCCTTGGTCGACGGAGTGAAAATCGGCTCCGGGAAGGCATCCGACTCTTTCAGTCCCGCCGGAAGTTCGATTCCCGAGACCTTGCCCGTTGCCTTGTATTCCTTCCAGGCAGAGCCGGAGATGTAGCCGCGCACGACGCACTCGACTGGAAACATTTCGGCGCGGCGCACCAACATCGAGCGTCCACGCAGCTGATCGGCATACTTGCGGACGGCAGCTGGATACTTGTCGACGTCGGCGGTGATCAGATGGTTGGGGACGATGTCGGCCAGGTAGTCGAACCAAAACAAGGAGATCTGGTTGAGGACGCGTCCCTTGTGAGGAATGCCCGTGGCCAGGATGTAGTCGAAGGCGGAAATGCGGTCGGTGGCGACAAACAACAGTTGTTGATCGTCGATGTTATACACGTCGCGAACCTTGCCGCTGGCGTGAAGGTTGAGGTCTGGGAAGTCGGTGCGTAATAGGACGGAATCGAGGATATCTGTGCTCATCATGAAATTTTACAGGTTAGAGGCGAGGCGTATTCTAGCTGGTCAGAAAATTTTGTCAACGATTCTGATCACTCCACGTGGAGCTCGGTGCAATCCGTTCAACGGAAAGATGTTGACAGCAAAGTGAATGTGCTGGAACCCGCGCTGGACAAGGGGTGTGGCCTTGCATGCTTGTGGAAAAGCTGAGGATAGGCGTGGATAACCCGGGCGAAACGGCACGCCGGAGCCACGCGCTAACGGATCGCAGTCGCGCGCATTTTTCAAGTCCGAGCCGACTCTTTATTGGACTCCGAAGCGAACCGATACCAGCTTCGAAACTCCCGGCTCCTGCATCGTGACGCCGTAGAGAACCGGTGCAATGCTCATCGTCCTCTTGCTGTGAGTGATGAGCACGAACTGGGTCTGGACGCTCATTTCCTTGACGAGTTCGGTAAAGCGGCCGATGTTTGCCTCATCGAGCGGGGCATCAACTTCGTCGAGGATGCAGAAGGGACTCGGTGCGTATTGGAAGATGCCGACCAAGAGCGCCAGAGCAGTCAGCGCCTTCTCCCCGCCCGATAGCAGCAGCACGCTTTGCAGGCGCTTGCCCGGAGGCGAAGCCACTACGTCGATGCCGCTTTCAGCGCTGTTTTCTTCGTCCGTCAGCTTCATGAAAGCGTGGCCGCCGCCAAACAGCTTCTTGAAGGTGGCCTGGAAGTTCTCGTTGATCTTGTGGAACGCTTCTTCGAACTTCTGGCGAGAAATTTGATCGATCTCTTTAATTGTCGCCGTCGTGTTCTCAATCGAGGTGATCAGATCCGTGCGCTGCGTTTCAAGGAATGTATGGCGCTCTGCCGTCTCTTTGTATTCCTCTAACGCCATCATGTTTACCGGGCCCATAGCTTCGAGCTTGGTTCGCATGTCACGGTAGAGCTGATCTTCGGCGGCAAGTTCGTCGCCGGTGACCGCGGTGAGGGTCGTGTCGGCCATCAGAGCTTCGCGCTCCACACCGAGCTCGTTCAGGCACGTTTCGGACATGTATTGTCCATCGGATTGCAGCTTCGCCGCGGCGGCGGAGAGCTCTCCACGGCGATCGCGTGCCTGGTCGAGCAGCATGCGGCTGTTGCGCAGTAGTTCGTCGATTTCGGAAAGCCGGGCGCGAAGTTGTTCGGTTTCAAATTGCAACAAGCCTTCGCGAGCTTGCGCCGCATTGCGTTCGGCATCGAGATCGGATGCGGCCTGCGTGAGTTGTTCGTTCTCAGCTTCACGCTGCAGTTTCTCAGCGGCGGCGCCGTCAATTTGCGAAGCGAGAGTATGTACTCGTTCTCCCATTTCCGCGAATAGAGATTCAATCCGCTGCAGGACCGACGCCGCCGAGCGGTGCCGCTCCTCGAGGGTTGCGACGCGGGCCGCATGCTGGGAGGCCGTTTGCGCCGATTCTTCGCGACGTTGGCGTAGAGCGGTCAAAGATTCCTGGCCGGCTGCAATCTTTTGTTCCAATTCCGCGCGCTGCAGATCGAGAATTTCGATCTCCGACTGCCGCGCACACAGAATGCCTTCCTGCTCGGCGCGTTCTGCAGCTAGCCGTCCGAGTTCAAGTTGTGCGACATTGAGCCGCTCACTGACTCTGGTCATCTCGGAATCGAGCTGCTGCAACATGTGGCCCGACGTCATCGCCTGGAGCTCGGACTCGCGCTTCTCGTCGTCGAGCCGCTCCAGCAGGGAACTGAGGTCTTTGATTTCGCGCCCGAGAGTCAGCACTTTCATCTCTTCATCACGCAAAGCCCGTTCGAGATCTTCCAGTTGGCGCATGACTTCACGCAGCTCGCGCTTCATCGACAGCGGACCTTCGGCACGTTGCTTTCCGCCCGTGACCGTGACGTTGTGGAAGCACTCGCCTGCTTGCGATAGGAAAAACGCGTCCGGATTTTCAAGAGCCAGCCCGCGCGCGACATCGGCTTCAGGAACGATGTATCCATCCCGAAGTTTGGGCAGGATCACTTCCAGCGACTTGCCAAAGCCGTCGAGTACGCGAATGGTGCTCTTCAGAGGAACGATCTGAGCCGTAGGAGGCGCACAGTGAGCGGCCTCGTCAAGAACGAACGAGAACTTCGCTTGCGAATCTTCAGGATGGACAAGGAATGTGGCTCTGCCATCGACATCGGTCCGCAGCATGCGCAGCCCTTCGTCGGCCGCGTCCCACGACTTGACCACGATGTAATTCAGCTCATCGCGCAGGAAGTCTTCGACGACGCGCTCGTAGCGCGGTTCTACTTCGAGGAAATCAGCGAGAACGCCCACGGGAGCGAGGCCGCCCTGCATGACGCCGCTCTGGAATAAGCGTCGCACTGATTCCGTTGAGTATCCATGTTCCGCGATCACTGCTTCGAGCGATCCTTTTTTTCCAAGCGCAGTCGCATATTCCGCGCGCAGTACATCGAGGTTGGTTTTGGCGCGAGTTTCGTCGAGCTTCCTGGTCTCGAGCAAGTGGCGAAGCTGGCTAATCTCTTCTCCGATGCCGCTCACGCGCTGGGTTACGGTCTCGAATTCGAGTGCGAGTTGCCCGCGCTGTCCGCCGAAAGCCTCGACTTGCGAGTTCGCATTGCTGATCTCCGCTTCGAGGCGGCGTGCTTCGCGATCGGCACCCGCGAGACGCTCCTCGGCCTGCGCCAGTTGATTGCGCAGACGCGAGGCGGACGAAACGTTATCGAAGATGGCGACGCGCGACTCTTCCTGCTGCCGTTCGATGGCAGCAAGACTCGCCGCGGCGGTCGATGCATCCTGCTGGCAGAGAGCGAGGTCGCTTTGCGCGGCAGCCACGTCGGCAGCCGCCGATTCCAGAATCTGACGGTTCGATTCCCGTTCGGATTCGAGCGCGGTCAGACGATGTCGTGCCTGCGCCAGTTCTGCCTCGGCTGAAGCCGCGCGGACGAGCAACTCGGCACAGCGCTCTTCATTATGGCGGCGGCGCGCATGGGCCCGGTCAATCTCCATTGCGATCTGGCTAATGCGGTCGCGGTTCTCGCGCAATTCGGTTTCAATCGAATAGCCACGCTGCGTGCGATCGTTATGCTCCGCCTCGAGATGCTGCACCTCTTCGGTGCGATGTTGCATTTCCTCGGCGAGGAGGTTGAGTTGAGAGTCCAGTTCCGCGCTCTCGTGCTCGATCGCCGCAAACTTGCTCGCCAGCACCAGCCGCAACTTGGCGCGCATTTCGTCGCGCAGGCGGGCATAGCGCTCCGCCTTCGACGCTTGCCGTTTCAGAGAATTCATCTGGCGCGTGACTTCTTCGAAAATGTCGTTCACGCGCGCCAGGTTCAGCTTCGCATCTTCGAGACGCGCTTCCGCCAGCCGCTTCTTGGTTTTGAACTTCGTGATGCCTGCGGCCTCTTCCAAGATTGCGCGGCGATCTGTCGGACGGCTGCTCAAGATCTGCCCAATGCGTCCCTGCTCGATCAGTGCGTAAGACTCCGGCCCGAGCCCGGTGCCCATGAACAGCTCTTGAATGTCGCGCAGGCGGCATAGCTTGCCGTTCAGAAGGTACTCGCTGTCTCCCGAACGGAAGAGGCGACGGGTGACGACAATCTCTCCGGCATGGAACGACTGCTGGTTGAATTTGCGCCGGCGAATCTTAAGAACCACGTGAGGGGCCGCAGTGCCGACAGAAGCTGCGGCTGCAGGCGCGACTACGTTGTGCGCCGGAAGGGCAAAAATCGGTTCATCGTCCGGGAAGGCAACTGCATTGGTGTTGACCTTGGAGCGTGGAACTTCGATCTCTTCCGTCTTGCCCGGCTGTGCATCTTCGACTGCACGCTCCGTATCGGCAGCGGCTCGCGCGCGAATGGAAGCTTCATCCCAATCATCAGACAGGGCCTGCGTTGACGTCGGCATGTCGTCTTGCACGTCGATCTCGGTTGGGGCATTGACGTCAGGTCCGTTGTAAGCCTCCGGATCGACCAGCGTCAGCGAAACCTCGGCCATGCCGGTCGCCTTGCGGTCGCGCGTGCCTGCAAAGATGACGTCCTCCATGCGCGAACCGCGCAGCGTCTTCGCCGACTGCTCGCCGAGCACCCACGAGATCGCGTCCGAGATGTTCGACTTGCCGCATCCGTTCGGGCCAATGATGGCCGCCACGCCGTCTCCGTGGAACTTGAGCTCGGTGCGGTCGCAGAACGATTTGAACCCGAGAATCTGAAGCCGCTTCAGTTTGAGCAACGTGAACTCCTTCGAACTAGTGGCCAGCGGTGAGTGCTACAGGGAGCCTCATTTTTCGAGCATTCCGGGCCCGAGAAACGAAGACTTCGTCTGTTGACCAAACAGATTCCCCCGCTGTCGAATACGATGCTTTTGTCGTTCGGTCCATCGCTGTTCTCACCCCAGGCTGGGCGGGGCGGGCACAAAGTTAAGCTACTGTAACGGTGAAATTGGGGCGGGGTCAAGCAATATAACACCATATATGGTGTGGCCTTACGAGCGACCCCGCTCTATTGCACAGACATTGCAGCAACCAGCCATTATTAGAGTGGAGACGGAAAAGAGGTGGGATGACCGCGAGAGCAAGACCAGCCTAGCGCAGTCGGGCCGATCGGCGCAACGAAGATTAAATCTCAGGCGGTCAAAACGGCTGGCTCCGGGGAGACGATCTCTGGATATGCCAGCGCAATTTCGTGGCACCGGCTTGATCTTATTCGCTGCGCGGCGTCGCGTTTGCCAGCGCGAGAATGGCTCCGCCAAACAGCAGCGTGTCCGCGAAGTAGTTGATCCCTTCCACCTTGACGCCGGTGCTCGGGTCGCCCAACGCTGAGATCAGGATCGGGCCGTAGACAAACAAGACCAGCAGAACAATCCATGCGCCGAGATACGTCGCCGCCATCCGCGTCTTCTTGGCGACCAGCATGCTCGCCCCGGCAACCAGAAGAAAAGCGCCCGTGAGATAGCCAATCAGCAAGCGTCCGGGAATCCATGAGGGCATCAATTTGGGAAGTGGAACTCCGGGGCATCCCAGCGGATGCAGAATAGTCTCAACCCCATAAAATAAAGCCGCGATCGCGACCAGCACGCGGCCCACGGTGATGAGCCTACTTCTGCCTGGTGCGCGCATCGCGCTTGCCGCAAGAAGCCAGCCTCCGCCACCGAACGCCACTTCGCGAATGGCGAGCGTCCATCCAAACCTGTCTCGCGGGTTCGCCAGAGCTCCTGGGATGTCCAACGCCACAGCAAACAGAAACATCATCATCCCGAACAGAAGGCCGGACCACCGCACCTGAATCTTTGTGGCAATGCTTAACGATGCGGCCAGCAACGCGCAGCCCACGAAATAAGCCCAGAACAGACGCCATGGCATGTACGAAGGCACGCCGGGCAAGACGAACTCCACAGCCGCCAGATGCAGGGCCCCGAACACGGCTAATGGGATCGCGAAACACAAATTACTCAAGGCGACGACTTTGTCGAGACCTTCGGCCCTGGAGATATCACTTCTCGCAGCCCACAGGGCAATGAAGAAAACGAGGACACCGGCGCCGCACATCGCAACTGCGGTGCGAGGAAACTCAACAAATAGGGCGAGAAAAGTCATGTTCATCCTGATACCGCGTGCCCCATTCTAAACTCGGGCAGTCTGCGACGTTAGAGTGGGATTTTGAATTCCTCCACATTTTCACTCGCAGATAAAGACCGAATAAGCTTCGTACCGTTTAATTTGCGGGTCCAGCGAACAGCAGCAGATTCCCATCCGGATCCTTAACGACGAAATTCTTGGCGCCCCAAGGCTGCTTTTTCAGCGTCTGGTGAAAGGCGACCCCGGCGGACTGAAACTCAAGATACAGCAGCTTGATCTCGTTCGCTGTAGCGACAGTCATCGATACGGACAAAAGTTCCTCTCGATTGCGGACCGTCGCCTCGATGAGTGGTCGCTCGACACACCTTAGATTCAGACGCGCCGCATCGCGACCGACCTGTGCGTAATAGGGAGGTTTGCCGTAACTGAATACAAGCGAAAATCCCAACTTCTCACAGAAAAATTCACAGGATCTCTTGATATTGGTGACGAACAGCTGCGGCTCGGCCGCAACAATTGTCGCTTTCGAGGGCGATGATTTCACTTTGTTCGGCGTGGTCGAAGGACTGGTTTTCAAGGCTTGCCAACTGTCGAAGCCATGTTGTCTCGCGACCATTTCCTGCGCATCGCTTAGCTGAAAGCTCGCGGCAAGAATCTCGGGGTCGGACATGTTCAGAAAACGAGGCAAGTGCACGCGGATTTGTGCGGCCACGGGATAGTGGCGTTCACGATGCCACCGCAATATCAGCTTGGCTTGTTTTTTGAGGTTTTCTAGATTGGGCATGTAGGCCTCCACGATGAGATCGTAGGTGGGCATTGCCCTTCAGCGAAGTGCCGTTGCATCCTACATGCGCAGACCGCAGTATCCGCGACGGTGTCAGCATTTGTCAATTAAGGGCGAGGCCGTGCTGCAGCACCCAGTTCGTCATGCGGCTTCGGTCCGGCTTTTGAGGCAGAAGATTGGTACGTACGATCAGGCGGAGGCGTTATCTTTTGTCTATGATTCGTCCTTAGATGAGGAACTGGACGCGTGGATAAAACGGATGGTCGGAACACGGCAGACCGCCTTTCCGGAATTGTCGCGAACTCCCTGGACACCCAGGCGAGAACGCAGGATTTGGCGCGGAAAGCGTATCAAAGCCGCACACAATTCCACAGGCTGTTCCGAATGGTGGTCGAAGAAACTCCGGCAGCCATGCGACGGCGGCTATTGTTGGAAAGAGCAGCCTATCAACTGGCGCATTCCGGAATGTCGGTGACGGAGGTCGCCCTGGACGCAAACTACGGTTCGTTGGAGGCGTTCACCCGCGCTTTCCGAAAGGCTTTTCGGATTTCTCCCAGTCTCTACCGTCGGATGCGTGATCCGCACTTTCACTTGTCGGCGTCCAACAGAATTCACTTTTTTGCCCCTGGTTCCTCAACAAAAGGAGGAAGTGACATGGATTTATTCGATCGTTTTGCAGGCAACGACTCATGGCACACACGGCGTTTGTTGGAATACGCGAGTACTTTGACAGACGAGCAATTGGATCGGCCGATGCCATCGATCGTAGAGTTGCTTCCATGGCGGGAGTCGAATAAGACTCTAAGACAACTTCTAGAGAACATTATCTTCACTAAGGAAGTCTGGACCGCCGCGCTCTCCGGGACCGAGATGGATATGAACGGCCCTCCGAAATCGCAGCGCTCGCCGCAAGCGATGCTGCAAAGACTCGACAAGACCGATGCTGAACTGCATCGTATTTTCAGTGACATCCGAAACCGCGCTGCCTGGGACGATACGTTCGTAGATGCGCTATGCCAACCGGCTGAGAACTTCACGTTCGGCGGCGTCTTTGCCCATATCATGACATTCAACGCGCATCGCCGGTTGATGGCTTTGGACACGCTACGCCACCTCGGCGTCCAGACGGAAGGCTTCGGCGATCCCATGGAGTATGAGGAAAGCGTGGCACCCTGGAACCAGCGGGTCGCTCTCAAAACACCGTGACGACGAGAACGGAATTCCTGCGCTTCAACGGTGCTGTCGAGCGCGATCCCGCGATCGATGCGTGGATGAAAGAGCATGCAGGTGCATTGGGAGCCATCGCCCATCAATGGTTTGAGGTGATGCGAAAATGCGGGGACGAAGTCCGGGAACTCTTGCATGACGGCTGTCCGGTGGCATGTTTGGGAGATGCTCCCTTCGGCTACGTCAATGTTTTCACTTCGCACGTCAACGTCGGGTTCTTTCACGGCGCAGCGCTGCCGGACCCTGCGCGCTTGTTGCAAGGCACCGGCAAGTTTATGCGCCACGTGAAGTTGAGACCTGGAACGGCCACCAACGGTCCAGCGCTAAGTACGCTCATCGACGCTGCGTACTCGGACATGAAAGCGCGCGTCGAACACGGCTAGCTCGGAGAAACCGATGAGTTACTCGAGATGAAATGCACCGCCGCTCCATTCTTCGGGGGCGACATCGGTGATGGTCTCCGTAAAGTCCCACCGATGGCCATAAAAATCCTGAGCGTTGTATTGTCGCTCGCCATAGGGGTGGTCTTGGGCTTCCGTCAGGATGATGGCGCCGTTCTGGCGCGCTCGCTCGCAGTGACTCTTAGCATCTTCGATGCGAACCTGAACGATGTGTGAGTTGTTGGGTACCACGTTTCCTTCGGCGATGGTGAAGCAGCCCTCGCCTGCTTTCATCTGGACGCGGTGATTGGCGATGCGGAGACGGATCGTGAAGCCAAAAGCCTTTGACAGCCAATCGGCCGCTACGCCGGGGTCGGGGTAAATGAGTACAGGAATCACGACACACGGCGGCACGGACCGGTTCGATCTCATCCGGACACTTTACCACTCAAGCAATTCAGCAACGGTTTCCAGTCCGAAAGCGGGGATTTTGAAAGATTCGCGCTGCACCCTTGTTGCCGGCGATTACACAAGTGAGCGAAAGGAAAACGGTTTTGATTCCAGGTGGATGAGTGCAATCGCGATGTCACGCCAACTATCGGGTGATGAATGAGCCCTATTACCATTCATCCCGACACAGGTTCTGGCGCAACCGCTCTCACTCCTTTACCTGATTGGCTGGCGGGCGATCTCCAGAAAATTCGGTTATTCGCATTGCCGCTTTCTGTTATTTTTTCTCGCTTGATCTTAACCATTCGACCTCTTTGCTCTGCCACGCTCGGTCGTGGTCGAATTCAGCCTGCAGTCCCGGAATTTTGCTGATATCGAATTGGTCGGAGAAACGTGGGACGGTTCGGTAGTCAAGGCCATCAAGTATCCTCAAGACCAAATCGGACTCAACACGAACGAAGTCCGAAAAGTGATGTGCCCCAAGGGCTGCTGTGGCCAACCGTGGTGCGCCGAAATAACCCGGCCAGTCCTTTGTTCCTGCAATACGAAAAAGATCTCCGATTGCATTGCCAGTCAGTGACGGAGCGCTCTTGAAAGACGGATCAACCAGCTCGGGATGGAGGAACAGAATCTGGCTGTGCTCGTCTGCACCCGCGTGGACGGTAAACCCTTCTTCCGCGAGTTCAGCCGACGAAAGCATTTTTTCTTCGGTCCCGCAACAAGTCGCCATGGGCATTAAATCGCGGAGATGTACCATGGTCCCACCGTAGACGTCGTGGAAGTAGTCCGAAGCCTGATTAAGAGCACGTGCATGCAATGGATCGCCATGATCGTTGACCAGAAAAATCCAGCGAAAGCTTTGTTCACCCAGTTCGCTCGCAAGGTCCATATAAACGGCTCGTAGCGTTTCCGTGCGGACCGTGTACGAGCCGGGAAATATCCATTTGGCTCCAATACCATTTGCGCCGCCAACCCCCAGAGGGACAGCCGGGAAGACCACGACAGCCCATCCCGGACGTGCCACGATGGCACGTGCCACTTCCTGCGTAACCGCCGCATCGACGTATCCGTCTGTGAAAGACGGAAGATATGGCCCGTGTTCTTCGAGTATCCCTCCCGGGATAAGCACGACTGTTTTGGCGCGATCAAGAGCGCGGATTTGGCTCGTATTTAGTTCTGCTAGCTGGAAAATTTGACAGTACGCGGCGGACGAGAACAACGTTATCATCAGAAAATAACTACATCTATATAGAGGTCGGGTCATTGTGATGTCTCCAATTCTTGTGGAACGTACGCCTCATTAAAAAACCCTCGGCCAGTAGTGTATCGGAGATATTTTTAGACGGGGCGCGTCCTATCGTGTTTCCAGAGGATTGACGAAAACAGCGTTTACACTCATTGACCCTCGACTGATCGTCCGTTCGAATATTGTCGGTACTTTCCCCGACAGACATGCCATCGAACCACTGCTAGGCTTTTCTGGTTCACCCTGTTTCTATTTGGAGGCGCCAGATGTCCCCCGAAGAAAAAGAGCGAATGCAATACCTGTGCCAGAGAATCGCGACAGAAGAAGACCCACAAATCTTCGATCAACTGGTCATTGAATTGAACGATCTGCTAGAAGTTAAGCACGTTCGAATCCATCCCGAACATAAGATCAAACCAGACTGATTCCCATTTGCTTTTCGGAAGTGGCACGTCCACGAAAGTTGTCTCCCACCGGACAACTGTCGTGATCAAAGCGATTTCACTGATTGGCACCCAATGTGGAGGCGGGCCAGAACCTAATGAGTGTAATAGTGATCTTGTAACAACTGAGCGCCGTTCCGGTTTAGCATTTCCAGCCAAGAGCTATCAATCGTCCAACGGCGTGTCTGACGGGGATTCCGGCATGGAACCGATCGACAAAAGCAATGGTTATGAAGAAATCGCCGAACTCTTCGTGTCCGAGAGAGACGCTCTAACCGGTGTTTCGACTGTTCGCCAATGGGGCCGTACGCTAGTGCCTGGTTCCTCAATTCTCGACCTCGGATGTGGGCATGGTGTGCCCATATCACAAGCTCTCATAGAAGATGGTTTCACACTTTATGGAGTGGATGCTTCGGCAAGCTTGATGGAATCATTCCGCAAGCGCTTTCCTAGCGCTCACGCGGAATGTTCGGCTTTTGAAGATTCAGCATTCTTCCGACGTACGTTCGATGCCGTTGTGGCAGTGGGATTGATGTTTTTGCTTCACCCCGACGCTCAATGTCTGCTCATCCGCAAGGTGAAACAAGCATTAAACTCCAATGGCCAGTTTCTCTTCACATCGCCCAGAGAGAAGTGCGTTTGGCGAGACATTCTGACCCATCGGGAGTCGGTCTCGTTGGGTGCGCAGCGCTACCGAGAGGTTTTGGAAGCCGAAGGTCTCATTCTCGTCGGGGAGATGTCAGACGAGGGAAACAACCACTACTACTCAGTCCGCAAGCCTTGAGGCACGGTTGGCGTACTCAAGCGATTGCGAACTGAAATCGACGTTAGCGCAAGCTTGCCTCGGCACGCGGTGCTATATTTTTTGCAGGTCACTAGCAACATCGCCCGCTTGGCCATCTTCCTTCGACGAGGTGGGAATCAATGCAAAGCTTACTGCGAGATCTACGCTACGCTCTGCGTCAACTGCGTAAGTCTCCCGGGTTCACAGTTACGGCAGTCTTGACCTTGGCGCTGGGCGTGGGAGCGACTACGGCGATATTCAGTTGCGTTTATGGACTTCTTTTGAAATCGCTGCCCTTCCGGGATGCGAGTAGGATCGTCGAATTGTCTGAGACTCATCCCCAGGTTCATGGCGGTATCGAAGCTACCTACCCGGATTATGAGGATTGGAAGTCGCAGCAAAGTAGTTTTTCACAGATCGCCGCATATTCCACGCTCAACCCAGATACGGTTTCGCTCGTGATGGATGGACATGCTGAGCAGGTACATCGCGTGATCGTGTCCGGCAACTTCTTCTCGCTGCTGGGGATTTCTCCTCTGATCGGCCGCATGATCAATGAACAGGACGACACTCCAGCAAGCGATCACGTTGCCGTATTGAGCGCTTCTGCCTGGGATCGCTACTTTGGTAGAGATCCAGGCGTCTTGGGACGCAATGTTGATCTGAACGGATCCAGCTATGTCATCGTTGGCGTGCTGCCCCCTGGCGCAGCCTATCCAGCCGAAGGCGAGGTTTGGTTACCGCTGTCCCTGTTGGATCACGACACTCGCGTCTCCCGCGTATGGCACTCGGTGAATGTCCTGGGCCGGCTACGTCCCGGCATCGGACTCCCCAGCGCCAACGCCGACATGCAAACGGTTGCTGCGCGTCTCGCTGCCGCCTACCCTGCGACGAACCGCAACTGGAGCGTGCGTCTCAAACCTCTGCGCGAACAACTCGTGGGGACGTTGCGGCCAGCTGTTCTCAGCCTTTTCGGATCGGTCGTGCTGGTTCTGCTGATCGCCTGTGCCAACGTCGCCAATCTTCTGATGGTAAGAGCCACAGCGAAGCGGCGTGAAGTTGCGGTTCGTCAGGCGCTCGGCGCCGACCGCATTCGACTTTTTTCCGAATCTCTCGCTCAAACGCTAGTGCTTTGTCTGCTGGGAGGGGAGCTTGGGATATTGCTCGCGGCCGGTGCACTGCCCTTATTGCGCCTGGCTCTTGCCCACACAGCTGGTCTTAGCCAATCGACAATTGAGTCCATCCGCCTCAGCATTCCTGTGCTGTTTTTCACGCTAGGGATATGCACACTCACCGCAGTTTTGTTTGGCCTGCTGCCGGTCATAAAGAATCCCTCGAGTCTGACAGAGACACTGCGCCCGGGAGATCGCAGCAGTACCGGCGGACACAGCCGAGCGCGAGCACGAGCACGAGGAATGCTGGTTGCAGGGGAAATCGCTATTGCGGTTGTCGTGCTGTTTCTCAGCAGTTTGGTTATTCGGAGTTTTCAAAAGCTGCTCGCCGTTGATCCCGGTTTCCGCACCGACCATCTTCTTAGTGTCGAAATCACCCTTCCCGAACCGAAGTACGGCGATGACAGCCGCACGACCAACCACTTCTTCGAGCAACTTCTCGATAAGATCGCCCAATCCCCCGGAGTTCTTTCTGCCGCCACCACAAGCGTTCTTCCGCTCAAACCTTCCGAGGTGATGACGCGGGTTCTGGTCGAAGGCGCGCCACCCCTGACTCCCGGAGTGTTTCCAGTGGCACAAATTCGCTATGTCAGTCCCAGTTTTTTCCAGACGCTGGGCCTTCGGCTACAGGAAGGCAGGATATTCGAGCAGAAAGACATCGAGAACAAATCCAATTCCTTCGTCGTGAACAATGCTTTCGCTCAGAGGTATCTGGCAGGAAGAAGTCTTATAGGAGCCAATATCCTGCTGGGAGTACTTAGCGCGCACCCAGACAAGATTCCAGTGGTCGGAGTCGTCGCCAACGCCCACGACCTCGGCGTAGATACGGAGGCCCAACCAGAAATCTATTTGCCGGGATTCGGACTCCACGAAGTACTGCTGGTGCGCTCTGCCACAGATCCGCAAAATATCATTCCGATTGTGAGAAATGCAGTACGTGTATTGGATCCAAACCAGCCGATTTATCGTGTGCAAACAGTTGATGCGTTGCTATCCGACACACTGGCACGGCAGCAGATGACGGCCACGCTGCTGGGGATATTTTCATTCGTGGCACTAGCTCTGGCAGGTATTGGAATCTACGGAGTCCTGTCTTACTCCGTCGCACAGCGCAGGCGGGAAATTGGCGTGAGAATGGCTGTGGGCGCAAATCGTTCCGAAGTCCTGCGTCTCGTGTTAAGCCAGGCCGGGAGGTTCACCGCAATCGGAATTGTCGTTGGTCTTGCTGCTGGGTTCGCCGGTGCGCGCCTGATTAGCGGGCTACTCTTTCATACCAGCACGGCAGATCCGCTCTCAGTGTGGATCGCCATCGGCGCACTGGCTTTGGCTGCAGCACTGGCGGTGATCATACCGGCAAGTCGAGCGGTGTCGGTAAATCCTAACGAAGCTTTGCGAGCCGAGTAAGGATTTGCTCAAGGGACAGCGAGGGTGTGCTCTGACAAATGTTTCTGCCAACATTTGAATGCGGACGCAGTTCTCTCGACTCACTGCGGCGGAGAGTGGCCGATGAATTTGTCCGCCCACTGGATGAAGTACTTCATGTTCGGCGCGTCCGTGTGTCCTCCGTCATGCTGACGCCAGGCGAGCTGTCCCGCAAGATGATCCTCGTTCACTGGAGGCATCGTCGCCGTGCGATAGTCACCCTCGATGTCGAGCCCTTTAGCGCTGAGTAGAGTAAAGACGCGGCTCGCATCGATCGTTGCCATGAAACTTCCTTGATGGTCGAGCCAATGCGCGTCGCCCTTCTCGGGAATTCCATAACTGATGAACGTCAGCCGCGGAGCGCACAGCGCGATCAGTTCATTCGAATCGACTGGGATATCTCCTGGCGTCTTGCTGCCGAACGTCGCTTCGGACGCGCCGTATTCCATGAAGTTTCCGGCCATCCAGTAATACTCGCCGCCGGTAAGGCTTTCGACGGCTTCTCCATAATTGCGGCGCAAAAGAGTCGCGCCGCCTTTGCCCGACGAACCGACGAGAACCATTGCGAATCGCTGATCGAAAGCCATCGTCACCAGCGCGGCCTTGCCGTAGCGAGAGACGCCTTCGATGCCAACATGCTTTGCATCAATCGACGAATCAGTCGCGAGATAATCGAGCGCGCGTCCTGCGCCCCAAGCCCAAGCTCGCAGCGCCCCCCAATCTTCCGGCTTGCGCGGCTGGCCTTTGTTGACCAGGCCGATGATACCGCGCGTGATGCCAGCGCCATCGTCCGCTTGGATGCTCGCGGGATCGAGCAACGCGAAACCCCACCCTGCTGCAATCAGCTGCCACGTATTCGGAAGATCGCCATCTGCATTCAGTTGCGGAGGCTGGAAAGGCGTAGGTCGAACCAGTTGCCATGCCGGATGATTCGCGAACACATCTTCCAGCGACGGATCTTGCTGCACGATCAAAGCCTTCCATGCAGCGTTGACACGGTCCATATCTTCGCCCGAAGGTTCGTTCGGAGCGGGAAATCCCGCGTGGCCGAACATGATTAGCACCGGAACCGGTCCAGTCGTGTTTGCCGGAGTCACCAATGTCATGTGAATCTTCACGCTGATCGCGGGATACGACGAGTTGTCGACCTGCCCGATGAGATCCTTGGCGACGACGCGGTTGAATCCGATCATCTCGTGATCGACTGCGGTCACGCTCCAAGTCACGCTCGGCACATCTTTCGGGACGCGTCCGTAAACGTACTTGTCGAACATCTCCACGATCTCAGGACGGCGCTTGTCCCACCACATCTGTGCGGTCGTTACTTTCTGACCGTCGTTGAGCGTCAGCGGATCGGGAAGATTCGGATACGGATTGGCCTTCGACTCGTCGTAGTTCGCGTGGTTGGGAGCTTTCTCGTTACCGCTCGGGCCCGGACGCAGAGCTTTGATGCCGAGCTGGTCCATCATGTTCTGATGATCCTGATCGGCCGTGAATGTCATTAGAGCAGGCGACGAGCTCTGTCCAATAGCAGCAACCGCCGACAGAAGCGCGGAGATACAAGTGAAGAGAAGACGAGAAGATTTCAGGAACGAACGCATAGTCCTCCGCCCGGATAATGCCGAGCTTTCATTGGAAGCGAACTCTATCGCCCGGTCATGATCGCGAAGTCATGGTAAATTCTCAGCCGTGAAACATGCACTGAAAATCCACATCACTCTAGTGATCCTTATTCTGGCGATCCTTGCAAGTCTGGCCTTTGCAGGTTCGAATGCGAAGACGCAGACCAAGCCGCAGGTATGGGTTGCGAGTTGGGGAAGCTCGCAACAGATTCCCGAGTCGCAGAACGCGATGGCTCCCGAAGACATGCACGATGCGACCATGCGCCAGATATTCCATCTCTCTGTCGGTGGCTCGGCACTGCGCGTCCATCTATCTAACGCGTTTGGAACCGAGGCGTTGCGCTTTACTTCTGTGCATATCGCGCGACCCATTTCGCCAGCATCGTCGAGCATTGATCCCGCGAGCGATCGAGCGTTGACGTTTTCGGGGAGCGGCGACGTGAATGTTCCACCCGGAGCAGAACTTGTATCGGATGCGCTGGATTATCCCGTCGGCGCTCTCTCCGATCTCGCGGTGACATTTCATCTGGATGTTGCTCCGGCGCTGCAGACTGGACATCCGGGTTCGCGCGCCACTTCCTACTTCATTCACGGAGGTTTCCCAGCCGCGGCCAATCTGCTGGACGCAAAACACGTCGACCACTGGTATCAGGTTTCGGAGATCGACGTGCTTGCGCCTGCGGAAGCGGCTTCGATTGTAGTGCTGGGAGATTCGATCACCGACGGACACGGCGCGACCACGAATGGGAATGATCGCTGGACCGATGTTCTCGCGCAAAGGTTGCAAGCCTCGCCGAGTACGCGAAGCATTGGCGTCGCGAACCAGGGCATTGGCGGGAATCATCTGCTGACTGATGGATTGGGTCCGAATGCCCTCGCACGATTCGATCGCGATGTGCTCGCTCCAGCGGGCGTGCGCTGGGTGATCGTGTTCGAAGGTGTGAACGATCTTGGAGGTCTGGCGCGCAACGCAGAGGTGTCGCCGGAAGAGCACAACGCGCGGGTGAAGCAAGTCATTTCCGCGTACGAGCAGATCGTTCAGCGAGCGCACGCGCACGTGTTGCGCGTCTATGGCGCGACCATCACCCCTTACGTAGGATCGGACTATTACCAGCCCAGCCCGCTGAGCGAGGCGGATCGACAATCGGTCAACGTATGGATCCGCGCCGCTGGCCATTTTGATGCCGTCATCGACTTCGACAAAATTGTTCTCGATCCACAGCATCCCGACCGTCTTCTTCCCGCCTATGATTGCGGAGACCACCTGCATCCATCGCCCGCGGGATATCGAGCGATGGGTGAGGCCGTTCCAGTCACGCTGTTCGCGCAGTAAGTCTTAGTAAATTACAAGGACAGAAAGGAAAAGCATCCATCGGATGCTCGTCCTTTTCCAAGTCCTACTGTTCGTATGCACCGATATTGATCTGGCCGCTGCTGTTGATGCGCGGATTGCCGGCGAAGTCGGTGCTGCCGTAGATCGAAGATCCATTACAGTAGCCGACACTGCATGTGAGGCTGGTGCTGCCTGCATTGACGGCAGGCGAATTGGTCGCCACATCAAGGTTCGGCGGGTTCGATCCGAGGTTGTCGAACAAGGGATTCGCGTTCGGAGAATTGGCGTCCTCGCCTGCACCCGATTGATAGGCAGTATAGGTCTTGTAGTTCGATTTGCCCGCCCAGTCGATGGAAGTGCCGGAGACATATCCAGCAGTCGAATAGTAAAGATTCCAGTTCATCGTCGCCGGAGGCGCAGGATACGTGGAGGTTCCTTTCACAAAGCTGTAGATCCAGACGTTCTGCGTGCCGGCGTAGACGATGTTGTTCTCGAAGATGTTGCCGGAAGCAGAGCCGGAATGGAATTGGATCTGGAATACCGCGCCCTCGCTCTTGGTGTTGTTGTTGTTGTAGAGAGTGTTGTTCACGATGACGACGTGATCGCTGGCGCCGACGGTATTGGAATAGCCTCCGATGGAAATGCCAACCGTGTTGGCGTCATAGAAGATGTTGTTGCGGATGGTCACGTAGCTGCTGCTGTGTCCCTTGTGCTCGCTGGCCGCTTCCATGTTGAGATCGCAGGCATAGACGGTATTGCGCTCGAAGACAACATAAGCGCAACCGTCGCAATAGAGGCCATCGGCGTCGTAGGAGTTGCCCTCACCGGGATTGTGAATTCCGCTGATGTTGTAAACCGTATTGCCGCTGACTTCACCGTACTTGGCCTGGTCGTCGCCGGTGGGGCCGACGCCTTCGAATCCGATGGCGTCGATGCCGATGTTGTCGTTGTCGTGGACGATGTTGTTCGTGATGGAGAAATAGGTCACATTACCATCCACGTTTACGGATTCGCTCTGGCCCGTCTTCAGGCTGTAGACCTGGTTGCCGCTGATCGTGAGATTCGTGATCGGAGTGCTCGACGTGCCATAGACCGCGATCCCGAAGGCATTGCCGTTTTTCTCGGTCGTTGTGGTGATGTTGTGGACGATGTTGTTGAGCAGATTTAATCCGCTACCTGAACCGGTGACCCAGATTCCCGCAGGAGTGACCGCCGCTTTGCTCGTCGTGTAGTTGCGAATCTCAAATCCGCTGACCGTGAGGTAGCTCTGGTTGACGATATTGACCAGGCCTTGAGTGCCGGAAGGTGTGAGGCCGGTACCGTCGATGACAGGGTTCTGGCCAGGATAATTTTCGAACGTGATGTAGCTCGACGCCGTGCCCGAGGAAGGGAAGTTCACCGACTCGTTGTAGACCCCGCTTCCCACATAGACGGTCGCTCCGGCCGTGACTGTGTTGGCGGCGTGCTGAATCGTGAGCCAGGGAGCGGTGAAGCTGCCGGAGTTGTTATTGCTTCCGCTCTTGGAGACGTAGTAGGTGGATCCGGATTGTGCAGACAGAGAGATGGAAGTAAACGCGAGAAGGACAATACAGAGTTTTCCAAGGGATGACATTGGCCAATCTCCTTTTCGGCGGAACTGAATCCGTTCGCAGCAGGACGGGTGGCGGAGATCTTAACCGGGAAGCACAAACAAACTGATGTGAGCCGAGCTTAGTACGGTTGCGAATACTTGTCAAACATTATGATTCCCTGCGAATACCTACAGACTGTTGTTGCGATTGATTGCTTTCATGAGCGGATTGCGAGGGTGCGCGAATTCTCTCTGGGAACCTTAAGCTTTCCTGTCCAGTGAGATCAGCGTCATCGGATGTCATTGCCTGGTTCCGGATTTTGCCGGGCGACCTTGCCAGCGGCAACGAGGCGATCCAGATGTTTCTTGAATGCGGGCAACAATGGGTCGCCGGTCTGGGTCGCAACCTCGACCGCCTTTTGAACGTTCTGTGCCGCCAAGTCTGGCTTGCCTGCGGCTGTGAAGCCGTCCGCAAGGCTGTCATAAACATTGGCTGACTGTGGATAAAGCTCCACGTTGCGCCTGAAGGCCGCCAGGGCCTCGTCGATCTTCTTATCTCCTAACAAGGCGTAGCCGAGTGAATTGATTGCCTGTTCAGCAGAAACCGTAAATCCGAAACGGTCGAAGAGTGCGCGGTTGTGCTGCTGTATGCCCTCGAGACCGCCGATCGGCAAGTCCGTTTTCGGATCGAGAGGCATTCGCCAGTCTGTGAAGATGGTGCGGAGGCCGTCATAGTGGCCCAAGAGTTCAGTCGAGGTGTGGATCTCGTCGTTGTAGCGCGCCGACTTTACAACGAAATCTGTCGGTCGGGTGGCACTTGCTATTTTCTGCAACCGTTCAAATCCTTCGGTCATCTGACCGCCCTCATTTCCGAGCGCGAAGAAAAGAGCTTTCTTGAATTCTGTTTGCTTCTCGAAAAACTGCTGGGCCTGGTGCACAGTGCGAAAGTCGTCCCACCAGAGACTCGGGCTCGTTGCGATGCAGGCGTTAAACAGCGCCGGACGGTTGATCAACGCGTGGATCGCGAACAGACCGCCGAGCGAGTGCCCCGCCAGAATCCGATAGGGTTGGGTCGCGTAGCGTTTCTCGATCTCAGGGACCAACTCGGTCTGGATGAAATCGAGGAACTTGTCGGCGCCGCCGCTAGTGGGCACGGGGTCGACCGTGCCATTGGAATGCGGCACACCAGCGTGGGTTGGCGTCAGATCACGATTGCGGTCGGTGTTGGCGATGGCGACGACGATGAGCGGAGGTATGAAATTGGTGTCTGCAAGGAAATCGATAGTGCTGCCGATTTCGTTGATGTTTGTGCCGGCATCGGTCATATAAAGCACAGGGTAGCTTTCCTTCTTTCCCTGTGCCGCAGCGGGCATACGAACCCAGATCTCTCGATCTTCGTTCAAAACGTTGGAATGAACGACCAGTCGCTTTGGCAGCGGAGGCGCTGCGATCTGGGCGAGGGAAGCGATCGAGGCGATACAGCCAAACAGGAAAGAGCAGAATGTGCGTTGTGACATTCTTGCCTCCAGAGTCAGGAAGTCAGATGGTATTGCTGCGTGAACGCGCTCGAACGGTTCGCGTAGTCCGAGCAAAGGCCATCCTATGGCTGGGTACTCCAGCGGTCTATAACGGCGTTAGGATTTTGTATTAATTTAAGAGCCGTGAACAATCCCGTCGATACTTGGCAGGAGTGGTGCCCACATGGGACTTGAAGACTTTTGAGAAATGACTTTGATCTACAAAACCGGCCTCCAGAGCTATCACGGCTAATGGAAGGGTTCCCCGGAGTTCGGCGCAGGCGTGTTCGACCCTTAATTTGCGGACACACTCACCGATTGTCGCTCCGTATTTTTGCCGGAACGTTGTCGCCAAGTGGACGGGATGGACACCAACCTGAGCGGCGATCTGCGATAACGTCAATGTCTCCCGAAAATGGTCGACGATCATTTCCCGAGCCCGGTTAAGCCAAGGAGGGGTTGTTCGCAATGGTATGGAGGAAGATTGCCGCGCCGCTTCGGCCAACATTTCAAGTGCGAGTCCTTCTATCGCCAACCCCGCAGCGCTGTCGGTCTTATGAAACTCACGATTGAGTCGGGAACATAATTGAGGCAACGTACCACCGAAAAAGTCCAGCGTGTTCTTCAGGATGAGTGAATTTTCTCGTAATCTTTCCATCCAATGCTGAGGTATTTCCAGGACGAAGACGCGGCAATCCGCCTCATGAAGAACGTCCTCGTGTGCTACGCCCGAGCCTCGAAAGGTCAATGTTGAAGGCTTGCAAATAATTTCCTTTGTACCGTAGTACTCGGTGTAGATGCCCTGCAGCACAGAGCAAAAGTATGCGTTCCCGTGAGCGTGCTGCGGCAACCTCGTCCGAGGGCAGTGCGCGGTCTCCGTCAAGATAAATCCGGAAACTTCTAAGCTCTTTATCACGCGCCCATGCAGGGAGCTAGACGATAGTTTCTCCATGTGACATTCTTGCCTCCCGTCAGCGAATCGGATGGTATCCAAGTCACCCACGCGCTGAAGCGGTTTGTGCGATGAACACTCCAGTCACGACGATGATCGCGAGAGATCCTCTCTGTTCGTGACAACTAACGGTCTACCCGCCGAGCTTCTCGAAAAAGCGGCAGATGGTTTCGATCCCGCGATGGAAGTTCGGGATGTGGAACTTCTCGTTGGGAGCGTGCAGGTTGTCGTCGGGGAGGCCGAAGCCCATCATCACGCTGGGAATTTTCAGGACGTCCTGGAAGCCCGTGACGATGGGAATCGAGCCGCCGCTACGGATAAAGACGGTTTCTTTCTTGAACGTGTCGTGCAGCGCTTCGGTGGCAGCTTTGATGTATGGATTGTCAGTGCCCACAACGGCCGCAGGGCCCTTGCTGTGGATCGTGATTTTGGTTTCGATGCCTTTGGGCGTGAGCTTCTTCACGTAAGCTGAGAATTTCTTGAAGACATCGTCCGCATCCTGATTGGGGACAAGGCGCATGGAAACTTTTGCTGCCGCCTTCGCAGGAATTACAGTCTTGGCGCCGGCCGCGATGAAGCCTCCAGGCATCCCGTGAACTTCCAAAGTCGGACGCGCCCACGTGCGATAGAGCACGGAATAGCCGGGCTCACCGGTGAGAACTTCGGAGCCGACTTCGGTCTTGCGATATTTTTCTTCGTTAAAGGGCAGCCGCTTCCAGGCCTTGAGTTCGTCTTTCGTCGGAGCCTTCACGCCTTTGTAGAAGCCGGGGATCAGAATCTTTCCCTTGGAATCTTTTAGCTTGCCGATGATCTCAATCAGGGCAAAGAAAGGATTAGGAGCTGCGCCGCCATAGACACCGGAGTGGAGATCAGTCATCGCGCCCTTCGCTTCGATCTCCGTGTAGACCAAACCGCGCAAGCCAACACACAAAGTGGGAAGATTGGGCGCGAAGAGCTCGGTGTCGCAGACGAGCGCGAAATCTGCCTTCAGCTTGGCTTTCTCTTTGACGATGTAGGCGTCGATGGATTCGCCGCCGACCTCTTCTTCGCCTTCAAAAATTACTTTCACGTTGATTGGAAGCTTGCCGCCGCCGGCCTGCATAAGGGACTCGAGGGCTTTAACCTCCATCCAGAGCTGGCCTTTGTCGTCGACCGCGCCGCGGGCGTAGATGTTGTTATTGCGCTCAGTCGGCTCGAATGGAGGAGTGTGCCATTCGTCGAGCGGCTCGGCGGGCTGAACGTCGTAGTGCGCGTAACAAAGCGCAGTCGGCTTGCCGGCGGCGTGCAGCCAGTCGGCGTAGATGAGCGGATGTCCCTTGGTTGGGATGACTTCGACGTTCTCCATGCCGATGCGCTTCAGTTCGTTGGCGATGTAGTCGGCAGCTTTCTTGATATCGGGCTTGTGCTCGTCGAGAGTGCTGACGCTGGGGATGCGAAGAAGATCCTTGAGTTCGTTTAGAAAACGCTGCTGATTGCCGCGGGCAAAATCGACTGCGGGAGAGGCCATAAGGAGAGTCCTTTCGTATCGACGATCTGGATCTCGGCAGACATCGCAAGATAGCGGATGGAGAGTCCGAGGAAACGAATCAGTATAGCGCGGAGGGCGGTGGTTTGCTGGCCGGGGAAGCCTCACCACAAAGGCCACAGGCTTGCACAGAGGAAGGCGTTAGGTTCCTACGAACCGGGTTGGCGAGAAGGCTTTGAGATCGTATTTCGGCTCCGAGCCTTCGATGACATCAGACATTACTTTCGCTGTGACAGGGGCGAGCAAGATTCCGTCGCGGAAGTGGCCGGTTGCGACGTAATAACCCGGAATAGTGGTTGCGCCGAGGATCGGAAGAGCGTCGGGAGTACCCGGGCGAAGGCCCGCCCAGTCTTCGAGGATGCGGGCATCGCGGAGCTTCGGGACGAGTTCGAGCGCGGCGCGATGCAGGCCTTGGATGGTTGCAAGATCGGTGCGCTTGTCGAAGCCTGCTTCTTCGACGGTGGCGCCGACCAGAAGTCGACCGTCAGTTCGCGGGATGAGATATGCCTTGGAAGATCGGATCACATGTTTTATCAACTCGCGCGAGGGCATCACGAGGCAGAGCATCTGTCCTTTGACTGGACGAGTGGGGAAGAAGTGAGGCGCAATTTGGCCGGACCATGCACCCGCGCAGTTGGCGACTTTGTCAGAAAGAAATGAGGTCTTGGTTGTGGTGATGCCGGAGACGATGCCGTCGGAGAGATTAACTGCCGTCACCGGATCACCGGAGGAGAAATCCACGCCGCGGTTCTTGGCGGTCTTCCATGCAGCCGAAGTGAGCGCTCGGGGATCGACGCTGCGCTCGGAAAGATAGACTGGTGTTCCTTCAGGGGTTCCCTCTGCGAGGACGGATTCCAGGTCAGGAACGCAGGCGAAGAAGAACTCGGCGGCGCGACTTGAGTGATCCTCGGAGAGAAACAGGATCGTGCCGTGATCTCTCAGGTCGACCTTCATTCCCGATTCGACTTCCAATTCGTGGGCGAATTCGGGATACATTTTTGCGCTGGCAGTCGCGAGCGGTTGCAGGGCGGGCTTGGTTTCCAGAGGGCAGTCAACGAGCATTCCGCCCGCGGCGTGTGAAGCCTCCCGGCCCGGCTCTCCACGTTCGACGACAAGAACGGTTGCCCCGTGTTTGCGTAACTCGATCGAGAGCGAGAGGCCGATAATGCCTCCACCGATGATGATTACGTCCCAAGTCTTCACGTGAGCATTCTAAAAGAGTTTGAGCTGGGCGGTCCGATAGGTGATACGCCGGCAAGTCGAGTTGGCGCTCGACGGACAGCCGGGGCGGCTGTCCCCACATACTGATTGATGCGGCTGTCCCCATATTTTTCGTGGGAGATGACAGCTTGCCTCCGGCTGCTTAAAATGACGGCATGAAGAAGATCATCATTACCGGGATAGCGCTTGTCCTGCTTGGGGCGGCAAGCGTCGCTGTGGGGCAGAAAGACAAAGACGAAGAGCCGACGTCGTGGATTTATTTTTCGGTGGTCAAAGACGACAACGGGAAGCCGGTGCGAAATGCGGCTGTGATCATGCACTCCGTCGATGCGAAGGGCAAACAGGGGCGCGGAGATATGGAACTGAAGACGAGTCCGGAAGGTAAGGCGGACTTCGATGGGATTCCGTACGGCAAGCTGCGAGTGCAGATCATCGCGTCGGGCTTTCAGACCTTCGGCGAGGACTACGATGTTACGAAGTCGAAGACGGAGATCACGATCAAGCTGAAACGGCCTCAGGGGCAGTATTCGGTGTACGACGATCATGCCAAGGATCCCACGCCGAAGCAGGATGCTCCTCCTCCTTCTACGGATGCGGCGAAGCCGAACTGACTTCCTCGCGGCCAGGGCGCTCGCTCAAAAATTTCTTTCGGATTGGAAGCTATGGACTACTTGCTGAAGACAGAACCTTCGACCTATTCATTCGCTGATTTACAAAAGGAAAAGACGACTGTCTGGGATGGCGTCTCGAATCCCGTGGCGCTCAAGAATATGCGCGCGATGAAGCCGGGCGAGCGACTCGTTATTTATCACACCGGCGACGAGAAGAGTGCGGTGGGAACGGCGACGGTGGTTTCTGTAGACACGTCTGATGCCCGCAATCCACAGGTGAAAATTAAGGTGGGGAAAGCGAATGCCGAACCTGTGACGTTGGCAGAGGCGAAGGCGAACAAGTTGTTCGCGGATTCTCCGCTAGCGCGGCAGGGAAGACTCAGCGTAGTACCGCTGAACGAGGCTCAATACAAGTTTCTGACCGGTGAATGAGTCTGCCGTTTCAATCGAACTTCTGAAGTCAAAATCCCCACCCTGTCGCAAACTGCGCGACAAGGGTGGGGCACCCTCTAACTTCCATTCACTGGAGTCACCGCTTCATTCCTACGGAGCCCGCCTATGACGCGCGGGAATCACGATAGATCAGGGCTGAATCGAGCAGATAGCCGAGACCCAGGGCGAAGGGGATGGCGCCGAAAGCTCCAGCCATCATGGCTTCGGGCTCGTAACGAGACAGAATCGTGAAAGCGAGCATGTAGCCTACGGCTCCGGCAACCAGCAGGATCCCGGCGCGGCGAGAATGCGCTGCCTGGCTTAGATCGGGTTCCATGGGGACCGCGACTCCTCGCTGAATTGCGGCCAGCCGTTCTTCCGTGCGAAGTTTGCGCACGCGATAGAAGGTATACATTGCAAATGCTGACGTTGGGATGGCCAAAGCCATGACGACTGCTGCGAAGCCAGTGATTCCGTCCATGGTAGTTCTCCTTCCCGGTTGCGCTGGAAGCGCGCCTGCCGGAGTTCATTCGCTTTCTGATGGAAGGTACGCAACTGGTTGCAGGAAAGTTCCTTGTTCCAGCCAACTTTAGGTGTGCGAAACGCTTCCAAAGGGTTAACTCTCTGCTTGGCGTAGTGTCGGGTCGGATCTCTGGAGACAAGATGAAATTAAGGAACTCTTACGGGTTGGGTGCAGTGGCCTGTATGGCGATGCTCATCGCCAGCCAAGCGGTAAAGGCGCAGGAAACAAAAGAAAAAGTCACGGTGGACGATGTCGACCGCAGTTTCACAGTCCGGTTGCCCCCGGGATACGATCCGCAACGGCACTATCCGGTGGTGATTCTGCTGCACGGGATGAATCAGGATCCCGACGACATGGAGCGGCTGACGCGTTTCGATCAGTTGTCCGATAAGGACGAGATCATTGCCGTGTATCCCGCGGCGTTGCACGGGCGATGGAATGTCGGAGTGCACGCACAGGAGCGACGGTCGCCCATGATGAATCCGGGCGGGCATCGGCGCTATGGCGGTGGGGGCTATCCCGGTGGTGGAGGCGGGTATCCCGGAGGAGGTGGAGGGTATCCGGGTGGCGGAGGATCGCAAGGCGGCGGAGGACAGCAAGGGCCGAACGAGAATCCGAGTGAGAGTCGGAGGTCGTCCGAGGCGGATGACATTGGATTCTTCAATCAAATGCTCGACGAGCTGGGAACAAAGTTTTCTGCAGATCCCTCGCGAATCTATGTGGTGGGGCTGTCGGAAGGCGGGTTCATGAGCCTGCGGCTGGGATGTGCCCTGGGCGACCGGATCGCTGGCGTGGCAGCGGTGGGCGCGGCGATGCCTAAGACAATGATCTGCTTGCCGGCGCGCCCGGTGCCGGCAGTGATGATCAATGGGACGTCCGATCCGGTGGTCCCGTACGGAGGCGGAACGGAGCACAATCTGAGCCTGGCGACGCTTTCGGTGGAAGATAGCGCCAAGGCTTGGGCGAAGATCGATCGCTGCGCCGAGAAGCCGGAAAAGACCAAGCTGTCTGGGCCGGGAAAGGGAGGCATGGAAACAAAAGTCGATACGTTCACCGGCTGCCAGCAGAATGCTCAGGTTGTTTCCTATAGCGTCAAGGGTGCGGGGAACACCTGGCCGGGTGGAGAGCAGTATGAGCCCGAGAATACGATCGGAAAGACGAGCTCTGACTTGGATGCGAATCAGGTGATCTGGAGCTTTCTGGTTACACGGAAGCTGGCGGACGAAGGGAAGACGAAATAGAAAACGCCTCCAATCTTGAGTTCGTGAGGCGGAATTCCGCGGAGTTTCAAGAACATAACTAAATCGAAATCCCATCCTAAGCTCGCAAACTGTGCGAGTTTGGGATGGGGCATATTGTGAAAAGTCTGTGTCTCCCCGCTCCGTTTAGGCCATTTGTTTGCGCAGTTCACGGCGAAGAATTTTTCCAGAAGGTGTCTTCGGGATGGTCTCGACGAAGTGTACTTCGCGCGGCTGCTTGTAGTGAGTGAGGCGATCGGAGACGAAAGAGCAGAGTTCCTCTTCGAGCTTGCGGCAGTCGACATATCCGTCGCGGAGAGAGACAAAGGCGACAGGAATCTCGCCAGCTTCCGGACAGGAGCGGCCGACGACTCCACACTCCTTGACGGCCGGATGCTCGAGCAGGACCGCTTCGACTTCTGCGGGAGCTACGGGAAATCCCTTGTACTTGATCATCTCCTTGCGGCGATCGACTACGCGATAGAAGCCTTCACGGTCGCGAGTGACAATGTCTCCAGACCAGTACCATCCGTCGCGCAAAACGGCGGCGGTGGCTTCGGGCTCTTTCCAGTAGCCAAGCATGAATTGCGGACCGCGCATGACAAGTTCTCCGGGCTGACCGGAAGGTGCTTCGGTTAGATCGTCGGGAGTGTCGGAAGGATCAATGTCGGGCTGAGATAGAACGCGGCAGTCGGTCTGCGCCATCGGATGGCCGATCGAATCCGGGCGATACCACGCCGGATCGAGAAATCCAACGTGAGTCACAGGCGAGGCTTCGGTCATGCCGTATCCCTGGCACACGAGGATATTAGTGAGGGCAGTGAAGCGGCGAGGAAGATCAGGAGCCAACGGAGCTGCGCCGGATTTGACCCACTGAAGTTTATGGTCGCGAGGGAATTGTCCAGCCTCGGCGGCTTGACACAATGCGTTCATCGCAGGAGGAACCAGCGGCATCATGGAAATGGATTCTTCGACCAGCAAGCGAGTCAGGTTCGGTACGTTGAATCGCGGCATGAGCACCAGCGTGGCGCCGAGAATCATTGAAGGATTCAACATCACGTTCAGACCATAGATGTGATAGAGCGGCAGAAAGCAGAGGATGTTGTCCGACGAACTCAGCGCGGAGCCATTCGGTCCGAGGTACTGATACACGTTGGAGATGAGATTGGAGTGCGAAAGCATCACCCCTTTGGGCAAGCCGGTCGTGCCGCTGGAGTAGGGAAGCGCGGCTAACGTCTGATCGGATGGCGCATGGGGAGCCGGAAGTGGAGTTCGTGAACCACCGAGGAGAGTTGCGAATGACTCAGTGCCGGCGGCGTGCTGGCGCGTAGTGTAGACGCGGCGCAGATTCGTTAATCCGGCGAGATTGATTCCCTCGAGGTTTGCGTCATCGGTGATCAAGAAAACTGCGCCCGAGTTGTCGAGTTGATACCGGACTTCGCGCTCGCGATAGCTCGGATTGAGCAAAGTGGGGATGGCGCCCGCGAGTTGTGTGGCATGAAACGTCGCGCAGAATTCCCACGAGTTGCAGAGAAAGATAGCGATCACCTCGCCCGGCTTGATGCCGGCAGCAATCATGCCCCGGGCCAGGGTTTCGACGGTTTCTCCGTATTCAGCGTAGGTTAGACGGCGGCCGCAAGAGGTGTCGACGATTGCGATCTTCGTTGGATTGCGGCGGCAAGAATCGAGAACAGCATCGTGCAGGAAAACATTGCGCGGGTCCGCATAGAGTTCGGTGCGCTGCATGCCGGGAGCGATTGTACTGGAAAAAGGCCGGTTTACAAGAAATGTCGCTAGCTGGCTAAACGGCGCAGGAATTCTTGCTCATCCATCCGATACTTGAAGGCCTTGCGGCCGTCGATGAAAACGACGGGAACTTCATCGTTGAATTGGCGGCGAAGATCGGAATCCGCGTCGACATCAATCTCGCGCCAGGTAAATCCCCCGCGCCGGGAAAGCTTGGATAAACTCTCCTTAACGACCTCACAGAGATGGCATCCTTTGCGGGAATAGACCACGACGGCGCGGAGTTCAGGCATGGCGAGTGATTCTAGCTCGGAAGAATGACATGTTTCCAGCGGAAGTGAACTGGTCAAAGCGTGCGATTATTGGTCTGATGGCTTGACCACCAGGGTTAACGCGAATCCGGCAGTGTGATCTCAATCACTGCGAACCATCACAGGTTGTGATATCAGGGCGCCAGTAGTTGAGGCCCGGTGCCTGGGAGCTGTGCATGATCCCGGGGCGAGGGGGGACCGGAAGTCATGCGACAAGGGAAAAGTGTTCTTTGTATCGGCAACAATCCTGTGCTTTTGAATCTCCGCTGCGCTCTGCTCAAGGAGAGCGGCTGGAAAGTCCTAAGTTCCGGCAGCGGCCACGAGGGAGTTCGGCGCTTTGGGCAGGAATCCGTGGATGTGGTTGTCATCGACCTCAACGATGACGGAGCAGAAGGTGCACTCATCATTGGGGAACTCAAGCGGATCAAGCCGGAGGTTCCGGTCGTGCTTTTGGTGGAGGACGATGCGAAATTGGCGCCCGGAGCCACGAGACAAGCCGACGCGATGGTAGCGAAGGCCGAGGAAACCACAGTCTTGCTCGAAGTGCTCTCGGGACTGGTGCGGGACTAAAGCCCCGATCGCCCCGATTAAGTCCCGGAAGCTAAGCCAAGACTGGCTGCGACAAGTTGCCGGGCTGAACGGTAGAATCCATCCATGCCAGAGCATCATGGGAAACCTCTCCGGGGAAAAACCGCGCTTATCACGGGAGCGGCGCGGCGATTGGGCCGTGCGTCGGCACTCGCCCTCGCGGAGGCTGGCGCGGATGTGGCGATTACATTTCGGGATTCGGCCGGCGAAGCGCGAGATACGGTCGTCGATCTATCGAGTTTTGGAGTGCGAGCGTTTGCACTGCGGTGCGATGTAACGGACGAGGCCAGCGTTCGCGCCATGATGAAAGAGGCAGGGCGCGAATTGGGGCGGATCGACATTCTGGTCAACAATGCAGCGAACTACGAGACGGCGGAGTTTGAAAAGCTGACGGTGCGGCAGTGGGACGCGATTTTCGCGTCGAATACGCGCGGGCCCTTTCTGGTCTCGCGCGAGGCTTTAAAGTGGATGCGGCGCAAGCGCGGCAAGGGTTCCGGACCGATCGAAGCAAAGATCATCAACATGGGATCCCTTGGAGGACTGCGGCCCTGGGCGACCCACGCGCATTATTGCTCATCGAAAGCTGCACTGCATATGCTGACCAAAGTGATGGCGAAGGCGCTCGCTCCGGAAATCGCGGTGAACGCGGTTGCGCCTGGGATGATCGATCTCGGAGACAAGTTCGCCGCCGCGTTCATGCGGAAGATGGCCAAGCAGACGCCGATGCAGCGGAACGGGCGTGGAGAAGAGATTGGCGCGGCGGTTTTATTTTTCGCGACCGCACCGCAGTTTGTGACGGGCCAGATATTGGCGGTCGACGGAGGGCTCGGGCTATAGGCGCTGAGCCCGGGCGGATGCAAGAACGACTATCAGTTTTATTGACGAGGATATATTTAAGGTCGAATGAAGAAATCGAAAGCGAAAGTTTCTTCTGCAACTCGTAAAAGCTTGAACTCTGCGGTTAATCCTTCCCCGCGGATAGCGGTTGCCATTATGGCGGCTGGCAAGGGCACGCGACTCAAATCCAAACTCCCTAAAGTGTTACATGAAGTCGGCGGGAAGCCGCTGCTGGAACATGTGATCCGGGCAGCGCTACGACTTGTTCCGGCGAAAGACGTCTATGCCATCGTCGGTCATGAGGCCGAGCGTGTGCGCAGCGCGATGGAGCATACCGGAATCAATTTCGTACTTCAGGCAGAGCAGCGGGGAACTGGACATGCGCTCATTGTTGCGGGCAAAGCTTTGTCCGAGTATGACCATGTAATCGTGCTCTCGGGGGATGCGCCGCTGATCACAGCGGAGACGATTGGGCGGCTGCGAGATTTCCATCTCGAAGAGCAAGCGTCTATGACTCTGCTCACTGCGGAGTTGGAAAATCCGACCGGGTACGGACGGGTATTGCGAAAGAGTCCGCGCAGCGCGGAGGTGCAAGGGATTGTCGAAGAGAAAGCGGCGAGGGCGGCGCAAAAGAAAATCCGAGAGATCAATTCCGGCTTTTATGTGTTCTCGGTGAAAGATCTCTACGGCAATATCGGCAAACTTTCGACCGACAACGCGCATGCTGAGTATTACCTGACTGATATGGCGGAAGTCTTGCGCAAGGCGCGCCGGCCCGTTGTGGCATGGAGAACGCCGAATCCTAGCGAGATTCTGGGCGGGAACACGCGGGCGGAGTTGGCTGACATCGACGAGAAAATGCGTCTCGGAAAATGCATGCAACTGATGGCAGATGGAGTCACGGTGTTTTATCCGGCGACCTGCGTGATTGATGCGGATGTGGAAATTGCGCCAGACACCGTGATCGAGCCGTACGTGCAGTTGTTGGGGAATACGAAGATCGGCACAGGATGCCGCGTGCGGTCTTACTGCGTGATTCGCGATTCTGAGATAGGCGATGGAGTGATGGTGCGTCCGGGGTGCGTGATGGAAGGCGCCAAGATCGCCGCCGGGGCGATTCTCGGGCCGTATTCGCACTTGCGTCCGGGCAGCGAGATCGGCGAGGGAGCGCACGTCGGCAATTTCGTCGAGACGAAGAAGATCAAGCTGGGCAAGGGATCGAAGGCGAATCATCTGACTTATCTGGGAGACGCCGAGATCGGTGCCGGGGTTAACATCGGCGCCGGAACCATCACCTGCAACTACGACGGTGTCCACAAGCATAAAACCGTGATTGAGGACGACGTCTTCGTTGGCAGCGATAGCACGCTGGTAGCACCTATCCGCGTCGGCAAAGGCGCGTACATAGGCGCCGCGTCCTGCATCACCGCTGACATTCCCCCAGACTCTCTGGGGCTCGGCCGAGCCCAGCAAGTCGTGAAAGAAGGATGGGCGAAGCGAAAGCGAGCTGAAGGCTCGAAGCGATGAGCCTTCACCCGTCGTCCTACTGATAGCTTGACCGCTAGTCTGCAAGCTGTAAGATTCTCCTGCCTTTTCACCCTGGGGAAGTAGATCGAAAATTTAGGAGGAGAATATGCAGAAGCCAAGGGAAATCCTTGTCGCGGCAGTCTCTCTCATGTTTCTTATCGGCGTAGTTCCTGCGCCGGCTCAAAACAAACCACAAACTTCCGATGCCGAGTACATCGCCAAGGCGCTTTCGGCGGCTCCCAAGGCTGTGGCGAAAGACGCGGCCATCGTTCGCATGGATGAAGGTGGAAAGATGACCACGCTGCGGCAGGGAAAGAATGGTTTCACCTGCATGATTGTCGGCGAGAACAAAATGTGCGCCGATGCCAACAGCATGGCCTTTTTCGACGCGTGGATGAAGCGTCAGCCACCACCGGACAAGCTGGGACTTACCTACATGCTGGCGGGCGACGACGGAGCAAGTAACACTGATCCCTTTGCGACGGCCAAGACCGCCGAGAATCATTGGATTGTCACGGGTCCTCACGTGATGATCGTGGGTCCGGGGGCGAAGACGCTGGGGCTGGCTTCGAGTGCTGATGCGAATGCGTCGGGGCCTTATATGATGTGGGCGGGAACGCCGTACGAGCATGCCATGATTCCGGTTTCTTCCGCGAAAGCAGGCATGAAGCCGATGGCTGATGCGATGAAGTGAGAGTCAGACCGTCAAGAGACAAGCCCTGAAGCACGAAAAAGGCACCGGAGAAGTTCCCCGGTGCCTTCTCTCTTGAGACTGATCCGTTCTAGTGTGTGACTGCAGCGAACAACTCCGAGTGCATGAGCGACTGGAATTGTTGATCGTTGGCTTTGAATCCTACGTGGACGTTCGATCCGTCGGAGTCGACGCTGGTGTTTTCGACAGCGACTTTCTCCGCAGGAGTCGCGCTGATCTTCTTGTAGAGCATGTAACCCTTGAGCATGGACGACACCGAAGCAGCCGTCGTTGTATCCGAGGTGATGACCGTCATGTCGAAGGTCACGCCGCTGGTGAAGTTCATCGAGTAGCGCGAGCCGAGCAGGCGCTTCTTGATGCTGTCGTAGTCGGCGATCTTGGAGGCATCTCCCATGGCGGAGTGAAGCGCGTTCTGCGTGCCTTGCTGATCGAGGATGCTCCACACGGCATTGGAATCCACATCAGTCATCAAGTCAGCCATGTTGCCGTTCGTATCCAAGCCCATGACCTGGCCGTCCTTCGTGTCGAGGGCCACATGAATGGCTGTCGAGTCGCCAAACAGCAGCGAGCTGTCATCGAGGAACGTCATCACAAAGCCGCCATCCATCGGGTAGATGTCCGCGGTCCCGTATTTCTTCGGAACGTACTTCTGAAGCTTCATCTTCTTCAGAACGGTTTTCATCTGGAAGGGGCCGCTGGCAACGCCCACGGTTTTTACGCCCTGTTTGCCAGACCGGAACGACGCGAAAGTCAGGGTGTCGATGTCCTTCTCGGGATCGAGGCCAATACCCTTCAACGCCGCTTCGAACTGCTTGATGTTGTCCGGCATCAGTTGTTGCTTCAGGGCCATCGCGGAAGGCGAGTCCTTAAGGGCGCGGTAGTCCACCGAAATCAACTGGAGCAGGTCGGCCGGAACGCAGGAGCGGGCCGAAGAATTGAGCGGCATGGCATTAGCCATACGTACCAACAGCAGGGATACCAGGCACAGCTTGAGTAATTTCATAACGCCTCGAAGTCAAAGAAAAATCAGGGTTGAGCGCACTCTTTCTTAGATGCGCGATCCAGCCTTGTCGTTATTTGGATCGTTTCATTCTATTTTACTTGCAACCCGAACTGGGCAAACAAAAGTACAAGTACCGTTGACTGCTTGGACACGGCTTAAAAGTCGAATTCCAAGTGTAGGCCCGCATCGCCTTTAATCATCATCTGGAGGGGTGAGCGGCCTCCTATCGTTCAGGAAGTGAGAGGCGTCCAGAGGTGCGTTGATCATCTTGAACGTCAGGGGTGTCTGGCTATAGTTGAAGCAGTCAGAAAGATCGTCGGCATAGGCATCCGCATAGCCCAGGGAGGAAAGTCCAAAGGCCTCTTCTATTAGATTTAGAATGCTGCCGAAGTCATGGTTGACATGAGAGATATAAGCCGGCTTGGCGTATGGCGAAATCACGATCAGCGGTACGCGGAAACCGTAAACGTAACCCGATCCCCAGCTGGTGCCGTCGTCGATGACTTTCGGCGGAGGCACGTGGTCGTACCATCCGCCCCAGTCATCCCAAGTGACGATGATCGCCGTATTTGCCCAGTACGAGCTATTGCCGATCGCATTGACGATGGATGCGACCCACGATGGTCCACCCGTGTTATCGGTTGAACCAGCGTGGTCGGAATTTGTCCCG
>Ga0209624_10000211_pt1 | contig 53175 bp, 42 predicted proteins | sample JacPinW_OM2H0_O1_FD_188565 | JGI IMG/M metagenome (GOLD analysis project Ga0209624, IMG submission 188565) | Forest soil microbial communities from Algoma, Ontario, Canada - Jack Pine, Ontario site 1_JW_OM2H0_O1 (SPAdes) (version 2) | ecosystem: Environmental > Terrestrial > Soil > Boreal...
GGCGGGGGCGCTCGGGGCCGCATCCGCCGTGGCCGCGCTGGCGGGGATCGCGGCCGCATCGGTGGTTTGCACCGCCGGGACGTCTCCTGCGGACTCGTTGAGCGTCGCGGCGACTGCCACGGGTGCCGTGGACGCGGCTGCCACGGGTGCGGCAGCGGCGGGGAAGGTGCCGAGACTGGTGTTCAGGACCTGCGGGGGCGGTGGCGTTGAACGCGAGGGCGCATGGGCGCAGCCCGCCAGCGCGAGGAGGCTCAGCGCCAGGAGCGAAAGCGGCGTTCTGCTCGATCCCGTCACAAGTTCCGTACCTTCTATCGGCGTGCTACTTTTCCCGCGCCGGGGCACGGGTCCTTGGGTCTAAGCACGCTACGGGGTTCAGAGACTGAATTTAACCGCTAAGTTCTCATTATTGCCAGTATTTATATTATTGCCAGTATTTATATCGTGCCAGTTCGCAGACGCATAACGGATCGTGACGCGGCTCTCAGCTCCTGGTGGGATTCCCCGCTGGGACGAGCGCTCCTGGCGGCCGAATCTGAGCTGCTCGGGGAGGCGCTGGAGGACGTATTCGGCTGGGAACTGCTGCAGGTCGGAGCGTGGGGGAACGCACGCGAGTTGCTCGCCGCAAGTCGCACACGGCGCCAGAGCCTGATTGCATCAGCGGGGTTCCCGGCCCACGCCGACATCATCGCCAGACCCTCTTTATTACCCGTGATCAGCGATTGTGCCGACGCTGCGCTGCTGCCGCACACACTCGAGTTCGCCCCCGACCCGTACGCCGTGCTGCGCGAGGTCGAGCGCGTGGTAGTGGGCGAGGGGCAGCTGCTGGTACTCGGTTTTTGCCCCTGGAGCGCTTGGGGAATGCGCGCACGCTGGAGTCGCAGCGGCTTTCCACCGGGCATGCGCCGGCTGCTGTCCGAGCGCCTGCTGCGCGAATGGCTCGTGCTGCTCGGCTTTGAGGTGGTGGCGGCACGGCGTTACCTGTACCTCGGGCCCTGGAGCCGCGGGCTCGCCAGCGGGGAGGGCACCGGCCGGCTGCTGCGGCGCGGCCTCACCTACCCGTTGCCGGCGGGCGCGTATCTGCTCAAGGCGCGCAAGCGCGTCTATACCCTCACGCCGATGCGCCCCCGCCTGCGCGAGAAGTCCGCGGTCATCGGCGGCCTGGTCAAGCCGACGACGCGTTCTCAGGCGTGATCGAGATCTACACCGACGGCGCCTGTCGCGGCAATCCGGGGCCCGGCGGCTGGGCGGCACTGCTCAAGATGGGTGACCACGAGCGCGAGATCAGCGGCGCGGAAGCCCTGACCACCAATAACCGCATGGAACTGATGGCGGTGATTCGTGCGCTGGAGGCTCTCAAGCGCCCGGTGCACGCTCGCTTGTACACCGATTCGCAGTACGTGCGCCGCGGCATCACCGAGTGGATTTCCGCCTGGAAAGCGCGCGGCTGGCGTACCGCGGACCGCAAACCGGTCAAGAACCAGGACCTGTGGCAGCGGCTCGATGAACTTAACGCCAATCACCGGCTTGAGTGGCACTGGGTACCGGGGCACGCCGGAGTGCCCGGCAACGAACGTGTGGACCGCCTCGCAAACGAGGCGATCGACACTTTGTCTCAGCAATCGTTGCGGTAGACTCGCGCCCCATGCGACAGATCGTCCTCGATACCGAGACTACGGGACTGGAGCCGGAACTCGATCATCGCATCATCGAGATCGGCTGCGTGGAGCTCATCAACCGGCGCGCGACCGGGCGCACCTTCCACCGCTACGTGAACCCCGAGCGGGACATCGACGATGGCGCGCTGGCGGTGCACGGGATCTCGCGCGCCGAGCTCGACGGGCAGCCGCGCTTCGCGGACGTCGCCGAGGAACTAGTGGCGTTTCTGACGGGCGCGGAACTTGTGATCCACAACGCCGCGTTCGACGTGGCATTCCTCGATGCAGAGCTGGGCCGCCTGACCGGTGTGCCGCGCCAGATCGCCGCCCTGTGCCAGATACTCGATACGCTCGCGCTGGCCCGTGAGCTGCACCCCGGGCAGCGCAACAGCCTCGACGCACTGTGCAAGCGTTACGACGTCGACAACTCGGCCCGCGAACTGCATGGGGCGCTGCTCGATGCGCGCATCCTCGCGGACGTCTACCTGGCGATGACCGGCGGCCAGGGCGCACTGGCCCTGACCGAGAGCGATGCGCCAGCGCATGCGCCCGCGGGCGGGCGCCCGGCGCGCGCGCCGCTGCGAACCGGCGTGCCGCTGGCGGTGCCCAGCGCCTCCGCAGAGGAGCTCGAGGCGCACGAATTCATGCTCGCGGTCATCGCCAAGGCCAGCGGCGGGCGCTGCCTGTGGACGGTGAGCGACACGCGGGAAGCCAGCGGCGCCGCCTCGCCGCGCGCGCCCGTGCCGCAGCGCTCGAGCGCCTGAACAAGAAGCAACAAGCTAAGGGTTGGTGATGCTCAAGTTACGCAAGTGCCGTATTAGCGTGGTGGGCCTGGGGTATGTGGGGCTGCCGCTGGCGGTGGAGTTTGGCAAGCACTTCGATACCATCGGTTTCGATGTGAACCCCAAGCGCGTCGCGCAGCTCAATGCCGGGCGCGACAGCACGCTCGAGGTGACGCGCGCGGAACTCAGGTCCGCGAAGCGACTGGCTTTCACCACTGACCTGACGCGCCTGAAACGCCGGCACGTTTTCATTGTCACCGTACCCACGCCGATCGATGACTACAAGCGCCCCGATCTCACCCCGCTCGAGCGGGCGAGCGAGAGCGTAGGGACGGTGCTGAGCAAAGGCTCACTCGTGATCTATGAGTCGACTGTGTACCCGGGCTGTACCGAGGAGGTGTGCGTACCGATCCTCGAGCGTGTGTCGGGCCTGAGGTTCAATCGTGACTTCTTTGTCGGCTACAGTCCCGAGCGCGTCAACCCCGGCGACAAACAGCACCGTCTCGCCACCATTCGCAAGGTCACCTCCGGGTCCACGCCGCAGATCGCGGATTTCGTCGACCAGCTCTACGGCGCGATCATCACCGCCGGCACCCACAAGACCTCCACCATCCGGGTGGCCGAGGCCGCCAAGGTGATCGAGAACACTCAGCGCGACGTGAACATCGCCCTGATCAACGAGCTGGCTCTGATCTTCAACCGTCTGAATATCGACACCGAGGAGGTGCTCAACGCCGCCGGCAGCAAGTGGAACTTCCTGCCCTTCCGGCCGGGACTCGTGGGCGGGCACTGTATTGGGGTGGATCCTTACTACCTGACCCACAAGGCTCAGGAGGTCGGCTATCACCCGGAGATGATCCTGGCCGGGCGCCGCCTGAACGACAACATGGGGCTGCACGTGGCGAGCCGGATCACCCAGCTCATGGCGGCCAAGCGCATTCACGTGAAGGGCGCGCGCGTATTGATGCTCGGCATCACCTTCAAGGAGAACTGCCCGGATATCAGGAACTCCAAGGTCGTGGACGTGGTGCGTGAGCTAGAAAAGCAGGGCGCGCAGGTCGAGATCTACGATCCCTGGGCGGTGCGTGAGGAGCTTCGGCGCGAATACGGGCTGACGCCTCTGCGTGCACTGCGCACCGGGCGCTATGATGCCGCAATCGTGGCCGTGGCGCACCGGCAGTTCGGTGCGCTCGGCGCCCGCGGCGTGCGCCGGCTATGCAAGAACAAGCACGTCGTGTTTGACATCAAGCACGTGTTTCCCGCCGCTGAGGTTGACGGGCGACTGTGAAGATACTGGTCACGGGCGCCGCCGGATTCATCGGCTCACACACCGTCCAGCGCCTGCTTGCCGAAGGTCACGAGGTGGTCGGTCTCGACAACCTCAACGACTACTACGACGTCACCCTCAAGCAGGCACGCCTGCAGCGACTGGCACATCCGAAGTTTCGCTTCGAGAAACTCGATCTCGCGGATGATGCCGCCATGGCCGCCCTGTTCGCGCGCGAGAAGTTTCCGCGCGTGATTCATCTGGCGGCCCAGGCCGGAGTGCGCTACTCGTTGCAGGACCCGCATGCCTACGTGCGCAGCAACGTCACCGGTACCCTCAACGTGCTGGAAGGTTGCCGCCATAACGGCGTCGAGCACCTGGTTTACGCCTCCACCAGCTCCGTGTACGGCGCCAACACCAACATGCCGTTCTCGGTGCACGAGGGCGTTGATCACCCGCTGTCGCTGTACGCGACGACCAAGCGTGCGAATGAGCTCATGGCGCACAACTACTCGGCGCTGTTCGCGCTGCCGACCACCGGCCTGCGGTTCTTCACGGTGTACGGTCCGTGGGGGCGCCCCGACATGGCGCTATTCATGTTCACGCGCAATATTCTCGAGGGCAAGCCGATCGACGTGTTCAACCACGGCCACCACCGGCGCGACTTCACCTACGTCGATGACATCGCGCAAGGGGTGGTGCGGGCCTGCGCACGCATCGCGCAGCCGGATCCGAACTGGGACAGCCGCGCACCCGACCCCGCCTCGAGCAGCGCGCCGTTTCGCATCTATAACATCGGCAACAACCAGCCCGTTCAGCTGATGCGCTACATCGAGGTCATCGAGGAGTGCCTGGGACGCAAGGCGCACAAGAACATGCTGCCGCTGCAGCTTGGCGATGTGCCCGAGACTTTCGCCGACATTGATGACCTGGTGCGGGACGTGGGCTACCGCCCGGCGACTCCCATCGAGGTGGGGGTGAAAAACTTCGTCGACTGGTTCTGCGAGTACTATCACTACCCGCGCTGATAGAATCGCCCCCGCGTCGCAACTGCGCGCGCCCGCAAGACCTGCACCATGGCCATGACCCCGCCGCAAGCTACCCCTGCGATGCAGGTGCCGCTGCTGGATCTGAAGCCGCAGTATCAGCCCCTCGCCGGGCAGATCCAGGCTGCGATCGGCAAGGTGTGCGCCAGCCAGCACTTCATCCTCGGAGCTGAGGTCAAGCAGCTCGAGGCGAACGTCGCCGCCTACAGCCAGTGCCGTCACGGGATCGGCGTGTCCTCGGGCACCGATGCGCTGCTGCTCGCCCTGATGGCCCTCGGCATCGGCGCGGGCGATGCGGTCATTACCAGTCCGTTCACTTTCTTCGCCACTGCGGGCACCATCGCGCGCAGCGGTGCACGGCCGCTGTTCTGCGACATCGATCCGCAGAGCTTCAACCTAAGCCCCGAAGCGCTCGGGGAGTTTCTCGCGCGGCAATGCGCGGCACGCGCCGAGGGCCTCGTCCATTGCGCCAGCGGCACCCGTGTGCGCGCCATCATGCCCGTGCACCTTTACGGCCGCTTGGCCGACATGACCGCGCTGATGCCGATCGCGCATCACCATGGCCTGGCAGTGATCGAGGATGCCGCGCAGGCCATAGGCGCCGAGGACGCGCTCAAGCGCCGCGCCGGCAGCTTCGGGGATGTCGGCTGCCTGTCCTTCTTTCCGACCAAGAATCTCGGCGCGTTCGGCGATGCGGGGATGTGCGTCACCAACGAGGAGGCACTGGCAGAGCGCATGGAGATCCTGCGCGTGCACGGCGGTAAGCCCAAGTACTACCATGCCCTGATCGGAGGTAACTTTCGCATCGATGAGCTGCAGGCGGCGGTGCTCAACGTCAAGCTGCCGCATCTGGATGCCTGGACCTTGGGGCGCCAGCGCAATGCTGCTTTCTACGACGCCGCATTTGGCCGCGCCAAGCTTAGCGACGCGGTACAGACGCCGCTGGCGCCGCCGGGCGCGCGGCACATCTACAACCAGTACGTCATCCGGGCGCGCGGGCGCGATCAGCTGCGCCAGCAGCTGAGCGCGCAAGGGGTGGGCACGGAGATTTATTACCCGGTGCCCCTGCACCTGCAGCAGTGCTTCGCCTACCTTCAGTACAAGGCCGGCGACTTTCCTCATTCCGAGCAGGCGGCGCAGCAGACGCTGGCGCTGCCGATCTATCCGGAACTCACCGAAACGCAACTACAATACGTGGTCGATACCATCGCGGCCTGCTCGCGCAGCTGACAGCGCCGCGGCGCTCTTGTTGGGTGGCGAGCAAGGAGAGCCTCTATGACGCTCACAATAACTCCCGGTCCGAGAACCCCCGTGTGGGCGGAACTCAACGCGCACGCCACACGCCTCGCCGCCGTCCCGGTTCGCGAGCTGTTCGAGCGCGACCCGAAGCGCTTCGAGCGCTTTTCGCGCGAGCAGGCAGGACTGCTCATGGATTTCTCGCGCCAGCGGCTCGATGAGATCGCCCTCGCGAAGCTGTTCCAGCTGGCGGATGCCACCGGCTTGCGCGAGCGCATCGAGGCAATGTGGCGCGGTGAGCACATCAACACCACCGAGGACCGCGCCGTGCTGCATGTGGCGCTGCGGCAGCCGCCGGGAGCCGCGCTCGGAGGCGCGGATATCGAGAAGACCGTGATGGCCGAGCGAGCACGCATGCTGGCCTTCGCGCAAGGGGTGCGCGGCGGCACCATTACCGGCAGCACTCGTCAGCCGTTCCGGCTGGTGGTGAATATCGGCATCGGCGGTTCGGACCTGGGGCCTGCGATGGCGGTCCTGGCGTTGCGCGCTTTTAGCGCCGGGGCACCGCGCTGTGAGTTTGTTTCCAACATCGACGGGGTCTACCTGGCGCAGGTGCTGGAGTCGGCAGATCCTGCGACGACGCTGTTCATCATCGCCTCCAAGACCTTCACCACGCTCGAGACGCAGACCAATGCCCACACGGCCCGCGCCTGGCTGGTAGGCAGGATCGGCGCGGCGGCGGTGCCACGGCATTTCGCGGCCGTCTCGGTGAACCACAAGGCGATGGATGAATTCGGCGTGCATCCGGAGTACCGCTTCAAGATGTGGGACTGGGTCGGCGGTCGCTACTCGGTGTGGTCGGCGATCGGAGTGTCGCTCGCGATTGCGATCGGCGAGCGCAACTTCCTCGACTTTCTGGCCGGCGGTCACGAAGTCGACGAGCATTTCAGGAGCGCCCCGTGGCCGGAGAACCTGCCGGTACTGATGGGCCTCATCAGCGTGTGGAACATCAATTTCATGAACCTGCCGACATTGGCAGTGCTGCCCTACGATGACTCGCTGCGCCGGTTTCCGGCCTACCTGCAGCAGCTTGAGATGGAGAGCAACGGCAAGTCCGTGATGCTGGACGGCAAGCCGACCGAGTGCCAGACCGCCGCGGTGATCTGGGGCGAGGCTGGTAACAATGGGCAACATTCCTTCTTTCAATTGCTGCACCAGGGTACGGCGCGCGCGGCCATCGACTTCCTGCTTCCGGCGCGCTCTTCCTGTGGCAATCAGCCACAGCAGAATCTCGCTATTGCCAGCTGTCTGGCACAGGCAGAGGCACTCGCCAATGGGCAGTCCGCCGAAACCGTGCGCGCGCAGCTCGAGGATGCGCAGCTGCCCGCGGGGCAGATTGAAAGGCTCGTGCCCCACAAGGTGGACCCCGGCAGCCGCCCGAGTACCATCGTGCTTTTCCAGAAGCTCGACCCCGCCACCCTGGGGCGCCTCATCGCGCTTTACGAGCACAGCGTGCTTACACAAAGTGTCGTATGGGGGATCAATGCGTTCGATCAATGGGGCGTGGAGCTCGGCAAGAAGCTGTGCGAGCAGCTCGCCCCGGCAGTGCAGGACCCTGGCGGGGGGCATCCGGCGCCGGCGGCGGTGATGCAGCTGCTCGCCCGTGTGGAGCAGTGGCGGCGCTGAGCGCGGCTGCCGGTGAACCCGTGCCGGTGCGTATGGTCCCCCGACCGGGGCGCCTGATTGCGCCGCGTGTCGGTAAAGCACCGCTACATGAATTTGCGCGCTTCAGTACAATCGCACATTCGCGCGCGCGGGGGTGGTCGGCTGCACGGCTCGACTGCGCGTCCCTAAGACTAACGGACAAAGGTTTGTAATGCGCTTGATGCAACGCCTGGCAGGGCCGCTGGTCCTGTTCGCTCTGTCGGCCGCTAGCTTCATAACCCTCGATACGGCGTACGGTCAGTCCAACGGCTCCCCCGTGGAGCAGCTCCTGCAGGGCCTGTCTCCGGACCAGCTCGGGTCACTTTCGGGGCAGTTTGGTGGAACTGGAGCCGGCGGCGCGCAGGGTGCCTTGAACGGTCGGCAGGGGCCAGCGACCGAAGAGCAGCAAAATCTCATGCTGCAGCAGCAGCACGACCTGTTGCAGGATCAGCAGAAACAACGGGCGGAGCTTACTCGCCTGAGCCCGTTCCTGCAGGCCGAAGATTGGGTCGTCATCACCATCGACTACAACCCGCTGCCCGCGGGGAACCAGCCGCCGCCGACCGCGCAGCCGCAGCTGAGCGCGCTGACCGGGGTGACCCCTCAGCAGCAGAATATTCTGGGCAACCTGGCGCCGAGTCTGGGGACGCAAGGCACCGTCGCGCAGTCCGGCGTGACTGGGGCTGCGGGTAATCCCAATAATCCCAATAACCTGGCCAATGGCGTGGCCGCGGCGACCGCGGCTGCCACGACGCCGCCTTCAGCGCAGGGCGTGACTGCAGGGGGCTACGCGCCGCTGCCGCCCCCGTGCACGGGGCAGCCGAACTGCGACACTTCGCAGCCGGCGCAGCCTGAGCTGACGGACGAGGAGAAGAAGCAGCGGCAGGCGCTGATTGACCTGATTCGTTCGAAGAATCCCTATCAGCTCACGCGCGAAGGGGTGCTCCAGTTGCCCGGGTTTGCGCCCATTTCGCTTGCCGGACTGAGCGAGCAGCTGGCCACGCTGCGCCTGGGCGTTGAGCCTGCGCTCAAAGATCTTTTCATCCGGGTCACCAAGCTGCCGCTGACGAAGGTGGGTCCCACCGCATTGAAGCCCTTTGGCTACGACCTGTTCGACCATCCGATCTCAACCTTCGCGCCGGCGACGAACGTGCCGGTGCCTGCCGGGTACATCGTCGGCGCGGGCGATGAGCTCGACGTGGAGCTCTACGGGAACAAGAATGGGAATTTCAAGCTCATCGTGGGGCGCGATGGGCGTCTCAGCGTTCCGGAACTGGGGCCGGTCAGCGTCGGCGGTCAGACCTTTGCAAGCGCGAAAGCGGAGTTGGAGTCGCGGATCGCCCAACAAATGATCGGGGTCCATGCGAGCGTCACTATGGGCGACACTCGCACGATCCGGGTATTCGTGCTCGGAGACGCAAAGCAGCCGGGGTCGTACACGATAACCGGGCTGGGCACGATCACTTCGGCGCTGTTCGCCGCGGGCGGCGTCCAGCCAATCGGTTCGCTGCGAAACATCCAGCTGAAGCGCCGCGGCGAGATCGTGCGCCGCCTGGATCTGTACGACATGCTGATCCGCGGGGACACGACCGACGACGCTAGGCTTCTGCCCGATGACGTCATCTTCATCCCGCCAATCGGACCCGTCGTCAGCGTCGACGGTGAAGTCCACCGGCCCGCGATCTATGAGATTCGTAACGAGAGTTCGGTCGCCGACGTGGTCCGGCTCGCCGGCGGACTCACCCCCGAGGCCGACACGGCGAAACTGGCGCTCACCCGCATCCAGGCCGACCTGCGTCGGGTTGTGATCGAGGTCGATCTGAGTGGGTCTGCAGGCCAGTCCGAGGCCGTGCGCAACGGCGACAGCTTGCGAGTCGCGCGGCTGCGTCCCACGCTCGATGCCGGAATACTAGTGCAGGGCTACGTGTATACGCCCGGCGCATTCGCCTATCGCCCGGGTATGCGGCTCACGGATGTAATCCGCTCGGTGGACGATCTGAAGCCCAACGCCGACCTCCACTACATCCTGATCCGCCGCGAGCTACCACCGGATCGGCGCATTACGGTGCTGTCTGCCGACCTGGCGGCGGCGCTGGGTCAACCGGGTTCGCCTTCCGACCTGCCGCTGATGGCACACGATCGCATCATGGTCTTCGATCGGCAGTCGAGTCGTGACCGCGTCATCCAACCGTTGCTCGAGGACCTGAAACTGCAATCCAACATCGGTCTGCCGGATGACGTGGTGCGTATCGAAGGACGCGCCAACGTGCCCGGCGAGTACCCGTTCCAGGACGGCATGACTGTGCGCGACCTGATCCGAGCCGGAGGGGGCCTGAGCGATGCGGCGTACGGCGGCGGCGCTGAGCTGACACGGTATCAGGTCGTAAACGGCGAGTCGCGCCGGACCGAGCTTATCCAGGTTGACTTGGCCGCGGTGTTGCGCGGAGACCCCACCGCCAATCTGCAGCTGCGCCCGTTCGACACCCTCAGCATCAAGGAGGTGCAGGCGTGGACCGAGCAGGGAGCAATCACGCTGCGCGGCGAGGTGAAGTTTCCGGGCAGGTACACGATCAAGCCTGGCGAGACTTTGAAGTCGGTGTTGCTCCGCGCCGGCGGCCTGACGCAGTACGGGTTTGCGGAGGGCAGCGTGTTCACTCGCAAGGAACTGCGTGACCGCGAGCAGAAGGAACTGGACATGCTTGCCGCGCGCATGCAGAACGACATCGCCTTTGTCGCACTGCAGGCCAGTAATGTGCCTGGAAGCGGGGGTGGGGCAGCTTCGGCCCTGGCGGTCGGGCAGTCGTTGCTAACGCAGCTGCGCGCGGCGCGCGCCGTCGGGCGCCTGGTCATCGACCTGCCGCGCATGCTGCGCTCACCGATCGGCTCGCCGTACGACGTCGTGCTGCGCGACGGCGACCAGCTGATCGTGCCGAAATTCGAGCAGGAGGTGACGGTGATCGGCGAGGTGCAGACCGTGACCTCGCACCTGTACCGGCCGGGACTGTCGCGCGACGATTACATCGCTATGAGCGGTGGCGTGACGGCGCGTGCCGACCGCGGCCGCATCTACGTAGTGCGCGCAGACGGTAGCGTCGTGACGCAGGGCAGCAGATGGTTCCTCAGCGGTGCGAATACCGAGATACAACCGGGTGACACTGTCGTAGTGCCGCTGAACGCCGAACACATGCCACCGCTGCCGCTGTGGCAGGCCGTCTCGCAGATTCTCTACAACGTGGCGATCGCAGTCCTAGCCGTGCACGAGTTCTAAGTTAAAGGTAGGAGCCTTTCCATTCCGCACTTTGAGGACGTGCGCCGCATGACGATTGCGGCCTCCGCACGGGCGCAGTGAGTAACCTCAATGGCGGAGATCGTAATTGGACCACACGACGTCGGGATGCGTAGGCTCTGGGTCGATTGACACCCGGTGGAGATCAAGCCCGGCGATAGCATAGTCGTGCCGCTGAATGCCGAGCACATTCCGCCGTTACCGTTCTGGCAGGCGGTCACGCAGATCCTGTACAATGTCTCGATCGCGTTCCTCGCCGTGCATTCTGCGGTACCGTGAAGTCCCGCCGCCGAAAGGGGCTGCTGGTGCGCTTGGGACGGGCACGGTGCGGAACGCATCGCGCCTGATGTTGCACGATTACGATGTATCGTCGATTCACTGACTTGTCAGTCGGTTGAGGAGTATTGCGAATACGTAGCGAGCCGCAGGATCATGCCCTGACCGCCGCGGAGGGCGAGCACCGTGCGAAAAGCGCCCCGGATTCCGAGGGCGTCCGGAGTGTCATGACCGGGCCTCCGAGCGGCTACTTCCTGCTGGTGCCGCCACAGCAAGCGGAGGATGCCGTCAGCATCGGGACCGTGATGCGCATCCTGGCTGACTCGTGGAAGACCCTCGCGGTGAGCTCTTTTGCCTTGGCGATCGTAACGGCCGCAATCCTGCTCGCCATGCCGAACTTCTACCGCGGCATTGTGCTGATATCGCCGGTCGTGCCGGAAAAGCCCGGAGAAATGGGCAATCTCTCCACCGAGATCGGGGGTATCGCAGCGCTCGCGGGAGTCGACGTAACGGCAAACACCGGACCAAAAGCGGAGGCGTTCGCGACGCTTAACTCCCTCGGATTTACACGAGATTTCATCACGAGCCAGAACCTGATGCCCATCCTGTTCGCCGATCGCTGGGATCCGGCTACCCATAATTGGCGTAAGGACAAGAAGCCGCCAACACTGGAAGCAGCCGCAAAGATGTTCATGGCCAACGTGAGAAGCATTACCCAGGATCGCAAGACCGGGCTGATCAAGGTGACGGTGGAATGGTATTCACCGGAACTGGCAGCAGGCTGGGCGAACCGTATGGTCGAGATGGTGAATGATCGCTTGCGCGGTGTGGCGATTCGTGACGCCGATCTCAGCCTCGAATACCTGAACAAGGAACTGGCGAAGAGCAATGTCGTTGAGATGCAGCGCTCTATCTACCAGGTGATGGAGGACCAGGTGGAGAGGGCGATGCTCGCCAACGTGCAGCGCGAATATGCCTTCAAGGTGATAGACCGGGCGGTGCCGCCGGTGCAGAAAGCCGGGCCGCTGCGCGGCATACTCACCCTGGTTGGTGCGGGGGTCGGCCTGTTCCTCGGGATTATGATTGTATTCGTCCGTCGCTCCCTGCGTCACCGGTCCCCGACCGGCTCGCCGGTTGACACCCGCAGTCAGCCTACCTAGACTGCACTGCGTTCAATCATTGAACGCACTGCGCTGGCCGAACGCCATTCCTGCTTGTGCCAACCGTGATCTCCTGCGGTGCATGCCGCTTTAAAGGAACCTCAACATGCTGACTGACGAGGTTCGCTACAAACTCCTGATGCTGCTGGAGAGCAATCCCACCGTGAGCCAGCGGGGTGCTGCCCGTGAGCTTGGTGTCAGCCTCGGCAAGTTGAACTACTGCCTCAAGGCACTGGTGGGTAAAGGCTGGGTCAAGGTAACTAACTTCAAGAACAACCAGAACAAGATTGGGTATATGTACCTGCTCACTCCCCGGGGGATCAGGGCGAAAGGGCAAGTTACCGTGCGCTTCCTGCAGCGGAAGATGGAGGCCTATGAGTCCCTGCGCGCCGAGATCGAGCGCCTTCGCGGCGAAGCGGACCGGCAACTCAAGCGATGAGGCTTGCGCTTGCGGACGCGAGCCGCACAAATGCTGACAGTTGAGCGGCAAGCCTAGTGCACACCCTGAAGCAAATCTGGCATCTGTTGCGGCCGGCGCAGCGGCGCAGTGCGGTCGTACTACTGCTACTGATGCTGGTCGGCATGGCGTTGGAAACACTCGGGATCGGCCTGGTAATTCCGGCGCTCGCGTTCATGACGCGGACGGACTCCGCAATTCGCGCCGCGGGTCTCGGGCCAGTCACCGGCTGGCTGGCACACTTCAGCCGCGCTCGGCTGGTGATGCTCGGGATGGTGGTGCTGGTGGCCGTGTACGCCATCAAAGCGCTGTTCCTGGCATTTCTGACCTGGCGCCAGATGGCCTTCACATATGGCGTGCAGATGGAGCTGTCGCGACGACTGTTCACCGAGTACCTGCGACAGCCGTACGTCTTTCATTTGCAGCGCAACTCGGCGCAGCTGATTCGTAATGTCATCACCGAGACAAGCCTCTTTGCGCAAACCTATCTAGTGGCGGGCATGAGTCTGCTGACAGAGATGCTGGTGGTAATCGGGGTCTCGGTCCTGCTGCTGGTCGTCGCCCCGCTCGGGGCGCTGGTCGTAGTGAGCGTCCTTGGAGCAGCCGTGTTGTGTTTCAACCGGGTTACCGGTCACAGGCTGCTCGGCTGGGGCCAGGGCCGGCAGCGGCACGAAGGTCTGCGCATTCAGCATCTGCAGCAGGGTCTGGGCGGAGCCAAGGAGGTCAAGCTCCTCGGGCGCGAACGGGAGTTCATCGCGGAGTACGAGCACCACAACCTGGTGGTGGCGCGGATAGGTTCCCGGCAGCAGACCTTGCAGCAATTTCCCCGTTTCGGCCTGGAGTTGCTTGCCGTGAGCGGGCTTGCGGCGCTGGTAATGGTGATGCTCGCCCAGAAGACGCCATTCGAGGCTCTGCTGCCAACCCTGGGACTGTTTGCGGCGGCGGCTTTCCGCGTGCTGCCCTCCGCCAACCGAGTGATGATGGCGGTTCAGAACGTCCGTTTCGGACTCCCTGCGGTCGATGTCCTGCACCAGGAGCTGCACCGGCTCAAATCCAGCCCGGAGCCGGCAGGGACCACACCGGTTCCCTTCGCGCACCGACTGACGATCGACAACGTCACTTTTAACTACCCCGAGTCTCATCGGCCGGCGCTGAGCGGAGTCAGTTTGTGTATACAGCGGGGAACCACGGTCGGAATCATTGGCGCGAGTGGCGCAGGCAAGACCACGCTCGTTGATGTGATCCTGGGGCTGCTGCAGCCCGACCAAGGCGCCGTTACCGTCGATGGCAGCGACATTCGCGGCAACCTGCGCGGCTGGCAGCAACAGATCGGCTACGTAACCCAGGCGGTCTTCCTCACCGACGACAGCCTGCGCCGCAACGTGGCATTCGGGTTGGCGCCTGATCGCATCGACGAGAGTGCCGTGCGACGCGCCCTGCGCGCCGCGCAACTCGAGGATTTCGTTCACGGCCTGCCGCAAGGCCTGGACACCACCGTCGGTGAACGCGGCGTGCGTCTCTCGGGCGGGCAGCTGCAACGCATAGCCATTGCGCGCGCTCTGTACCACGACCCCCCGGTACTCGTCCTGGACGAGGCCACTAGCTCGCTGGACATCCACACGGAGCGCGGTGTAATGGACGCCGTCCGTGCGCTGCATGGCGAGAAAACCGTGATCATCGTGGCACACCGCATGAGCACGGTAGCGGGCTGCGATCGCCTGTTCAGGCTCGAGAACGGCACACTGGTCGAACAGGGCGATGTCGCTTCGGTACTCAAACTGGCGAGTGTCGGGGAGCAGGTTGCGGCGAGCTGATGCCGGTGCCGGATCAGCAGGGGCTCGAACTGACGAACAGGCGAACAGATGTTTGACGGTAAGGCAATCCTAGTCACCGGCGGTACCGGATCGTTCGGCAAGCAGTACATCAAGACGCTGTTGGAGCGCTATCGGCCCAGACGGCTGATCGTCTACTCGCGAGACGAGCTCAAGCAATTCGAAATGACGAGCAGCTTCAACCAGGAGTGTATGCGCTATTTCATCGGCGACGTGCGCGATCTGTCGCGACTCACCATGGCGATGCGCAAGGTGGATTTCGTAGTGCACGCCGCCGCGCTGAAACAGGTACCGGCAGCCGAGTACAACCCGATGGAGTGCATAAAAACCAACATCCACGGGGCCGAGAACGTCATCCACGCGGCATTGGCCAACGACGTGGAGAAGGTGGTTGCACTGTCCACCGATAAGGCCGCCAATCCGATCAATCTCTACGGGGCCACCAAGCTAGTCAGCGACAAGTTGTTCGTGGCCGCCAACAACTACGCCGGCGACCATCGCACGCGTTTCTCGGTGGTACGTTACGGCAACGTCGCCGGATCACGCGGCTCGGTCGTGCCGTTGTTCACGCGGCTCGCCGGTCAGGGAAGCGATCACCTGCCGATCACCGATCCGCGCATGACCCGTTTCTGGATAACGCTGCAGCAGGGGGTTGATTTCGTGTTGCGCAGTTTCGAGCGCATGTACGGCGGCGAGGTATTCGTTCCCAAGATTCCCTCGGTGCGGGTCGTGGACGTCGCCCACGCAATCGCTCCCGAGCTGGCCCACAAGATCGTCGGCATCAGGCCGGGGGAGAAGCTGCACGAAGTCATGTGTCCGGGGGACGATGCGCACCTCACGCTGGAATTCGCCGATCACTACGTGATCCGGCCGAGCATCCAGTTCGCCCGCGACCGTGACTTCAGCGTCAGCGCGCTGGGCGAGACGGGCCGGCCCGTCGCAGCCGGCTTCGAATATCACTCCGGTAAGAACCCGCGCTTTCTCAGCGTCGAGGAGATCGTCGCCTTCAACCAGGTCCCCGGTGTCGCATGATTCCCTACGCACGGCAGGACATCAGTCAGGCCGACATCGACGCGGTGGTCGCAGTGCTGCGCTCGGATTTCCTCACGCAGGGCCCCACGATTGCGGATTTCGAGCAGGCAGTAGCCGCGCGTACGACCGCTCGACATGCGGTCGCGGCGAACAGCGCCACCTCGGCGCTGCACATCGCCTGTCTCGTGCTCGGGCTCGGGCCCGGCGATCGCCTGTGGACGGTGCCGAATACCTACGTCGCTTCGGCGAACTGCGGCCGTTACTGCGGTGCCGAGGTCGACTTCGTGGACATCGACGCCCGTACCTACAACCTCAGCACGGACGCGTTGGCGGCCAAGCTGGCCGCCGCCGAGTGCTCCGGCACGCTGCCGAAGGTGCTGGTGGCGGTGCACTTCGCCGGCCAATCCTGCGACATGCAGGCCATCCATACGCTTGCGGTTCGCTACGGGTTCCGGATCCTCGAGGATGCCTCGCATGCGATCGGCGGAACCTACCGCAGCGGTGCGGTAGGCAGCTGCGCGTATAGCGATATCAGCGTGTTCAGTTTCCATCCCGTCAAGATCATCACGAGCGCCGAGGGCGGCATGGCGCTCACCAACGATGCGGAGCTCGCGGCGCGCATGCGGCGGCTGCGCACCCATGGTGTGACACGCGAGCCGGCGCTGATGGGGCGGACCGGTCAGGGCGCCTGGTACTACGAGCAGCTCGACCTGGGGTTCAACTACCGTATGACGGAGATTCAGGCGGCGCTCGGTTTGAGCCAGCTGCAACGCATCGACGAATTTCTGGCGCGCCGCCGGCAGATCGCCGCGGCTTACGACCGGCGGCTGGCCGATCTGCCGCTGATACTGCCGTTTCAGCACCCCGATGCGGAGTCAGCTTTCCATCTCTACCCGGTGCAGGTGGACGACGCGCGGACGCGGCTCGATCGTGCGACGCTAGTCGAGCGACTGCGCGAACTGGAAGTCGCGGCCAGCGTGCACTACATACCGGTGCATACGCAGCCCTACTACCAGCGTCTAGGCTTTCGGCAGGGACAGTTTCCGCAGGCGGAGACGTATTACTCGCGCGCGGTGAGCCTGCCCATGTACGCATCCTTGAGCGCGAGCGACGTCGATGCCGTCGTGAGCGCGGTACATCGAGCATGCGGCGGTTGGGGGGAACGTGCGCCGTCGTGATATGGCAAAGCTCGCTGCGGCGGGCGCGGGCGTGCTGCTCTCGAGGAACGCACCGGCGCAGGCGAACGGCGCCGCGCCCTATCCGCGCACACCTGCCGAGGTCGCTGCGCGGGTGACTCCCACCGACTATCGATTCGCAGCGCTGCCAGTCGTGGACGTGCGCCGCTACGGTTTCGACCCGGCGGCGCCAGCCAGCAACAACACTGCGGGCATCGAGTCCGCGATTGCCGCATTGCCGCGGGTGTTCGGTGCTCCAGCGGGGATTATCCAGCTTCCCCCCGGGGTCTTTACCGTCGGTGCAGGAACCATTGACATTCCGCAGTACGTCGGCCTGCGTGGCGCTGGGATGCATGCGACTGTGTTGAAGACCGCGAACGACGGGCGTGGCCACGCGCTGTTCCGGCTTGGAGGCCCGCCGACCGGTGTGCTCAAGCACGGTTGCCTCCTCTCGGACCTCGCCATCCTGCTGGTGCACAGGAACGGCAAGGCGGTCGAATGCAACGAGACCTGCAGCGCTTACCTCGGGCGACTCTACATAGAATGTGAGGACATCTCGGCACCGCGCACCGCAGAAGGTGTGCGGATCGATGGCGGAAACATCAGCGCCTTCTTCAACGTACTCGATCTGGTACACACCAACCACCTGCACGTCGGCTTTCGGGTCACCACCAGTGGCAGCACCGAAGCGACACAACAGATGTTCAGGGGTTGCATGGCGCTGGGCGATCGCAAGGTCGACGAATCCAGCATGGGACTGTGGGTCGAGAAAGGCGGCAGCGGCTCGGTATGGCACGGCGGTAATCTCGAGAGTTGTGGTGAAGGCATGCACTTCGCCAACGGCTGCCAGTCCATGTCGATCCTGGGCGCGCGCTTCGAGGGAAACACCTACGATGTCAGCTTCGAGGCGACTGCCGGAGCCCAATCCTTCATGGGATGCCTCCTCAACGTACCAGGACAGGTACTCGATGACAGCAAGGTCAATTACCATCGCTTCGTGGGCTGCCTGAACGGCAGCAACCTGCCTGCGCCGCAGCTCGACCCGGGGCCGACCATCAAGCGTGCAACGGCTCCCGGGCAATCCCCGTTCATCATCGAAGGCTTCCCCGGGGATGTCGAGACGGAGCAGCTCGTAATTCGTAACAGCGCAGGAAGAAAGCTGTTCAGTATCACCAACGAAGGGAGGTTCGCCCGGATCAACAATGCACCCGCAGCATCAGTCAGCGGTTCAAGGGGCGACAATGCCGCATTGCGAGAACTTCTGAGTGTGCTGTCGGACTATGGCCTGATCGTCGACAACTCCTCGCCTTAGCGTACCGCGCCGGCCGGAAGGAACGTATGGAACTTGGACTTGGGACCGTGCAATTCGGCCTCGATTACGGCATCGGCAATGACCGCGGCAAGACTCCCTTCGGGGAGGTGGTGGAGATTCTCAAAGCGGCCGCAGCTGGGGGCGTAGAGTGGCTCGACACCGGGGCGATGTACGGTGACGCTGAAGAGGTCCTGGGGCAGGCTTTGCACGGTTGGCAGAACGGTTTCAGGATCGTCACCAAGACCCCGCATTTCTCCAGCGCCTCTCTCACCGAGGATGACGCCGAAAGGCTCGAGAGCAGCCTGATGAGCTCGCTGCGCAAGCTGGGCCGGCCGCGCGTCGAGGCGCTGTTGATCCACAGCCCCGCAGACCTGACCAAGCCCGGCGCGGAGTGCCTGTGGCGACGACTTCGCCTGCTCAAGGATCGCGGCCTGATCGGCCAGATCGGGGCATCCGTCTACGAGCCACGGGACCTGCACAACCTGCCGCACAAGGCCCGTCTCGACCTGGTGCAGATACCGCTGAATTTCCTCGACCAGAGCTTCCTGCGCACTGGTGAGCTGCAGCGTCTGCGCGACGAGGGTACACGTATTCACGTACGCTCCATTTATCTGCAGGGTCTGATGCTGCTGGAGCCGGACGGGCTGCCGGCTCAGTTCGACCTGATCCGCGAGCGCCTGCGGGCCATCCATCAGGCCCTTGATCAGGCCGGTCTTAGTGTCCTGGAAGCACCGCTCGTCTGGGCGGAGCACCTCGGTCTGATCGACGTGCTGCTCGTGGGGGTGACGAATCCGGCGGAATGGCGCGCGGTGCTGGACGCCGCCGCGCAGCGACAGGAAAAGGCCCGCACCTGGAGCCTGCCGACGGACGATTGGCACTGCAGCGAGACAGACGTTACCAACCCTTCGTTGTGGTCTCTTGAGAACCGCTCGATGGCCAATGTCGTGGCCGTATTGCAGGCACGCATGTCATCGTCGCGCTTTCCCGGCAAGGTGATGGCGCCGATCCTGGACCGCCCCATGATTGCGTGGGAAGTTGAGCGAGTCCGCCGCTGCCGCAGGATCGAGCGACTGGTTCTGGCGACGAGCACGCACCCATCGGATGACGTGCTGGCGGAGTACGCCAAGTCGGCCCTGGACCTCGATGTCGTCAGGGGAAGCCTGGATGATGTGCTCGAGCGCTTCGCGACCGTGGTTCGTCACTATCCGGCGCGCCATTACGTTCGCCTCACAGCGGACTGCCCGCTGATCGACCCGCAGGTCATAGACCGTACGATCGAGAGGCATCTCAGCTCCGGCGCCGACTACACATCGAATTGCATGGTGCCGACCTTTCCGGACGGACTCGACGTCGAAGTGATGACGGCCGAGGCGTTGCGCCGGGCGGCACGCGAGGCATCGACCTCCTCGGAACGCGAGCACGTGACGCTGCACTTCCGGCATCAGCCGCAGAGCTTCCGCAGCGAGGTTCTGAGAAATGACCGGGATTTGTCCGAGTACCGTGTGACAGTGGACACGCGTGAGGATCTCACGCTGGTGAGAGAGATCTACAAAGCCCTCGGCACCTCATCCGCGTTCGGGCTGGCCGAAATCATGGCGCTGCTCGAGAGCGACCCGGCGCTGACACAGCAGACCAACAATAACCAGAGACACGATGGACTGCGCAAGTCGCTGCGCAAGGACGAGCTTGGGCGGCGTTACCGGGCCTCGATGGAATGGCTCACGCGCGCAGAGCGCAGCATTCCCCTGGGGAGTCAGACGTTCAGCAAGAGCAGGACGCAGTACCCGCACGGAGTCTCACCGTACTTCATCAAGCGCGCCAAGGGAGCCCACGTATGGGACATCGATGGTAACCGCTACCTCGATTTCGTGAATTCGCTCGCCGCGGTGAATCTGGGTTACGCGGACCGGGATGTGACCTGTGCCGTCGCAGAGCAACTTCAGGACGGCGTGATCTTCAGCCTGCCGCACCCCCTCGAGACCATGGTCGCCGAAAAGCTGATCGAGATGATTCCCTGCGCCGAACGGGTGCGCTTCGGCAAGAACGGTTCCGACGCAACCAGCGGTGCGGTCCGCGTGGCGCGCGCGTTCACCGGGCGCGACCACGTGATCTGCTGCGGCTACCACGGCTGGCAGGACTGGTACATCGGCGGCACCGCACGCAACAAGGGGGTACCGCAGGCTACGCGCGATCTGGTGCACGTAGTTGCCTACAACGACCTCCCGGGGCTCGAGCGGCTGCTGCTCGAGCATCGTGGCAGAACCGCAGCGGTGATCATGGAGCCGATGTCCGCTGCCTTCCCGGCGGCGGGGTATCTCGAAGGCGTGAAGGAGCTTACCCACAAGCACGGCGCGCTGCTGATATTCGACGAGTCGATCACCGGATTCCGCTTTGCAAACGGGGGCGCCCAGCAACTCTTCGGCATCGAGCCGGACCTGGCGACCTTCGGCAAGGGCATGGCAAACGGCTACCCCATCTCGGCGGTGGTCGGCCACGCGGAGATCATGCGCGAAATGGAGGAAGTGTTCTTCTCGTTCACCTTCGGCGGCGAGACGCTATCGCTCGCAGCCGCGCTCGCCACCATGGAAAAGATGCAGCGCGAGCCGGTAGTGGAACAGCTGCGGGCTCGGGGCGAGAAGATCCAGCGCGGGCTGCAGCAGCGGGTCGAGCAATACGAGTGTCAGGGCTTCCTCCAGGTCGGCGGCCATCCGGCCTGGTCGTTCCTGCTGTTCCAGGATAGTCCACCGTATTCCTCCTGGCAGATCAAGACGCTGTACCTGCAGGAGATGTTCGCCCGCGGCATCCTCACCCTCGGAACCCACAACATGAGCTATGCCCACACCGAGGAGGACGTCGCGGCACTGCTCGCTGCGTACGATGAGGTCCTGCCCCTCCTCAGGGAAGCAGTGCGGGGCAAGCTCGAGCTCGCACTGCTGTGTAAACCGCTCGAGCCGCTGTTCAAGCTGCGCTAGAGCATGTCGTCCATCTCATGAGTCGACCGGCGGTTGTCATACGCGTGGACAGTGGCGCGCAGATGGGCAGCGGGCATCTGATGCGCTGCCTGACCCTCGCTGGCGAACTGAAGTCGCGCGGCGCAGAGGTGCGCTTCGTGTGCCGCACACTCGCGGGTAATCTGATCGAGCGCGTAGAGCTGGCTGGGTACCGGCTAGATTGTCTGCCCGCGCCGGCCGCCATCGAGGGGGCAAACGATGCCGTGAGCACGCAGCACCAGGACGCCGCCCAAACGCTGGCGGCGCTCGGCACCGACAGAGTTTCGTGGATCGTCGTCGACCACTATGGACTCGATGCGCTGTGGCAGCGATCGGTCCGGCCCGCGACCGAGCGCCTGCTGGTCATCGACGATCTCGCCAACCGGCCTCACGAGGCCGACCTGTTGCTCGATCAGAACTACCTGGGCGCAAATACAACGCAGCGTTACACGGGGCTGGTGGCCGCGAGCTGCCGTTGTCTCCTCGGGCCGCGCTACGCGCTGCTGCAGCCCGGGTACCGGCAGCTGCGCCGCCGGTTGCAGGTGCGTGCCGGCAGCGTGGGCCGGATCCTGGTGTTCTTCGGCGCGCACGATCCCAGCGATTCGATGCTGGCGGTGCTGCAGGCGCTCACGCGCCCGGAGTTTGCCGCGCTGACGGTCGATGCAGTGTTGGGGTCTGACGCGCAGCAAGCGGCGCGTGCGCGCGCGCTCGCGCGGCACGCGAGCAACATACTGTTCCATGAAGACCTGCCCGGCCTGGCGGAATTGATGGCCGCTGCAGATCTCGCAATCGGTGCCGGCGGCGCTACGACCTGGGAGCGCGCCTGCCTCGGGCTGCCCTCGGTCGTTGCGACTGTGACGGAGAATCAGGTGCCGATCGCCGAGGCGCTGGCCGCTGCCGGTTGCATACTGCTGGCGGGACCGGCCAGCGCAATGTCCGCGGACCGCTGGCACGGATTGCTGCGAGAGCTGCTGAATGACGAGCTGCGGTTGAGTGAAATGAGCCAGAAGTCGTATCGGCTGACCGATGGCTTCGGCGCGGGCCGCGTCGCGCGGCTGATTATCGGGGCAGGTAACGCACAGATCCGCTTGCGCCCGGTAGGGGCGGAGGACGAATGGCTGCTGCTCGAGTGGGCGAATGACCCCGGAACGCGCCACTTTTCCTTCAGCAAGCACCCAATCACCGCGGCTGAGCATCAGCGCTGGTTGCGCGAGCGGTTGGCAGACCCGGGCTGCAGCTTGCTGATTGGGGAGGATGCCGCCGGCCTGCCACTCGGGCAGCTGCGGTTCGATTCCACCCCCGGGGGTGAGGAATCCACCATTCATGTCGGCATCGACCCCGCATTCCGCGGCTGCGGTGTCGGCACGACTCTGGTGCAGCAGGCAGTGACGGCGTGGTGCGCCCACGGCTCGGGCTCGCGGCTGTTGGCCGAAGTGTCCAGCGACAACAGAGCGAGTCAGCGGCTGTTCCTGCGGGCCAATTTCACCCCCACGGCACCGCGGCGCCCCAATAGCGTCGCTTTCGAATTTCCTCGCGGCTCGATGTCAGCCCCGCACCCGAAGGAGCATGGCGCATGAGCATCAAGATCGGTGGCGTCATGGTTGGCGAGGGATTCGCGCCGCTCATCGTTGCGGAGCTGTCGGGCAATCACAACGGTTCGCTCGAGCGGGCGCTCGAGATCATCGACGCGGTAGCCCGCAGCGGCGCGCAGGCACTGAAACTGCAGACCTATACCGCCGACACCATGACTCTCGATAAAGCCGAGGGCGAGTTCGCGGTGAGCGATCGCACCAGCCCATGGTACGGTCGGACCCTGTATTCGCTGTATCGAGAGGCAGCCACCCCGTGGGAGTGGCACGCGGCGCTTTTCAAGCGCGCCAGGGATGCGGGATTGGTGGCCTTCAGCAGCGCATTCGACGCAACCGCCGTCGACTTCCTCGAGTCGCTGGACGTGCCCGCGTACAAGATCGCCTCGTTCGAGAACCTCGACCTGCCTCTGATCCGCACAGTAGCTGCCACTGGCAAGCCCGTGATCCTCTCCACGGGAATGGGGACTCTTGCCGAGATCGACGAGGCGGTGCGTACTGTAAGGGCGGCCGGCTGCCGTGACCTGATCCTGCTCAAATGCACCAGCAGTTATCCGGCGCCCCCCAGTTCCTCGAACCTGGCGACCATCCCGCACCTGCGGGCGATGTTTGGCTGTCCGGTCGGGCTCTCCGATCACACGCTCGGCATCGGCGCGGCGATTGCGAGCGTGGCGCTCGGCGCCACCGTCATCGAGAAGCACGTGACCCTGCGGCGTGCCGAGGGTGGCGTGGACTCATCCTTCTCGATGGAGCCACAGGAGCTCGCACAACTGGTCAGCGAAACGCGCGCCGCGTGGCAGGCAATCGGAACGGTCGCCACGGGGCCGACGGAACAGGAGAGGCCTTCCCTGATGTTTCGCCGCAGCCTGTACATATGCGCCGACCTGCGAGCGGGCGACGTGCTGAACAGAGAGAATCTGCGGGCCATTCGGCCCGGGCTGGGGCTGCCGCCAAAGTATCTCGAGATGCTGCTGGGCAAACGGGTCAACCGCGCGGTGCAGCGCGGGACTCCGGCGGACTGGTCGCTCATTGGGTGAACGGTGAGCGCCAGATTCCTCATCACCTGTGCCGACGAGCGCAGCTGGAACACCGAGCGCCCGGTGGTATTCCTCGGGGAATGGTGTCGCCGCATCGATCGGGAGCACGCGTGGGGAGCTCTCGACGGGGTAGTCGCGCGACCCGTGCGTTTCGATGGCGCCGAGCGCGAGCGGGTGATCAGCCACATCGACGCGCTGTCGCGCGAGCTGCTCGCGGAGCTCACCGAGCTCCTCAACCGGCTGCACGGCATAGCAAGATCGCAGCGCTACTGGCGGATACTGCTTGGGCATTGGCTGCACCGCTACACCGCTTTGTTGTTCCACAGGTGGCATGCGGTTCAGCAGGTGCTGGAGGAGCACCAGATATCGGGCACCAGCGTGTTTTCCGGGCCGGCCGCGCAGCTCGCTGGCCACGACACGGTGGCGTTGAGCTGGGCGAGTAACGATGACGTGTGGAACAACGTGCTGATCGGCAGAGTGCTGCACGAGTCAGCGAGCGTCCCGATAGAGTATCGAGAGCTGCAGGAGGAGCACCCCAGCAGCGTGCCTTCGGGCGCCGTACTGGCTGGCAGCAACGAACCGGTTCTCTCTCCGGCTCAGCTCATCGACCGCACGCTCGGCGTATTCCAGCGGGCGACCAGCTCCTTCGTGGTCAGCAGCTACCTGCCGCCGTGGCAGTCGGCGTTGTTATCAATGCGCCTGGGCGACGTGCCGCGGCTGCGCCGCTCCCCGCCGGTGCAACCGGCAGCGGTGGATATGCATCTCCGGGCCGCTAACCGGCTGGATCCGCGAGCTCAGCGCGGCTTGCCGGCGTTCGCGCGGAGGATGCTGCTGGAAATGCTGCCGACCTGCTATCTCGAGGGCTTCGCTGCCTTGCACCGGCAGGTCGCTCAACAGGGCTGGCCCAACAGACCGCGCCTTATTTTCACGTCGAACGGCTTCGACACCAGCGAGGTGTTCAAACTGTGGGCGGCGCAAAAGGCCGAGGACGGCAGTCCCTATATCGTCGGCCAACATGGCAGCAACTACGGAACTGCAAGCTACTGCCCATCGGAAATCGAATGTGTCGAAACCGGCGACGCTTTCATCACCTGGGGTTGGCGCGGCAATAACGCCAAATGCCGGCCGGCGTTCATCTTCAAGACTGCCGGGCGCTCACGCGGGAAGTGGCGCCCTGGCGGCGGGTTGTTGCTGGTCGAGGACTGCCTGCCTCATCTGACGACGGCCTGGGACCCTTATCCGGGTTTCGCTGCCTACCAGGAGGATCAGTTCAGGTTCGTGGAACGCCTGCCCGAGGCCGTGAAGCGGGCTCTGACTGTGCGGCTGCACGCCGAATATCGGAAAATGTCGTGGGGTGATGCGGAGCGCTGGCGTCGCCGGCTGCCCGCTGTGCTTCTGGAGGAAGGCACCGCGCGGCTATCGGCGCTGATCCGCCGCAGTCGCCTCGTGGTCCACACCTACGACTCAACCGGGGTCCTGGAGAATCTTGCGCTCGACATACCGACTCTGTGTTTCTGGGCCGGGGGCACGCGCCACCTGCGTGCAAGCGCTGTTCCCGTCTACGGGCTGCTCTTGGACGCGGGTATCCTGCACGCCACGGCGGAGAGCGCGGCCCGCAAGGTGGCCGATGTATGGGACGACGTCGGCGCATGGTGGCGGAGTGAAGCGGTGCAAGGTCCGCGAACGAAATTCATCGAGCAGTACGCCAAGACCGCTGCCAGGCCGGTGCGCTCATTGAAAAGACTGCTGATCGAGTCGGCGTCAGTGGCGCGCGATTATTGATTCAAGATGCAACCCACCAGTGAAAGACCCCGGATTCTCGATCTGGGTTGCGGCAAGAAGAAAAGGCGCGGTGCGTTGGGCGTGGACTTCAACGCAAAGACCGATGCCGATGTCATACACGATCTGAACGTGTTCCCGTATCCACTGGAGGACGCGGTATTTGACGAGATTTACCTCGACAATACGCTGGAGCACCTGAATGATGTGATCCGCGTCATGGAGGAAGTTTATCGCCTCCTCAAGCCGCGCGGACTCGTCAAAGTCATCGTGCCGTACTTCAGGTCTACGTGGGCGAGCATAGATCCTACACACCGCCACTTTTTTACGGTGAATTCCTTCGCGTATTTTGATCCCGACGATGAAATCTGCAGGCGTTATGAGTACACGTCGGTGAGGTTCAAAGTGGAACGGCTGGTTTTCAATGAGACCCTGGTAAATCGCTGGACCAAGCGACTGATGTTGAAGCTGGCGAATCGCTGGCCTTCCCGATACGAATACTACCTTAGTCATCTGTATCCGCTGGACGACCTGTCATTCTATCTTCGCAAGGTGTAGCGGCGTGCGGGGATTCAGCAGTCGCAGCTCAGCCGCGTTCTCGCAGCAATCGGTGTTCCGTGAAGATATCACTCTGCATACCCACGTATAATCGAGCTCACTGTCTGGCTAATTGCTTGCAGTCGATTATATCGAACAGAAATCGGAACAACGTCGACTTTGAGGTATGCGTATCTGACAACTGCTCCATCGACGGCACGCGCGACGTGGTGCGGGCCGCCACGGCGAGCGTCGGGATAAAGTACCGCAGGAATGAGCAGAACCTCGGTGTAGCCAGGAATTTCCTTCGAGTCGTCGATATGGCCGACGGCGAGTTTGTTTGGCTCATCGGCGACGATGACCTGCTGCTACCTCACGCGTTGTACGAGCTCTCGCAACTGATCGCCGCTCATCCGAGCGTCGATTTTTTCTTCATCAATGCGTTTCACCTGACCACCGAGTATGTCTTTTCATTCCCTCAGCCGTTCGACACTGCGAACCTGCCCGGCGTTATGCTGCCATTTTCCTCCTGGCCGCATAGCGGTGAGCTGCAATTCTTGGATCTGATAAATCCCAGCATCTCCTTTGACTTTTTGGGTGGGATGTATCTTGCGGTCTTCAGAAAGAAGAACTGGAGTGAGAATACGGACGCGCTGGACCAGGCCGCAATCTGTGATCCAAGGACGTTTTCGCACTTCGACAACACGTTTCCGCACGTGAAGATATTCTCCAGAGCATTTACGCGCTCGCGGGCGTACCTCAGCACAAGGCCCTTGAGCGTATGTCTGACGGGAGGGCGCGAGTGGGCGCCGATGTACCCGCTCGTCAAGAGTGTGCGGTTGGTTGAGGCACTCGACGAGTACCGAAGGAATGGACTTCCTTACTTAAGGTACTTGAGGTGCAGGAACTTTGCGCTCAATAACTTCATTCCGGACCTCGGCTCGATGTTCATTCACCGTAACACTTCCGGATTTGCCTACGTAAAGCCGCTGAGGCTGATTGTCTCGAATTGCCTGTACCCGAATTTCTACCTTTCGTTTTTCAAGTTCCTACTGAGAAAGTCGCAAATGATCCTGAACAAAGCTGCGCTGCTCGACTGGAAGTCTCATCGGCCGTGAGGTGCGGCTTATGGAAGGTCACATGAGAAACGTTCGTGAGATCGCGGCATGCGAGGTGTGCGGTAGCGGGCGGCTTGCGTCGGTCCTGAATCTGGGGCCGCACCCCATGTGCGATGATCTGGTTCGGCTGGGCGAGAGCAGGCGATGTCGCGAATACCCGATAGAAATACTGTTTTGTGGTAACTGCATCACCGCTCACCAGCGCTTCCAGGTTCCCAAGGGAGATCTGTTCCCCACCTCGTATCACTACCGAGCGCGCTTCACCGGCGACGTGCTGAACGGTATGGCAGGACTTGTGGAGTCCTGTGCCGCGCGCTTCGGCCCGCTGCGCGGAAAAAAGGTGCTCGATATCGGGTGCAATGATGGCAGCCTGCTGGACTTCTTTCGGCGGCATGGAGCGGAGACTATGGGCATTGAACCGACTGATGCGTGTCTGGACGCGCAGCAGAAGGGGCATACCGTGCTCAAGGAGTATTTCTCCGAGGCGGCGACTGACGCCGTACTGGCACTAAAGGGAAGGCCCGACTTCATTACCTTCACCAATGTATTTGCGCACATCGAGGATCTGGGCGCGGTCCTTAGCGCGCTGAAGCGTCTGATCGCAGCGCACACGATCGTCGTGATCGAAAATCACTATCTCGGTGCGGTGCTCGAGGGCAATCAATTCGACACCTTCTACCACGAGCACCCGCGCAGCTATAGCTATAGTTCCTTCGTTCACATAGCAAACGGTCTCAGTGTGGGAATCCTCGATGCTGAGTTTCCGGCCCGCTACGGTGGCAACATCCGGATGTTCCTGGGATCTTCGTCCGGCATCGGTGGTGGTGTTGCCGACGATCGCACGCAGCTGCTGCGCCGTGAAAGCCGCTTCTTCGATCGGTTCGTCTCGCTGCGAGACAACGTGGAGCGGTGGCGCAATGTGAAGCGGGGCGCTTTGGCTGCCCGGATCCGTCAGTATGGTCGGCTGCCTGCGAAGGCATTTCCGGGACGCGCTGCCATCCTGATGAAAATGCTGGACCTCGACGAGCGATCGATTTCAGCAGTATACGAGAAGCCCGGGTCGCTCAAGATCGGCCACTATGTGCCGGGCACACGTATCCCGATCCTGTCAGACGAAGAGCTCTTTGTCTGCGTCGATAAAACCAAACCCCTGCTGAATCTTGCCTGGCACATTCCACAGGAGATTCACGGTTACTTGGAGAGTCACGGATATACGGGCCCTATCATTGACGTCATCGAAGCAGGGGATTTCGAGACTGAGCACCAGGTCGCCGGGGAGCACCCCGGGTGCTAAACAGCAGCGAACGTGGCAGGGCATCGTGCCCCGATGGGATCGCGGTCATCGGCGGCGGCCGATGGGCGTGCGTTCTCGCCGAAAAGCTGTGCAAAATTGTTCCCGGGTCTGTCCGACTATCCGTGCACTCGCGACACAATTCCGAATCGGTGGCCGCGTGGATGGCGGCACACGCATTGCGGGAGCGGATCCACGTGTCATCCGACTGGCCGCGGAGCTCTGAGGACACAAGTGCGGTCATAGTGGCGAACGCTGCGCGGGATCACGAGAAGGCCGTCGAGTGGGCGTTGGGCGCGGGTCTTCCCGTGCTGGTCGAGAAGCCTATAGCCCTGAATGCTGCAAGCGCGCAGCATCTGGTGGATCGGGCGCGCATCCGATCCGTACGCTTAGCCGCCGCCAACGTCTTTCTCTTCGCCAGTTACCTGGAAAGATTTGCGACGCTGGTCTCTCACGAAAGAGATATCCGATTTGTGCGGGTGTGCTGGATGGACCCCGGAGTTGAGAATCGCTATGGCGCTGAGAAGCGATTTGACCCGGGGCTGCCCATTTTCGCAGACTGGTTGCCACACGTCTCATCCATATTGGGGACGCTTCTACCCAGCAGTCCTCACAGGTGTGAAAGGCTGAGGTTCGTGCGAGGCGGAGCGCATCTCGAGCTCGAACTGGCAGTGGGGGGCATTCCTTGCAGCGTTCAGCTGGTCCGCAATGGCGAGCGACGGCAGCGTGTCATAGAAGTTGTTGCGTCCGACAGAGTCCTGCAACTGGATTTCTCCGTAGAGCCGGGCCGTATCGGCTGCGGCCCCACGACTTTGGATGGGGACCCGGACTGGAACGTGAGAGAGAGTCCCTTGGGGTTGATGCTGCGGGCGTTTCTTCGTTGGGCCGCGGGAGGTTGGTTCGACAGACGGCTCGACGCCGAAATTGGGTTGCGAGCATGTCGGCTTGTCGATCAAACACTTCCAATGTACAACTCAGCCTTGTTGCCCTGGTTGACGGCCCGGCTTACACACCCGGGAAGCGCCGATGAAGATCTGCGCTATGCGCTTGGCGAGATACTGCAATTCAGAGGCTTGCTTTCCACAGCCGCGCTTGAACGCGAGATTGAGCGAGTGCGCGATCAGTTCGCAAAGGTTCCTGACACCAAGTGGCTGAGTGCCTTGATTAGCGCCAGAGCAGCGAGCGCGGAGGAGCAATCTTGAAGGTCGTCATTCTTGCGGGCGGCTATGGAACGCGTATCCGAGACGTTGCGGATGACATCCCGAAGCCCATGATCCCCATCGGGCCTTACCCGATTCTCTGGCACGTAATGAAGACCTATGCGAGGTTCGGGCACAAGCAGTTTGTCATTTGCCTGGGCTACAAGGGGCAGACGATCAAGCAGTTCTTCATGAACTACGAGGCGTACACGCGCGATTTCACCGTCGGGTTTGGTGGCGGCGGCATTACCTATCACAGCGAGCACGAAGAGGCCGATTGGAGCATCACACTCGCGGACACCGGGTTGCGTGCCATGACGGGTGCGCGCATACGTCGCATCCGCCGCTACGTCGACGATCAGGACTTTCTGCTGACCTATGGGGACGGAGTCAGCGATGTGAATATCGGCAGTCTGATCGCTTTTCATAAAGCCCACGGACGGGTACTGACCGTCACCGGCGTGAGACCGGCCGGGAGGTTCGGTGAGATGGCGGGTGACGCGGACGGCCAGGTGCGCGAATTCAACGAAAAGCCGCAGGCCACGGGCGGCCGGATCTCGGGTGGCTTCTTCGTGGCCAGCCCGCGGCTGTTCGAATACCTCGATGATCGCGAGGATCTCGTTTTCGAACAGGAACCCATGAGACGGCTCGTCAAGCACGGCCAGCTGATGATGTACGAACACGATGGCTTCTGGCAGCCCATGGATACCAGCCGCGAATTCCAGCTGCTCAACGCGCTCTACGACAGCGGCAGGGCACCATGGCTGCGCTGAACGAACCCTCGGTCAGCATGGGTGACGCGCTGCGCTCATTCGCGGGCAAGCGGGTATTTGTCACGGGTCACACGGGCTTCAAGGGCTCGTGGCTGGCCTTCATTCTGAGCGAGCTGGGTGCAGAGGTGATGGGTTACGCCCTGGCTCCCGGCACGTCGCCGAGCCATTTCGAGTTGTTGAGTCTCGAGCGCAGAGTGCGGCATGTGATCGGCGACACGCGTGACTTCGCGGTGCTGCGCCGGCAGTTGACCTCCTTCGAGCCCGAATACGTCCTTCACCTGGCCGCACAGTCCCTGGTGAGACGATCCTACGAGGATCCAATCGAGACCTTGCAGACCAACGTGCTCGGTTCCGCCAACCTGCTCGAGGCGATCAAAGGGTGCGCGTCGGTGCGTTCGCTGGTGTATGTCACCTCCGACAAGTGCTATGAGAATGTCGAGTGGGTGTGGGGTTACCGCGAGACTGATCGGCTCGGCGGGCACGACCCGTACAGCGCCTCCAAGGCGGCGGCCGAGATAGTTTTTTCTGCTTTCGCGCGCTCGTACTTTGCGGCGCGTAAGGACCTCGGCGCGGCGTCGGCACGCGCCGGAAATGTGATAGCAGGAGGAGACTGGGCCCCGGATCGCGTAGTTCCCGATTGCGTCCGGGCACTCCAGGCAGGGGCGGCAGTTCGCATTCGCAACCCGGGCGCGACGCGTCCGTGGCAACACGTGCTCGAGCCGCTCTCCGGCTACCTGCTGCTCGCCGCGGCGCTACACAAGCAGCCGGTCAGGTACGGCGGTGCATGGAACTTCGGACCCAGCACGCAGGAAGTGCGCACCGTCCATGATGTCGCCAGCAGCATCGTGCAGCATTTCGGGCGGGGCAGCATCGAAAGCGTACCGACGGCCGATGGGCGGCACGAGGCCGGTTATCTGCAGCTCAACTGCGACAAGGCGTATCAGCTGCTGGGTTGGCAGCCGCGCTGGGGTGTCGGGAAGGCGTTGCAGGCGACGGCCGAGTGGTATGGCGCGGTGCTCAACGGCGCTGATGCCGAGCGGATCACGCGCGCCCAGGTGCGAGAGTACTTCACGGAGCTGCCATGATTGACGGGGTAGTCGTGACACCGCTGCGGCAGATCTTCGACGAGCGTGGCAAGGTCATGCACATGCTGCGCGAGGACTCCCCGCACTTCACGAGGTTCGGCGAGATCTACTTTTCCTGCGTGAATCCGGGTGCCGTGAAAGCCTGGCACATGCACAAACGCATGACGCTCAACTACGCCGTCATACTCGGGGAGGTCAAGCTGGTCATTTATGACGATCGGGCCGGCAGCCGCACGCGTGGCGTGGTGCAGGAGCTGTTTCTCTCGCCGGAAAACTACTGCCTGGTAACCGTGCCGCCGCTGTTGTGGAACGGCTTTAAAGGGATTCGCGACACCGCGGCCATGCTGGCCAATTGCGCGACTCTGCCGCATTCTGCCAATGAGATCGAGCGCAAGCCACCCTCTGACCCGGACATTCCTTATAACTGGGAAATGCAGCATCGATAGGGTTCTCGTAACCGGTGGCCTTGGCTACCTCGGCAGCCGCCTTGCCCAACACCTGGTGCGGGCGGGCCGCGTGCAGGTGTTGCTCGGCACGCGCAAGCGACCGGATTCCCTCGACTGGCTGCCGCAGGCGGCCGTGGTCGAAATGGACTGGCGGTCGGAGGAGTCACTGCGCGCCGCGTGCCGATCCGCCAACGCCATCGTGCACCTGGCTGGCATGAATGCCGCGGAGTGTGAGGCTGATCCGGTGGGAGCACTCGAGTTCAACGCGGTGACGACCGCGCGCCTGGCGCGCGCCGCGGTCGCCGCGCGCGTCCGACGCTTCGTTTACGTATCGACGGCGCACATCTACCTCCGTCCACTGCGTGGCGTGATCACGGAAGGCAGCCTTCCAGCGAACCTGCACCCTTATGCAACCAGTCACCGGGCCGCAGAGGAACCGGTGCTCTTCCTGCAGCAACGGCGCGCTCTCGAGGGAATCGTCTTGCGACTGTCGAACTCATTTGGCGCACCGGCGCACCGCGCGGTGAACTGCTGGATGCTGCTGGTGAACGACTTGTGCCGCCAGGCTGTCGAGCGTGGGGCGCTGGTGTTGAACTCGTCCGGTTTGCAACGGCGCGACTTCATCACCCTGACCGACGTGTGTCGGGCCGTGGAACACCTGCTGCAGCTGGACTCAGCAGTGATCGCGGACGGCTTGTTCAACGTGGGTGGCGCCTGGGCGCCCACGGTCGTGGAGATGGCCGAGCGGGTGGCACGGTGCTGGGAGCTCGTGTCGGGCCATCGTGCGCAGATCTCGCGCCCGCTGCCCGCTGCGCACGAGCACAGCGATCTGCTCGAATACCGCATCGACAAGCTGCTGCGCACCGGATTTGACTTGCGCGGGGATGCTGATGCGGAAATCACCGCAACCCTGCAATACTGCTCGGGCCTCACCCCCCTGAGGGGCACATGAGTGGCGCGGAGCAGGCAGGCGAGCGGCGCGCCGTCGATGCAGCGCCGCCGGGCAACGCGCCGCGCGTCTCGGTGCTGATGACCATCTATAATGCGGTTCCTTACCTCTCGAGGAGCCTCGACAGCCTGCTGCGCCAGAGCTTTGGCGACTGGGAACTGATCGCGGTCGAGAATGGTTCGCGCGATGATTCTGCCGCGGTGCTTGCAAGCTATGATGACCAACGTATTCGCGCATTTTTCCTGCCGGCGAACATCGGGCGCACGCCGGCATTGCGCTGCGCATTCCGGCAGGCGCGTGGCGAGTACATCGCGGTTCTGGATGCTGACGATGTCGCCCAGCCCGAGCGTCTGCGCAGGCAGGTCGAGCACCTGGATGGGCATCCTGAGGTGGTGCTGCTCGGAACCTGGGCCGACTATATCGATGCCGACAATAGGGTCATCGGTGCATGGACTCCGCCGACTGAGGCAGCCGCGCTGCTGACCAGCATGGCAAGCGAGAACCCCATCGTGCATTCTTCGGCTATGTACCGTGCTGCCATCGCGAGAGAGGTCGGGGGTTATCCGGAAGACCGGCCGTACTCCCAGGACCATGGTCTGTGGCTCAAGCTCCTGGCGCTGGGGGGACCGGCTATGCTGACGGAGCATCTCACCCAGTTTCGCATACTCCCATCGAGCATGACCCGGTCACGCAAGCAGCAAGTGGAGGTAGCACGCGATCTTCTGCAGGCCTGGGTCGAGGCCGGACAGCGACTCAAACTCGGCGACGAAGGCAGGCGCAGGAACAGAGAGGAGGTGGCGATCGCGAGAGTGCGCTACGCCGCCGCCCTCACCAGAAGCCGCCGCCTGAGCGAAGGCGTGCGGATGGCCTGGCAGGCGCTGGTCACAGATCCAATTTCGCTGGTTAACAACCGCATCACTCGGGACTTGTTTTGGCGCTGACGGGCATCAGATACCTGCGACTCTGGCCGGTGGTGTTCTGGGCGGTCATTGCGTTCCAGCTGACGGTGCTGCCGGACACGCTGGGGATCCCCGCGATGTCCCGGGTCGTCAACGTGCTGCTGTTGGCACTGTTGTTCACCTGCGCCGTCACGACGCTTACCGGCATGCGCTCGGAGCGTGTGACGGTGTTCTATTGCCTGCCCATTGCGTTGGTGCTGGCCGGGTACTTCGTGAACATACTGCTGAGTGCAAACCTGGACGCATTCGGCTATCTGGGCCTGGCGGTGCCCTGGCTCGCCGCCTTGTCGGTGCCCTTCAGCAGGAACTTCGATCCGGATCGATACTGGCGCTACTTCTACCGCTTCATGATCGTGGCCTCGATCATTGCCGTAGTGGAGTACACGGCCGTGTTCTACGGCTACCTGGAACCGACGGACATCAAGACCAAGCGCGGGGATTTTCTCAAGGGTGTCTTCACCATCTTTTACGCAGGTGATGACCCGAACACGCCCATCCAAGAGCGTATGTATGGCGTGTTCGCCGAGCCGGGAGCGTTCTGCATGTACCTGCTCCCCGCAATCGCCTACGCAGCCTTCAGGCGCTCGTGGCTCGCCGTTGTGCTGTTCGTCGTATCCATGGTCTATACACTGTCGATTGGCGGTTTCATCGGCCTCGCCATTCTGGCCGTGTTCTTCGTTCACCGGCTGTCACAACGCAAGGGTCCGGTCGTGTCGACGATAGTCGTGGTGGTCACGGTCCTCGTGCTCACGGCATCCGCTGGCGTTCTCTATAGCTTCTTCCAGGATGTTGAATTGTATAAAGGCGACTCGGCGGCGGACCGAGAGGACAATCTGCGCATGTTTTTCAGCAGCCATATCGTGGAGGTGATTGGCAGGGCACCTCTGGGGATGGATCTTCACGGCGAATCTCTCAGCGCGGCCGGGGAGGGCGATCGGCTTTACATGGGTTCGAACTTTGCGCCCGGTACAGCGCTGGTGATAGGCGGTGTCAGCGCACTGGTCGGCTACCTGGTGTTTCTGGCGGTAAACACGGTTTGCTGGGTGCGGCTCCTGACACACAAGACGCGCGGCATGGTTTTCGATTGCGTCTACGTCAGCTATCCGGCGCTGCTGACCTTCGTATTTCAGCGGGCGACCGTGTTCGATTCGGCGTTCTACGCGTTCCTTTTTGCGGCTCCCATGCTGTCGCTCCTGAAAGGAACCGAGGCGGCAACACGCGCGGATCCTCTGCAACTGGCACAGGATGAGGCCTAGTGTGAGTCCAGCTTAAGATGACCAAGACGCTGGCGTTGCGGTCTCTGAGGCGAGCCGAGCAACGCGTTCTGGTATCGAAGCTGAAAGACCTCTCGCTGTCGGCGCGGGTCGGACGGGTCATTACACTAGCACGCGTCCCGAGTTTCTATGCTCTCCATCCCAACCGGCCGTGGAGTCATGGTGTTCGACAACCCTAAATTGCCAAGCCTCGTGTTTCGGTTGTACGGACCACGCGACCTACGTGTGGATGAAGAGATACTCGATCTCGGAGCGATCGGCGAGCGCGAAATTGCGGCGCGGACGCTATTCACTGCCGTTTCCACCGGCACGGAGCTGGCAGCGTACCGCGGCGACCCGCCGCTGCGCCCCACGCCGTTCCCGTATCCTCGTCTTGTCGGCTACTGCAATGTGGCCGAAGTGATTGCGGTGGGCGAGCACGCCACTGGCTATAAGCCAGGCGACGTGATTCTCAGCGGGCAGTCGCACCGTAGTGCTTATGTTTGCGACGCAGGCTCCGTCTTCCTGGCATTACCACCTCAAGTGGAGCCCGCGGCGGCTTCGATAGCCTATCTGATTCAACTCGGCTATGTCGCCCTTCAATCCGCCGAGGCGCAGAAAGGCCAGCGAGTGGCTGTCATAGGACTCGGAGTGCTCGGTCTTGCCACGGTAGCTTGTGCCCGAATGATGGGTCTGGACGTGAGTGCGGTCTCGAGCCAGGCGGCGAGTCTCGATATCGCGCGGCGGTGGGGTGCGCGAGCAGTAGCAAAGGACGACGCCATATCTCTGGGTGCTATTGATTGTGTAGTGCTGACGTCGAATCTTTGGCAAGATTGGCTGCTTTCCTTAAAGACCGTGAATATCAGCGGCACGATTGCAACGTTGGGGTTTCCCGGTCGAGGGCAAGCATTGCCGGATTTCAATCCGCTTGATAGTCAGTGGCTTTACGACAAGCGTCTAACAATAAAGGCAACTGGCCCACCGGCGTCACCGGAACAGCTGCGGCACAATCTAGTTTATCTCATTAATCAAATGGCAGCGGGCGCGTTGCATGCGAACAAGCTTATCAGCAAGACAATTCGCTGGCAGGAGCTGCCGACGCTATACGCAGAGTTAGCGGCCAATCGAGGCAAACTGCTCACTGCAGTGTTGAAGTGGTAAAGAGTGTGGAATGCAAGGGCTCAGAGGACTCCCATCTGAAGTCAGCAATTGTAGGCTGTGGCAAGATCGGTGTCGCTAGCTCGACACGCCTGGCAGGCCGCGTTCATGCCAGCATGCTCCCCGTGAGTCACGCCGAATCGATGATCGCCACTGGCATGCTCGATGTAGTGGCCTTCTGTGACATCGAATTGACCAAGGCGCGCGAAGCGAGCACGGTCTACCGTACTGGTGTCCCATTTTCCAACGTAGAAACGATGTTGCGTCAGCACGTGCCGGAGATTGTGTCCGTCGCAACGCGCGCACAGCAGCGTTCGGGCATCGTGCAAACTCTAGCGGCCCATGGGGTACGCGGAATCTACGCGGAGAAGCCCTTCAGCCGCAGTCTCGCAGAATGCTACGCGGCGACACGTGCGGTTGAGGCTGCTGGCTCGAAGCTGGTTCTCGGGACGCCGCGTCGGTACACGCGTCTTTATCGCAGGGCGCGCGAAATCGTCGCCTCCGGAGACCTCGGCCGACTCTTGCGGGTACGCATTCAGCTCGACCGCCGCAGTTTGCTGCTGTGGACCGTGCCGCATTGTGTCGACATTCTCGTTTTCTTCACAGGCGGGGGCAGTGTCGGATATGTTCAAGCGGCCTGCGACATCCCGCGCGATGCCGTCTCGGGTGATGTCATCGACTGCGATCCTGTCGTGCAATCGGCAACCATCCAGTTTGATAGCGGAGTAATTGGGACACTGCACGCGGCGGACCGATTCGGCGTTGTGTTGGTGTGCGAGCGTGGCGAGGTACAAATTTTCGAGGCGCGCCCGTTGCTTCGCGTTATACATGCGTGTGCGTCTTTACCCCATGAGCGCGATGTGCAAGAGGAGCCGATCAATGACGAGATCAGCGGGACAGTGCGCGCGTTTGTGGAACTAGCTAACTCGGTTCGACATGACCAGCCTTCGCCGATCTCGCGCGAGGAGGTGGTACTTAACCAGGCGCTGCTCGTAGGCATTGCGGTGTCGTCGATTCGAGAAGGTCGGCGCACCGGCATCGATCAGCTGCCGCCTGAGTTGAGTATCACGGGAAAGCTCGGCAGCCTCTACGCGTGAAGGAGCGCTAGCCAGTCGGATCGAGTGTTCCGCTGGCACTTATGGAGAACATGCCCAAGGTAAACAACTTCGACCTGATACGGCTCCTTGCCGCAGTGCAGGTGGCCGTGAACCATTCGGCGGCGCATCTGAACGTCAACGGCGGCCCAGCGGCGTTCTTCGAGCTGACCTCGCTGTTCCCCGGGGTGCCGGTATTCTTCTTCATCAGCGGCTTTCTCATCAGTCGGGCATTTGAGAACAACCCGGCTCCGGCTGAGTACGCCCGCAATCGAATACTGCGCATCTACCCGGCGCTGGTGTGCTGCTTCGTGGGATCCGTGGCAATGATGTGGATCAGCGGTTACCGCAGCCCCGTGAGGCCCGCGCTGCATGAGCTGTTGCTCTGGGTACTCGCCCAGGTTTCCATCGGCCAGTTCTACAACCCCGATTTCCTGCGGGGCTACGGCGTCGGGGTCTTGAATGGCAGTACCTGGACGATCACTGTCGAGCTGCAGTTCTATGTCCTGTTGCCGGTTCTGTACGCGCTGTTGGCGCTGCGAACTGCACCGCAGGCACGCTCCAATCACAGACTGTGCCTGCTCATGCTAGTGTTCCTGGTGATCAACCGGGCCTACGTTCTCGCGACGCCGAGCCACTCCGGGGAGCTGTGGTTCAAGCTGACCGGCGTCACGTTCCTTCCCTGGTTCTACATGTTCCTCGCGGGAGTACTGGCGCAGAGGAATTTCAGCAGCCTGCGAACATATCTCGCAGGAAGGTTCCTCGTAGTGCTCGTCGCGTATTGTGCGGTGGCGGGGCCGTTGAGCATCTATTTCGACTGGAGTATGGGCAACGATCTGAATCCACTGTTCTTCACGGGCCTGGCGCTGCTGGCCTTCGCGGCCGCATTTTCCAGGCCCGAGCTCAGCGATCTGCTGCTGCGCAGAAACGATATCTCTTACGGCGTCTATCTCTACCACATGCCGGTCGTCAATTTGCTGCTGGTGCTGGGACTGGCAGGCACTTCCACGGCGCTCGCTGCGGCCATCGGCGCAACCCTGCTGTTGGCGCTTGGCTCCTGGGTCGTCATCGAGAAGCCGGCGCTGCGCCTCAAGCGCCACGCGCTTTACAAGCACACCGTCGGGACCCTGGGCCATGAACGACTTTCGTGACCGGGCGGAAGCGCCGCCCATGCAGAATGCACCGGTGCTGAAAGTAGCGGACGACGAAGCGTTGTTGGCGTTGATGTTGCGCGACGCGGCTCGACAGCCGGAGCTGTACCAGCCGGGCCCGTTTTGGCGCCGCAAGGCAAAAAATGCTGCGGCCCAGATCCGCCGGCTGGGAATCGGTGATTTCCGCGGCATGAGCTCCACGATCGGCGTGAGCTTCACTGACCTGGTTTATGTCGACGTGCGGCACGATCTGAGCGGCGGAGCGCGCTCGCTGCTGCGTGTCATGCTGAACTCGCTGTTTCCATTCAGCAGGGTGTTCGGTACGCAGGTCGCGCTCACGCGCGCTTACGAAGCGGAGGCGCGGCGCCTGCGCGGCATCGTGCTTGGCGCGGACCAGAGGGTGCACGAGCTCGCGGAGCGCTACCGCATCCCACCCTCACTGCTCGGCGGCTGTCTGAACCATGTCGATGTGGCCGGCCGCCGGATTGCAACCCACTACCTGAATCTCCTGCACCTGCACGATGTCGTCGCGGAGACTTGCCGGTTCAGCGATGTCTCGAGCATCCTGGAGATCGGTGGCGGCTTTGGCGCCCACGTGCACTGCCTGATCGAGAACTACCCGAAGCTGAGAAAAATCGTCTATCTGGACATACCTCCCAACCTCTACATCGGCACCCAGTACCTGCGGGCATTCTACGGTGCCGCGGTCGTCGACTACCAGCAAACCCGCGAGCGCTCCGTCATCGGCTTCTCCGACAATGACGCTCTGGAGATCCTCGCTATAGCCCCCTGGCAGATCGAACGGCTGCGGCTGAGCATCGATGTGCTCTACAACGCCCACTCCTTCGTCGAGATGCCTGCACATGTGATCGCCAACTACGCGCGGCAGGTCGCTGCGCTGCCCGGCTTCGAGCGCACCCGGGTCGTGATGCTCAGCTACGACAATTTCGACCCTCACACGACGCTTGATCCCGATCGGCTGCCTGGATTCTTCCCCAGCAAGACATTCGATCGCAGAGACTTCCCGCTTCCCGACCGCCGGTTCGGCGTCATCTCATTTGTGAGCCGCCCCACAAGCACAGCACCAACTGCGAGCAAGCCGTGATGAAACTGTCAAAGCTGGGCTATTGGTTCCTGCCGCCGGTGGTGTTTCGTCTGATGACGGGCGTGAGGAACGGCCTGAGGAGACAGCGTGCGCTCAAAATCGACCAGGTCAGGACGGATCTGAACGAGCTCAGGGAGAAGGGCTTCAGCTTTTTCTTCGACGGCAGAGTGATCGACAGATTCTGTGACTACATGGAAAGAGACAATGCGCTCAACAAGCCGGTGGCGACCCGGCGTCCCGAGAACCAGAAGTATCTGGATGAGTTGATCAACCAGGGATACTGCGTAGTCAGCAACGCGTTTCCGGCGGCCAGCATCCGGGAGTGGCACGACGATCTCAAACAGATCATGGATGCAGCTTCGCAGCGCTGCGATGAATTGGTGGACCTCCACGGGCAGGCTTCGATGCAGACCATTCAGGAGCTCTACCTGGGGAACAGGATCAATTTCCACCTTGCCAGCGGTTTGATCAGGCTATGGGATGTGCACCTGCTTCGTCCGCAGCTGCGGAGCGTCCTGGAACATGAAACCCTGAACGACATCGTCTGGAGTTTCTTTGGTGGCAATCCGACCGAGCCAGGCATTTATCTGGAGTACAAGAACAAGGTCGACTGGTACGAGCCCAACACGAATTACCACTCGGATTCGCCGTTCCGCATATTGAAGGCATGGCTGCTGCTGAATGATGTGGGCTCGCGCAATGGCCCGTTCGTGTATTGCGCGAGGAGCCAGTACCTGGACGATTGGCGGATATTGCGCGACTTGCTGGAGTTCTCGAACTACAACAAGAAGTACAAGGCTTTCTATGCCCACCTCAGCCGTGTCGAGCTGGCGCAGCTCGCGAGCGCATTCCCCGAGCTGTGTGCGCCCGAGCGGCAAATCACCGGGAAGGCGGGCGATATCATAGTCGCGGACACGCGCGGGGTTCACGGTGGCACTAATCTGCAGGAAGGCTACCGGCTGCAGCTCGGCTTGGTTTCTTCGGGCCTGGGAAATGTATTCATCGGCAACATCCCGGACGAGATCAAGAATCTGTCCAGGGACTCACATTGAACGGACGGCGCTCAACCGAAGCTCCTGCAAGTGGCGCTGTGCGCAAGCCGCGCGCCATGAACATCCGGCGCAAGCCAACGGTACTGTTTGTTGGGGCTTTCCCACCGCCAAACCGCGTGGTTTTCGGTGGAATGGTGACAGACTGCCTGATACTCATGGACTCCTCTTTCTCCAAGCGCGTTGATCTCATATTGCTCGACAGCACGCAGATGACAAATCCTCCACCGGGCTTCGTGGTACGAGCTGCGCGTGCCGGCTACCGGTTGCTTGTTTACGTGTGGAAATTCGAGAAACGTCGGCCGGACGCCGTCATACTGTTCACCGCCGTTGGGGCGAGTATTGCGGAAAAGGGCATAATGGCGTGGTACGCCCGCCTGCGCGGTGTTGCGGCCCTGATGTTTCCACGTGGCGGCGCGGTCATGGACGCGTGTCGACGGTCCAGTGTTTCGCGAACGTGGGTACGCCTGGCGTTCCGCGGCGCACGCAAGATCGTCTGTCAAGGTCCGGTATGGCACGATTTTGCGTGCCATGTTCTCGGCTTCAAGACTGACGATGCGCCGATCATCACGAATTGGACCGCAACCGATGAGTTGCTGAAATTGGGTCGGGAGCGGCGCACGACGACGCGCGGAGCAGTGCGATTACTGTTTGTCGGCTGGCTGAACCGCGATAAGGGCGTACGGGACTTGCTCGAGGCATTTCTCGCCGTGGCGCAGCAGCGCTCGTGCACTCTGACGTTGGTCGGCGAAGGTGACATGTCCAAAGAGGCGCGTGGATTCGTCAAGTCGAAGCAGGTGGATCATATCGTTACTTTTCGGGGCTGGCTGGATGCCGCCGCACTACGCCACGAATACGCGGTCGCCGACGTGTTCGTGCTTCCGTCATGGGCAGAGGGCCTTCCGAATGCGATGATTGAAGCGCTTGCCGCGGGGCTTGCCGTGGTAGTGACGGCCGTCGGCAGCGTTCCGGACGTGATCGCGAATGAGCGGGATGGTCTGGTAGTGCCGCCGCGCGATGTTCGGGCGCTGTCTGCCGCGTTGCTTCGCGTAATCGACGATGTGGAGTTGCGGGGGCGACTCGCAAGCTCCGGTCACGAGCTGGCCGGCAGGCGATTCGGCGCCGAGTCCGCAGTGGATGCTCTGATCGAACAGATTGATTCAGTGGCGGGCCGCAACGCGCCGCTCGCGAATAACAGCGTATGAAGAGGCAGGTTGGAACTACTTATCTATGCGGGAACAACATGTTAGTCTGCTGGCGTGCCCTGACTGCCGCGAAGCCTTGGAGATCTCGGCAGCTGGCAAGCGTATGGGCGATCGCGTTATCGAGGGGAAACTCACATGTCGGGGCTGCGGCGCGAGCTTCCCCATCGTCGGCGGTGTGCCGAGATTCGTATCGCGAGAGAACTATGCCTCCGGGTTCGGGCTCGAGTGGACCCGTCACGCCCGCACGCAATACGACAGCTATTCAGGAATTCCAGCTTCGGAACAAAGGTTCTACGAGCAGACCCACTGGCCGCGCGAGCTGGAGGGTCAGCTGATTCTCGAGGTTGGCAGCGGCTCGGGGCGCTTCACCGAGCAGGCGGCTAACACCGGCGCGACGGTGGTTTCGTTCGACTACAGTTACGCCGTGGAGGCGAATTACGCGTCGAACGGCTCACGGCCCAATGTCCTGATCGTTCAGGCCGATATCTTTGCCATGCCGTTCCGGCCCGGCACTTTCGACCGCCTGTTCTGCTTTGGCATGTTGCAGGCCACGCCCGACCCGGCGGCGGCCTTTGCCGCTCTGCCGCGTATGCTGCGCGCCGGGGGTGCGCTTTGCGCAGACATTTACAAGGCCACATTGTTTCGCGCGTTCCTGCATACCAAGTACTACGTGCGGCCGTTTACGCGGCGCATGGACCCAGAACGGCTGTACTGCGGCGTGTGCGCCTGGGTGGACTTTATGTGGCCGCTGGCATCGCTGATCCGTCGACTGCCGAGGGGCTACTCTGTGAACTGGCGGCTGCTGGTTGCCGACTACAGTTTCCTGGGCCTCAAGGGCGACATGCTGAAGGAATGGTCTTATCTTGACACCTTCGACATGCTGGCACCGCGCTACGATCAACCGGCGCGAGTCAGCACCGTTACACAGTGGGCGGCACGAGCCAATCTTCAGCACGTGAGCATCGAGTACACACCACACGGCATCGTCCTGCGAGCAACGGCGCCGGCGGCTGGAGCCGCGGTCGAAAGCCGTTGATGCGCTGATGTGCGGCATCGCCGGATTCCAGGGTGCGTTCACCTTGGAGCTTCTGCAAGCCATGACGCAGGCGGTCGCCCATCGCGGGCCCGACGGCGCGGGAATGCTGATCATCGAAAGCACCGGACAGCCGCCCACCGGCCTTGGACATCGGCGGCTCGCCATCATCGATCTGTCTGCGGCCGGCCTGCAGCCGATGACGGTGGAGGCGGACAGCGGCGGTGGCATGCAGTCGGGACTGACGCTCATCTACAACGGCGAGATCTACAACTATCGCGAGCTGCGCGCTGAGCTGGTCAAGTCAGGACATCAGTTTCGCACCCTGACGGACTCCGAGGTGCTGCTGCATCTGTATGAGCGTGACGGCCTGGAGATGCTGACGCGGCTCAACGGTATATTCGCATTCGCCATACACGATGCGCGCGCGGCCGGGCGGCCTGCCGGTGTGCCGCGCGGTAGCCTGTTCCTCGCGCGGGATCCGCTCGGCGTGAAACCGCTTTATTACGCGCAAACCACGCAGGGATTTCTGTTTGCCTCGGAGATCAAGGCGCTGGTGCGCCATCACGGCCTATCGCGCGAGATCGACGCGCAGGCGTTGCACTATACGCTCGCCTATCTGTGGACTCCGGCACCGCTTACCATGCTGGCAGCGGTACGCAAGCTCGAGCCGGGAGCGGCACTGCTCGTGCACTCTGGCACAGTGCAACGCCAGTGGACGTACTACACCGTGCCGTATTGCGGCCATACCAGCGACCGGGCTGAGCCGGAACTGGCGCGCGAGCTCGCGGAACGCCTCCGCGCGGCGGTCCGACGGCAACTGGTCGCGGATGTGCCGGTGGGCGCGTTCCTCTCCGGTGGCCTCGACTCCAGTGCCGTCGTCGCGATGATGCGGCGCGCCGTGCCCGATGGGCCAATCAACTGCTTCAGCGTCGCCTTTGAGGATGGCGACAGCGACAATATGGGCGCTGACCTGCCGTATGCCCGACGCGTCGCGGCGCACCTGGGCGTCGACCTGCAGGAGGTGCTGATCGAGCCGGAGGCCATCAGGCGACTGCCTGAGATGGTGGAACTACTGGACGAGCCGCAAGCAGATCCAGCGCCGATTAACGCTCTGATGATCGCCGAGCGGGCGCGCGCCATGGGTATCCCCGTTTTGTTGTCGGGCGCTGGGGGTGACGATCTCTTCGGGGGCTATCGGCGACACTGGGCGCTGTCGCTCGAACGTCGCTGGGCGTGGCTACCACAGGGCATCCGCGCCGCGATTCAGAACCTCGCGAGCGCCGCCGCCAGTGGAGGCGCGCGTGGTCAGTCCGTCGCGCCCCTGCGCCGGGTCGCCAAGGCGCTCGCGTATGCCGGTGAAGAGCCAGACCGCCGGCTGGTATCCTACTTCTGGTGGAGCACCGAGGCGGTGCGCCGCGGTCTGTATTCACGCGAATTTGCGCAGCAAGTCCAGTCAACCGACACTGCGGCACCGCTGCTCGAGAGCCTGCGGCAGATCGAGGCCGAAAGGGATCCGCTGCAGCGGATGCTCTTTCTGGAGACGCGGCATTTTCTCGCCGATCACAACCTGAACTACACCGACCGCGCGGGCATGGCGGTCGGGGTGGAGATCCGGGTGCCACTGCTGGACGTGGACCTCGTGCAGTTCGCCACGCAGGTACCTGCGACCATGAAGCAGCGGGGCCGCGTGGGCAAGGCGATCTTCAAGCATGCCATGGAGCCGTATCTGCCCCGTGAGGTGATCTATCGCCCCAAGATGGGCTTCGGCGCCCCGTTGCGGCGCTGGCTGCGCCGGGAACTGCGCTCGACGGTCGATGACACGCTGGATGTTGCCGCGCTGCGACGGCGGGGATTTTTCGACCCGGCGGCCGTGCAGCGCCTCGTCGATGCCGACCGGGCCGGTAACATAGACGGCAGCTATACGATCTTCGCCCTGATGTGCTTCGAGCTGTGGTGCCGCAGATTCGTGGATCGCTGACCGCGAGAGAGTGTATGAGGCAGGTTCTGCAGGAGTTGGGTAGCGGCAAGACGGTACTGGCGGAGGTACCGGAACCCGGTGCGTCCCCGGGCAGCCTGCGGATTCTGACGCGGCGCTCGCTCATTTCGGCGGGTACCGAACGGATGCTGATCGAATTCGGCCGCGCCGGCTGGGTGGAGCGTATCCGGCAGCAACCCGAGCGCGTGCGCCAGGTGATGGACAAGGTGCGCAGCGACGGCGTGGCTGCTACCGTCGAAGCCGTGCGCAGCCAGCTGGAACAGCCGCTGCCGCTCGGCTACTGCAACGTGGGCGAGGTTGACCGCGCGATGGACGCGCCGGGCTTCGCCGCCGGCGACCGCGTGGCCTCCAACGGACCGCACGCCGAGGTCGTTGCGGTGCCGTTCAATCTGTGCGCGCGCATCCCCGCGCCCGTGTCAGATGATGCGGCCGCTTTCACCGTGATCGGCGCCATCGGTCTGCAGGGCGTGCGACTCGCCGCGCCCACGCTGGGTGAATCGTTCGTGGTGACCGGCCTCGGCCTAATTGGTCTCATGACGGTGCAGCTGTTACGCGCCAACGGCTGCCGCGTGCTCGGTATCGACCTCGATCCGGCGCGGACCGCCCTGGCACGCGGCTTTGGCGCGGTCACCGTCGAGCTCGGGCAGGGCGAGAACCCGCTTGCAGCCGCGGCCGCGTTCACCGACGGCCGCGGCGTTGACGGGGTGCTGATCACCGCTGCAACCCGCAGCGACGAGCCCATCTCACAGGCGGCCCGTATGTGCCGTCAGCGCGGGCGGATCGTGCTGGTCGGTGTGACCGGCCTGCAGCTCAACCGGGCCGACTTCTATGAGAAGGAGCTGACCTTCCAGGTGTCCTGCTCCTATGGACCCGGTCGCCACGACCCCGACTATGAAGAGGGCGGGCACGGCTACCCGCTGGGCTTCGTGCGCTGGACCGAGCAGCGCAATTTCGCGGCGGTGCTCGAGTTGCTGGCATCGCGTCAGCTCGACGTGCTGCCCCTGATCACCCACCGCTTTGCCCTGTCGGAGGCGCCGCGTGCCTACGACATGCTAGCAGCCGACAAGGAGGCGTGCCTCGGAGTCCTGCTCGAATACCCGCGCCGTTCGGTCGGCGCGCCCGCGGCGCGCACGGTGCGGCTGGCGGCGGCGCCGGCCGCCGCGCCGAGCGAACCCGGCGTGGCGGTAGTAGGTGCCGGCAACTACGCCGCGCGCGTGCTGCTCCCGGCGCTCTCGCGCACCGGAGCCAGGCTCATCGGTATCGCAAGTCACGGCGGCGTGAGCGCCGCGCATCTCGGGCGCAAATTCGGATTCTCTGCGGTGACCACGGACGCCGCGCTGCTGCTGAGTGATCCACGCGTCAACGCCGTCGTGATTGCGACCCGCCACGACACGCACGCTGCCTTCGTGCAGCAGGCACTGGCGGCGGGCAAGCACGTGTTCGTGGAAAAGCCCCTGGCCATAACCGCGGACGAGATCGCCGCGATCGAGTCAGTGTTGCAGCAGCCGCCCGGGCAGGGCCGCCCGCTGCTGATGGTGGGCTTCAACCGTCGCTTCGCGCCGCAGATCGTGCGCATCAAGGCGCTGCTGCAGGGTATGCCGGGTCCCAGGGCCTTCGTCGTTACCGTCAACGCCGGCGCGGTGCCCACGGGGCACTGGACACAGGCCCCCGAGGTCGGGGGTGGCAGGATCATCGGCGAGGGCTGCCATTTCATCGACCTGCTGCGCTTCCTCGCCGGCGCAGCCATCATTCACTGGGACGTGGCAACCATGGCCCCGCACTCCAGCGGCGCAGGCGATCGAGCTGCGACTATCATGCTGACGTTTGCAGACGGCTCCACGGGCACGGTGCACTATCTTCCGAACGGGCATGCCTCGTTTGCGAAAGAGCGACTCGAGGTGTTCGCGAGCGGCCGCATACTGCAGCTGGATAACTTCCGCACCCTGCGTGGCTACGGCTGGCGCGGCCTGCGGCCGAACCACCGGTGGCGCCAGGACAAAGGTCAGACTGCCTGCGTCGCGGCCTTCATTGCTGCGATCCGCGGCGGTGGCAGCTCGCCGATCCCGCTCGAGGAGATACTGGAAGTGAGCCGCGTCACCGTGGCGGTAGGCGTGGCGGCGCGGCGCTCCGGTCCGGGCGCGCCATGGCAACCCTGAAGGTCGCTCTAGGTGCCTGGCTGCTGCCCCTGCCGATCGGACTGACGCTGGTATGCCTCGGGCTGCTGCTGCGCGTGGGCGCGCGGCGACGGGCCGGTCATGCGCTCATCATCGCCGGTGTCACCGTTGCCGTGGTGGCGACCCTCGGCCCTATAGCCGATACGCTCTTGCAGCCGCTCGAGGCGCGTTATCCGGCGGTGCTCGATGCTTCGACGCTGCGGCCTGCGCCGCAGTTTGTCGCGGTGCTCGGCAGTGGCTACCGGCCGCGGGCCGGCCTGCCGGTGACGGCGGCTCTGGATGCGGTGGCCGTCGTGCACCTGACCGAAGGCATCCGGCTGCTGCGACAGCTGCCCGCCGCCCGGCTGATCGTGTCGGGCGGTGCGCTGCGCAACGAGCCGCCGATCGCGCGCGGCTATGCGCTCGCGGCGGTCGCGCTCGGCGTCCCCGCAGCTGCCGTGATCCTCAGCGAGGCCCCGCGCGACACTGGCGAGGAGATTCGCGCCCTGCACGCGCAGGTCGGCGATGCCGTGGTGCTTCTGGTGACCTCCGCGGCACACATGCCGCGGGCGATGGCACTGGCGCGGCGCGAGGGGTTGTATGCCATAGCGGCTCCGACCGGCAACCTCACACGCACGCGCGGCCCGGGAGACTCCTGGCTGGCGTTCCCATCTGGCACGTCCTTGCGCAAGAGCGAGACCGCTCTGCACGAGTACGAGGGACTGCTGGCGCTCGAGCTGGGGCTCGATTGATGGCAGCCACCGATGCGCACATGGAGGCGGCGTCCGATTGAGCACGCTGCTGCGTTACTTGCATACGCTGAGGTATCTGCGCCCTACGCAGTTGCTCAACCGCGCCTGGCGCGAGCTGCATCGCCCGAAGCCCGACAAGCGCGGGGCGCCGGCGGTACGGGCCGTGGCCGGGCCCTGGCAGGCGCCGGTGGCGGGCGCGCCGGCGCTGGTGGCCGCCGACCGCTTTCGCTTCCTCAATGTGGAGCGCGACTGCGCCACAGCCGCCGACTGGCAACCGCGCGGGGTCGCCAAGCTGTGGATCTACCACCTGCATTACTTCGATGATCTGAATGCCCGCGATGCGGCCGCCCGCCTCCCCTGGCACCGGCAGCTGCTCGAGCGCTGGGTGGCCGAGAATCCACCCGCACGGGGTGACGCCTGGGAGCCGTTTCCGCTTTCGCGGCGTATCGTAAACTGGGTGAAGTGGACACTGCGCGGCGAGGAGCTGCCGGCAGCCTGCCGGGCGAGCCTGGCCGTGCAGGCCCGCTGGCTGGGCGTCCGGGTGGAATATCACCTGCGGGGCAATCACTTGCTCGCCAACGCCGCGGCGCTGGTGCACGCCGGGTTGTATTTCACCGGACCGGAGGCTGACCGCTGGTGCGCACACGGCATGGAGATCATCGCGCGCCAGCTGCGCGAGCAGGTGCTGGCCGACGGGGGCCACTTCGAGCGCAGCCCCATGTACCACGCGGCCGTGCTGGAGGATCTGCTCGACCTGCTCAATCTGCTGCGTGCCCACGCCCGTGCGCCCCCTGCCGATTGGGTCGCGGTAATCGGGCGCATGCGGCACTGGCTCAAGGTGATGACTCACCCGGATGGCCAGATCGCTTTCTTCAACGATGCCGCTTTCCAGATCGCGCCCTCATCCGCAGCGCTCGAGGCCTTCGCCGCGCGTCTCGGTCTCGAGGCAGTCGCCGATCCGCGCGAGCCCGTGACGGCGCTCGAGCCAAGCGGCTATGTGCGCGCGCTCACCGGCCCGGCGTACCTGGTGTGCGACTGCGCACCGCTCGGGCCGGACTACCAGCCCGGTCATGCGCACGCGGATACGCTGAGTTTCGAGCTGAGTCTCGCGGGCCGACGCGTGTTAGTCAATTCAGGCACCTCGCGGTACGGGGTCGACCTCGAGCGGCAACGACAGCGGGGTACCGCCGCACACAACACGGTGGTCGTGGACGACCAGGATTCGAGCGAAGTCTGGCGGGGGTTCCGCGTGGCGCGGCGCGCCCGGGCGTGCCTGTGGGCTGCGCGCGCGACACCCTCCGGGGCGCTGATCGCCGGCAGTCACGATGGCTACCGGCGGCTGTCGGGGCGGAACGAGCACTGGCGGCAGTGGCGCCTGGAGGAGCATTCGCTGCACATCGAAGATCGCGTCAGCGGTCAATTCCGTACCGCTGCGGCGCACCTTCATCTTCACCCGGACGTCGGTGTGCAGGTTGTGAGCGAGTGCGAGCTGGAGCTGACTGGCACGGAGGGCACGTGTATGCGGGTGACTTTCGATGGTGCCGCCGCCGTCGAGGTGCGCCCCTGCCACTGGTACCCGGAGTTCGGAGTCGCGGTGGCAAACCGGTGTATCGTGGCGCGGTTCGCCGGGAACACGCTCGCGACCCACATGGAGTGGAGCTGAAGACCGTGCGGCTCCTGGTTCTCAGTTTCTACTACAGTCCCGACCTGAGCGCGGGTTCGTTCCGTACGACTGCGCTGGTGAAGGCGCTGCGCGAGCGCGCACCCTCCGGCACCGTGATCGATGTGGTGACGACGTCGCCGAATCGCTACGCGAGTTTCTCGCGCGAGGCGGCGCACACGGAGACGGCTGCGGGAGTGGAGATACGCCGCATTGCGCTGCCGGCGCACCACAGCGACATTCGCGGGCAGTCGCGCGCCTTCGCCGCCTTTGCGCGCGGCGCGGTCGCGGCGGTCGCCGGGCATGAGTACAACCTCGTGTATGCGACATCGTCGCGCCTGATGACCGCCGCGCTGGGTGCCTGGATTGCCCGCCGCAAGCGCGCGCGGCTTTACCTGGACATCCGTGACATCTTCGTGGACACGATTGGGCAGGTGTTGCCACCGGTGGCGGCGCGCATCGCACGCTCGCTGTTCGCACCGCTCGAGTCGTGGACGATCGGGCGCGCGGATCGGGTCAATCTCGTTTCGCCGGGTTTCGAGCCGTATTTTCGCAGCCGTTACGGCCAGCGCTCGTTCGCCGCCTTCACCAACGGCATCGACGAGGAGTTCCTGACCGAGGCGCCGGCCGCGGTGCGCCCACCGCGTGGAGGCACCACGGTCACGGTGCTTTACGCCGGCAACGTCGGCGAGGGCCAGGGGCTGCATCAGATATTGCCGCCGCTCGGCACTGCGCTGCGCGGCCGCGCCCGGTTCGTGGTGATCGGCGACGGCGGACGGCGCCAGGCGCTGGCAGCGGCGCTTGAGCGGGCAGGGGTGGACAACGTGGAGCTGCGCTCGCCGGTGCCGCGCGCGCAGCTCATCCGCGCGTATCACGAGGCGGACGTGTTGCTGCTGCATCTCGGGCGGCAAGCGGCGTTCGAGAGAGTGCTGCCTTCGAAGGTGTTCGAATATGCGGCTCTCGGCAAGCCCCTACTGGCCGGCGTCGCCGGCTACGCGGCGCACTTCATCCGCGAGCAGATCGACAACGCGGCCGTGTTCCCCCCGTGTGATACGGCGGCGGCCGTGCGGGCCTTCGAGTCGCTCGACCTGGCAGACCGTCCGCGTCCCGGATTCGTGGCCAAGTACGCGCGCGCGCAGATCAGCGCAGCCTTGGCGGACGACGTGCTCGCGCTGGCGCGCCGCGGCAGCTGACGGTGGCGGCATGATACGCGTGCTGGTCACCGGAGCCACGGGGTTCATCGGACGGCAGCTGTGCGAGAATCTCGTCGGGGCCGGGTACCTGGTGCGGGCGGCGCTGCGCACCGACCGCGCGGTCCCGGCGTGTATCGCAGAAAAAACGGTAATCGGAGACATCTGCGGCACGACCCGCTGGGGGGCGGCACTCAAGAACGTGGAGCTGGTAATTCATGCCGCTGCCCGGACGCATGTACTCTACGACAGTCCGACGAACTCAAGACTCTTCATGGAAACCAACGCGGAGGGGACGCAGGCGCTCGTGGCGGAGGCGGCGCGACGGGGGATCCGCCGCTTCATCTACCTGAGTAGCGTAAAGGTCAACGGCGAAGGGCGCGGCGAGCGGCCCTACGCCGCAGGCGATGAGCCGCAGCCGCACGACGCCTATGGCAGCTCCAAGTGGCTCGCCGAGCAACGCCTGTGGGAGACCGTGGCCCGCACATCGCTGCAAGCCGCCGTGGTACGGGCGCCGCTGGTCTACGGGGCAGGGGTAGGCGCGAACTTCCTGCGGCTGCTCCGCTGGATTGATCGCGAACGCTTATTGCCGCTGGGCGCTGTCAGGAACCGGCGCAGTCTGGTGAGCCTCTGGACATTGTGCGATCTGTTGACCCGTCTGCTGGATCATCCCGCGGCGGTCAATGGGACGTGGATGGTCTCCGACGACGAGGATATCTCCACGCCCGAGCTGGTGCGGCGTCTGGCGCGCCTCATGGGCCGGCGTGCGCGGCTGCTGTCTGCTCCGCCATCGCTGCTGCGTCTGGCGGGCGCACTGGCCGGCAAGGGGGCCGAGATGCGCAGGCTGTGCGCTTCCCTCACCGTCGACATCGCGTCGACTCGCGAGCGGCTCGGCTGGACACCACCGCTGTCAATGGATGCGGCGCTCGCGCGAACGGTCGACTGGTACCGGTCCGAGGGGTGCACCTCACGATGACGGCGTCCGCATGGTCGCTGGAGGTGACGCTGGCCGTCTCGGCCCTTGCTGCTGCGGCGCTGCTCACCGAGCTTATGCGGCGGATCGCGCTGGGCAGCGGCGTACTCGACGTACCTAATCCGCGCAGCTCCCACGGCGTCCCCACTCCGCGCAGCGGGGGAGTGGCGATCGTGCTCGTGACCACCGCTGGTCTGACGATACTGGCGCTGCGCGGAATCGTCCGCCCGGACCTGCTGTACGCGCTCGCCGGCGGCGGCATCGCGGTAGCGCTTGTGGGGTTCATCGACGACCGTCGCTCCTCGTCCGCCCCCGTGCGCCTGAGCGTGCACTTCGCCGCCGCGCTCTGGGCGCTCTGGTGGCTGGGCGGCTTGCCGCCGCTGCGCATCGGGACTTACGTGCTCACGTCGGGCTGGCTGGGGTACGTGTCGGGAGCCCTCGGTATCGTGTGGGCGATCAACCTGTTCAACTTCATGGACGGCATCGACGGGATCGCCGCCTCGGAGGCGATATTCGTCGCGGTTGCCGGAAGTCTGACGCTCACGGTGAACGCCGGAATTGGCCTGGCGGCGCTCACGTTTGCAGCCGCCTGCTCTGGATTCCTGCTATGGAACTGGCCACCGGCCAGAATCTTTCTCGGCGATGCCGGGTCCGGCTACCTTGGGTATGTAATCGTCGTGCTGGCGGTAGCCGCCACACGCGACAACCCCGTCGCCCTGTGGGTCTGGCTGATTCTCGGCGGCGCCTTCTTTGCTGATGCTACGGTGACGCTGGTGCGCAGGGCCTTGCGGAACGAACGTGTCCACGAGGCGCACCGCAGCCACGCATACCAGTGGCTCGCGCGCCGCTGGGGTAGCCATGGTAAGGTGACCTTGGCGGTCCTGGCCGTCAATCTGCTCTGGTTGCTGCCCTGCGCGGTGCTGGCAGCCCTGCGGCCCCGCTATGCGTTGGCTGCCGCGATCGTGGCGCTGTCGGTACTCGCCGCGCTGACTGTCGCGGCCGGCGCCGGACGCAGCGAAGTCCGCGCTCCCGGAGGGTGACGTCGCCGCCGCCGTACTGCGGCTGCGTGCGTGGCAGCGCGTCAACCCACCTGCGCTCACGGCGTTGTGCTGAACATGTTGTGAGACCAAAGCCCGGGTAACGCAATGTAACTCTTGCGATTCGCCCGGGCGATTGCTTTACAATAACGGCGCTTTTGCGACCGACCCGCTGACAGCGCTCTTAATGGACGAGTGACACGGGTCCAAGGGTGGAGGTGGCATGAGGGAAGAACACGCGGCCGCGAGGCCTGCGTCCTGGAGTAATTCGGCTGCCGCCGCGATTCTCGCGCTCTCGCGGGAAACCAAACGAATCATCGTGGTGGTCGCCGACGCGGTCGCTATTCCCACGGCTTTGTGGGCTGCACTGGCGCTGAAATTCGATCGCATCGAC
>Ga0209624_10000212_pt1 | contig 53058 bp, 47 predicted proteins | sample JacPinW_OM2H0_O1_FD_188565 | JGI IMG/M metagenome (GOLD analysis project Ga0209624, IMG submission 188565) | Forest soil microbial communities from Algoma, Ontario, Canada - Jack Pine, Ontario site 1_JW_OM2H0_O1 (SPAdes) (version 2) | ecosystem: Environmental > Terrestrial > Soil > Boreal...
CAGAGATTCGTTGCGAAGCATGATTGGACTCAGACACGGATCGCTCAGCCAAAAACTGACGCGCGCGGCGTTCTTGAGCTGCGCCGTGGCCGCGGCGTTGATGTATTCGACGTTCGCGCTGCTCGAGCAATTGAGCCTTCGAAAAGAAGCGGCGAAGGATTTGGAAGCGGCGACGCGGATTGCGGTGGGCGGAAGCGCGAGCGTGGTGGCGTCGCGAGACGCGGCGGCGGGCGAGCAAATTCTGAAATCGCTGGCCACGCGCGGTGAGATTGCGCGCGGATGGATTTTCGATCGCAGCGGCAGCGTGGTCGCGCTCTACAGCGCCGACGGCGAGGCGTTCAGGGCGCCACAAACTTCGCGGAATAGCACTGCGATTGATTCGGTGCACATCACGGCGTCGCAGGACGTTACGAGCGGTAAGGAAACGATCGGGTCAGTCGTTTTCGAAACGGACATGAGAGAGGTGCGCGGGCAACTGGCTCACCAGCTCGGCATTCTGTCGATCGCGATTCTCGCGGCGGCAATCGCGGGGCTGCTCATCTCGTGGCAGCTCCAACGAGCGATGTCGGAACCGATCTTGGCGCTGGCACGAACTGCGTTCACCGTTGCGGCGACGAAGGACTATTCGCTGCGCGCGGTGAAAACGACTGACGATGAGATCGGATATCTCTACGACCAATTCAACTCGATGCTGGAGCGCATTCAAGAAGGCGAACAAATTTCGCGGCGAGGCAAGGACGCGCTGGAGCAGCGCGTGATCGATCGAACGCGCGCGCTGCAAATTGAGATTGCCGAGCGCGAAAAGGCCGCTCATGCGCTGCAGAAAAACAAAGAGCGCCTGCTCACGCTGATTAATTCGATTGATGACTTCGTCTTTGAGGTAGATGCGGACGGGACCTACCTGAATATCTGGACGCAGCGCGAGGACCTGCTTATCCGGCCAAAGAATGAATTGATCGGGCGACGCATCTCGGACGTATTCGGAAGCGATATCTTGACGAATAGAATTCGAACGCTGCTGGAAACGGGGCAGACAGATTCGTTTGAGATGGCGGTGGACTTGCCAAGCGGGAGGCGCTGGTTCCAGTGCCGGTGCAATCCGATACTTTCCGAACACGGTTCGTACCAAACCGCCTGCATTCTCTCGCGGGACGTGACCGCGCGGAGGGCCGCCGAAGAGGAGTTACAGCGTGCGACAGCGGCGGCAGAAGCCGCGAGCCGCGCCAAGGGCGAGTTCCTGGCAAACATGAGCCATGAAATACGGACGCCGATGAACGGAATTCTCGGAATGGTGGAACTTGCGCTCGACAGCGAGTTGAGCCGGGAGCAACGGGAATATCTCACGACAGTTAAGGCCTCCGCGGATTCGCTGCTGACGGTGATCAACGACATTCTCGATTTTTCGAAAATCGAGGCGGGAAAACTGGAATTCGAGAATGTGGAAATGTCCATTCGCGACACGCTTGGCGAAACGATGCGGACGCTGGCGCATCGCGCGCATGACCGCGGCCTGGAATTCGCGTGCCGAATCAAGCCCGACGTTCCTTCCTGGGTAATCGCGGATCCGGGAAGGCTTCGGCAAGTCGTCGTGAATCTGATCGGAAACGCAATCAAGTTCACAGAGCAGGGCGAAGTGGTGCTCGAAGTGGAGAAAGCAGCGGAGGATGAGAAAACGGTAACTCTGCATTTCACGGTTCGCGACACGGGCATCGGCATTTCGCGGGACAAACTCTCGCTAATCTTCGAAGCCTTCACGCAAGCCGACACCTCGACGACGCGACAGTACGGCGGGACGGGTCTTGGACTGGCGATTACGCGACGGCTTGTCGAAATTTTCAAGGGAAAGATTTGGGCGGAGAGCGAAGCGGGCCGTGGCAGCACGTTCCATTTCACAACTCGCCTCGAACGCGCATCCGAAAGCGCGCGGCGCGAAACGCCGGACGATCCGCGGATTTTGAGCGGCATGAAGGTTCTGGTAGTGGACGACAACCAGACTATGCGGACGATCCTCGACGAATTGCTCAAGAGTTGGGGCATGGCGCCTGAGTGCGTCACGAGCGGCGCCGCAGCACTTGAGGCGCTCGAACGCGACAAAGCTCCGAATCCAGCGTTCGCATTAGTAATTGCGGACGTGTTGATGCCCGTGATGGACGGATTTTCGCTCGCGGAGGAGATTCGGCGACGCTATCGGGAGAGCGCACCGAAGATTTTGATCCTTAGCTCCAGCGCGCAGCGGGGCGAGAGCGCGCGCTGCCGCGAAGCTGGAATTGCAGCCTATCTCTCGAAGCCGGTGCAGCAATCGGAACTCTTGAACACGATTCTTCACGTAATGGCCCGTGGAATCGAAACAGCGGAACCGGGGCTGGTCACACGCTACTCGATACGGAAAGGAAGTGGAGGAATGAGGGTATTGCTTGCAGAAGACAACGCCGTGAACCGGCTGGTAGCCACCCGGATGATCGAGAAGCGTGGTCACGAAGTGATGGTTGCGGTAAATGGCCGCGAAGCTGTGGAGATGGCGGCTGAAGAAGCGTTCGATCTGGTGTTCATGGACGTGCAAATGCCGGAGATGGATGGTCTCGAAGCGACCCGCTCGATCCGCGAGCGGGAGAAAGCCACGGACCGCCATTTGCCCATCGTTGCCATGACGGCTCACGCGATGAAGGGCGATCGAGAAAGATGCATAGATGCCGGAATGGACGATTATTTGACAAAGCCGATTCGCACTCCGGAGCTCGTCGAAGTTCTGAATCGCTACATGACAAAATCCGCGTCGCCGGAGACGACCTGGGACGCGGCACAGGCGCTCGAGCGATTGAGCGGGAACCGCGATCTGCTCGGTGAGCTGATGATTCTATTTGAAAAAGAAGGCCCGAAGATTCTCGCGGAAGCTGAAGCGGCGCTCGCGAGCCAGGACGGAAAGACCCTGGAGCGTGCTGCGCACTCGATCAAAGGAGCGGCCGGATATTTCTTTGCCACGGAGATAGTGGCAACGGCGCGAGAGTTGGAGATTCAGGCGAGGAAAAATGATCTCGGCGGGGCCGCGGCCCTAATCGGGCAACTTTCAGACCAGTTGCGGCGGGTGCTGACGGAGTTCGAAGCCTACACACGAAAGGTAGCGAGTTGACGACAGCCGAAATCGCCGAGCTAAGCAAACGCGCGCCACGCGCTGAAAACGCTGAGAGAGAAATTCGCGCGGAGGCGAAGAAGCAAGACTCGCTTTTCAAACGAATTATCATTGGGATCGCGTTCGTCATCGCTTACGTCGCGCTCGACCGCTCCAGTGTTTACTCCCAGATTTGGACGGGCATCAGCGCGTGGTACCCGCCGGCCGGGCTTGCTGTGGCGTTCCTGACAGCGTACGGACTGTCGTACGTGCCGTGGATGGTGCTCGCCAGCGTGGTCGCAGGAATCTTCGACTACGGCTTGCACCTAGCTTCGTTCCAAATGTTCATGGGTGTTCCCATTATTGTCAGTGGGTATTCGGGCGCGGCGGCAATTCTGCGGTACCGGCAAAAAACGCGGAAGGATTTTCAGCCGCTGCACGAAGTAATTTTCTACGTGATGCTGGCGCTAGCGACGTCGTTCTGCGTTGGCGCGGCGGGAACATGGATGGTCGTTCTGGATGGTTTCACGCGAGGCGAGCACTACCTGCGCGCCACGGTAAATTGGTGGGTGGGCGATGCAGTTGCGCTCATTTGTTTCGCACCATTTCTGCAAATCGTGCTCTTTCCGCGCTTGGCGCGCTTATATGGGGGCTCTGTCCTTACCTTTCTGCCTGCGCCGGTGGAGCGTGCAACCTCAACATCGGTCAGCAAACGATTCACGCGAACGTTAGAAATCGGCGCGCAAGCCGCCTCCATCGCCATCGCGCTATGGATGGCTTTCCGATGGGATTCCGCCCGATACTACGATCTCTTCTACCTTTTTTTTCTGCCGATCATATGGATCGCCGTGCGGCACGGACTTGCGGGAGCTGCGAGCGCGATCGCGGGATTGAACTTCGGAACGATGGGAATTCTGTATCTCTTTCCGATTGAAATCGGGGATCTCGCACTCATGCAAATGCTGATGTTGATTGTGTCGTTGACCGGGCTGTGCCTCGGAGCGGTGATTTCACAGCAGAGACAAACCGAGGAATGCCTGCGTGAAAGCGAAGAGAGGTTTCGACTGGGTTTCGAAGAAGGCCCGATGGGAATGCTGATGTCTAGCCCTGATCGCAGGATCACAAAAGCGAACCGGGCGATGGAGGTGATGCTTGGGTACAGCGAAGAGGAGCTGCGTTCCAAAACATTTCTTGACATAACTCACCCGGACGATCTCGAAGAGACAACAAAAATCTCCGAGGCTATTAACCACGGATCACGTTCGGGCTACCAGATCGAGAAACGATATGTAACGAAGGCCGGAGCGGCGATCTGGGTGCGCCTATCCACCAGCACGATCCGGGACGAGGCAGGTAACCCGCTCTACGGGTTCGCTCTCGTGGAGAATATTTCCGGGCGCAAACAGGCGGAGGCGGAGATGCTGCACGCCAAAGAGGCGGCGGAGGCCTCCAACCGCGCGAAAAGCGAATTCCTCGCGAACATGAGCCATGAAATCCGCACGCCGATGAACGGCATTCTAGGAATGACGGAGCTGGCGCTCGATACGCCGCTCAACCATGAACAGCGTGAATACCTCACTCTCGTGCGGTCCTCGGGCGAGACGCTATTGAAACTGTTGAACGACATACTGGATTTCTCGAAAATTGAAGCAGGAAAGCTCGATCTGGAACCGGTGCAGTTCCATCCGCGAGCAGTGCTCGCTGAGACGCTCAAGTTCCTGACATTATCTGCCGAAGAGAAGGGCGTGGCGATCTCATACCTTGTGCGTCCCGAAGTTCCCGACGAGCTCCGTGGAGACGAGGTGCGGCTGAGACAGATTCTGATGAACCTTGCCGGAAATGCGATCAAATTTACTCACGATGGCGAGGTACGAGTGGAAGCCAGCGTTGGAAGCCAGAACGACAAAGAGGTGACACTGCATTTCAGCGTGCGCGATTCGGGCATAGGAATACCGCCAGATAAGCTCTCGATGATCTTCGATGTTTTCACGCAAGCCGACTCTTCAACAACGCGGCGCTTCGGAGGAACGGGGCTCGGCCTGAGCATCACGAAACGTCTGGTGGAGATGATGGGCGGGCTGATCTGGGTAGAGAGCGTGCCGGGACGAGGCAGCACATTTCATTTTACGGTGAAGCTCGAGCGCCGCGAACCGGACGCACAGCCGATCCCGGTGATCGAAGAACGACAGGAAGAATGGCATCGAAAGGAAAGACAATGATCACGGCAAATTCTGTGGCAAATTCCGGCGCAATTTCTGGCCAAATTTCTGGGAAGATGCGAGTCCTGATCGCGGAACACGACAAAATATCGCGCCGGGTGCTGGAAGCGTCGCTCAACGAATGGGGCTATGACGTGACGGCGGTATCCGATGGCAAAGAAGCCCTGGCGCTTGTGAGCGGTGAGAATCCGCCGCGGCTGGTGGTGCTCGACTGGATGATGCCGGGGCTTGAGGGCGTGGAGGTCTGCCGGAAAATACGCGAGCGAGGCGAACAGCCCTACGTGTACGTACTGTTGCTTAGCGCGCGAACTGAGAAGCAGGATTTGCTCGCGGGCCTGAAAGCTGGCGCTGACGATTACCTGACGAAGCCATTCGACACGCAGGAATTGCGCGCGCGGATTTTTGCCGGGGAGCGGATTCTGCGGCTGCAGGACGAGTTGATCACAACGCGCGACGCACTGCAATTCCAGGCGACGCACGATGCGCTGACTGGGCTGCTGAACCGTGGCGCGATTCTGCGCGACGTGAAGCGGGAGTTGACACGTGCGCGGCGTGAGCATGTCTCCGCAGGCGTGATTCTCGTGGACATTGACCACTTTAAAGTGGTGAATGACGATTACGGCCATTTGACCGGCGATGCGATTCTGCATGGCGTTGCGATGCGAATGTCGGGATTGCTCCGCGCGTACGATTCGATTGGACGTTATGGCGGCGAGGAGTTTCTTGTGCTGGCGCCGTCGTCTGATGCGGATGGCGCAATGCAATTTGCGGAACGGCTTCGCGCCGGAGTCGAATCCACCACGTACGAGACAGAGGCGGGCTCTCTGAAATTGACGCTCAGTCTGGGAGTTGCTGTTAGCGATCCGGAAGATGTGCCAGACAGCAAGTCGCTCTTGCAGGCGGCGGACGCGGCGCTCTATCGCGCGAAGGCGAGGGGGCGAAATCGAGTGGCGATGGCGACGGCGGCGGATTTTGCGGTGGAGGCGGCCGTGACGGGGGTTGCGCATACTTCGAGGCATGCCTAGGTCGCGGTTCTCGCGTGTCGTGGTCCAGGTTGATCGGACGTGAAACTGGCGCGTAGTACGAAAGTACTGTTGTGTGGCGGGCGCGAGTAGATAGAATCGCGCGCCGTGACTGAACAATATTTGTTTGAACAACTTTCGTGTGAAGAGCTTGGCTGGTTGATGGGCGAGGCTTTCGCGGCAGTGGCGGAGGCGAGACGAATCCGGCGATCGAGGGATATTTGGTTCCAGGAGGATCTGCGGCTCAGCCTCGGTGAGCATGCGCAGCTCGACCGGGTGATCAAGCACCTGCTGGTCGGGCATGAAGGGCAGCCGTGCCCTGCGGGTGGGCGGCCGATTGTGCGCGATGTGAAGGCGTGGGATCGCGCGGACTTGGCGATGCGCGGGAAGCGGATGAAGGCTTGTAGCGTGATTCCGCGCCAGCGAGAGAGTGCGTGAAGCAAAGACTAGCTCGATGGTGCTGGCGAATCTTCGAACTGTTGCTCGAATTGACGAAAAGCGGCACGTCTTATGACGCGCCCTATAATTGCCAATGCACGCACCGGCCATCGATGAGTGTGTGGCCATGCAGCGTTTTGCCGCGCGCGGACCCCGAGCGAGCAAACGCCGCGGATATTTTATGATGCGGCGCGCTCGCTCGAGGCAGCGAACGGGTGTTCGATGAATCAGAACGAAAACCGACGGGCTGCGTCAGCTTCTTCTGCGATTTGCATTACTGTCTTGAAGAACAGGGGCGACTGGCCGAGGAAGAGGTTGTCGTTTGTGAACGAGGCGATGGTTGCTACTGCACCTGCGAATTTATCATCGCTCGGACGAATCACGGCGCAGTGCGGCAAATCCGGGCTGATGAATTCACAGGGAACGGGAAAGATCAGGCTGGGCTGAGTGAGCGGATTGAGCGGGCTGAAGAAATTCGGGAACGTCAGTCCAGACTTGGGATCCGTAAACGGCGCCACAGGAGCTTGCACGCCGTTGCCGGCAAAATCTACCCACTCCAGGAAGTGAGCGACTTCATCTCCGCCAATACCCAGCAAGATTTTTAGTACTTCCAGACTGCTGGCTTTCTGGCTGAGCGCCTGATAAAGGCTCGATCCGCCTTGTTCGATATATCCGAAATGAAAACCGGCGACATTGGCGATGGCCTGAGTGTGTAAATTGCCGCCGAGGCCGTTCGGGTTGCCGTCGGGAAAGGGAGCGCCATCGAAATCGGCATTGTTCCTGGGAATGGCGGTGACCCCATTGAGATTGATCGCTTGCTTGAAAGTGGCGCCAAAGTCCGGATTGGTAGTGCTGCGGTAGCGAATGTACCAGCTCGTGTCGACATTGAGGTGCATGAGGTTAGTGAGTCGGCCGATATTCGCGGCTCCCGTCGCTTGGCTGCCTTTGAGCGTTCGAAACTTATCCAAATCGACCGGTTCCGCGCCTTTTGACACCAGATAGGCATTCAGGAAGTTGGCGTGGCTCACTTCATCGAGTGTGTTGCTGGTGATGTATTGCGGGCCATCGCCATCGAGGTTCGACAGCGCAGCCTGGTAGTTGTTCATCGATTGATTCGGATCGACTTCGACGGGTGGATTGTTGCCGATACCGCCGAGTTCCGCGTACTGAATCCACAGGTCACTTTCGATGATTTCGGCTGCGGCGACGAAGCGAAGAATCGCGATATCACCTTCTGTGAGTGGGCGATTGTCTTCGCCGGGGTCCTGTCCTGCGAATGAGGGGAGTGACTGCGACAACAGGATGGCGCCGGCAGTCGCTGCGCCTGCGGCCATCGCTCCTTTTTTCAGGAACGAGCGGCGATTGACCGTCTCCGGCGTTCCGCGTTCTGATTGCTTCATTTCTTTTTCCTCCAAGAATTTAATTTCGCTTTTTTTAATTCTTCTTTTGATGAATGCGAGTAAAAGAGTGGCCGCGCGAGAATTGTCGCCACCACGCTTCTCTGCTATCCAGCTTCGGGATGGTATGAGGGATGGCGCGGGACGTTGTCATGGCGGGGTAAAATGAATGCAAGGCGGATGTAAAAGAACATGCTGAGAATTTTCTATTTCGATGAGTGAGCGTTTCGTGCGGAAGACACGAATTGAAGCGCCGGCGGACGTACTGTTTCGCTGGCACGCCGAGCCGGGTGCGCTCGAGCGGCTCTCGCCGCCATGGGAACCGGTGGAAGTGATCGATCGCGCGCCGGGTGTTCGCGACGGCGATCGCGGCGCGTTGCGAGTACATATGGGGCCACTAAGGCTGCGGTGGGATTTCGAGCACCGAAATTATGTTGAAGGGCGGCAATTTCAGGACGCGCAGATTCGCGGGCCATTCAAGCGTTGGGTACACACACACCGGTTTACGCCTGACGGTCCGAACGCGTGCTGCGAAGTTGCACGGGTGCGGTTAGCGAGAGTCCAGTGTGTGGCGAATGCTTGTGACGGTGATTGCGGTAAAGACGAATGGTGCAAGAATCAGCACTACGAGTATTGCAACAACAAGCCAGGACCAGCGATTTGCAAAGTTGATCGTGTAGCCGATGCCGAATCGCTTGGGCACGAAGAGAGATGGATCTTGGCGATTGAAATAGAAAACGCCGCCTTTCCACGCGCCTTCGGGAACGGGCTTTCGGTTCCGCGCCGTCAAGTGAATGAAATAAGAGAGCAATCCAATCAGCGCAATCACGCCAACGAAGACCCATACGAATCCTATCGGTATCGGATTGTCAGGGGACGAGAAGATGATTGAGGACAATTCGCGCACGTAAGAATTCTAGCATCGAGCTTCGCAGCATCGGAGTTAGGCGCTCGCGCGTGATGGCGAAGAGTCAAGATTAGCGCTGGGCGAGAAGGAAAATGCGGCGGAACGGGAAGAGCGTTTTGCCATTCGGCTGCTTCGGGTACGCGCGGGCGGTTTTTTCGGCGTACGAATCGAGGAACTCTTGTTGCTCAGGCTCGCTGAGGGCCTGAAGGTAGGCGCGAAGTTGCGACCCGCGGAAAAATTCGACTACTGGACGATCGCCTTCGAGCTCATGCAAATAAATGGTTTCCCAGATGTCGAGCTGCGAGGCGCGCGGCCGAAGCCATCGCCAATACTCGTCGGCTGAATGCACCTTGATCTGCGCGGCAAGAGGTATCAGGCGAGCGGACCAGCGAGGGTCGCGAGCGATATCGAGGATCAGCAGGTGGCCGGCGCTGTCCACATGATGAGGCATTTGCACCGCGAGAACGCCTTCTTGGCGCAGCTGCTGCAGGAGAGCGGGCAAGACAGTCGAATGATTTGGAACCCATTGCAGCGCGGCGTTGGAAAAAATCAAATCGGCAGGCGCGGGCGCTCGCCACACACCAATGTCAGCTTCGACCCAATCGAGATTCGGGAAATCGCTGCGCGCGCGGGCGAGCATTTCGGGCGAATTATCAAGGCCCGTGACTATTGCATCGGGCCAACGCTCGTGCAGTAGATGCGTAACATGACCCGTACCGCACCCCAGATCATACGCACGGCTGCAGCCGGTAAGAGGAATGCGCTGCAGCAAATCCATCGCCGGACGAAGCCGCTCGGCGGCATATTTCAGATACGTTTCCGGGTTCCATGTGGCCATTTTTAAGCGCCCTTGCAGCCGGGAAGCCAGTATGCCCGAGGCAAATCGTGATGCCAATAGAGGCATCTAATAGTAGGCCGACGACAAAATTTGCGCGCGTAACAGGACGGACTCAGGAAATTGAAACTCCTCCCGCCAGTAAGAAAGTTGGTGTAGATTGGTGTTTCGTTCTCCGCCCGCCTGACTCGCTGGGACAGAATTGAGGGAGGCCCCGAAGGTGAATGCAAGCAAACCAAGCGCGACTGCGGCCGCGACCGCTCCTGAGCAGTCCGCAACCACGGGCCGTGATTCGCTTTCGATTACCGACAACCGCACCGGGAAGCAGTACGAGATTCCGATCAAGAACGATACGATTCGCGCGATTGATCTGCGGCAAATCAAGGCGAACCCAGAGGATTTCGGATTAATCAGTTACGATCCGGCGTTCACGAACACGGCATCGTGCTCGAGCCGGATTACCTACATTGACGGCGACGCGGGCATCCTGGAATATCGCGGCTATCCCATCGAAGAACTGGCCGAAAAAAGCACATTCATCGAGACGGCGTACCTGATTCTCTACGGCGAATTGCCCACGCGCGATCAGCTAAGCGATTGGACGTACAACGTAACGCACCACACGTTCATTCACGAGAGCATCAAGAAGTTCCTCGACGGCTTCCATTACGACGCACACCCAATGGGGATGTTGATCTCAACCGTGGCGGCGCTTTCGACGTTTTATCCCGACGCAAAAGACATCTTCAATCCGGATTCGCGCCGGAAGCAGACGTACCGCCTGATTGGCAAGATGCCGACGCTTTCGGCCTTCGCTTACCGGCACAGCCTGGGAATGCCGTTCGCGTACCCGGACAACGATCTGACCTACAGCGCGAATTTTCTGAACATGCTGTTCCGCACGACCGAGCTGAAATACCGAGCGAATCCGACGCTGGAGCGCGCACTCGACGTTCTCTTTATCCTGCACGCCGATCACGAGCAGAATTGTTCATCAACCGCGATGCGAGCTGTAGGCAGTTCGCACGTGGACCCGTATTCGGCCATCGCGGCAGCGACGGCGGCGCTGTACGGGCCGTTGCACGGCGGCGCGAACGAAGCGGTGCTGCGCATGCTGCTCGAAATCGGCTCGGTGAGCAAAGTTCCCGAGTACATCAAGAGCGTGAAGGCCGGGCAGCACAAGTTGATGGGCTTCGGGCATCGCGTGTACAAGAATTACGACCCGCGCGCGACCATCGTGAAGCACATTGCGTACGAAGTCTTCGACGTGATGGGCCGCAACCCAATGATCGACATTGCGCTCGAGTGCGAACGAATCGCGCTCCAGGATGATTATTTTATTTCGCGCAAGCTCTATCCCAACGTGGACTTCTACACGGGGCTGATCTACCAGTCCATGGGCTTCCCGGTGACGATGTTCCCGGTGCTCTTTGCGATTCCGCGCACGGCCGGCTGGATCGCACAGTGGGAAGAAATGTTGCTCGATCCGGAGCAGAAAATTGCGCGGCCGCGGCAGGTATATCTAGGCGCGACGAAGCGCGGCTACGTTCCGATTGACGACCGCGGGTAAGGCATTCGGCGGGTTCGTCCTCAGGGCCAAACCCTTCAATCTCTGATACGTAAACAGTTTTCGCAAATCGGTTGCAACTCCGTAGAATCTCTGGCACAAAGGCGTACAAGCCCCCTGGGGTGGAGAGCGCGCACATGAACATGATGGTTCGTCAGGCTGGAGATGCCGTGATCGTTGACGTCGCCGGCGATATCACGCTTTACCACTCGCCCGAGCTGCGCAAGACGCTGCTGGAACTCATCAAGGAAAAGCACACACCGCGCGTAATCGTGAACATGACGCAGGTTCCCTACATTGACAGTGCGGGCATCGCCTCTCTGATTGAAGGATTAAAGGCGGCGCGCGACGCGAAGACGAGTTTCGCGCTGTATGGCCTGAGCTCCGTGGCGCGAGAAGTTCTCGAACTGACGCACCTGACCAAGGTATTCGAAATTTACGACGCCGAATCCGCGGCGGTCGCGGGGAAGCAATAGATCCGCCAGAGTCCGGCCGGCGATGCGCGCTTCGTTTTTTTTGAGCCGCTGACTCCCGAGCCAGACAAAAATCCTGATGGCATTCGTGGACAGCATCGGCCGCTCAACGATTGACGGGCTGGCCTACGTTGGACAACTTGCGCGGCTCACGGCGCGCGCGACGCGCGACATTTTCGTCACGCCGGCGCAGGGTCGCGGATTGCGTTACCGGCGCGCGGTTCACCAGGCGATGTCCGTCGGCGTTGAATCTCTCCCGATTCTTTCACTCATTACATTCTTCATTGGAGTAATTCTGGCGCTGCAGTCAGCGTACGAACTGCGGAGGTTCGGAGCGCTCGACCTGGTCGCGACCGCCGTGGCGATTTCGCTGACGCGCGAATTGGGCCCGCTGATGACTGCGATCGTGGTGATTGGACGCTCCGGTTCGGCGTTCGCGGCGGAAATCGGGACGATGAAGGTGAGTGAAGAGCTTGACGCGCTGGAAACGATGGCGCTCGATCCGGTGCGATTTCTTGTCGCGCCAAAACTCGTGGCCATGCTGCTGATGATGCCGTGCCTCACGACATGGGCCGACTTCATGGGAATCTCCGGCGGCGCGCTTTTTGGCGTGACGAGCGCGGGATTCACGGTTTCGAGTTATTTTCACGCGACGCTCAATGCGCTGCTGATTCGCGACATCGTGTCGGGCCTCATCAAGAGCGTGATGTTCGGCCTGGTAATCACGACAGTCGGGTGCCAGGAAGGATTTCTCACTGGGCTTGGATCCGAGCAGGTGGGGCGCTCGACGACAACGGCCGTCGTGAAATCTATTTTTCTGGTGATCGTGGTGGACTTTGTTTTTACAGCGCTTTTCTACGTGATGGGACCGGCTTAAACGACGGGGCATATAAACAGAAATGGCGAATCTGGATCGTGAATCCGCGCAGGGAGCGGTCGGCATTTCGGTAAAGGATTTGCGCGTCCGCTATGGCGAGCGTGAAATTCTTCACGGAATTACCTTCGATGTGCAGCCCGGCGAGACGCTGGTGATCCTGGGAGGCTCGGGATCAGGCAAGAGCACTTTATTGCGCACCCTTGTGGGACTCGAACGCGTGGCGAGCGGTGAGGTGTGGATCGCCGGCAAGAATCTGGCGACGATTTCCGAGCGGGAATTGGACGACCTGCGAAAGATGATTGGAATGTCGTTCCAGGGAGGCGCGCTGTTCGGCTCGATGAGCGTGGGCGAAAACGTTTCGTTGCCGCTTCGGGAACATAGCCCGCTCGATGAATCCACGATCGAAATCGTAGTGCGATTGAAGCTCGAACAAGTGGGGCTTTCGGGATATGAGGATTACATGCCCGCGCAATTGAGCGGCGGAATGAAGAAGCGCGCAGCGGTTGCACGCGCGCTGGCGATGGACCCGCAGATTCTGTTCTTCGACGAGCCGTCCGCGGGTCTCGACCCAATTATCGCGGCTGGGATCGACGACCTGATTTTGAAACTGAAGAAAGCGTTCAAGATGACGATAGTAGTGGTAACGCACGAACTGGCGAGCGCGTTTTTGATCGCCGACCGGATGCTCTTGATCGACCGCGGCGTGGTGGTCGCGAGCGGAACAAAAGAGGAGATGCAGGCGAGCAAATTGCCTCGCGTGCGGCAGTTCTTCGACCGCGTCCCTGAACCGGAATTGAAGGATGAAATGAGTTACTTGCAAATTCTCATCGGCGAGGAACCGACTGAACGCCGCTGAGCAAGCAGCAGGTTGCGGCATGGTATACTGCCGCACATTTTCGGGCGCTGGCGGATGGGCTGCCCGAGTTTGCAGTTGCAGGCGCAAGAGGGTGTGATGGATTCGAAACGCGAGCAAGCGTTCGTGGGCTTATTCGTTCTGGTAGCCGCTGCGCTTCTGATCATCGCTATATTTTCGATTTCCGGAATCTTCGGCAATCGTGGGCCGGAATTTCACGCGTACTTCAAGAACGCCGGCGGGCTCGGGCCCGGCACTCAAGTACGCTACGCTGGCGGCCCGCCAGTCGGCCGCGTAACTTCAGTGGCAAGCGACCCTCAAAATGCGGCAAGAATGGAAATTGATTTCCGGATGAAGCCGAGCGTGCCCGTGAAAACAGACAGCGTCGCGAAGATTGCGAGCCTGGGCGCTCTCGGCGATTACTTTCTCGAAATTGAGCCTGGCAGCGCCGGAGCGCCACTGGCAAAGTCTGGTAGTACTCTCAAATCAGTGGACTTTGTAGGACTCGATCAAATCGAAGCGGAGATTTCCGATCTTGGACCGCAGGCCACGCAACTTCTGCAAAGCCTCAACGCGCGGGTTAACGAGCTTCAAGTGACGATTGCGCGCGTGAACGATCTTCTCAGCCAGGAAAATCGCGCGAATGTCGCCTCGGCCATCGCTAACGTCAACGGATTGCTCGCGGAGAACCGGCCGGTAGTTCGTTCGACGCTGAAGCATCTGGATAGCACTAGCGCCAAGGCTGATCTGCTGCTCGACGACTTCAAGAAGACGTTGGCGAAAGCGAACGACGCAGTAGCGAATCTCGACTCGATACTCGCAGAAAACAGGCCCGAACTGCGCGACTCTATCAAAAAGCTGCACGAGGCGCTGATTTCCGCGGCGTCCGTCTCCGATCAACTCGACCACACACTGAGCGCCAACAGCGAAGACATTGACGAAGTGCTCGACAACATTCGGCACATCACCGAGAACTTGAAGGAATTCACGGACGCGATTAAGGAGAGGCCGTCCTCGCTCATTCGGTCTTCGTCGCCGAGAGAGCACCGGCCCGGAGGAGGAGAGAAACCGTGAATGGAGGCGCACTGAAACGAAGTTTATGCCCGGCACGACTTGCCTTGGCCCTGCTTGACTCGGCGCGAGTCGATTCCGCGAGAACCGAAAACGTGAGTACGAGACGTTGCACGCTTGGCGTCTCCATAGCGACTATCGCGGCTTGCATCATCCTCTCGTCCTGTGGCGCCATCACGCCGGTGAAGTATTACAGGCTCGATGTTGTGCCAAGCAGCGCGCCGGCTGCGAGCACGACGTACCCGGTAACATTGATTCTCGGGCAGATCACCGCGCCAGATCTTTTTCGCGACAACCGGCTGGTCTATAGCACAGGTTCGGTGCAGCTGGGAACGTACGACAACCAGCGCTGGGCCGAAGCACCGACGGAAATGATTGAAAACATGCTGATCCAATCGTTGCGTGCCTCCGGACAATACCGGACGGTAGAACGCGCTTCGAGCAGCGCGCGCGGCGATTACGTCTTGCGCGGGCATCTCTCGGCATTCAATGAAGTGGATACGCCGCAAGTGGCGGCACGATTTTCTCTTGTGTTGGAATTATACGACCGGAAATCGGGCAACGTCGTTTGGTCGCAGCCGTATTCACACGACGAGCCCGTGGGCACGAAGAATGTACCGTCCGTCGTCGAGGCGCTGCAGACGAATGTGCGTACGGGACTGCAACAACTCATAAGTTCCCTGAATCAATATTTCGCCTCTCAGGCGGCGCACTAGCGTTCCTGGCCCATTTGCTAATTCGATTCACCAGCCACGATGGCGAATTTTCGAAATACAAATCATAGGTATGCAAATAATCGGGTTGACACTCTTCCTGTCCCGTGATATTTCGAACCTATTCGTGCCTCAACGACTCAGTTGAGGCATTCGGATCCCACCGGACAGAGAGGCCAAGTTTCGACGGGATCCACAGCAACACCCACCCCGGGAGGTGGTAGCTGCAAGGCTGTCACCTCCCGCTACATTTCCACTCGAATGAAAAATTGGCGCGCGCGATCCTAACCTAACTAGGCCGGATGCCGCTGTAACGCGGAGACTTGGCGGGAGTATAATGCGCGCGGGTCGATCCCGGGGTGCTTGCCGTGCGAACCAAGGAGACACCTGTGGGTTTACAATTCTGCATTCGCCGTCATGAAGACGTGGTGATACTCGACCTTAGCGGCCGCATAACGATAGGCAACAGCAATGACGAGCTGAGCCGGGAGCTGCGATCGCTGGCGGATAACGAGTCGCGCAAAATTTTGGTAAATCTCAGTGAGGTTCCCCAGGTTGATAGCTCTGGAATCAGCACAATCGTGCGGACGTTCGTTACACTTCGGCGCGCAGGGGGGAGCCTGAAGCTGTTGCGGCCGACAGGGCATGTTCTCGACGTTCTCGACATCACACATTTGCTGCATACGATTCCTACCTTCGACGACGAAAGCAAGGCGCTCGAAAGCTTCCGCGAAGCTAAGGCATAATCCTGCGTCACGCCCTGTACGTTGGGCGCGCTCGTTCAATCCTTCGTTGAATCGGTAGTTGGTCTTGCGGTGTGCTTGGTGAAACCGGAGCGTCTAGGCGTTTTTCTTCAGTTCGTTGAGAACAAGTTTCGCGACATCTTTGAGTGTATCGAACACGCCTTGTCCCGTGATAGCGACACCTTCGAGAACAGGCTCGTCTTTCACCATGAGCTGCTTTTTCAGCTCATCCACCGGCAGGATATTCGGAAGATCGCGCTTGTTGAGCTGCAGCACATAGGGAATCGTGTTGAAGTCGAGGTTGTGATCGCGGAGGTGCTCGCGAAGGTTATCGAGCGTTTCCAGATTGGCGTCGAGCCGTTCTTCCTGCGAATCCGCGACGAAGACAACTCCATCGGCGCTTTTCAGAATCAGACGGCGGCTGGCTTCGTAAAACACCTGCCCAGGAACCGTGTAGAGATGGAATCGAGTCTTGAATCCGCGTACCGTGCCGAGATCGAGGGGCAGAAAATCGAAGAATAACGTGCGATCGGTTTCCGTCGCGAGGGAAACCATCTTTCCCTTTTGATTGGAGCCCGTATGCTCGTAGATCCATTGCAGATTGGCCGTCTTTCCGCCCAATCCGGGACCGTAATAAACGAGCTTGCAGTTGATTTCCCGCGCGGGAAAATTGATAAACGGCACGATTTCCTCAAAATTTAGTAGGCTCGCCCTTTATAGCACACCGCTTGCCCGCGGGCCAACGCGCCCCATCCCCTTCGCTTCTCAACAGATAATGCCAATTGCGCCACAGTTTGACTGGGTGACCATTTCCGTCGCAGCCGCTAACCGCATCCAGGATTCGAGTAAAGACTCACACTGGTCACATCGACGGGACTGAGATGCTCGCGAGGGCGCGGCGGTTTACTACGGGCTAGTTTCAGCATCAGTCTGCGTCGTGTAGGACGGGCCAGCGGGGACCTGGCGATAATCGCGATACCACGGGGCATGGTAGCGCATCAGGTTGGCAAAGCCGCGGCAGGGGTTCAGGAACGACATCGAGAACAGATAAAAGGGATTTGAGGTTCTTTGGTCGAGACGCCGGATGACGATCTTGTCCATATAATCTTCGGCGATCGCCCAGACCCAGCCCCCGACTGGCGTCACCACCAGGCCAACCGAGCCGGTGCCGTTCGTCCACTTCTTCGCGTCGTGGTCGTAATAGACATGTTGCCCTGTGTTTCCGAATGACGCTTCGCTGACCGGGCCTAACTTCCACTCCGCGCTGTAAATGGTGGACCATAGAAGAGCCCACAACCGCGAGTGCCAATAGGCTTTTGAGTTTTCGAATTGAAGCGTTTTCCCGCGAGGGTCGTTCTGGACGAAAATGTCCATCGAGATCGCGCCCATAATGGGATGGCCGACGTAATCGTCGAGTACCGGATTCGAGTCGTTCCAGCGGCTGAAACGGAATCCCGCGTCAGCCTGCATCCAGTTCTGAAACCAATGGCCGTGCGTGGTTGCGAACCAGATCCACTTGTTTGTCGAGAGATTCCAGACCTGTTCGACCGTAAGGTCCTCAGCCTGTTCGAGAAGCGCAGCTTTCCAGTGGAACTTACACGCCTTTCCGTCGAGCTCTCCCACCGCGCATTTCTGGCTGATCTTCAGCTCTTCCTCGGAGCGAAGCTTACGCACGTGGACTTCCGGGGAGGCTGCGATGGAGGTTGGTTCCGCGGCATCAAATGCGAGATTCGGTGGATTCGGTTTCGATGGCTCGAGAAGGAAATTATTATCGCGAGTTTGCCAGACGGGAATGAGGATATCCGCGGGCTGCGGGTTGGCGACGGCTTGTGCCTGCACGGAAAGCGGAGCAAGGCCGAGCAAGAAAGCCAAACTTGTTAAGAGACCCAGTTTCATCAGCCATTCCCAGCACAATCGCATCACGCTGAGCGATATCGAACCATCCGGAGGTTTCCCAGGTTGCAAGGCATTATAGGAGACGTGAAATCCTTATCCAAGGCTGCAGGAGGCTGGGCGTAGGCAATAAGCCAATTAGGCGGCTGAACTTGTGGCGGGGTGCTATTTTGTTTGATTCTCCCATTCAGTTTTAAGCAATTCGTAGAAGAGTAGAATGCGGCCGCGGCCGGGAATTTCCTCCTGACGTATGTATTTGAATCCGAATTTCTGCAAAATATGTTCTGACGCATCGTTCCCCTTCTCTACGTCAGCCAAAAGGCGGTCTGCGCGAACGCGAGTAAACGCGATCTCGATAAAAGCTCTTGCGGCCTCCGACGCGAGGCCCATTCGCCAGTAAGGTCGAGCAAGCATGTATCCCAGGTTTGCCTCTGCCGCATTTTTGCCGGCCCTTACGCCGCAGGCGCCTATGTACTTCTCTTCTTTTTTGAGAATCGTGGCCCAAAGGCCAAAGGTAACAGTCGGGCGTCCGAGATACTCATTTCGAAAACGAAACTGCGCCTTTTCGAGAGGCCAAGCCTGCCCGCCCATGTATCGCCGGACTTCGGGGTCCGTATGCATGGCAATAAAATCGGTTTCATCCTGCGGCTCATGGGTCCGAAAAAGCAATCGCTCTGTCTCGAGAAAAATCATGTCACTATCGTTGGACGGTGCCGTCCATTCCCACGAGCTTTGGACATCGCGAAACCGATGCACGCTCCTGCAAGTATCGGCGGACCATGAATATCGCGAACAAATACCAGCGCTACCGCGCCGATTAGAATCACTGTACCCCCAAGATAAGCCTGCACCACCCTGCCCTTGTACAAGAGCCACATCGCAAGACTCCCGAGCAAGCCCCCGCCGGCGACCGAGGCCCCAGCGCCATAAGGTTGCCACGCGCACGCGACAAGCTCTCCAATCAAGCCGCATACAAAATAAAGAATCAACCATCGCCAGCTTCCCCAAACGCGTTCAGCAAGAATGCCAACGATGAGTATCACAGGAAAGTTAAAAGCAATCTGCCGCCACCCACCGGAATGGACAAATAAAGGTGTAATCAGACGCCACCATTGGCGCTGATCGAAAACCGACGGATTGCGCTCCAGCCAAAACAACAGCTGGGGAAAAACAAACTGCATGCCGGTGACAATGCCGGTTATCGCAAGAACAATAAGCGTCGCAATTGGCAGTTTAATGCGAGTCATTTGCATCACAAATCGGAGCGCGCTCGCATCTTTATCGACATGCGGCACTCGATGCGAGGCTATCGCATCGGAAATAGCTTTTCCACGAGTAGCTGGGCCGCTATAATTATTGTTTCCACTTGGCCCCCGGTCGCTGAGGGTTGGGGGCTGAGCGTGCCGTTGCTGGCCCTGCTGCCGGCCGTAGCCCGCTGAACGCGGAATAATCCTTCGAAAGAATCAGGAGTAAGTCATGGTCAAGGCAACACAACTGCGCCCAGGAATGATCATCCGCCACGAGGGCGAACTCTACACGATTTTCAGCGTGGATCACCGGACGCCCGGAAACAAGCGGGGCTCGATGCAAACGAGGATGCGCAGCTTGCGCAGCGGTTCAATGTTGGACTACCGGTTCCGCGCGGAAGAAACGCTCGAACGCGCGATACTCGATGACATCCAATTCGAGTATCTCTACAGTGAAGGCGATATTTATCATTTCATGAATTCCGAGAACTACGAGCAACTGTCCCTGCAGAAAGACATCCTCGGCGATTCGGTGAATTACCTGATCCCCAACATGCCGGTGAAGCTCGAGTTTTACGAAGGAAAAGCCATGGGCATCCTGCTGCCCGATACGGTTGACTTGAGGGTTGTTGACACCGAGCCGAGCATCCAGAAAGCTACCGCCAGCGCGGTGATGAAGTCGGCAAAGCTCGAGACCGGGCTCATCATCAACGTGCCGCCATTTGTCGGCAACGGCGACATGGTGAAAGTTGACACTGCCGAAGCCCGCTACATCCAACGCGTGCAGTAACAAATGAGCAGTCCAGCCGCGCAGGCTCATCCCGCTTCCGCGCTCAGTTCTGACGCGGGCTTTGATGAATTTTAGACTGCCGCTGAAGATTTCTGAGTGAAGACTCGCCGGAAGATGGCATCCACGTAGCGTAGTTGGCGGTTGAGATCGAATGTGTGTGCGAGGGCTTTCGCGTCGAGGAATTTCGCGATGCCGGGATCAACTGCTACGCGATCGCGGAAGCTGGTTTCTGATTCCCACGCAGCCATCGCATGCGCCTGCAGGGTCTTGTAAGCATCCTCGCGCGGCATTCCGTGTTCGACTAAATCCTGCAAAAGCTGCCCGGAATATACGAGGCCTTGAGTCGCGTCCAGATTGCGGCGCATGCGCTCGGGAAACACTTTCATGTTCGCGACGATGTCCGCCATTCGCGCTAGCATGTAATCCACAAGAATCGTGGAGTCGGGCAAAATGATGCGCTCCACAGAACTATGGGAAATGTCCCGCTCGTGCCATAGGGCGATATTTTCCATAGCCGCTACCGCATTGCCACGCACGACGCGCGCGAGGCCGCAAATCTGCTCGCAGCTAACGGGGTTTCGTTTATGCGGCATCGCCGAGCTGCCACGCTGCTCATCGCCAAACGGCTCTTCGGCCTCGCGAACTTCTGTGCGCTGGAGATGCCGGATCTCCGTGGCAATTCGCTCGAGTGATGCGGCAACAATCGCTAGCGTGGCGACATATTCGGCATGCCGGTCTCGTTCGATCACCTGAGATGTAATCCGCGCAACATCAAGTCCGAGCTTGCGGCAGATTTTCTCCTCAATTTCGGGACCCAGGTGCGAACAGTTTCCGACTGCGCCGGAAATCTTTCCGACAGCGATCTGTTTTGCCGCGGCACGGAAGCGTTCGAGATCCCGCCGATTCTCGGCCCACCAGTTCGCAATCTTCAGTCCAAACGTAATCGGCTCGGCATGAATGCCGTGCGTGCGGCCGATTTCAGGCGTCTCCTTGAATTCGTACGCGCGGCGCTCGAGGACGTCCCCCATGCGCTCGAGTCCCATCTCGATGAGCCGCGAGGCTTCGCGTATAACGAGCGCCTGCGCCGTATCCACCACGTCATTCGACGTCAACCCGTAGTGCAGCCAACCCGCCGTTTGCGGATGGCCGATGGACTCTCCGACGGCCATCGTGAAAGCGATGACGTCGTGCTTGACGCGTGCCTCGTGCGCATGAATCTGCGCGACATCCACGCGCGCGCGTTCACGCAAGCGCGCCGCGGCTTCGCGAGGCACAATATCAGCTTCCGCGAGCGCTTCGGTGGCAGCGAGTTCGACTTCGAGCCATTTCTGGAAGCGATTTTCGTCGCTCCAGACGCGGCCCATCTCAGCGCGCGTATAACGTGGTATCAACTCGCTTTCCTTTCAAATTCAAGCCAAATCTACCGCATGAATGAAAATCGAATTCTAGAAAAACGGGGGGAACTTCCCTGTTCCATAATAGCTGAAAGAGAGCCGGATAGCAGATAAACGAACGAGGAATTGGCAGCTGGATTTTTTCCGGGGGAAGGAGTTGGAGGGCAAGCGCGCGGCGGCGGGGGGTGGAACGCCGCGCAGGGCCGACAAGCCTGACGCCTCTCGAGGACGGGAGAGACGCGGCTTGAAAGATCGCTAAGCTGTGAGAAGACGGCTGAGAGGCCGGACGATATGGCTACCGCGGCGATCGAGCGGCGCCACTGGCCGGTTTGCCGGAACTAAGGCTGGACTGCCAACCATCGGTTCCTGCGCAACCTTCTCTTCTGACGGACTGCCATTCGCAAATAAGGCCGGCGTCTTGCGGATCAATTCAATGCGGCTGCGCACTTTGAACTTCACAAAGAGCGAAGATACATGGAATTTAACCGTGCGCTCTGAAATGCTGAGACGCGACGCAATCTCCTTATTGGCGAGATTTTCGAGAACGCCGTTGAGGACTTCTTTCTCACGGCGGCTAAGCCCGACCGGCGACGCAATGGCGCGGCCTGCATCCAGAAGCTGGCGCGCCTTCGACGTCACGCGCTCGAACAGGCTGCCAGCGGCTTTGACCATCACTTGATAATCGGTCGGAGCTTCACCCCGAACCAGACAGTGCATTGCGAGAAGACTGGCGGCTTCCTCCATCGGAAGCACTCCGTCGGTGCCAGCTCGAACCTGGAACCGCGCGGCGCCTGTTTCCTTTTCGCAGAATACGTACACTTGAGGTGTGCCGGAGTGGGACTGGAATTCACGGTGGACAATTGAAGCAGCAGCTTTACGAGACTTTTTCAGGGCGACCTCCCTGCTGCCAAGATTTAGATGCGAGGGGGAATGTCGAGAAGACCAGCGCCCGCCCTTTGTCAGACTGAGGCAAACCGTTCACTCAACCGCAGTTCTTAGCCAAACCTGCTATTTCTAGAGCATGCAGATTTGAAAAAGTGTATCGGCCCCCACGGACGACACCGAACCGCGTTAGGTACTAGAGCAATCCTAGTACCAGAATTGTCAAAACGAGATAAAAGTGAAAGCTGATGAATCTAAGGCCCCTTACGGAGGTGCTAAGGTATCTACCTGATTGAAACGCGTGTAGAGATTACTTGTGGCACGAAATTTTTCCATTACGAAACTCTTCCACATGCCACCTAACCTGTGCAAATCACAGCACTTTCGAGCGCGCCTTATATTCGACGGTCGAAACGCTGCCCGGCTACAGGAGCAGCGGCCCAAGAGGGGTGCGTTGCGATGCGAGCAGCAATTCGCCGCGAAATGCGCACTCGGTTGGGCGGCGATTTAATGCTTCCTCAGCGGAAAGGCGCGCGAGATCGGGTGTGTTGTTCTGCTCGGAGAGATGAGCGAGAACAACGTAGCGCGACCGTCCATCAAAGACTTCCGGATCGGCCAGAAAATCGCTGACTACGGTGTTCGAGAGATGCCCGGTGCGGCTCATCACGCGCTGCTTGATATACCATGGGTACGGGCCGACCTTGAGCATGTCGAGATCGTGATTCGATTCGAGAATCAGGCAATCGGATTCGCGCAGATGATGTTTCACCAGCTCGGGAAGATAGCCGAGATCGGTGACGATCGAAACTTTGATTCCGTTGGCGCGAAACGTGTAACCGACAGGATCCGCCGCATCATGAGGAATCGCGAACGCCGAGATTTCGATATCGCCAATCGTGAAGACATCTCCGGCGTGAATATGCTCGACGCGCGTCAGCTTCTTGCTGGCGCTCTCAGGAAGGCATTTTCGGATTTCGCGGTGCGTTGACTCGGTGAGATAAGCCGTTGCGTGCCACTGGTGGCTGATCTGCGGAAGGCCGCAAGAATGATCGGAATGCTCGTGAGAAATCAGGATGGCGTCAAGCCGTTCGGGCTTGATATTCGCAGCCTCCATTCGCCGCAGCAGTTCTTTGCGGTTGATTCCAGCGTCCACAAGGAGGCAGGTGCACTCCGTTTGGAGCAACGTTGCGTTGCCCGCGCTGCCGGACGCCAGAATAGAAACGCGAAACGAGATGCCGAACCTCGCAGTCTGTCGGAAACAGGCTCGCCGAGGATAATCGCAAAATGCCGCGCGTGCGTCAATGCTGTTCGTGTTAGTGCTAGTTAAGTTTTCGGTAAGCGCATTTTGTTCTAATCCGTCGACACAGGATCTGCGTTGCTATTTATTCCCATCGCTCGGTCGAGATTGAAGACGCTTGCGAACTTTAGGGATTCTGCACATATCTCACTCGATGGCAAAAACCGCATGAACGGTCGCGGTCTTTTCAATCTTTTGTGGAAGAAGCTCAAGCGTAACGCGCGGCACAAGCTTGTATCGGATGCTGGCCGTCGACGCGTTGACGGTTCCTAGCCCAAACAACTGGCGGGCGGTGTTGCTGGCATAAAGCAACGAGCCCGTCTTGGCGCCGAGTGCCTTAGCCATTTGGTCGGCCAGCTCGTGGGCCTTCGTTAGCGCGGAGATGTACGCTTTAGTTTCAAGGGCATCTGGATCGGCCATGTCCCAAGACGGATCACCCAGATCGTTCGCACCTGCGGCCACGGCGATATCCACGACTTTCGAAGCGTCGGCCGTAGTTACATGGACGGTCCATGATTGACGCGCGGTGAACTCACGATCTTTTCGTTGATCAGCGGGTATATTTTTCAAATCCTCTTCGGCAGTTCGGCTCATATTCTGGCTGTTCGTGACTATGTACTTTTTGGAAACTCCGGCGTCGAGCAGTGCACGGAGAATCCGATTGCTTACACGCACATTCTCTTCGTAAGTGGCATCGTGCGTGCGCCCGAAATTGAAATATCCGATGGCCAGTTGAGCGACATCCGCCACGCTGTCAGCTGAATTGGTCACTGTGACCTCGATCGTCTTGTTGTCTCGGTTCACCGCAACCTGCTGGGCACAGCAGACCGGAGCCAAAAAACCGACAGCCAGTGTTGAAAGGAGAACCAATCTCGTCATCGAATCACCTCAGAGTGTACGGCTTAGATAATATACCGCTTTAAATTATTACAATGAGGAAACCGAGCGGTCAGCAGGCGAGATCGGCGGGCGTTAGGTTGAAATCATCAATCGGGCCGAGGACCGTAGCAGCGATGCGCCCGGGGCGGAAGAATTCCTGCGCGACGTGCTGAATGTCCTCGCGCGTGACGGATTCGAGCTGAGAAATCAGCTCATCCACCGAGAAGAATCGCCCGAAATAAAGAAAGTGCCGCGCGATGTGGGCCATGCGCGAGCCGGTGGACTCCATCGAGAGCAGCAGCGCGCCTTTCAAATGATCTTTGGCGCGGCGGACCTCTTCTTCTGTAACCAGCTGATCTTTCAGGTTACGGAACTCCGCGAGCACAGATTGAATCAGGTGCGCCGTTTTGTCAGCGGCCGTCGCGCTATAAACGGACAGCATTCCCGCATCCTGGTAAGGATTCATCTCGCTGAAGATGGAATAAGCAAGTCCCTGCTTTTCGCGGATGTTTTGGAACAGTCGCGAGGACATTCCGCCGCCAAGCAAACTGTTCAGCAACGAGGCCGCAAATCGCCGCTTGTCAGCCATCGGAAAGGCCGCCACGCCGAGGCAAAGATGGACTTGTTCGAGCTCGCGTTTCGCGCGCAAAGTGACGCGCGGCTCAGGAGACGGCGCGATTTCAGGATGTCCGTTCGCTGACGGCTTGCGACTGGCGAAACGCGAGCCGACAAGATCGAGAAGTTGCGCGTGCGTGAGATTGCCCGCTGCCGTGATCACGATTTGGTTCGGCGCGTACCAGTGGCCGTACCAATCGCGCAACTTCGATCTATCGAACGCGCCCACCGTCTCGGCCGTGCCCAAAATCGGTTTCCCGAGCGCCTGCTTGTACCAGAAATTTTCGGAGAATAGCTCGTGGACCAGGTCTTCGGGATTGTCCAGTGCCATCTTGATCTCTTCCAGGATGACGGACTTCTCGCGCGTGATTTCTTCCTCGGCGAATTGCGGCGCGAGAACCAGATCGGCGAGGATGTCGAATGCGGCGGGCAAATGTTCGTCAATAATCCGCGTGTTGAAGCAAACGTGCTCTTTGGAGGTGAAGGCGTCGAGCATTCCGCCGATGCGATCGGCCTCGCGCGCAATGTCTTCGGCCGTGCGCCGCTCGGTTCCCTTAAACACCATGTGCTCGATGAAATGCGAGATGCCATTGAGATTGCTGGGCTCGCGCCTCGAACCATGTTGCAGCCATATGCCTACGGCGACGGACCGAACGTGAGGCATTTGTTCGGTGATTACGACAAGGCCATTTGACAGCGTAGTTTTTTCGACGTTACGCGGAGTCTCAGTCATTTTGTCTGTTGATTGTGGCACGAGCGCACCGGAAAGTCATATCGCAGCGCAAGAGCTCGTGGCGCCAATCATCTCTCTCGATCCAAATATTCCATCAGAGCCCGGAGGCTCCTGCCTCCGGGAATTGATTCAATCTCAGCGACGTGGTGAATTACAGAAGCTTTTCGTCAGGCGAGAGCTTGCCGTATTCGCTCGAATAATGCAGCGGAACATCCGAATACGCGCCCTTTTCGAGTGAATAAATTTCGCAGCTCGAATACGGCCGCGAATAGATGTGCAACGTAGCTGCACGGCCGCCGAATTCAGGCAGATTCAACACCTGATGCACCGGCTCTTCGGGCCGGACGACGCCCGGATGTTCGCCATCCATATCGTAAAAATCGGTCGGCACAAGCGAACATTTGCCATGCGGCGCATCGCGAGCTTCCACGCGGAAATTCTGCACGCGGAGCTTGCCGATCGGCACGGCCATCCAGCAGTTCTGGTCGCGGTGATTGTGAATGCGGCTCACGTGCCCTGATTCCCAGCAAAGAGCGATGACTTCGAAGAGTTCGCACTTGTAGATCAAATTGCGCGTGTAATGGCTCTTCGTGTAGAAGAGATACGGCGCGAGCGATTCCGGCAGAACCTGGTTCTCACGAATAAATTTCTCGACGCGCGGGAGCGTGAATTCCTCTTTGTGGATCGCGGTGAGTTTTTTCACCCAATCGTCAATATGAATCCGCTGAACGGCCGGCCGGTGTGCTCCGCGATCAGAACTTGTCGGCATGGCCGCATTATAACTCCGCTGGCGGAAGACGGCGTCGAAAAATGCGCTAAAACGCCCGTGTTATGATGGTTTCGAGCCTCGGCAATGACCTCTTCCGAAAACACGAAAAAATCGAACCTTCTCGGGAAATCACTCGAGGAATTGCGCGCTCTGTCTGTCTCGCTCGGCGAACCGGCCTATCGCGGCGGGCAGCTCTATCACGCGTTTTATGCCGAAAGGCAATTTGACGTCGCGGCGATGGCAAATCTGCCGGCTGTGTTCCGACAAAGATTGCAGGACACCACGCGAGTGGCGCTTCCGAGATTCCTGCGAAAGTATCCATCCGCAGACGGCACGATGCGATATGTCCTGGCAATTGACGCGCCGGATGAGGCATCAGCAAACGCCGAAACCACAATCGAGACTGTGTTCATGCCCGAGGAAAACCGACAAACCATCTGCGTTTCCACGCAGGCGGGCTGCGCAGTGGATTGCGGATTCTGCCTCACCGCGACGCTCGGACTGATCCGAAATATTTCCGCAGGAGAAATCCTGGGCCAGGTGCTGGTCGCGCTCGAAGACCATTGCGCCGAACTCAAACCGCGAACCAATATCGTGCTGATGGGACAGGGCGAGCCACTGTTGAACTATGAGGCGGTGATGGCCGCGCTGCGGATTCTGATGGATCCGAGAGGCATGGCGATTTCGGCGAAGCACGTCACGCTCTCGACCAGCGGCATCATTCCGGGAATTGAGCGCCTGGCGCTCGAGCCGGCGCGGCCGAAGCTGGCAATTTCGCTGAACGCGTCGAACGACGGGCAGCGAAACACGATCATGCCCATCAATCGAAAATATCCAATCGACAAGCTGCTTGATGCCTGCCGGCGATATCCACTGCGAACGTGGGAGCACCTGACATTCGAATACGTGCTCCTCGGCGGCTTCAACGATTCGCCCGAAGATGCCCGGCGCGTGGCGCGATTGCTCGCCAACATCCGCGTGAAAGTGAATTTGATTCCATGGAATCCCGGCAATCTTCCGTACAAACCTCCAGACGAGAATCGCATTGAAGAATTTCGCGGCATCCTCACGGAAAAAGATGTGCCCGCATTCGTGCGCTATTCGCGCGGACAAGACGTAATGGCAGCGTGCGGCCAATTAGCCTTGCTGGAGACAAATGGTGCACAATCGCTAGCCCAGATTTCGCTCTAAGAAACTTTCTGTTGTTGGCAAGCGGTTCATCGTAGCGCCGGCATCTTGCCGGCGTTTTTGGTTTTACGCCGCCGCCATGAAAAATCGCCGGCAAGATGCCGGCGCTACGAACGACCGCCTGCCGCCGTCGGGAATTGATCCCCCGTGGACGATTGCGGCGCGAACGCGCGGTCAATGCGATACAGAACGTAAGCCGTCGCAGCCCCAACCGGAATTGCCAGCCACCAACCTTCGTCGTAAGTGAAGCCGAGGCCGCCGGTAAGCGCGAATACCAATCCTGTGGGGAACATTCTCGGATGCGCGACTGCCATCGCGTTCCGGTTCCATCCGCCAATAGCCGCAACCAGTACGGCCGCGATCATTGCGCCGGCGGCTACCCAAATCGATGGGTGCTTCGGGCCTAGAAGAGCCGCACTGCGACGTAAGAGGAATCCAAAAATCAAAGCAGGCGCAAAACCCAGCATCAATGAAAAGAAATAGAAATACATGAGACGAACGGCAGCGGAAAAGTCGGCGCCAGCCAATGCATTTCGGTCTTTGACGCAGATGGCCACGCTCATGAAGAGACAACCGCAAATCCAGGCGGCGAGATAATAGGCGAGGCTACCGCGGCGCGTCATGGCTTGATCATAGGCTGTTCATGTTCGGATTGCGGACGGTCAAATCCGGCGCTGGACGTTGGGGAAATCGACCCACACTTTCACGCCGCAAAAATGCGAGCCTTCGGTGCAAATCGGAGAAGAAATTCCCGCACGCAAAACACACGGCGGACCAATATATCGCGCGAGTTCCGGAAAAACTTCGCGAACCTCGGCCACTTCTTCCATCGAAGCCTGATAAATCTCTTCCTGCGCGTTGAAGCAAGTGCGCATCGTCCATTTATGAAGTAGGTGCAGGAGCGAACCTGACTCGACGAGGCGAATCGCCTTGGCATTCGGCAGCAGATACAGCGCGAATTCGCGCGGCACGCCGCGATCGAGCAACTCGTTCTTCGCCGTCCACGCCGTCACCATGGCTTCCTCGTACACTTCACGGGCACGCGAATTCCCCGCAATCAACATCGGCATGATGAAATCCGGCGCCCGCGTATCCGCAAGCGTCAAGAGCGGCCGCGAGCCCGGCACCATTCGATGCCGCTGATTCTGGCTATCGCCCGTATGGCTGATTTTCTTCGCAAACGTGAAATTGGCATGCTGGAGCGCCCGCATGATCGGCGCGTGAACGCCGATATTCAGCGTCTCGCGCCGGTATGGATTTCGAGCGGGATTGAGCAGCCGGTCGATCGCCTCGGCATCGGGGCACTCAGCGACGGTCAATCCGGCAACGGCGCGATACGCTTCGGCCATTACCGGCGTGGCCCGCGGCGTGTAGTCCACCAGCTTCGAGGTCCGCCCGCCAAGCCGCGCATCGAATTCGCGCGCGAAGGCCTGGCCATCTGCCAGCGGAGGTTTCCATTCCGGCGGATCTTCCATGGGCTCGTTGTTGAACCGGTCGAAAAATTCAGGATCAATTTCTCGAACCGCGCTCACCATCGCGCCAATCACCTGGCGAGCCTCGGTCGGCGTATCCGAAGCCGCCTGCATGCGCCACAAACGATGGAGCACGATCCCGGAAACGGTGTGCACCATCGTCGTGAATGCCGCCACCGGAAGAACGTAACGCGCCACTTCAATCGCGCGCTTCTCCGACTGCTGCGCGACTTTTTTCACGCGCTTCGGATGCGACATATCGCTCACGTGCCATATGTCGCCGAGAATCTCCCGCGCATCCGGCTCGAGCAACGCGGAAAGTTCGCGATAATAATCCCAGGCGCGCGCGATAGCGCGTTCATAAATGGCGCGCTCGTCCGGGCCGAAGTGCGGGCGTTCGGGCGGAACGTACGCCTGCGCGCGATCGAGACGAACATAACGCTGGCTCTGCTGCTCGGAATTGTAGAAAGGATGCGCGTGCAGAAACGACCAAACAAACTGCCGGCTGATATTTTCGAGCCCGAATTCGAAATGCGCGTGCTGGTAAACGGTGTGATGCCCGCCGTAAAAAGTCGCCGCGCCGATATTCACGCGCTGCTTTTCGGTGATCTCTTCGGCGCCAATCAACCGCGTCGAGTAACAAGTCCTCGCGGCGGCAATCGCGGAATCGAGAGGGTGAGTGGACGCGTTGCGCAGCGTGACGCGCGGCTCGGCCGTTTCGACGAGCGACTCAGTAAATGCGCTGGAAGGTATGGGTGCAGGTGTCGCCATTGATGCCCGGCATTTTACACTGCCGTGCAACTCTGGTCAGCATCATGTGGAAATTTGTGCGTGATACTAATTCAGCCGTCCCCGCAGTGTTTCGTTCGGCATCATTCTCAAATGCAGTATGAGATGTAGCGCGGTGACCGATTGTGGCGCTAGACACACTTCGACGCCGTTCTGCTCGCAGCGAGGAACTGAAACCGGCGATCTTACTTCTTCATCGCCTTTTCGTATTTCTTATTGAACCGTTCGACGCGTCCCGCCGTATCAATGAGCTTCTGTTTGCCGGTGAAGAACGGATGGCAATTCGAGCAGATTTCCACACGAATCAGATCGCCCTTGAATGTCGAGCGAGTCTTGAACGTGTGAGCGCAGGCGCAATGCACGGTGACTTCGTGATAATCGGGATGAATTCCGGCTTTCATGAGGACAACTCCAATCCGTCCAGGCCGGTCTGCGCGGCGATTTCACGAACGCTGCAACTACAGCCGCGTCGCTAGGCCCAAGGACGAATCAGCATTATACGCGGAATTGTCAAATACGCGAAATCGGACCAAGCGCCAACGAGCGCACCAAGTGCCACAAGTCTGCCCTCCTCTGTAAGGTGCCAGCGGGGGAGACTAACGGCTGACCTTCGCCCCTGCAGCAGCTCCGGCAAGTCTCCTGCCGGGCACCACTGCAGGAATTCCGATGGCCACCGCCGATGCTCCATATAAAGCAATTGCGAGGAACCCCAGAATCGGCGTCCCGCCAATCATGACAAGATTCTCCAGCGCTCCGCCTACGACCGCGCCAAGAAGATTGACGCCGAGCGCATGAGCCGGCTGCGAAACATCCTTAAAGCTGCGCGAAAACACTAATCCCGAGAAAAACACCGGCAGCCCGACCATTACGGCAGCCGCCAAGATTTTCTCGGCGCCGGAAAGTCCACTCAGAATGGTATACGGCAGAATCATCCCGGCCGCGAGAAGGCAAAAAAGAACGATGTAAGCAAACTTGCGCGAGATCGCCTGAAACGATATGAGCGCGTTAGCAAGCAGCCCCATCAAGAGAAACGCGGCGATGACCACCGCATTCACCACCCATGTGGATCCAAACAAGAGAGAGAGTTCGGTGACTCCCTTGGTTTCGAGCAGCATGAAGCCCGCGCCCAAAAAGAACATATGCAGGTCCTGCGGCGCCGTAAGTCCGCGAAGCGAAACATTCCGGCGCAGCAAGCCGATGGCAATGTAAAGGAACAATAAAAGCACGCTGTAGATTGAGAACGGTATGGTTCGAGACTTGAGATATAGGAATGGCCAGTGATCAGTCGAGAGCAATGCTCCGCTGTGATTCGCTTCGAACTCATCGCTGATTTCCGGAAAATCAGCACTGGCGGCCAGGTTGTTTCGGTTTCCTTCGATGTAGACCACACCGGTTTGGTCGTAGCCAGTGAAATAAGCGAGTGGCGGCTGTTCGAATGCTCTTGCCAGCGTCGCGTAGATGCGGTCTCCGAGAAACGACTTTCCCGCGCTGTATGCCAGCACCAACGTGCCACCGGTCGCCAGCAGATTTCGCGCCTCGCGAAAACTTTCGAGCGTGTAAACGTAATTGTCCAGCCGAACCGAAGACATGCTTGTTAACAACGTATGAGAGTCGAGATACCCGAACACGATGAGGTTGTATCTCTGATTCGTCTTCTTGAAGAATGCTCGGGCATCATCGGTGAACACGGTGACACGCGCTGAATCGTAGGGATGTTCAGGGTGATACTTCCTGCCTAGCTTCAAGATGACAGGATCAATTTCCACCGCGTCCACATGCGTTGCCCCATGCCGAAGCGCAGCGGCAACGTCATTGCCAGTCCCTGCTCCCACCACCAATACCCGGCCGGGATTCGGCATCAGCTTGTAGGGAAGCTCATAAGTTGCAAATGCCGAATGATTCGGCTCGAAATCCGGGAAACGCGAAACGAAATCATTCGATAAATCGAGCATCTTCTGGTGGTAGTCATGGTTGACGTCAACGAGGTATGCCGCGGGGCGTTGCCATCCCTGGGGAGGTGGAACTTCGGCCACGGAAATTCGGTAATACGGCGACCAATACGCGCCGGGCTGCGCTATCGCGATACAGCCGACGATCAACACGAATGCGACAAGCGCGACTCGATCCCGGATGAAAAAAGGCAGCGCTGCGAGAAATCCAATCAGCACCCAAATTGCCGGCGGCAGCCCCAGAAATGAAATTAAAGTGAATACGAGAATGCCGGCCAAGCTGCCCGCGAGATTGATTCCATACCCGCGAAGAGGTGTCTCATCCGAGAGCAACTGCCCGACGATTCCGCCAAGGACCTCGAAGAATGCCACGACGAGATACATCATGCCGGGAACAACCACCAGGTACTCGACGATGGTAAGAAACTGCACCACGCCGGACCAGGATCCCGAAGACACGTGCACCGCGTCTCCCGCAAGAACATAGTCGCTCATCGGAGGCGTGACGTGCGTCAACCTGAGCGGAGACGCAAAAGCGATCAGAAGAAATATGGCCGCGGCGATTAGCGGGAAAAATCGCCTTAATTTTTCGGGCGGCTTTCCGATCAGCATGCCCAGTCCGATGCCGAAGAAACTCGCGATCAGCGGGAGATTCTTGAGGTAGGCGAATGTGCGTATTTCCGAGGACAGATAACGGATGATGACAAGTTCAAAATATAAGGCTAGAAAACTGGCCAGGAAGAGCAATGCCCCGGCCTTTCGGATTTCGGCATCGTCTCTTCGCAAATCAACACGTATCCCAGCCAAGGAGTCACTCTCCAATCCGATTGCCGAACATGAGCATCAGGATACGAACGAGCAGCCCATCCGGACGTGTCCACCATCAGCAGGCATTGTATAGGCCTTGCGAAGGCTGACGCGAAGTGGTGGCAGTATCGGAACATGGAGCACGGCCGAGAACTCGTTCGGAAGTTCTTCGTTTGAATCGAACATCAGCGCGACGCCGCCGTAGCTGAGGTCAAGAACCGTAGCTGTCTTGGACGGCATATCGAGAACAGCATGTGCCTTTGTTCCTGAGAGAGAAACGCGTTCCCATTTGCGCGGGTGCGGATGCATCTGCGTCGGCTTGGGCTTCGCGGCTGCAGGATTTGCAGGTCGAGGAATCGAAGGTGCAGGACGTGCAGCTGCAGGAATCGAAGGCGCCTCAACTCCAGTTGGCGGAGGCGGAGCGTACGCCGGAGGCGTCGGGGACTCGCGACGCGCCGGAGGAACCTCGCGTGATGACGGAACTTCACGCAACTGCGACGGAACTTCGCGCGGCGGTGCGGAAGCCGTGGAAACCACAAAGTGCGCAGGTGCTGGCGGCTCGACCGGAGTCACGCGCGTTGTATGCCCTGACTGTTTGAGCGCGTAAAGCCGCTCATCCGCAACCTGAACAAGATTTTCCTTGGTATCCGCATCCTGCGGATAGACAGCCATTCCAAAGTCGAGGGTCGCTGCCACTTTCAGTTTCAGCGGCGCCACTTCGTTTTCAAAATTGTTGCGAACGCGGCGGCAGAGCGTAGCTGCCTGCTCGGGATCCGTTTGCGGCAACACTAGCGCAAATTCATCTCCGCCAATGCGGAACGCGAAGTCGGATACGCGCAGCGTCTTACGCAAATTGTTTGCAGCCAGCTGAAGGACTTGATCGCCCTTCATGTGGCCGTACTTGTCATTGATTTCTTTCAAGCGATGGAGATCGAATAAGACCACGGCCAGAAGTCCGTTATAGCGTTTCGCGCGATTGAGTTCTTTGTCGCAAGTCTCATCGAACAGACGCCGGTTGTAGAGGCCCGTGAGCCCGTCAGTCGCGGCATTGATTTGCAGCTTGCGGTACGCATCGTATTCGAGCAGGACCGGAACCTGGAGAAAATGCGATGCGCCAAGTACATCCACCAGCGCCGTTTTCAGCGCGACGCGACGGCCCAGCGCTGCCGAAAATTCTTTCTGACGATCAATAATATTTGACCACGCCTGCGTGCACTGCGCTTCATCGAGCTCCAATTGTGTAAACGACTTGAAGAAACGCTGCAGGAATGGCCCGCGGACGGAATCTTCCAGGCCCGCGAGGGTCTCTGCCAACAAGTCGAGAAAACAATCTTCCGCCGACGGCTTTTGCGCCGTCTCACTGGGCTGGGGCATTTGGAGTTTTGCTCCGCGCGCTCGCGACAACTATTCGACTAACTGCGGGGGCGCACCTTGTATCAGCAAGCGCGAGTCCAAGGCAAGGAAAAACCGGAGGGTTTGAGGAGGCGGCTAACTGCTTGAAAATTCAGAGCGCCGTAACGCGTGCATGCAAATAATATCGTTTTGAGAGGACGGATCGAATGTCAATGAGCAAACCGCTTCCACTCTCCGCCGATTTTCGCCGAAGCCTCGAGTTCGAGTACTGTGAGTCCCGTTTAATCGATTTAATCGAGCGGTTATACGCGGTTAATCGAGCGGACGAACAAACTGCACGCCGATGAGATGAATATCGCCGACTTCTTTCTGTCGGATCACGCGCGCCGAAATCGGCGCCATCGAAGCAGGAACGAGTCCCGAGTTCGAGACCGAAGGGGTCGGCACAGTCAGCGTCACCATCCCCAACTTGAGTAGTGGTCGCGGAAGCGTCAGGTATGCGCCAGTCGCGCTGATATCCAGAGTCTTGGCGAGTTCGATAAAGTCTTCGCCGTAGGCGTCAGTTCCTCGAACGAACATGGGAATCTGAAGGTGCAGCCGGCTTGCGTGCCTCCGGTCCGCGTTGCCTAGTTCGATAGCGCGATCGCTAGCAAGGTTCTTTTCCATCACCATTTTTTAGTACCCCGGTAGTAGTACTTTAACCTCCCGCAATTCAATGGCAAGACGCTCTACGGAAAGTACTCAAAGCGTAACCATATGATATGAAAGTGGTTGGATTACCTTCGCGCAGTCTCATTTTGAACATTAGGAACGCACACGCCTCATTCAAGCTAAATCGTTTCCCATTGTGTGCAAAAGTAGAACTTATTTACCATTGACACCTCCGGAGGCGTTTGCCACGATGCCCAAAGGCTGAGGGCCTTTCCCCCTCTCGTGCAGCCGCGCAAGCGTCCTGAAGCTTTCTATACGTCGGGCGATGTAGTTCAGGAGGATCAGTGTCCAAGCAAGCCCAAGCAGAACCACCATCCCAAGCCATGACCTTGCTGGGGGTTATGGCCAGCCTCCTTGACGCGATGGACCGGCCATTGCTTGTGGCCGACCGCGTCGGCACTGTTCTCTTTGCGAACGTCCACGCGCAGGATCGCCTCACTGCCGGCGGTTTTCCTCCATCCGACCAACTCAATCTCTTTCGCGACCTTTTGAAAGCCGACGCCCGAAGTATTCTCGGCCAACTGGAGCATGGAGAGCAGGAAGTGGTCTTGCCGGTAGTTACGAGCGACGGCGAGACCCACGTGAAAATTCGTTGGCTGCCGGAACCGGACTGGCTGGTCACCTACATTGACGCTTCGGCCGTCGATCGCGCCGTGCCTGCATCCGGCGAGGACATGGCACAAACGGTTCACGAGTTGATGCAGGAGCGCGAAATCACCTACCGCAACCTGCTTGCCGCGTATTTGCGCTTGCAGGAAGTCAATCGCCAAAAAACGGTATTCCTCGCATCGGCCGCTCACGAGTTGAAGACGCCGTTGGCCGTAATGAAGGGATACTACGATCTATTGCTCTCTTGCTCTCTCGGAAAACTCAGCGAGAAGCAGCGCGAAATTCTCGAGGAATCAAAAGAGAGTTGCGACCGCCTGGTGCGCGTCGTGTCCATGTTCTTGAATTATTCCGCGCTCGAGAGCGGCAAGCTCGTCCTTCAGCTTCGCGAAAACGATCTCCGCGATTGCATCAACGATGTCGTCTTGCGCTGGCAGGATTCGTTTCAAAAGTCGCGTGTCCGTCTCAAGACTCATATTTCGAAGGATCTTCCGCGCCTCAATTTCGACTATCCGAAACTCCAGCAGTGTATCGCGAATCTCGTGGACAACGCCCTAAAGCACACGCCAACCGACGGTTGCGTAACAGTCAGAGCCGAGCCCCATTTCTGGGAGCGCCGGATCGCGGAAGTTGTTCCACGGGCTGAGCGTCGCCGCGAGCGTGAAAGCCGTGTAAACAGCGTGCTCGTCACCGTCTCCGACACCGGCGTCGGCATCGCCGCGGAATTTCACCAGGAAATTTTCGAGGAATTTGTGCGCGTGGATCCATCGTCTGCAGGAATGGGCTTGGGCCTCGCGATCACTAAGCGATTGATTCAAGCGCATCGCGGGAAAATTTGGGTGGATAGTCTTCCGGGATCCGGCAGCGCATTCTCATTTCTCCTGCCGACGAATCTTGAATAAAGGAACCATATATGGCGCAAACGGTTTCGAGCGAGGAAAATAGGGAAATGGAAACTAAAGAACGAATTCTGATCGTTGACGACGAACCCAGCATACGAAAATATCTGCAAACGCTTCTCGAAGTAGACGGCTTCGACGTTAGTACAGTCACCAACGGCAAAGATGCCGTGGAAACCGTGACTCGCGGCGATAAACCAGACTTCATCATCCTTGACGTGCTGATGCCTGAAATGAACGGGCTCGAAACCTTGCGCGCACTGATGCAGGTGGATCGCTCGCTGAACATCATCATGCTTTCTTGCTCGAATGAAGTGGGCACGGTCGTCGAGGCCATTCGCCTCGGCGCGCACGATTACCTTACCAAGCCTTTCGAAAAGCCCGAACTCGATGCAGCGCTTCTCAAATGCCGCCAGAAAATGCACCTGAGCGCCGAAAACAAAGCTCTGCGTGAATACTGCGACCAGCTGACCGAAGACATGTCGTTCCTGGCTTCCAGCCCGCAGATGCTCAAAATCCGCCAGCACATTCTGCAAATCGCGCCGGTGGATGTTCCGGTATTCATCAGCGGCGAGAGCGGAGTCGGCAAGGAAGTTGTCGCGCGAATGATTCATCTTCGCTCCACGCGCCGCCAGCAGCCGTTCGTCAAGGTCAATTGCGCGGCGCTGCCCGGCGAGCTTTTGGAGTCCGAACTCTTCGGCTACGAACAGGGCGCATTCACCGGTGCCGTTCGCGCCAAGCCCGGCAAATTCGAGCTCGCCAACAAGGGCACTATCTTTCTCGACGAAATCGCCGAAATGAGTCCGCACCTTCAGGCCAAGCTCCTGCACGTCCTGCAGGACAATCAATACTCACGCCTCGGCGGACGCAGCGTCATCAACACTGACGTCCGCGTTCTCGCCGCAACCAACATGCACGTCCAGGAAGCCATGCAATCGGGCCGCTTCCGCGAGGATCTCTATTACCGGCTGAACGTCCTCTCGATTCACATTCCGCCGCTGCGCGAGCGCACCACGGAAATTCCGCTTCTCTTCCAGCATTTTTTGCTGAAGTACAGCGAAAAATTCCAGAAGACCATGCCCGAGCCTTCCACGCATCTTCTCGAAGCAGCAATGCGCTATCAATGGCCCGGCAATTTGCGCGAGCTCGAAAATTTCACCAAGCGCTATGTGATTCTCGAAGACGAAGAAGGCAGCTTCCGCGAATTGCTCGAAATGACCACGGCGCAGCAACGACTTTCGCCGCAGCCGGACACGACGACTCCGACGCGCGAGCAAGGCGGCCTGAAAGCGCTCGTGCGCGGCTTGAAAGATGAAGCCGAAGCAGAAGCCATCGCGCAAGCGCTCGAAAAAACACGCTGGTGCCGCAAAGACGCTGCGAAAATGCTTGGCATCAGCTACAAAGCGCTTCTGTACAAAATGCGACAATTCAATTTGGATTCCGGCCGCGGTTCGCGCGCTGTGCCGGCCGCTCCCGCAACGCGGACCGAGTAGTACCGGAAGCTGCGAAAAAACTGCGATTGCAATCTATTGCCTATTCAGGGCACACGACTGAAGAAAAAGTCTATTCACCAACCGGGTTGCTCGCTAATATGCGTCGCCAGGGGAGTGACCTGAAGTGGCACGATTGACGCGCGGTGATGGGTCAGAACTTGACCGCGAGTCAGTCAATCAGGCTTCCCTATCATTGCAATGGGTTTGGGCGAACCCGACTCAATCTTGTAAGCCAAGCAGCAGCGACATAAAGCGTCTGGCGTTTGTGCAGACTTGAAATCGCGTGTTGATTTTATTTGGTGCCAAGATTGCTGACCCCTTCTAGGGGAATTTGCGCCCGATCTCGGTTTGAGGGGAGCATGCTGGAATGACAGAGCGTCGCACCGCACGACGTTACGACTTATCTCTGCCAGTCCTCGTCCGCCTGCCGATCAATCGTGAGCCCGGTTCCCACAACGGCCAGACTCGCGATATTTCGACGCGCGGTGTTTATTTCATCATGACCAAGGACATGGCGCCAGGTACCGAACTCGATTTCACATTGACGTTGCCGGCCGAAATTACCCGCGGAACCGAAGTTTTTGTCCGCGCGCACGGGCGAGTGGTGCGCGTGGATAAGCGGCAAGATGAAGAGCACGAAAGCGTCGGCATCGCTGCTGTAATCGAGCGTTACGATATTATCCGGGGCAAGACCGCTTAGCGAAATCTTCGCGGTCTCTCCCCGGGCCCAGCCCTCTACTTTTTGTTCCGCATCACGATCTAATCAACCATTCGGGATTGAATCACCGTCGTTTCGCTTCAGCGCCCTTTGCCGAAGAATTTTCGATTGCGCCTGCATGCGCTTCGGAATTAGGATGGCCGCCTATCGACGCCTAGGCTTATTGAAGGAGGACTTCCTATGAAAGTCGCAGACATAATCGCCTCCCGCAAAGAAGTCTATTCCATCAGCGAGGAAGCCACGGTATATGACGCGGCGCGCTATCTGCGCGAGCGCGGCGTGCGCGCGGCCGGCGTCGTCAACAAAGAAGGCAAACTCATCGGCGTGGTATCGCAAAGCGACGTCTCCGACAAAGTGGCCGCGGAGAACAAATGCCCAGCCTGGATGCGGGTTTCAGAGATCATGTCTCCGAAGCTCGTATCGGTGCCGCCGGAAGCGCCGCTTGATGCTTGCCTGCAGCTCATGGAAAAATTCGGCATTTATCATTTGCTCGTTGTGGGCGATAAATCGCAATTCCACGGCATGATTTCTGTCAGCGACTTGCTCGCCGTTATCGCGTCCGATGAAAAGGCGCGAGCGGACCTCCTCGAAGATCTGATCTTTCCGAAGCGATAGCGCTGGTTCAAATTATCACCTCAAAAGTTGCCTGTAATTGAGGGCGAAGGCCCTGCAATTTTGTCTCGATTAGAACCTACCTCGGGTGTTTGTTTTGTTTGAGTTACGGCGATTTCTAATAAATTCCAGTCTCGATTAGAAAGGAGTGGCTTCCTCAGCCACGACCCCTCTCCCGAGACTCTCAGCGCGCGCCGGTTTTTGGATAAATTGGCGAAAGCCTTAAAGCGGCCCGTCCGACGACGAGCCCTACAGAGGCCCGGAATCCGACTTAGTGCAGGGCCTCACCATTTACGGCGCTATTTCAAATTGCTGTAACGAACCTAGCAGACGCGAGTCGAGCGCGCAAATGGCAAATTCGTAAGGGTTATAGTACGAGGGCCGAAAGTCCTCACCTCTGAAGAGGTGAGCTACATTTTGGACTACATTCGATGTGCATGCTTTTCCTTTTGGCCGGGAACGCGATTTCCGGGTATTGAACCTCTTTTCCTCGAAAATCATGGTTGAGTGAGCTCGTCGGGACGTACTCCCGGGATTTCGAGGTAGTCCTATAACTACCTTGTATCTAATTGTAAACGGGTTGCTTAACGAAGCTTACTGGCGAGCTCGCCTGTCATGGGCCGTTTCTACCCATTTGGCGGGAGGAGTGCACTGATGATGGCGGACGGAAGAGCGCGAGGCTTGCGGATCTACCATGCAAGCATCGCAAATCCAAGGAGTTGGGCGGCAAATGGCTGTGGATAGCATCGTAGACGGTTTCGCATCGAGCAAAGGACAGGACGCGCCTCCGGGCAGCGTCGTCTTTGGTTCGTCTGAAGCGATGCGTCCAATCCGGCTCAAGGTCGAAAAGGTTGCGGGCACTAACATACCCGTTCTGATTCAGGGTGAGAGCGGCACGGGGAAAGAAGTTGTCGCTCGGCTCATTCACCAGCTTTCTCCGGTAGCGAGTGGGCCATTCGTCAAAGTGAACTGCGCGGCGATTCCCGGCACGTTGCTTGAAAGCGAGCTTTTTGGCTTTCGCAAGGGCGCCTTCACGGGCGCTTACAATACGAAGCCTGGCCGCGTGGAAATGGCGGACGGCGGCACGCTATTCCTCGACGAACTTGGCGAGCTTGATTCTTCGCTGCAGGCAAAACTTCTGCAATTCCTTCAGGACGGGCAATTCTGTTCGATCGGGGATCAGGAAGAGAAACGCGTGGAAGCGCGCGTGATTTGCGCCACGAACCGGCGCCTCGAAGATGAAATCGAAGCGGGGCGATTCCGCGCCGATCTGTTCTATCGCATCAACGTCATTAGCCTTCATCTTCCGAGGCTGCGCGATCGCCGCGAAGATATTCCCCGGCTCATCGAATTTTTCCTCGCACAGTTCAATACGCGCTTTCAGCGCAGTGCTCCATCGCCATCGCGCGAACTCATCCAGTCGTTTCAGGAATCCGAGTGGCCCGGCAATATCCGCGAGCTGGAAAATCGCGTCGCCCGCTACGTCATTCTGGGCGGCGAAGACGCGTTTCGCAGCGAGTCAGCGCCCGCGCGTCCGGCGCTTCGCCCGATCCAATTCTCCGAAAATGGCACGATTCCGCTGAAGCGAATCGCCAAGCAGGCTGTCCGCGAAATGGAGCGCGACCTCATTCTCAAAGTTCTCCAGGCTAATCACTGGAACAGGCGCAAGACCGCGCAAGTGCTGGCCATCAGCTATCGCGCGTTGATTTACAAAATTCGTGAAGCAGGCCTTTCACAACGGCAGAATCGTAAACCCGCAGCAGGACCAGCGGGCGGCGAAGGCACCGCGGCGTAGAGCGTTCGCGACACAGTTATTCCCTCTCAGGAATAGTGAACGGTTCGACGGAAGTGATGGGGCGCGAAGTTTGCGTTTCGTTACTTCCGTTTTGCCGTTCGTCCAAGCCATCCGCGCGGTAAGACGAGGGCAAGATGCCCGCGCCACGAAACTGGCGACATTGGGCATACAACTGCGTTTTAGCGACCATTCGGTGCGTCTGTGGCTCCATTGAGACAATACAGCTAGCCCCGTTTGGCTCAGCCGATTAAACTTAATATGCCGCAGTATTTTCGCGGGAACCTGAATGAGTGACAGAACACAACGCCGGCAGGCTCTTTTTGACGCGCTCGAGAGGCGAATTCTCGTCCTCGACGGCGCCATGGGGACTATGGTGCAGCAACAGAACCTCTCCGCCGCGGACTTCGGAGGGTCGTTCCTTGAAGGCTGCAACGAAGTGCTGGTGCGGACGCGGCCGGACGTGATTCTTGGCATCCATCGAGGCTACCTCGAAGCCGGCGCGGATATCATCGAGACAGATTCGTTCGGCAGCACTCGTATCGTTCTCGCGGAGTACGGGCTCGAAAACGAAACTGTGGAGCTGAATCGCAAAGCGGCCGAGCTCGCGCGACAGGCAGCCGATGAATATTCAACGCCGGAGCGGCCGCGCTGGGTGGCGGGCTCGATCGGCCCAACCACAAAAGCGATTTCCGTTACCGGCGGCGTGACCTTCGATCAGTTGCGCGAAAATTTCTACGAACAGGGGAAGGCGCTGGTCGAGGGCGGCGCAGACATTCTGGTGATCGAAACGAGCCAGGACACGCGCAACATCAAAGCGGCGTTGCTGGGAATCGAGCGGGCGAAAAAGGAACTGGGCTTCGATATTCCCGTGATGGTTTCGGGCACGATCGAGCCGATGGGAACGATGCTCGCGGGTCAAACAATTGACGCTTTGTGGTCATCCATATCCAATGCGAAATTGCTTTCGATCGGTCTGAACTGCGCCACCGGGCCGGAATTCATGACGGATCACATTCGCACGCTCAGCGAAATCGCGTCGACGCGAGTATCGTGCTATCCAAACGCTGGCTTGCCGCGGGAGGACGGCACGTATCTGGAATCGCCCGAAACTCTCACGACGCAACTGGCGCGATTTGTGGATCATGGTTGGTTGAACATCGTGGGCGGCTGCTGCGGTACCACACCAGCTCACATCAAAGCGCTGGCGGCGATGGTGAAAGGCAAAGAGCCGCGTCGTGTTCCGGCGCCCAAACATCAGGCGCTTTATTCGGGTATTGAACTCGTGGAAGCAGACGACTCGAACCGGCCGCTTCTGGTGGGCGAGCGGACGAACGTGATCGGCTCGCGGGCATTCAAAGATCTCGTCAACGCTGAGAAATGGGAAGAGGCCGGCGAAATTGCCCGGCGCCAGGTGCGCAATGGCGCGCAAGTGATTGACGTCTGCCTGCAAAGCAGCGAACGCGACGAAGCAAAAGATATTCCGCCGTTTTACGAGAGCCTCATCCGCAAGACCAAGGCGCCCATCATGATTGACACTACCGATCCGGCGTCGGTGGAACTCGCGCTCACCTACTGCCAGGGCAAGAGCATCATCAACTCGATCAATCTTGAGGATGGCGAAGATAAGTTCGAGCGCATCTGCCCGCTTGCGCGCGCATTCGGTGCCGCGCTTGTGGTTGGCTGCATTGACGAAGACAAATTGCAAGCGCAGGCGTTCACGCGCGAACGGAAGCTTGCCGTCGCTGAGCGCTCGGTTCGGTTGCTTGAGACGAAATATGGCATCCCGGTCGAGAACGCCATCATTGATCCGCTGGTTTTCCCGTGCGCCACTGGCGATGAGAACTACATTGGCGGCGCCGTGGAAACGATCGAAGCGATTCGCCTGATCAAAGAAAAGATTCCCGGCGTGAAAACGATTCTGGGAATTTCGAATATCTCGTTTGGTCTTCCGGCATCGGCGCGCGAAGTGGTTAACTCCGTTTTTCTCTACTACTGCACGAAAGCAGGCCTCGATCTGGCCATTGTGAATACGGAAAAAATCGAACGCTTCGCTTCCATTCCCGAAGAAGAGCGGCGCCTTGCGGAAAATCTGCTGTTCAACACGCCGCCTGCCGACGTTCCGGGCACGCATCCGCACGCCGCCGCGCTCGAAGCGGTTCCTGATGATTGGCGACAGCAGAGCCGTGAGCAGAAAATCGCCGTCAATCAATTTCACATCGCGGCCGTCACCGACCATTTTCGAACCACGAAGAAAGTGAAGAAACTCGCCGCGGACTTGCCGCTCGATCAGCGCCTCGCGACGTACATCATTGAAGGCAGCCAGGACGGCCTGATTGCCGATCTCGACCTCAAGCTCGCCGAAAATAAATCGCCGCTCGAAATCATCAATGGCCCGCTCATGACCGGCATGACCGAAGTCGGGCGGCTCTTCAACAACAACGAGCTTATCGTCGCGGAAGTGCTGCAGTCGGCCGAGTCCATGAAGAAAGCGGTGAGCCATCTCGAGCGGTTCATGGAGAAATCCGAAACTAGCCGGCGCGGAAAAATCGTGCTGGCCACGGTGAAGGGAGACGTCCACGACATCGGGAAAAATCTCGTGGAAATCATTCTTTCGAATAATGGCTACGAAGTGGTGAATCTGGGCATCAAAGTTCCGCCGGAAGAATTGATCCACGCCTGCCAGGAGCATTCGCCCGACGCCATCGGGCTCTCCGGCTTGCTGGTGAAAAGCGCGCAGCAAATGGTGATCACGGCGGGCGATCTTCGCGATGCTGGTATCGAGTTGCCGCTGCTTGTGGGCGGCGCGGCGCTTTCCGATAAATTCACGCGATCGAAAATTGCGCCGAGCTACGCGGGTTTGACGCTTTACGCCAAAGACGCAATGACCGGGCTGCGCCTGATGAACGAAATCATGGATCCTTCGCAGCGCGAACAGTTGACGGTCTCGGTTACTGCGACGATGGCGTCGCCATCCGGCAACGGTGCCGAGCCGGCTCGAGTTGCCGTAGGCGAAGCGCGCAGCTCGCGCTTGCGCACCGATATTCCCATTCCGCCGGCGCCGTATCTCGATCGCAAGGCTCGCACTTTGCCGATGCTCGCGGAAATCTGGACGTACATCAATCCTTACATGCTGTACGGCCGCAATCTCGGTTTCAAAGGCAATTTTGCTAATGCGCTTCACGAACGCGACGCGCTCGCGCTGGAACTTTTTCACAAGATGGAAGAAGTGAAGCACGACGTGGCGAAATGGTTGAAGCCGCGCGCCGTCTGGCAATTTCTCGAAGCCGAACGCGACGGAAATTCAATTCACTTATATTCGCCAGGTGCTGCCGCTCCAATTCATACGTTCCGCTTCGGCCGCCAAGCGAAAACCGATGGCCTCTGCCTCAGCGATTACGTTCTCGACGCCGAAGAGGGACGCCGCGATCACATCGTTCTTTTCGTGGTGACAGCGGGCGAAAATGTGCGCGAGCGTGTGGAAGAAGCGAAAGTTGCTGGCGAATATTTCAAAGCTCACGCCACGCAAGCGCTCGCAACTGAGACCGCGGAAGCATGCGCCGAATGGCTCCATCGCCGGATTCGCGAAGAATGGGGATTCCCTGATCCGCCCGCGATGACGATGCAGGAGCGATTCACTTCGAAATATCGCGGCAAGCGTTATAGTTTTGGCTACGGCGCGTGCCCCAACATGGACGATCAACAGGGCATCTGGAAGCTGCTGCATCCGGAAGAAATCGGCGTTCATCTCACCGAGGGAATGATGATGGAGCCGGAGGCGAGCGTCAGCGCGCTTGTTTTCCATCATCCGGATTGCGCTTACTTCACGGTGAGCGAAGAAATCGAATCGGTGCCGGCTAAACTCGATCCCGTAGAATCGTTCTAGATCGCAATGCGCGGCGTCTTGCATTTATTCCCTCGCCGCCGGAAAATTGCGGCATGGCACATGAATTCAGCACGTCGTACATTCAGGATTCGCTCAGCCTCTTCCGCTATTACAAGCGGCTCGCCGAACGAGCCATGGAACAAGCTCCCGATGATGCGCTTTTCGCGTCGCTCGACGCGGAATCAAATTCCATCGCGGTAATTGTCAAGCACATGTCGGGCAACATGCGTTCGCGCTGGACGGACTTTCTTACTTCCGACGGCGAGAAGCCCGATCGCAATCGCGATTCTGAATTCGAAACTCCGCCGACTACTCGGGGCGAGCTGCTTGAAAAATGGGAAGAAGGGTGGGGCTACCTATTTGCCGCGCTTGAACCGCTGGGCGATGAGGACACTGCGAGAACGGTGACGATTCGATCCGAGCCGCATTCCGTGATGCAAGCGATCAATCGCCAGGTCGCGCATTACTCTTATCATATCGGGCAGATTGTGTTTCTTGCGAAGCATTTCGCTGGCGGCAATTGGCGCGCGATCACTGTGCCTCGCGGCAAATCTACGCAATTCACCGCTGATGTGAAGGAAGGGCGAGCGTCGCAGCGGTAATGGGCGTGGCGCTAATAGGCGCTACGCTCGCGAATGCTCGCTTCCGCCCTCGCTATTTCTTCTTCGGCGGGAGATATTTTTTATCGATGCTCGCCACGACGACGTAATTCGGGTCCACCATCTCCGTCAAATGCGTTTTGCCGACCTGCGAAAGCAATTCGTACGCATCGAGCTCGGAGAGGCCGTAATCGGCGTGAATCCACGAGACAAGTTGCGTGAACGCAATGCGCAATGCATCGTCCACCGGCCGGTAAATTCCCGCAGCCATGATTTCGTGCTCGTTTTCGAAGCGCGGCCATTCAATCGCCTTGCCCTTAATCAGCCGCACGCGCAGACGAACTTTCAGAGGCACCTCGATCGCCGTGCCCGCCACTTCGCCATCGCCCATCGCTGCGTGGCCGTCGCCCATGTAGAGCAGCGCGCCCGGCACATTCACCGGCAAGTAGAGCGTGTTGCCGACGCTGACTTCGGGCGCGTCCATATTTCCGCCGAACTCCGCCGGCACGACCGAGCTGCGAACTTCACCGTCCGATGGCGCCACGCCGATGCAACCGAGGAAAATGTGAAGCGCGATGGTTGTCGAGAAATCTGAATCGAGCGCGTGGAAGGTGGCGGTGTTGGACGCGTGGTCAATCGGATAAAACCAAATGCGCTCCGGCAGCGGCGGATTCAGCATGGGCGTGTAATTCGTAGAATTCAGCGCGCCGAATCCTGGAGCAAACGCGCCAACGCCTTGAGTGCCGTTTACTTCGAGATTCAGAATGTCGATCGCTAGCGTGTCGCCGGGCTGCGCGCCATCAATTTGAAACGGGCCGGTTGGTGGATTGTCGCCCTTGACGAGGCTCAGCGGATCGCCGGGCTTCTTGATGACATCGCCGAAGCAATCGAGCGTGTTGGTTTCGAGAATGTCGCCCGAATGTAGATGCTCGACAGGCGGCGCGGGACCGTAAACATATTTCACCACGTCAATCGTGGCGTGATATTGCACTACTCGCGCAGATGAGCCGTCGGCGTTGCTGCTTTGCGCAAACGCAATCGCTGGCGCGCAGAGCGTCGCGGCCGTAACGGCAGTGAGCGGAATTAATTTTAGTCTCATGGGCGTCCTTTCGTTCGAGTAACGTCCGTTCTTTCGGATAAATCGATGCTCGATGCGCTCGAAGCGCGATGTGGAAATGCATCTATTGCTTTTTTTGTTCTGCGTCGCTGCTCAAAAGTATTTTCATCACATCAGTGGCGAGTGGTCCGGCGTCCAGGGAATCCATGTTTATCAGCACGATCACACCGAGACGCTTTTCAGGCACAAGCATCATCATCGTGGCAGTTCCTTGCTGGCCGCCGCTGTGGCCGACGTCCAAAACGCCCAACGAGTGGCCAGTGCCCCATCCGAGTGCATAGCCGCTCGTTGAACCATCTGCGGCCTTTTGCGGAGTCCACATGACGTCGCGGGTCGCGCGCGCGACCAATCGATCATTTAGAATCGCGATTTCAAATCGCGCCATGTCGTCCGCCGAGGAAAGCCATCCGCCGCCGGGAATTTTGTAACTCGAATCCATAAATTCCGCGTTCTGAACGGCGCCCGATTTGTCCTTCGTGTAAAATCTTGTGCGATTGTGAATGATGGCGAAGCGATCGTCCGCTCGCGTGTGAGTCATGCCGGCGGGCTCGAAAATATGCTCGCGAATGTAATCCACATATTTTTCGCCGGATGCGCCTTCAATCGCGCAGCCGACCAGCGTGTAACCCATCGTCGAATAATTAAATTTTGTGCCGGGCTGCGCGACTAGAGGATCGTTCGCGAAAAACTGAATGCCTGCGGTGATCGTATCGTCGAAGTGACGCGTATTCCCGATTTCAGGATCATCCTGCGTGCCGGACTTGTAATGACGGATGCCACCGAGGTGGCCTAGCAGCTCGCGTGTTGTGATCGGCCATTGTTTCTGCGGGAATGCGGGACAATATTTTTGGATGGGAGCGTCGAGGTCCAGCTTCTTTTGTTCCCAAAGTTGCATCGCGCCCGTAGCGGTAATCGGCTTTGAGATTGAGCCGAGGCGGTAGAGCGTGGCCGACGTGGCAGCGACGTGATTCTCCAGATCCGCGAAACCAAAACCTGATGACCACACAAATTCGCCATTCTCGACCACTGCGACTGAAATTCCTGGGGCGTGGGATGACGCCATAAATTTCGAAATCACTGATTCAATCTGCTTCTGCTGCTCAGAACTAAGCTTTGCCTCTTGCGCAATTACGATCTGCGTCGTCGTGCCTACGACTACGAGCGCAACGATTACCAAAAATGCCAAATATTTATTTTTCATCAAGTAGTCGCATCGCAGAGGCATTTTTCCTCCTTCGGAAGTGACTTGATTCGGCGCCCAGTATAAGTCTTAATGTCTTTTGTTGGCTGCATCACAGCGGAGGAAATTATGCCGTGGTATGTGTATCTCGCTCACTTCTTCGGAGGCGCTTTTCTGGTGAACGCCGTTCCGCACTTCACTTGCGGGGTGACCGGCCGGCCGTTTCCGTCTCCGTTCGCTTCGCCTCCGGGCAAAGGTTTGTCCTCGCCGCTCGTCAACGTGATATGGGGCAGCTTCAACTTCGCGATTGCATATCTGCTTGTGTACCGCGTAGGAGAGTTCGACCTACATCAAGCAATAAATGTTCTCGTCCTCGCAGCTGGCGGCCTATTGATGGGAATTCAGCTGGCTACCTGGTTTGGCCGTTCTTCCCAGGGCCGGTAGTGTCGCAATTTGAAAAAGGGCTCCTCGACCCGAGACCGTGTACGATTCTACGCTGGGAGGTGAAATCCATGGCGACGGCTACAGGCTGCAAGCATCTCAGTGAAATTCGAGACGTCAAGCCCAGCGGCAAGGGCTGCAAGGAATGCTTGGAGATGGGCGACACGTGGGTCCATCTGCGGTTGTGCCTGATCTGCGGGCACGTCGGCTGCTGCGATTCTTCAAAGAACAAACATGCCACCAAGCATTTTCACGCGACGAAACACCCGATCATTCAATCCTTTGAGCCCGGTGAAAACTGGCGGTGGTGCTACGTAGATGAACTCATGATGGATTGAGCCGCGTGTCGAGCTGATGAAGGCAATTTGCCAACGCAGAATCACGACGCTATACAAAGGAGTATGACGCCATGGGATCGAATGCTGGCGCTGCCGCTGGAACTCGCGATGCCTGGCCCGCACTGCCCCTAAAAGATTGGGAGAGCACGCGGGCCACACTGCACATGTGGACGCAGATGGCTGGGAAAATCCGCCTGGCGCTCAGCCCGAATATCAATCATTGCTGGGGCGTTGCCCTTTACGTGAATTCGCGCGGCCTGACTACATCCGCAATTCCTTATGGGGATTCGTCGTTCGACATGCAATTCGATTTTATCGAACACCAATTGATCGTCACAAAAAATGACGGCGCCACGCGAACCATCGAACTCGGACCCAAATCCGTTGCTGATTTTTACGCCGAACTGAAAGCGATGCTGGAATCGCTGGGCATCGACGTAAAAATCTGGCCGATGCCCGTGGAAATCGCGGATCCCATTCGGTTCGACCAGGATCACACTCACGCGTCCTACGATCGCGAATATGTCGGCCGGTTCTGGCGCGTGCTCCTCTCTGCGGACGAGGTGCTCAAGGAATTTCGCGCGGATTTTATCGGCAAGGCCAGTCCCGTGCATTTTTTCTGGGGCAGCTTCGATCTCGCCGCGACACGATTTTCCGGACGTCGCGCGCCGGAACGCCCGGGCGCCGATAAAGTCACCAAGGAGGCTTATTCGCACGAAGTGATCAGTGTGGGCTTTTGGCCGGGCAACGGCGAAGGCACCGATGCAGCCTTCTATGCCTACGCGGCGCCCGAGCCCGCCGGTTTTTCAACAGCGAAAATAATTCCCGCCGCCGCGTCCTACAACGCAAAAATGTCCGAATACTTCTTGCCCTACGACGAAGTGCGAAAATCAGCTTCACCGCGGCAAGCTCTGCTCGATTTTGCGGAGTCCACGTACGTCGCCGGAGCAACGCTGGGGAATTGGGATCGAGCGGCGTTAGAACGATCTCCGGCGGCAAAGTGAGTGGCTCGGAGAAGTTTGCACAAAAATAAGAAGTTTGAACTCCCTGGCGATCACGAAGATTTGCGAGCTGGATCGGTTAGGTCGAGTTCGAGGAAAGCCGTCCCAGGAATTCGACTCTCGTAATAAGGAGCAATCGCGCGAAACCCGAGCTCCGCATAAAGCGCCCGCGCCGCCGTCATGTTCGGAAGCGTGTCGAGCCGAATCGCGCGATACCCTGCCCGCCGCGCTTCACCCAAAGCTGCTTCAATCAGCCGCCTTCCCACCCCAGCGCCCCTCCACCTTGGACGCACGTACAACCGCTTCATCTCGCACACGCCATCACCCAGCGGCCGCATGGCCACGCACCCCGCAGCCTCATCGCCCGCGGAATCCCCCGCGAAAGCGAGCATCAATGCCCCCGCAGGCGCAGCATAGTCCCCAGGCAGGCCCGCCAACTGCTCCTCAAAGCCCTGGAAACCGAGGTCAAAGCCGAGCGAATCCCCATACTCGCGCATCAATTGGCGAGCCAAATCGAGGTCCTTAAGCCCTAAAACCGTCCGAATCGTGGTTTCGGTAGCCAGGTTCCCACCTCTGCAATGCCCGGAGACCAGCAGCCTGCTCCTACGCTGGAGCCTCCTTCAAGAGCCATATTGGCGAGCCCAAGCGCGCCACGCTCCCCGCCCGGCCCATGCCGTCCATCAGCCAAATCCTTTGAATCCTTCATCTTGCAGCCGGCATCTAATGAGTCAGCGATAATTTATCCGTCCCACTCTTAAACGGATAGCAACTATCAAAAGAATGCTTACCCGGCTGTAATCATAGAGCGGCTATAGTGTAGTAGTAGTACCAAGGTACGAAGCCGTTGTTATCCGCAATCGTAAGGAAGGAGCGTTCGAAATGGTTAAGCAGTACATCCTGGCGAGTGACTTCGACCAAACCCTGAGTTTCAACGATTCAGGGACTTTATTGGCTGAGTCTATAGGTGCGTCGGGTTTTGACAAAAAGGTAGCCGGCCTCTCTCAAATCCACCTGGTTCAGCAAGGCGCCGAACTCGCCTACCTGATCCTTCATGACCCTGATTTTCGCAAGGTTCGCCGCGACGATCTGATTGCCGCGGGCAAGCTCGTCCGACTGAAGCAAAATGTGGCCCAATTCGCACGCCTGCTCGATCATCTCGGCGAGGGCTACAAATTTCATTTCTGCGTCATCTCGGCCGCGCCGCAGGAAATCGTGCAGTCGGCTCTGGAAGGGATTGTTCCGCCCGAACGCATTTTTGGAACCAAATTTGTTTACGACGATGCAACCGGCGAAGTCCAATCCATCGTTCGCGCCTCGGCCGGATGGGGAAAAGTCGCCGTGCTCGAAGAACAGCGCTCGAAGCTCCATCTCAGCCCCGATTGCGTCATCTATGTGGGCGACGGCAGCTCGGATCTGCCGGTGATGATGCACGTCAATCAAAGCGACGGTCTCACGATTGCCGTCTCCGAGAACGAATACATTACGCGTGTCGCCAAGCGCACCGTGCTCAGCGACAACGCGATGAGCGTCCTCGTTCCCGTGCTTGAAGATGTTCTCCGCTGGGATTCGACACGCATCCGCAGCTTGTTCGCGTCGCAAGGGCTTGCAGTGCGCGATTGGGATAAGCGCCGGACTGATACGCTCTCCATTCACGCGTTCAGCGAATCGTTTGAAGCCGCGGAAAATCGGCCGTAACGCAAACTCCAAACTCACATCACATAGCTTTTGCGGATTGCGCATCGCCGGGCACCTTGCCCCGGCGATTGGCGGTTTTGCGTTCACTCGAACGCGCCTCTACGTCCTTTCTGCGTCGTTCGCTGTCATCGGACAATTCGGTTGCTCTGGCTCGCACGTTTGTATACAAACGTCCCGATGCGCGCCTCGCAAGCGCAACCGGAGATAGCCAAATGGCTCACGACGAAGCTGCAAAATCCTCGCCAGCGACAAAACTCGTAATCCGCAACATCGGCATCATTCTTAGCGGCGATCTGGGCCAGCCGATTTTCGATGCCGACACCGTCATCTCCGTTAACGGAAAAATTTCTGCCGTCGGAAAGGAAAGAGATCTCGACACCGGCGGCGCAACAACGACCATTGATGCCAACGGATCCACTCTGGCTCCCGGCCTCATTGACAGCCACGTTCATCCGGTGGCCGGCGATTGGACGCCGCGCCAAAATCAAATCGGCTGGATTGATAGCTGCCTGCACGGTGGCGTAACCACGATGATTTCAGCCGGCGAAGTGCATACGCCGGGAAGGCCGCGCGATGTCGTCGGACTGAAGGCGATGGCCATCACCGCTCAACGTTCCTTCGCGGCACTAAGGCCGAGCGGCGTCAAAGTTCACGCGGGCGCGCCGGTGATCGAGCACGGCATGGTCGAAGAGGATTTCAAATCTCTCGCGGAGGCTGGCGTGAAGCTGCTCGGCGAAGTTGGACTCGGCAGCGTGAAAGATGGAGAAACCGCGCGGCAAATGGTCGCGTGGGCGCGCAAGTACGGCATTCAAAGCACAATTCATACTGGCGGCCCGTCGATTCCCGGCTCGAGCTTGATTGACAAGGATATCGTCCTCGCGGCCGACACGGACGTCATCGGCCACATCAACGGCGGCCACACTGCGCTGCCTGACGAGCAAATCACTGCGCTTTGCGAGCAATCGCCGCGCGGTCTCGAGATTGTTCACAATGGCAACGAGCGCGCCGCTCTGCTGACGCTGAGACTCGCGACAGAATTGAAGCAACTCGATCGCGTAATTCTCGGCACCGACGCGCCCGCCGGCTCCGGTGTTCAGCCGCTCGGAATCATTCGCCTAATCTCGATGCTCTCGTCGCTCGGCGAAGTCCCCGCAGAAATCGCATTCTGCTTCGCCACAGGAAACACGGCGAAATTGCGCAAGCTCGATTGCGGCATCATCGAAACGGGACGCGCCGCTGATTTTGTTTTCTTGGATTACGCGCAGCACTCGGCAGGAAAATCACTTCTCGAAAGCGTGCGCCTAGGCGACTTGCCCGGAATCGGAATGACGATTATCGACGGCGTAGTCCGCTCAGAGCGCAGCCGCAACACCCCGCCCGCTACCAGACTCCCCAAGGTCATCTGAAACGAACAACCTCGAATCAAGTTAATGGGCTATTACGCCGAACCGGCACTTGTAGCGCCCGGCTTCCGCGATTTGTGCGTCCCGACTCGGTCGGGAAGCCGGGCAGCCTTTGACTTCTTTTCACGCGAAGAAAAATCACCGCAACCCATCTTCGCCTTTGATTTCTTCCTTCTTCAATCCACCCACCCGCGCCAGCGGCCGCCCGCTATCCGTCACCGCGACGGCAACCATAATTTCATTCGCGCGCGGCGCATCGTTAATCCGCACTTCCATCCCGTCAAAATGA
>Ga0209624_10000213_pt1 | contig 52869 bp, 47 predicted proteins | sample JacPinW_OM2H0_O1_FD_188565 | JGI IMG/M metagenome (GOLD analysis project Ga0209624, IMG submission 188565) | Forest soil microbial communities from Algoma, Ontario, Canada - Jack Pine, Ontario site 1_JW_OM2H0_O1 (SPAdes) (version 2) | ecosystem: Environmental > Terrestrial > Soil > Boreal...
GACGACTGATCGAGGATGTGATTCAAACCGACGCTGCGTTGAACCCTGGAAATTCCGGTGGCCCGCTGGTCGACGCGCGTGGCAACGTGATCGGGGTCAACACCGCGACCATTCTGCCGGCGCAGGGAATCTGTTTTGCGATCGGAATCAACACTGCGAAATTTGTCGCCAGCCGTTTGCTTCGCGATGGGCGGATCCGCCGCAGCTACATCGGCGTCTCGGCACAAACGGTTCCAATTCACCGGCGAGTAGTGCGTTTCTATTCTCTCACCCGCGAAACTGGCGTGGTCGTGGTCGGCATCGAAGCTGGCGAGCGCAATCCGGCGCGAGTCGCGGGTTTGCGCGAAGGAGACGTAATTGTGGCCTTCGACGACAAGCCCGTGGCCGGAGTCGATGACCTGCATCGCCTGTTGACCGACGCGCAAGTCGGCGCACGTTGCGTGCTGACGGTGATTCGGCACACGGAGAGATTGAGTCTGCCGATCTTTCCGGAAGAAGCGCGGTAGGATAGCTAACGCCGGGGCGGCGCGAAGGAATCGACCGCCGCTCCTTCGGGAACCTTGGTGTCCCTCGTGGTAGATGAACTTCTGTAATTTGTCACTCCTCCTATCCCATTGCACACATTAGATTTCGTGTGTTAGCTTCGACTCGGAGAGTTCTACTTGCGACACACAATTCCGGCTGGGATAAAGATGGATCGCAAGGAAACTGATATTTACCTGCGGCTCGATCCAGCGCGTCTTCCCCAGCACATCGCCATCATCATGGACGGAAACGGCCGCTGGGCGCGCCGTCGGCACATGCCCCGCGTCGCAGGACACCGCGCCGGTGTCGCCGCCGTGCGTTCGACCGTAGAAACCGCCGCCCGCATCGGGATTCCCGCCCTGACGCTCTACGCCTTCTCTGAAGAAAACTGGAAGAAGCGTCCGAAATCCGAAGTTGATTTTCTGATGCGCCTCTTATGCCGCTATCTGAAAGCGGAGATCAAGACACTCAACGAAAATAATATTCGTCTGAAATACATTGGACGGCAGCACGAGTTACCTGAATCCGTGCAGCGCGAAATGGCGGAAGCAAGTTGCGCCACCTCGAAGAACACGGGGATGCTGCTGACCCTGGCGCTCAACTACAGCGCGCGCAGCGAAATCGTCGACGCCTTTCGCTCGCTCGCCGAAGCCGCTTCTCGCAATGGCGGCCTCGACCATATGCAAGTCGACGAGCAGTTAATTAGTGACCATCTCTACACACGCGGCCTACCCGATCCCGACTTAGTAATTCGTACCAGTGGTGAGATGCGGCTGAGTAACTTCCTACTTTGGCAATTGGCTTATGCGGAGATCTATGTGACTCAGACCCTGTGGCCCGATTTCCGCGGCGTGCAGTTACTCGAGGGCATCGAAGAATATCAAAAGCGGGACCGCCGCTATGGTGGCCTCGGACCCGACGGCCACGCCCCCCAGCACCAGTCCCACCGCATCCCAGTCGAGGCGAAGCGTTGACCAACACGAGAAAAAACCTTGTCATTCCCCAAGAAGCCTTGCCATCCTGAGCGAAGCGAAGGAGCTATGCACTTCGGCGTTGCGAGGAATGTATTCGCATCCTGCCCCGCGAATTTCATTGCTGTTTCAAGCATTGTTGCTTCAAAGACGAAGTTTAAATCCACCAAATGATCAAGCGCATCGCGACCGCCGTAGTTCTAATTCCGCTGGTGCTGTTGCTGGTGCTGAAAGCGCCACTTTACCTATTGGCGGTCGTCTCCGGAGCAATCGCTCTTCTGACGATTGCCGAATTCCTCAGGCTGGTAACGCCCTACGGAGTGCAGTCGCTCAGCGTTGCGACATACGTTTTCGTCGCCATCTTCTTTGTGTTTGTGATCTTCGCCTGCAACAATCGCACGCCAGAAGACGAAACCACCGCCATCCTCTACGGGATCGCAGTAATGGCAGCGTTCGCGCCATTTGTGTTTCTGACGATGGCCATGCGACGCGCCGATTTGAAGACAGGATATCCCGTGGCCGCCGCTTCGACGTTCGCCTTCGGATACATTGCGATCCCGATGGCGCTTCTTGTCGCCATGCGCCAACAGCCAGCCGGGGCCATCTGGACTATCTATACCCTGCTCGCCGTCTGGGCCGGAGACATTTTCGCGTACTTCGTCGGCAAATCGCTGGGCCGCCACCTCATGTCGCCGGAGATCAGCCCCAAGAAAACATGGGAAGGCGCGGCCGCATCAGTCATAGCCAGCGTGCTCATCGGCACGCTGTGGATTCAGCACGCGCCCGCAATCAGCTCCACCCTGCTACGGTTTGGCTTGATCGACCGGCGCGATGGCATGTTCGGCCTGGAGCAGCCGCAGCTGTGGCCTATCATTCTGCTGTCCGCCGTGGTTAACGTCGCGGCCCAGTTGGGCGATCTGGTCGAGTCGCTGATCAAGCGCGGCGCCGGCGTGAAAGATTCCGGCACCATCCTCCCCGGCCACGGCGGCATGCTTGATCGCATCGACGCCATGCTTTTTGCTGTGCCGGTGGTATGGGCGTGGGGCGCGTGGCGGCTCATGCAGTAGCGAGACTCTTCGCGATCAAAATCAGCGCCGCCTACATCTAATCCATCGATGACTACCAAGACCGACGCAAACGTCACCAAAGCGGCCGAACCATCCCTCGAAGTCGGCCTGATCTGCGCCGATCGCGATGGCAATCGCATTCGCATCGACCGAGTCGATCGCGACGCGAGAACACTTTCTTACCATTTTCTGAACGATGAGCTACGAGTGCAGGAAGGAATTCAGGAGAGATCGATCGAAGATTTTCTGGCGGAAGGCTGGTATATGGCGGGCGCGGGAAAATCGCTATAGCGTGAAATTAACTGCCTCAATGCGGTAAGTAGCCCGCCTCCATGGGGAGCTTGCCATCGACTCTGACAACGGTGACGCGGTCGGTAATGGAGTGCTCTTCGACGAAGCCGATCGCGCCCGGCGTCGTCGCTACCGCATCAATCACCTCAGCATCCGACCCGACCGTGCGAATCGAATCGCCTTGCGCGGCCAGCATCGCTCGTACATTCGCCTCGCTCATCTTGGTGAGGTGCTCCAGCGTGCCGAGCTCACCCGACGAAGAGCTGTGCAACACCAGTACGACATTTCTGCCGTCCGGCCACTTCTTCACCTCGCCTTTGAAAATCTTGGCCAAGTGAGCGGACGTGACATTCTGCGCGATGTTGTCTTTATTGACCACGACCGCCATGTGATGGGCAAAACACGGCGTCACCGACAAACTCATCCACAAGCAGAGGCAAAGAATCCGCTGGTACTTCATAGGATTCTAGCTTACCGCGTAGACTTCCAGACCTTATGTCAAAAGATTGTCAACAGATGACGGGAGTAATCAGCCTGGTCGCCGCAGGCGGACCCGCAGAATCACGATCGCGCCAGCCCATTTCTTAGAAGCCCATAATGTTGTATCCACAATCAACATAAATGGTCTCGCCCGTAATGCCCGAGCTCGCATCCGAGGCGAGGAACACCCCGGTGCTGCCAACCTCGCCCACCTCCACATTACGCCGCAGAGGGGCGCGCTCGGCGTGCGAATGTAGCATGTCTCCAAAGCCGGAGATGCCACGCGCGGCCAGGGTTTTGACCGGTCCAGCTGAAATCGCGTTGACGCGAATCTTCCGCCGCCCGAGATCCTGCGCCAGATAACGCACGGTGCATTCGAGCGCCGCCTTGGCCACGCCCATGACGTTGTAATGTGGCACAACTTTTTCCGCGCCATAATAGGTCATGGTAATGACGCTGCCACCGTCTTCCATGAGCGGAGCGGCGGCGCGGCAAACCGCGATCAGCGAATACACGCTCACATCGTGCGCCACACGGAAGCCTTCGCGCGTCGTGTTCACAAAGTCGCCCTTCAGTTCTTCGGCGGGAGCGAAGGCCACGCTATGCACCAGCACGTTCAGCTTGCCGTAGCGGGCTTCCAGCTTTTCAAAGAGCACGGCGATTTCCTCATCCTTCGATACATCGCACATGAAGGCTTGGGCGCCCGGCAGCGAAAGAATCAGGTCTTTCGCCTCCATCTCCATACGCTCGTTCTGATAGGTAATAGCGAGATTGGCGCCGGCCGCGTGCAGTCCTTGCGCAATCGCCCACGCGATCGAGCGCTTGTTCGCCACTCCGAAAACGACCGCCGTGCGGCCCTTTAGGTCGTCAAACATGAAGAACGCTCCCTGTACGAATTAGAGTCACGCGAGATCATGAAGCTTGACCTGCGGCACCCCTAAGGCAGGTTTAGTATTTTCCGTGAAATACCGCCTTATCGACGTCCGGCCAGAATTCTTTTAGTACGTTGAACACGCCGTCCAAGCCCACCTGCGTTCCCCAACGTTGATAGGTTTTCACCCAGGGATTGTATTCTGACGGGTAGTACGCGTTGCCGATACCCGCTGCCGCTCCAGCCCCGACGATCTCTGACAGATTGAAAGTGCTCTTTGCCGAGTTAGTCCTGGTGATGAACAGCCGACTTACCGCATAGCTAGTCCGCTTAACGAATCCGCCTTTGCCCAGGGTGTAGTATCTGGGGTCTTCTTTGGTCGCTGCTGGCACGATCGCTTCCGTCATATAGTTCTCTATGCCGCCGTCGACAAAGACGTGCCAGTAGTATTTACCGTAACCCTCAGCGCCCTGCCCAAAGGTGCGCTGCGACTTGCTTGCCATGTCAACGCCCGCCAGCGCTCCCACAAAAATAAAATCGGAATAGTCGAAAGTATCCTGCGTCGCCAGCCACATTTCACCCTTGAAATTCAGCGGAGGCAATTTCTCGTTGGCGCTGACAGCACGGTAATTGGGGACAATTCCCAGAATTCTCTTAGGTTGTTTACCATACTGCTCATTCTGGTCATTTCGGGTGCTGGCATCTGCAGGCTTGGTCGCTGGTTTGGGCGCATCTGGCAGCGAGGATTGTCCATCCGCGGTGGAGCTCGGTTGCTGGGCTTGGGTGAGCAGCGAAACATGGTCCCATTCCACTTCTCCTTGGGGCTGTTCTCCCGCGCTCGTTGATCCCTGGGCTTGAGCAGACGAAGTTCCCAACGTCCCCGCCAGCGCTATCGCCATGCAAAATAATCGAATCGCTTTCAAATCTTCCCCCACATTCGTATTTTTCCTTCGGTCCCTATCTGCTCTGCTTTTCACGCAATCCCGCTGATCTCTCAAGATTGGATTTCTAGGACCGGCGTTTGGATGCTCGCCGGCAAGTAGCGGGGAGAAACGGTTAAAGTGAATTCCTGGCTGGAAGGGGTCAATCGGTTGCTTTCTGCCTGCGGGCGTGTCTCTTCTGCAGATAGCCGTGAATGTCCGGCCAAAACTCCTTCAGCTCATTCCCGAACGCGTCGATGCCCATCTGCACTGTCCAGCCGGAGAAACTCGACGCAAAACTACGATCGGAGGCGGGATAATAGCCGTTGGAAATGGCTATCGCGGTTGCGTTGCCGGCAAACTCGGGAATGTTAAACATACTACCGCCGGAGTCTTTTCGGGTGATGAGAACACGGCTGATGGCATAGCCAAAGCGGTGTCCCAAGCGGCCTGTTCCCAAGCGAAAATAGCGAGGATCTGTTTTTAGGATCGTGGGGAAAACGCCGCCCACCATGAGATTGCCATCCACCTGATCGGCAAAAGCCGCTCCATAACGCTTCGCATATCCCTCGACCCCTTGTCCGAATGCCGGATAGGAATTTTCCGCCTGGCGGATGCCTGCCACAACACTCACTATCGCGAACTCATACGGGTCGAAGGTACCCTTCGCCGAGATAGCAAACTTCTCTTTCCAAGAGATCGGTTTCACCTGCGATTGACCATCCACCGTCAAATAGTTCGGCATTACGTAAAACATCCGGTCGTCCTTTTTCTTCCCGGTATCTTGTTGGACCGGGCTGTCTTGATCCTGGGCATTACCTTGGGCGGGCGGTTGGTCTCCGGGCTTGTCCTGCTTCGGAGGAGTGGTCGCTGGCGGTTGGTCGGACTGGGCCGGGTCCGACGTTGGAATCGGTGGCGCGCTTTGTCCTGGGCAAAAAGTCGCAGACATCAACATCGACACGATCAGTAGGCCTACGAATACGAAATAGCCGAGTCTCAAATTGATTATGGCTCCGGGTCCAGTTAGTTGAGATGCGCCTGAGGCGATGTTGGCAGTCTACTGTCGGCAGTCCATTCTCGGCGAACAGACCCCGCAATTCTGCAGCACACCAGGCCTTGGTAAATCTCGATATTCAACGGTTGATCCGCGAGATTCTGCGGTCAGTTTCGCCCATTGGCTCCAGGATGATTTCCACATTTCCATCGCGTTCGAAGCGAGCGAACTTCTCTCCCCACTCTATCAGCAGGATGCTGTTTGGAGCGAGCAGGTCGTCCAGGCCCAGCGTCTCCAATTCGCGCTCGGTATCGATGCGATAGAGATCAATATGGAAAAGCGTGACGAGCGGACCGCGATATTCGTGGATGAGCGTGAAGGTGGGGCTGGTCACATCCTCGGCGCGCGCCGCCTCGAATCCCTCTGCAATTCCCTTCACCAGCGTGGTCTTCCCCGCCCCAAGGTCGCCGCGCAGCAGCACGATGCGCGGAGGCGGCAGCTGCGCGGCAAGCGTCCGCCCAAAAGCGATCGTCTCCTCCGCCGAGTGAGTAATGGTCTGCCAGCTCATGCCGGAGGATTAAGTATAGGGCAGGGGGCAGGAAAAGCAGGAAAGACAGGAAAAGACGAAGGGCAGGAAAAGCGAGGTCGAAGTATCAGGAAAGACGAAAGGAGCGTATTGCCGTCGGATCGGCCGATGCGGACTCCGAAGACGCAGAATCCCGAAACCTGCTACCGACTTTCCTGCTCCTAACTTTTCCTGCTCTTAGACTTTCCTGCTTTTGGCCTTTCCTGCCCTTAGAATCCGGGCGGCGTGTGCAACTGCTCTGAGACCGGATCCAAGAAACTGCGATCAAGCGCAGTATCGAGCGCCATGCGCAGTTTGCGGTGATCGTCATCACCCAGGGCAATGAAGCGAAACGGCTGCAGGCAAGCGCTCTGAAACTTGCGCGTCGGCTGCAGCATTTCGGCCATGCCGTGGATGGCTCCGGCTCGCGTGTGGAAAGCGATCTCGACGAAGTCTCCAATCGAAAGCTCATGCTGCAATTGGAGCAATCCGCCATTGACCGAAATGGACTGTATTTTCGCGCGCGCCCGTTGACCGCCTTCGGCCATTACCGCAGCCGCAACCGATCCGTTGAGTTGTACGCGGGGGGAACGCTGGTTGGCATTGTTCAGGGGGAAGTGAGTCATAGCCGAATTGAAGTATCCCACGTCCCTGGCGGCCGGGGCAGATTACGAAAGCGCCTGTACACGGGCGTATGCTTAACAATTGACGCTATTTGTCCCGACTTTGCGATAATAACGGCAGTAACTTTTCTAGCGGGCGCTCAACAGAGTACCTTGGTGCAAGAGAGCGCTGATAAGACAAAGTTTGCGCGGTTTGCATGGATTGAAGGCGGTCATAAATATGTGTATGGCGAAAAGCTCGAAGTTTCGGTACGCACTAGCGGCGATTTGCTTGCTCGCAGCGTTGGGGACAGGCTGCTCCCGCGATCCCAACGTCCGCAAGCAGAAATACCTGGAAAGCGGACAGCGCTATTTTGACAAGGGCCAGTACCGCGAAGCGGAAATACAGTTTGAGAACGCCATCCAGGTCGATGCGGGGTTCACCGACGCCCATTACAAGCTCGCTCAGGCGGCCATGAAACTCGAACAATGGCAGATTGTCGTTCAGGAACTCACCACCGCGATTCAAGAACAACCCAACCAATACGCAGCGCACCTCGACCTCGCGAATCTGCTCATTCTCAGCCGCCATTACGACGAAGCGAAACCGCATCTCGATTTGCTTGCGCAAAAACAACCCGATAACCCTGAGGTCTACATCGCCCGCTCCAACTACTATGCAGGCACGGGCGACATTTCATCCGCACTGTCCGACATGCGAACGGCACTGCAAAAGGACCCCAACCGGTCCGATTCATACCTGAATTTAGCCATGCTTCAGATGCGCGGCCAGCAATGGGACGCCGCCGAAGTGAGCTTCAAGAAAGCGGCCGATCTCAATCCTAAGTCCACCAATGCCCTGTTATCGCTCGGCAATTTTTATCAAAGCCGAGGGCGCTTTCCCGAGGCCGAGCAGTTTTTCCGGCGGGCGATTTCGAGCGCGCCCGACGATCCAAGTCCTCGCATCTCACTTGCCAGCCTGTTCATGGCTGAGAATAAGTCCGGCGAAGCTGAGGAATCCCTGCGTCAATCGAAAAAAGATTTCCCCAACAACTCTATCGGCTACCGCATGCTCGGCGATTTCTACTATGCCAACAATCAGCTCGATAGAGCCACTGACGAATACGCCAATCTCTATCGCGACCACCCCAGAGATGTGGACGTCAAGAATCATTACATCCAGTTGCTGATCCTGAAAGATCGCCTGGATGAAGCCCGTAAGCTGAACGATGAAGTCTTGAAAGCGAAGCCGGACGACGAAGACGCTCAGATTTACAAAGCGGAGATCGAGATTCGCAGCGGCAAGCCTAGCGACGCCATCAATACACTCGAGCCCGTATTGAAGAACAATCCCGACAATGGCGTAGCTCATTACCAGCAAGGCTTGGCCTATGACGAACTCGGCAACACGAATCGCGCCGAACAAGAGTGGCGCGATGCCATTCGAACCCGTCCCGACATCGTCGAAGCCCACCGCGCCCTGGCAGGCGTCGCCATCTATCGGCGAGACGCCTCCGGTCTAGCCCATGAAGCCGACCAGATCATTGCCTTGCAACCAAACGCTCCTGACGGATACCTCTTGCGCGGCGTCGCTGAGATCGATCGCAAACAGTACGCGACGGCCGACGAATATATCCACAAGTCGATTGAAAGAAATCCCGGTAATTCTGCCGCCTACGTGCAATTAGGAAATCTGCATATGGCGCAAAGCCAATACGCCGAAGCGCAAAAAGCCTTCCAGCAGGGCTTGGATCAAGATCCGAATTCCTCCGACGCCTTGGGTGGCGTACTCAACGTGTTCCTGATCCAGAAGGAATTGGATCGCGCCCTCGCCACGGCGAGAGCGCAGGTCTCAAAATATCCAAAGAACGCCACTTTTCATATCATGCTGGGGCAGCTTCTGCTCGACCAGAAAAAGGATCTACCAGCGGCCGAAGCCGAGTTCAAGCAAGCCGCCGACCTGGACAAGAACAACACTCAGGCACTCCTTCAGCTAGGCATAGTGCTGAACATGAGTGGCGAACCGGATCAGGCGCTGCAGGTATTTGTCGATGGGGCAAAGGCTAATCCCAAAGAAGTTAGATTCTACATCCTGGCTGGCGACATCTACGAGACCAAACAGGATTGGGATCACGCCAAGCAGCAGTACCAGAAAGCTCTTGAAGTTCAGCCTGACAATCCGCTGGCCTCGAACAACCTCGCCTATGTCATATTGCAGCAGGGTGGCAATGTGGATGTCGCCTTCGCCATGGCCCAAACCGCCCGGCGGCAACTCCCCGACAATCCCCATTCCGCCGACACTATGGGCTGGGCTTTCTACCACAAAGGTGTCTACGGATCCGCCATCACCCTGCTCAAAGAAGCAGTGAAGAAAGAACCTGATAATCCGGAATTCAACTACCACCTGGGGCTCGCTTACGCCAAAAGTGGACAGGAAGGGTTGGCCCGGCAACAACTCGACCGCGTGGTGAAAATTAGGCCAAATTACCCGGATGTCGACGAACTGCGGCGAGCCATAGCGCAAGCCAAGGGCTAAGACCAAGCCAAAGACTAAGACTACGAATACGACTAATGCTCGCCTGGGTTCCTGAAGCCAGGTCTAGAGGCTGTTATGAGGTTTGCATCTGAGTAAGCACTCCTCATGGAGTATTTGTTTGTGGAGCCTTGAGGCGTGAGCGGAGTCAGGGGTAGGCGGGGATATACTTCTTCACAACCCCATCATGAAGCGCCACGTCCTCATTTTCGGTATCGTCGGCGGCCTCCTCATCGCCACCCTCCAATACACCGAATACCGCTTCGTCGTCATCGAGCACTCGGTCGAGCTCTACGGCGCGCTCGTCGCTATCCTCTTCGCGGCCTTCGGCATCTGGCTCGGCCTCCGCATCACGCGCCGTCGCGAAACCATCCGCGAAACGGTCGTGGTGAGGGAAGTGCTCGTTCCCGCAAAAGTCCCCGCGGAAGCCCGCGCCCTAGAACCCTTCGCTCCCAATACGGCCCGCCAGCAGACCCTCGGCATTACGGCACGCGAGCTTGAAATCCTCACCCTGGTCGCCCGCGGCTTCAGCAATCGCGAGATCGCCACCCAGCTTTTCGTTTCCGAAAACACCGTCAAGACACACTGTGCCCGCGCTTACGACAAGCTCGGAGCCGCCCGCCGCACCCAGGCCGTCCAGCGCGGCAAAGAACTAGGCCTCCTGCCATGACGTATGGAGCATGAACGCGTCACCCGAAAGCATGATTTCCGCTCCATTCCTGCAAAATCATCCGAAAGGGTGACGACATCCGGCCTCGTTACACCGCATTATGACTCCGTCCTCACTTGCACGTTTGCAGTTTGGATAAGGAGCCTCACATGAAGAAAACCGTCCTCACCTTCGGCCTCATCTCCGGCGTCATGATTTCCGTCCTTATGGGCGGCTCGCTTCTCCTCGCCAACAGGATCGGCCCCCGCCACAGCATGGCTCTCGGCTACACCATCATGGTGGCGTCGTTCCTGCTGATCTACTTCGGCATCCGCAGCTACCGCGACAACACCCTCGCCGGTCAAATCTCCTTCGGCCGCGCCTTCGCCTGCGGCATCCTGATCACCCTCATCACCACCGTCTGCTACGTCGCCATGTGGGAGATCCTCTACTTCAACTTCATGCCCCACTTTATGGACAGCTACTTCGCCGCGCAGATTCACAAGGTCCAGTCCTCCGGACTTGACCCCGCCACCACGGCCGCGCGGGTCGCTGCCATACAGCACTCTCAGCAGCTCTACCAGAACCCCTTCGTCAACATGGCCTACACCATCATGGAGCCCCTGCCCGTCGGCCTTATCATTACTCTGATTTCCGCTGCTGTCCTGTGCCGCAAAGCCCCTGTCGAATCAAGCGCTGCTCCCGCGGCCATGAGCGCATAAATCAAAAGGCCGGAGCGTAAGTCCCGACCTTCGATAATCGTGGTGACTCATGTTCACTAGACAAAACCAACATCCGTGGTCGTGTCGAAGGGATATCCACCCGAATACCCACCTCACGAACCAAGCCGGGTACGTCCGTAACCCGTTCTGCCACTGCATAATGGAAAATTCGTACCCGGGCGCGTAATTCTTGCTCTACGGCATCGCTGCCTTCCCCTTGATTCAGCTGTAAATATTCGTGCTTGCAATAGGCTTGTTTTGGTAATCGGCTTGCGATTCGAAATAGGGGCGGAGAAGGTTTCTTTATGGCAGAGGCAGCAAATCAGGCAGGGCATGATTTTTGGCGCCCTCCGATGTCGGCGTCGGAGGTCCTGGTACACCCGGAACGAAGCGCCACCTGCCGCTGTGGCTCCGAATTTATCGTCAGCTCTCTTTACTGCCATGCTTGCGGCGCAAAGCGCCCTGGTCTGAACGCCAGCCGAACCTTTGAAATCCCCGGTCGGGCCGAGCTTGCCTCGCTCGGCGAGCGCCTTGGCCTCACCACCCCTGCGGTCAGCGCTTTTGTGCTTGGCATTTTCTGCATCGTAGGAGCGCTGGGGGTCAGCCTGTTCTTCAGCGCCCGAACCTTGCTCGACTGGCAAGCTATCCAGCTATGGCGCATCGAGTGGTTGCTGGCGGCGGTGGCTTCTTTTGTAGCAGGTTGCCTGCTGAAGAAGTAGAGGCGAGCTCGCTCCCGAAGGTCCGTGTCGCTGCCGTCAATAGGCGCTAAAAATCAAATCAATTACGCGATTGCGCATGCTCGGCTTCCGCCACACTGCCGCTCGTCCGCCGTTGCTGCGTCATGCGGTAAAGATGATGCAGCGGTCCCACTCCTTTGCCCAGCGGATGCGCATTGGCAATCGCCGCCGAGACATACACTTTGGCCAGAAGAACCGCCTCCGGCAAGCCACGCCCGTGCGCCAGATGGCAAGCCAGCGCGGTTGCAAACGCGCATCCCGTGCCGTGGGTCGAGTTCGAGCGCAGGCGCTCCGCCTTGAAGGTCTCGGTTTCCACCCCATGCGGGGTGGTGAAGCTGAGCAGGTCGATCGCTTTTTCCAAATGTCCGCCGGTAACGACGACGTTCGCGGCGCCGATAGAATGCAGCCGGGCCGCAGCCGCGCGCATCTCGTCGAGATTGGTTACGGCCATTCCGGTCAGCGCCCCAGCCTCGTCAAGGTTAGGCGTCACCAATTCGGACAGCGGAAGCAGGCGCTCGATCAATAATCGCGTTCCCCCCGCATCCAGCAAATCCGCTCCCGAACTCGACTTCAGAATCGGATCCAGCACTACGTGCGGCAATCGCGTCTCGGCCAGAAAATCCGCCACCACTGACACCACCCGCTCATTCCCCAGCATGCCGATGTGGACCGCTTCCACGGTCATATCCGAAGTCAGCCCGCGCAGGCTCTCCGCGACGACTGCTGGATCGACCACCTCCACGCGCCGCACCCCCTGCGTCGACTGCACCGTCAACGCCGTAATGCAAGCCACGCCGTAACATTCATGGGCCGCAATCGTCTTGATGTCGGCAGTAACACCGGCGCCTGAAGAAGGATCGAATCCAGCGATGGTCAGGACTACGGGAGGGCTCACAGCCATGCGCCCACTCTAAACCGAAATCTCGAGCTGCGGAACAGCACTTCCGGGGGTCTCCATTCTGATGCGCTGGCAAGAATGTACGCTTTTGTTGCGTCAAATGCGCAAAGTTTTGTCCTCAAGAAATCAGGTTAGCGGCTTTTCGCTTGACATATTGTAACAATGCGTTAATCTCGCGCCGTCAGTGTAGTCCAACTCAACTTCCCCCTTGAGCCGCACTGAGCTTGGGGCCCCGCACGTTTCGTTCCTTGAACCAAAAATCTAGAGGAGGAAACTTACATGAAACTGAAAGCGCTTCTGTTTTTGAGCAGCGTGCTGATCTTCGCGATTGGTACCGCCAACGCCGGAACGCCGGTGAACGGTTCCTATTACATGGTCGATTTCTCTCCCTCCGGCTACTGTGACGCGTTTGAGTTCTTGACCTATGGCCCTTCCAACACGGCTGCCGGAACCTTCAATGGCACCTCCGGCATTCACGATCTGAACACCTTCTGCGACCTCGGCCTAGAGTTCGCGTGGGGCGGCCTGGAAATCCCACTCCAGAAGATTCAGCCACCGAACGATCCCGTCGCTGGCTCGAACAACAACGACTACGACGTGACCGGCACGGATATCGAACAGTACTACGAGTTCGGCTATACCTGGGCCTACACAATTGCATTGGACGTTACCGCCGGCGAACCCCATCGCCCGAACTCCTGGGCGTACTACTACGAAGACGGTGACGGCGCTGTCTACGTGCTCCTCGAAGGGCCGCTTCAAATCGACGCTTACAGTGCCGTAGACGCGGCCAAATTTAAGGCAAGTGCCAAGCGCAACGGTTTGCCGCTGCTCGGCGCCCAATCGAACGTCAGGGAATCTGCTCGAAAGTTGAACTAACTAATATCGTCAGCCCGGAGACTCAGGAGCTAACGCAACGTTCAAGTCCGAACAAAACTTTAGAGGAGGAAAACCTTTATGAAGCTGAAAACGATTCTGCTTTTGAGCAGCACACTGCTGTTCGCAATCGGCACCGCCAACGCCGGAACGCCGGTGAACGGTTCCTATTACATGATCGATCTGACTCCGTCCGGTTACTGTGACGCGTGGGAGTTCTACACCTATGGCCCTTCCAGTACCGCTGCCGGAACATTCAACGGCACCTCTGGCATTCACGATCTCATCACCTTCTGCGACCTTGGTCTTTCCTTCGCATGGGGTGGCTTCGAAGTGCCTTTCGAGAAAATCAACCCGCCCAATGATTCCAGCGAATCGAATGCGAACGCCTACGACGTAAGCGGAACCGACATCGAACAATATTACGAGTTCGGCTATACCAACGCCGTCACGTATGTGTTCGACGTCACCGCCGGCACCAAGCATCGCCCCAACGCCTTCGCGGTTTACGAGGAAACCGGCGATGGCAATGTCTACGTTTTCTTCGAGGGGCCGATCGAAATCGATGCCTACACCCCGGGTGTGGCAGAGCAGGTCAAGGCGGCCGCAAGACCTTCTGGACTGCCGCGACTCGGCGATGGCGGGGCGAAACAAACGGTCAGAAAGCTGAACTAACTAACTCGCTCTTGCTTGGAATCGAGGGCCACACAGACAATTTTATGTGGCCCTCTTTTTCCGGGCTATTAGCTTCGAATCGATGACAATCATGATAGAAAAATTACCGATCGCGGGACTTCTACTTTTACTTTGCGTCGCCACGCCTCTCCACGCCCAAGCCCCAAAATCACCGAACCCCTTTGAGGCAGTCAGGGAATTCTCGGCCACTATGAATGGCGCACTTGTCGGCCCGCCCTCCGACGGAAAAATCTATCGCTCCGGCGATCTCATGCGCGTCGATTTGCCCACCGAATACATGGTCACCGACCTCGCCACCAATGCCACCTTCGCCGTCATCTATTCCTCGGGCTTCTGCTTAGAAGGCTCCGTACCGGCGGGTCGGACCTTCCCTTTCATCGCTGCCAGGAACGCCAAGGTCACGCAATCCGACCGCGGCGAGGAGACGATCGATAAACACCCCTCAAAGATCGAGGAAGTAACGATCAGCCCGGAAGGTCGCTCGGATATTAGATTGACCGTTTGGGAGGCCAAGGACCTGCAAGGCTTCCCCGTCAAGATGCGTCGCGCCGCCACCTCCATGGTTGTCGGCTCGAAGGATCGCGAGGTGCGATATACCGATGTGCAACTCGGGCCGCCTGACCCGTCTCTATTCGTAAAGCCAAAGGACTGCGGTGAGGCTCCCAAGGCGCCGGGAGCGCCGAAGCCTACACCTGCACCTGCGCTGGCAGCACCCCCAGCACCGCCCAAGTCCGGACCGCCGCAAAACTAGCGCCAGGCGGGCTCTTGGCACCTTTAGTAACCTCCCGGTGTACACACCTGCCCTTACGCTCCTCAGTATCTTACTGATAACAAGCAGTTTATTTGCAAATTAACGTAAGTGTAAGATTCCATGGAAGTTGTAAGAATCTTGCCCCGCACCACCTTCGTTGAGCTAACCATTAGGTAAATAGCAAGCTTCGACTAGTTTCAATGACATACGCGACAAACGCTATATGTATCATAGGGCTATGTTATTGATTAATTACCACTTAGTAATCACCTAGGGGTATTTTCTCATTGACACTTCCTCCCCCTGCCCCGTAGCATCGTTCAATCGTTATGACGAAGGGAGCATACGACCAAAAAACGACTTTCCACGACGGAGGTAACTGAATGCGACGTTTAGCCGAAGGTCTGGCAGTGGTTTTAGCTGTTGCCAGTCTGGGTGCCGGAGCCGCATCTGGGCCAAGCAGCCTGGAAGCCGCCAAGGTCACACATCCGCCGGTCATGGCGACCAGCGGGCAGAAGTCACGAACGATCAACAGCTCGAAGTCGACATCCAAGGGCTATCAAGTCGGAACCGCTTCCTGGTATGGCGAGCAGTTTCAAGGCAAGCCGACCGCCAGCGGAGAGCCCTACGACATGCGCGACCTAACCGCCGCTCACCCCAGCTTGCCGCTGGGCACCCTCGTCAAGGTCACGAACTTGAGGAACGGCAAAGCAGTGGTGGTTCGAATCAATGACCGCGGTCCCGTAGTGGACGGCCGGATCATTGACGTATCCTACAATGCCGCGCTCGCCTTGGGCTTCGAATCGCGCGGTTTGCAGAGGGTCCGTTTGGACCTTCAGCCCACGAATCGGCCAATTTCCCGGCCCGTTAACGTGGCGCTCCTGCAACCTGTAGCCAAGTTCAATTAAACCCGATACACTCGGCAACGATGACTGACCCGCGCCAGCGTCTCATCGTTGCCCTGGATGTATCAACGGCCGGGGCCGCCCGGAAGATCGTGGCGGCCGTCGGTGACTCGGCCCATGCCTACAAGGTCGGCATGCAGCTCTACACCGCCGAAGGCCCGTCCATCGTCCGCGAGTTGGTCGGCTCCGGACGCCGCGTATTTCTTGACCTGAAATATCACGATATCCCGAACACCGTCGGCGCCGCGGTTCGCGAAGCCGCTCACCTCGGCGTGAGCATGCTGACCGTGCACGCCTCGGGAGGCGGCAAAATGCTGCGAGCCGCCGTCGAAGCCGCCCACGCCAATTCAAACGGCAAACCCGAACCGCTGGTGCTCGCCGTCACCGTCCTCACCAGCCTGGACGACACGGAACTCGGCAAGATCGGCCTGCGCAGTGGAGTGCTCGAACAAGTCCTAAGACTGACCGCGTTGGCACTGTCGAACGGATGCAAAGGCATTGTCGCCTCGGCGCTCGAAGCCGCTGCACTCCGCGAAGAGTTTGGCCAAGACTTTACCATCGTGACTCCAGGAGTCCGCCCCGCTGGCAGCGGCCCCCACGATCAAGCGAGAGTCGTGACTCCCGCCGAAGCGATCGCCGCGGGGGCGTCACACATAGTGGTGGGTCGGCCAATCACCGACGCCTCCGACCCCGCAGCCGAAGCGCGAGCCATCCTCGGCCAGGTGAGCTAGAGCAGCAGCCAGCGGCCAGTACCCGAAACAGCCCTCAGTACCCAGTACCTAGTAGCCGGTACCCAGAAAAAACAAAAGGCGCAACAATTGTCGCGCCCCCGCTGTCGTTGTGACTTGGTTTTTAACTGAAAACTGATAACTGTCTTACAGCTTTTCAAAAAACTCGCAGCCCGAGCACGAAATATAAATTCCTCCCGGCACTCCGCGCTCGCGATCTTTCATCCGCTTCACAATGCGGGTCTCTTTGCCGCACTTGGGGCATGCGGTCGATTTCGTCGTATCCATGACCTTCTTACGGTCGGCTGTCTTTGCAATTTTCGCCATTCAGTTTCTCCTGACAGGAATGTGCCGCCACCGCGAGGGCTGCGGTTCTACCTGGTAATTAGGGAGTATTCGTATTTGAGGAGCACCAGAACGCCGGGCATCTCCCATCAGCCTGGCAGGATTGACACGCACCGAAGCGGTGCACTGTACTCGCCTCTTGAATCTTACACGAAATCGCAGCAGGCGAGGCAGGGCGAAGAGGGAGAAGGGATTGCTCCCGTGCTCAAGCGTTGCCAATCCTCCGGCAAACACCCATAGCCATAACCAAGCAAGGCTGGCTGAACCCTGCACGAAATAAAAACAGGTTGGAGTCGCGAAAAGCTGAGCTCGGTCCGGGCATTAGTCCAGCAGCGCAGGCGCTTGCCAGGGACTGCGATCTCTATCCAGCTTCGCAGCGACTGCCAGCACCACGTCTTCTTCCCACGGACGTCCGACGATCTGCACTCCGATTGGCAATCCTTGTTCGGAATGACCCATCGGAACGACGACGGCGGGAAAGCCCAAGAGATTCCACCACTCGCAATAGCTCCAGGCATCGAGATACTTCACCGTCTTCCCATCCACTTGCCACTCGCGCTCACCATGATGAAACGCGGGAATCGCCGCCGTTGGGCAAATCAGCACTGGATACTTCCGCATCTGCACGAGAATCTTTTCCCGCAGAGCATCGCGTTCCAGCCAAGCCTTCAGCAGCGTCTCACCGGTATGCGCGGCCCCGTCGCGAGTCCAGTCCACGAACTCCCGCAGAATGGGGCTCACCTCCGACTCGCGCCCGCGCAACATCGGCTCAAGAATCATCCCTCCCGCCCTGCCAAAAAACTCCCACCACAACTGGCGCGCCTCTTCGAGCCCTTCAGGCCGAAACGGCTCAACATGCAATCCGCGGCCAGAGAAAAGCGACGCCGCACGCTGTACCGCCGCTCTCGTCTCGCGCGTCACCGGAGTGCGCGAATCGTCTTCAAAGAATCCAATGTTGATCGTCCTCATCACCGCGCCATCAATCGGGCGCACCTCGACTGGCGCTGCGGAAGGATCACCATCATCCCACCCCGCCATCACCGTAAACAGCGTGCGCAGATCTTCGACTGTCCGCGCCATCGGCCCCACCACTCCAATCAATGCAAACGGGCCGCCCGCCTTGGGATAATGCCCGGTAGAAGGAATGCGTCCCGGAGTCGGCTTCAATCCGCAGATGCCACAAAAGTGCGCCGGTACGCGGATCGATCCGCCGCCGTCGCTGCCCACCCCGCCCGCCGAAAGCCCCACCGCAATCGCCGCCGCTTCGCCGCCGCTCGATCCTCCGGCCGCCCGCGTCAAGTCCCAGGGATTGTTAGTTCGTCCATAAAGCAGGTTGTCAGACTCCCAGGCCATCAGCAGTTCGGGCGTGTTAGTTACGCCAAGAATCACCGCTCCCGCCGCCCGCAGACGCGCCACCAGCGGCGCATCGGCCGCGGCGACATATCCCTCGCGCAAACGCGAACCGGCCTCACACCGATGCCCCGCGACATCAATTGCCGACTTGATGGAAAGCGGCACGCCATGCAGCGGTCCAACTACCTCTCCCCGCATAATCGCCGCTTCCGCCGCGCGCGCCTGCGCCAACACTACCTCCGGCTGATAATCGACGAATGCATTCAGGCGCGGATTCAACCGCTCGATACCCGCCAGATGCGCGCGCGCCACCTCAACCGGCGAAACCTCTTTGCTCCGAATCGCCGCCGCGATCTCCGTAGCCGAAAGAAAAGTTAGGGATGTCATGAAGTCAGGTGCGCGCAATAACGAAATTTAGAATATCAGCGCTCGCGGAATGAGCTACCCGCCCACCGCAGACTTTCTGTCGCAATATTCGTGCACACCCTTCCGTGATTGCACCGTCACGCGGCGCATGCTACCGTACCGCAATCCTGACCGTGGCGAGGTGAACGTTGTCGCACGACCATCATCACCATTCCGACCACACTCATACTCACGCAGGATCGTGCGTGTCCACACGTCGCAATTTTCTTGCATCGCTTTCAGCGCTCGCGTCCGCCGCCGTTCTCGTCCCCCGAGTCTTCGGCCAGCAGCAGACTTCGGTCGATATAGCCGAGCGCTTCCGCCAAATGTCAGAGGAGGATGAACGCGACGGCCTCGCCACTCCCTTCAAAGGAATCACCACCAACGGCCAAGTGACACCCGGCCTTTTTGAAATCAGCCCAACTGGAGTTTCCACCGAGCCTGTTCGCAACGGCGCCGAAAAATTCATCGCGACACTGAGCAGCGTGCAACTCGCCCGAACCATGTTCCCGGTCGACGACCCGCAATGGCGCAAATGGATGAATCAACACTTTTACCTGCGCCAGGGAATCAGCTTCGCCGAAATGACAGAGCCGCAGCGTGACGCCGCCTTTGGCCTGATGCGCGCCTCGCTCAGCGCGAAAGGTTTCGACCTTACTCGCAACATCATGCGCTTGAACGAAACCCTGGCCGAACTTGCCGGCGACCACGCTTTCCTCGGCGAGTGGCTCTACTACATCACCATCCTCGGCAAGCCCTCCGCCTCCGACCCCTGGGGCTGGCAGCTTAGCGGACACCACGCCATCATCAATTATTTCGTGCTCGGCGATCAGGTCGTCATGACGCCGCTCTTCGTCGGCTCCGAACCCGTGCGCGCCACCTCCGGCAAATACAAAGGCGTAACCATCCTTCAACAGGAACAAAATGACGGCCTGGAAATGCTGCGCGCGCTATCGGATCCTCAGCGTCGGCAGGCGGTAATCAACTTCTCCAAGACCGGCAACAACAATCTCACCGAAGCCTTCAAAGACAATGTCGTTCTCGATTACGCCGGCTTGCGAGCAAACGATCTCACTGGTGCCGCACGCACCCGCCTGCGCGACCTGGTCCACCTCTACGTCAGCAATATGGACGACGGACACGCCCGCGTAAGGATGGACGAGGTTGACCGCCACATCGACAACACGTGGTTCACGTGGATCGGCGGCGCTCAAAACGACAGTGCTTTTTATTACCGCATTCAGAGTCCCGTGATACTGATTGAATTCGACCACCAGCGCCCGGCGAACCTCGCGAAGTTTGCGGCTGATCCCACAAAGCCCTCGCAGCAGCACATCCACTGCGTCGTGCGCACGCCCAATGGAAACGACTACGGCAAGGATTTTTTGCGGCAGCATTACCTCGCCCACCCGCATGCGACTTGAGGGAAGATCTACCGCGGTGTGACCTCGCTCGATTTCCGCTACAGTAATGAGTTACATCATCGCCGTAGACGACTTCTGGTAGAGGAATGACGAACAGCCATCGCGTAAAGTTTCCCTTAGCGGCGTGCCTTTTTCTATTGACGGTTTTCTCTACAACTTCCCTGACGGCTCGATCGAACAGCCATCCCGCGAAGCAGTCCGCTCCCGCCGAACCCGGCTACGTATTTGCGCTCGCCGCCGCCAACCACTTCCTCCACGCCTGGCAAACCGGAGACGTAGAAAATGGCATGGTCCTGCTCAGCGACAGCTTGCGCCATTCGCAGGATGCCGATCGGGTCGAGGAGTTTTTCTCCAATGCAACGAATCGGGCCTTCGAGATCACGCGCGGCAAAGGCCACGCCGGCCGCTACAGTTTCCCCGTCGTATTAGTCACGCCGCGAGGGTCATCCCGCATCACGCGCAAGTTTTCCGAAATAGTCCTCATCGACACTGGCAAGAACGACTGGGTAGTAGATAAACTTCCGTAGCCCAGTTCGCTTTGGCGTACAATGCATACTCGTTTTCGAAGTCACTCAATCCCGCATACAGAGCGACAAACTCGGCCACGGCCAGGCTATCGAGACACAGGAGCATCTCCCATGCGACTCCCTTTGGTTCTCATCCTCTCCACCTCAATTGCGGTCGCGCTTGCCAATGCCGCTACCATCAACGTGCCTGCCGAGCAACCAACAATCCAGGACGGAATTAATGCCGCGAGCAAGGGCGACAAAGTGCTGGTCGCGCCCGGCACCTATGAGGAGAACATCAATTTTTCTGGTAAGCAGATCACGGTAACCAGTTCCGCGGGACCAGAAAGAACGATTATCGACGGCGGCCAGGTCGCCCCTGTCGCGACGTTTTCTAATGGTGAGGGGCCGAAGTCTATTCTGAGTCGCTTCACTTTGCAGAACGGCGCCTCGACCTTCGACACACAATATGCGGGCGGCGGCGTTTATATCGATGGCGCATCGCCAACTATCGCCAACAACATCATCCAGAACAACGTCGCGTGCAGTGATGGGGGCGGGATTGGCGTCTCGTTCGGATCGCCCATCATTAAAGACAATACGATCAAGAATAATTCTCAGTCAGGGTGCGAGGGTGGACCGGGAGGTGGAGGGATTGCGTTGCTCGGGACCGGATCGGCCCAGATTATCGGGAACAAGATTGAGAACAATGCCTGGCCCAGTAATGGCGGAGGGATCACTCTCTTCGCGGCAGGCACGCCCACCCTCATGAACAACATCATCACCGACAACTCCTCGGGCGGTGGTCAAGGCGGCGGAATTTGGATAGTCAATGACTCTGAGGCGGTGATCGTGCAGAATTTGTTTTACGGCAACACCGGATCGCAAGGCGCTGCGATCTATCTCAGCATACCCGACATCCCGGCGATAATTCTGGTGAACAACACCATCATAGGCGCGGCGGGAGCGACCCAGGGCTCGGCCGTATGGGCGGGCGGTTTTGACGGCAATGTTGAGTTCTTCAACAATTTGCTGATAGGCCTCTCCGGTCAGAATGCGGTGTATTGCGATAGCACCTACAGCACTCAGCCCCCGACTTTCACCAACAATGACGCCTACAGTCCCGAGGGATCGGGATTGGAGGGAACCTGCGCCAGCGAAAGCAGCGAGAATGGAAACATTTCTGTGGACCCGCTGTTTGTGAATCCGAAGCATAATAAATATCAGCTCCTGTCCGGCTCACCCGCTATCAACACAGGAGACTTCTCGGCTCCGGACTTACCCAAGAAAGACTTGGCGGGAAAACCTAGAACCGTAGATAGCACGGTCGATATGGGAGCATACGAGTCTCAGTAATGAGTGGTGAAGCGTGTGGATGTCGGCTTCCAAATGCTTGTTTACGCCTTCACAATAAGCAAACACACTTGACCTATCGACCCCGAGTTCTCTTGCGTCTCAATTGCAGAGCTTAAGGTCGGCAGTTACTGGCAAAATTGTTTAAGAAATCCGCTTGATAATCATCAGGAGAGTTAGCTTTCATGAAGCACATCCATAAAGTTGCCGTCCTCGGCGCGGGCACCATGGGCGCCCGCATCGCCGCGCATTTCGCCAACGCGGGAGTGCCTTCCCTGCTGCTCGATATCGTGCCCACAAACGCGCCTCCTGACGCCGACGGCCCCGCGCGCAACAAGATCGCCGCCGCCGGACTCGACGGAGCCCGCAAATCCAAGCCCGCCGCCTTCTTCGAACCATCGCTCGCCCGCCTCGTAACCGTATGCAATTTCGACGACGACCTGAAAAAACTCGCCGACGTCGATTGGGTCATCGAAGCCATCGTTGAGAATCTGGACATCAAGCGGGCGTTGTTGAGAAAGGTTGAAGCCATCCGCAAGCCCGGCACCATCGTCACCACCAACACCAGCGGGCTTCCCGTCGCCAAAATTGCCGAAGGATTCTCCGAGGATTTCCGCCGCTCCTGGTTCGGCACGCACTTTTTTAATCCGCCGCGTTATATGCGTTTGCTCGAACTGATTCCCACGCCTGACGCCGACCCCGCTTTGATCGACGCCGTCACTCACTTCTGCGATGCGCAACTCGGCAAGGGCGTCGTGCGCGCCAAAGATACTCCCAACTTTATCGGCAATCGCATCGGCACATTTTCCGTTCTCAATGTGATGCGCCTCATGGGAGAGATGGATCTCTCCATCGAAGAAGTCGACGCGCTCACCGGCCAAGCTGTCGGCTGGCCGCGCTCCGCCACTTTCCGCACCATCGATCTCGTTGGCCTCGACGTCCTCAACCACGTGGTCACGAACATGTTGCATAACGTGCGCGACGAGCGCAGCGAATTGCAAATTCCCGCTTTCTTCCGCCTGATGGTAGAGCGCAAGTTGCTCGGCGACAAGACCAAAGGCGGCTTTTACAAGAAAGCCAAAAGCGCCGGCGCGGAAGACGAGCGCCTCGCCATTGACTGGAAGACACTCGAATATCACCCGCGCCACAAACCAAAATTTGCCGCGCTCGACATGGCGAAAAATATCGAAGACGCCGGAGCCCGCCTTCGCATGCTGTTAGGTCTCGATGGCGGCGCGCCGCAAAAGCCCGACAAGGCCACCACTTTTATCTGGACCGCCCTCGCCGACCTCTGGACTTACTCTGCCAATCGCATTCCCGAAATTTCCGACTCGGTAGTCGAGATCGACCAAGCCATGCGCCTAGGCTTCGCCTGGGAGCTCGGCCCCTTCGAGCTCTGGGATGCCGCCGGCGTCGAGCCAGCCGTAGCCCGCATGAAAAAAGAAGGCCGTCCCATCGCAGCCAATGTAGAAAAACTCCTCGCCTCAGGAAATAAATCCTGGTACGCGGACGATCCAAAGACGCCCTCGGGCCGCAAGCACTTCGATCTGGCAGCTGGCAACTGGCAACCGGTAGCTGTTCCCCAGGGAGTCTGGTCCGTCGAAGTCGCAAAGAAAACGAAATCGAACAGCGTGGTCAAGAAAAATTCCGGTGCATCCCTCGTCGACTTGGGCGACGGCGTCGGCTGCATCGAGTTCCACGCCAAGATGAACGCGCTCGGCGCCGACATTATTTCCTTGATTCTGCAGACGCTGAAGCCCGGCGGCCCCGGCGACAATTTCGACGCCTTCGTCATCACCAACGACGCGCAGAATTTTTCCGTAGGCGCCAACCTGATGCTTCTGCTCATGTCCGTTCAAGAAGAAGAGTGGGATGACGTCGACCTCGCCATACGTCAGTTTCAAGGCATGACGCAAGCCATAAAATTTTCGCCCAAGCCGGTGGTGAGCGCGCCCTTCGGGATGGCGCTCGGCGGAGGTTGCGAAATCTCTCTGCACGCTGCCGCACGCCAGCCGCACGCCGAGCTCTACATGGGATTGGTCGAAGTCGGCGTCGGCCTGCTTCCCGGCGGAGGCGGCTGCAAAGAAATGTTGTTGCGCGCCGTCGACAGCGCCGCATCCATCCGCCCCAATGGCCGGGGCGAATCGGTCGAATTGATGGAGGCGATGAAGAAAATTTTCGAAATTGTCGCGACCGGCAAAGTTTCGGCCTCGGCCGAGGAAGCTCGCGGCATGGGATTCCTCTCAACCCCCGACCGCGTCACCATGAACCGCGAGCGCGTTCTCTCCGACGCGAAAGCTCGCGCCCTCGAACTGGCGCGCGCCGGCTACGAGCCTCCCATCATGCGTACGGACATTCCCGCCCCCGGCGAGAATATTCTCGCCGCACTCAAAATGGGCGTCTACCTGATGCGCCAGGGCGGGTTCATCAGCGATCACGAGCACAAGCTCGGCACAAAAATCGCCGAGGTCCTCTGCGGAGGAAATGTAACTCCCGGCACGCCGGTGAGCGAACAGTACTTACTCGACTTGGAGCGCGAAGCTTTCAAGTCCCTATGCGGCGAAAAGAAAACGCAGGAAAGAATTCAGTTCACGCTAAAGAGCGGGAAGACGCTGAGAAACTAGGGGAACGGCAACGCTGGCGCGGGGCAGGCGCCCCTCACCTGCCTAACCGAGCAAAGCTCGGCACCTGCCACCAGCGAAAGAATCTCGACGCGCCGCATAGACCGAATCTCCACGCCGCGCTTACTTCGAGAGCGCTCGATCCACCGAAAACGCGCCTGACCCGCGCAATAACAATGCCGCTGCGACAGCAATCGCCAGAAGGTGGTATTCGAATCCCTCGCCCTTCTGTGTGCCGTACCAGTTCATGAAAAAACCGTTGGGCAGGTGAACGATGAAGATCGCCCCGATCATCTCGACGCCGATACCGAGGGCGGCGATGCGCGTCAGCAAGCCGACGATCAGGCCCAGACCGCCGAAGAATTCTGTGCAGATAATCAGCAGCGCCACCGGAGCGGGGAAGCCCAGGTGCTCAAAGAATCCCATGGTGCCGTGAAAACCAAAACCTCCAAACCAGCCCAGCATTTTTTGCGCCCCGTGCGCAAAAAATACTATCCCCAGCACCAGACGCAAAATGGTCAGAGCCACATCATTGCTCGTATTCGTCATCCGCTTCAGCATCGTTTCCTCCTCGGCGAAATCCCCCTAAACCGCGTGTCTGACAAATTGTCGTTTCAACGACCATTACCCTTTGATTCCGATCCTCCGATTCCGATTCACTTTTCCGCAACCCGCCGCGCCCCCTCCTCATCGCACAACAAGGCGCATCGCGCAACCGGGGTATAATCTCCCCACTACACTTTGTGAAGGATGGTAACGACGAAAATGTCCCCAGACCATGGCAGTTCGACCCACGGCGTGAATGGCAACGGTGTGAATGAAGTTCTGAAGCCGCGAGCCGAGTGGCTGGCCAAGCGTAAGGCCGAAAATAAAGACGGCAACTTCTCGCAGATGCACTACGCGCGCGGGGGCGGGATTACCGGTTCGATCACGGAAGAGATGCGTTACATCGCTCACCGCGAGAAGATCACGCCCGAATTGGTGCGCGATGAGGTGGCTCGCGGCCGCATGATCATCCCCGCCAACATCAACCATCCTGAACTCGAGCCGATGGCGATCGGCATCGAATCGCTCTGCAAAATCAACGCCAACATCGGCAACTCCGCCGTCACCTCGAACGTTGACGAAGAACTCAAAAAGCTGCACACCGCCGTCCACTACGGAGCCGACACCGTTATGGATCTCTCCACCGGCGGCGACATCCCTACCATTCGCGAAGCCATCATCCGCCACTCGCCCGTCCCCATCGGCACCGTGCCAATTTATGAAGCCATCTCGCGCGTCAAGCGTGTAGAAGATCTCAACAAAGATGTGATGCTGGAAGTAATCGAAGAGCAGGCGCAGCAAGGCGTCGATTACATGACCATCCACGCCGGCGTGCTCATTCAATACGTGCCCATGGTGTCAAAGCGCATCACCGGCATCGTTAGCCGAGGCGGCGCGATCCTGGCCCAATGGATGACGCACCATCACAAACAAAATTTTCTCTACGATTGCTTCGAAGACATCTGCAAGATTTTCGCCAAGTACGACGTAAGCTTCTCGCTGGGGGACGGCCTGCGTCCCGGCTGCCTGGCCGACGCGAGCGACGAAGCCCAGTTCGCCGAACTAAAGACTCTCGGCGACCTGACCCGCATCGCCTGGAAGCACGACGTGCAGGTGATGATCGAAGGCCCCGGCCACATCCCCATGCACAAGATTAAAGAGCAGGTAGAAAAAGAGAATGAGTGGTGCGACGAAGCTCCGTTCTACACGCTGGGCCCACTGGTCACTGACATAGCTCCCGGCTACGACCACATTACTTCTGCAATAGGCGCGGCCATGATTGGCTGGTATGGAGCGTCGATGCTGTGTTACGTAACTCCGAAAGAACATCTCGGCCTGCCCAACGAAAAAGACGTAAAAGACGGAATCATCGCCTACAAAATCGCCGCCCATGCCGCCGACGTAGCCCGCCAGCGTCCCGGAGTCCGCGACCGCGACGATGCGCTGAGTTATGCCCGCTATAAGTTCGATTGGGAAAAACAGTTCGAGTTATCGCTGGATCCTGAGACGGCGCGGTCGATGCATGACGAGACTCTGCCCGAGGAGGGATATAAGACGGCGGCCTTCTGCTCCATGTGCGGGCCTAAGTTCTGCTCGATGAATTACTCGAACAAAGTGGATGAGTATAACAAGCAGGTGCATGGGCTGGAGAAGAAGGATTACTCGGATCTGGTGGAGAAGTTCGTTACGATTAAGTAGGGTGACTGTTAAAGCCGGCTTTCCCAATATTCTGGTCGCCTGCTGCCGTGGGCGACTGCCCAAACTGTGATCACTGACTCTGCCTCGGAATAGATGATGGCGAAGGGAAACCGCCAAAGCAGAAACCGCCTGGAACCGTATTCGAGTCTCCATGAACGGCGACGGTTGGCTGAAAACCACTCTCTACAGCTTCACCGGAGGGGAGGATGGTGGCAGTCCGGGGTTCTCTGGTGTGATCTTCGACGGCGTCGGAAACCTCTACGGGACTTTGACCATAGGCGGCGCGAATGGGGAGGGTGTTGTGTTCGAGCTTACTCCCACGGAAAGTGGCTGGACGGAAACCGTCCTGTACAGCTTCTGCTCCGAAGGGAATTGCGCGGATGGGAGTCAGCCGGAAACTGGCGTGGTCTTCGACGGCTCCGGCAATCTCTGAGGAAGGACCGAAACCACTACTGGAGCCGAATTCCTGGATACCAGCCGCTCTTGGCCAGGAATGCCTTTGGATCGGTCATCTCCAGAATTTCGCGAAAGGCTTGGCGTTTATCGACGGAATGCTGGTAATAGGATTTGACGATGCGATATCCGACCCAATACCCGAGGTCGCCTGGCTTTTCCCGCGTGCCGTTGTAAAGCCATTTGGAAATGTCGGTCTTGTCCTCGTCGGGGACGAACGCCGTCTCGATTTCTTTTTCGCGCCCCTTCATCGTGCCTACGAACTGGTAGGACGAGATCTCGCCGGAAATCAACTCGGCTGTGAAGTCAGCCGCTCCTTCGATCAGGGACATCTCGAGCACGGTGGGATGCTCGTCATCGGCGAGAGCCTGCGCCTGCTGGACATGCGTATATTCGTGAGCGATCACATTTACAAAACGGTCTTCGACATTGGGATTCATCCAGTTGGTCGCGCATAAGGCCTCGAGGCCGATTTGGACTCCGAAGGCAGGACTTCCGACACCTACGGGTTTCCCGCGGCCGACGGCGATTGTCACTGGCGGGAATCTTGCTTCTGGATAGAGATCGCGCAGCTTGAGCATCGCGGCCTGTAAGCGCTCGCGCGCTTGAGGCAGGACGGCCATGCAACGCTTGGCATCCGAATAGATCTCTGGATGCTCGGTCAAGGTCTTGGCAATCGCAGTGCCGGAAACGTTGCGAACCTTGGCGAGGTGATGAAGCCCCTCCGAGCCAGCATCGAGATAGTCGTGCTGTAGCTGATCAGCGGTCGGATGTCCGCCCGCTGCGTCGTATATCTTGTAGAAGCGCTCGACATCGTCGATCTGGATGACTGGGCCAGTCGCTGGTCCGGAGGCCGCTGACTTCGCAGTCTGCGCGGCTCCTGAGATCGCAACACAGGCTAGGGCCCCAAATATGACGACAATTCCGATGCCGATACGCTTCACATTCCCCTCCGGTTCAACCGCAAGCAGCCAAAGCATTTGACTGCGCCTTGCCAAATTCGTTTGCATTACCCGATGACTGTGGTTGGAAGCGCCGAACCATAGGATAGTCCTCGTTACTATCGAGAGTAACAAGCGAGCCGGTGACCAGACGAATTGACGATAAAATGTAGCCCAGTCAAAGGAGATTTGGGCCCCGATGTTGCAGTACGACGAACTGCTCAAGGAGTTTGAGGTAAACGGACGCTCCTCAAAAGGGTCGCTGGCTCTGATGGAGCAGGTTGCGCAACGGCTCCACGAAGCCATGACTCGCTACAACTGGGTCGGGTTCTATTTGATGGACACCTCCACTCATGACGCGCTGGTGCTTGGCCCCTACCGCGGCAGCTTTATGCCCACCCTGCGCATTCCGCTGGATAAAGGATTGTGCGGCGCCGCCGCCAGCTCTGGAAATACAGTAGTTGTCAATAATGTGAAAACAGATTCACGCTATCTCGGTTCGGACCTGGTGAAAGCGAACATCGTCGTGCCGATCTTCACCAAGAAACGGGTGACGGCTGAGCTGTGCATCGAGAGCTACTTTGCAGACACCTTCACCGCACCCGAGCAGAAATTTATCGAGTCCTGCGCCGCGCTTGTCGGCCGGGCGCTGGAGAAGGACGGCCTAGGCTCAGCGTAGGAAGAGCAATACTCACCGCTGCTTGGTCTTCGGCTTGGGCTGCGAAAGCGGCTTGTAGCGGCTGTCCAGATAGACGACGGTATTCGGAGCGATCCGATCGACTCTGTGGCGGGTTGAAACCTTGGGACGACCAACGACCGGACGGTTCGTGCTGGGTCTATCAACGGTCGCGACTTTCTCGGACATAGGGCTCGGCGCATTTTCCTTGTCAGGCATTGCGGCTGTCGGTGTGAAACTGCCGCCGGAAGCTTTCGCGGTCTGGCGAACGCCGAAGGCGAGGAATAAAGCCAGCAGCACTATGGCCGCAAGGGTTAAAGCCGCAGGTACCACCGATTTCCTTTCGATGGCGCGATCGTTGAGTTGCGGCTTCCACGTCGGCAGGATTACTGCCGGCCCAGTAAACGGCAAGGCGATCGAGGAGGTCTGACGTGCGAAATAGCTCAGCGGTTCGCCCGGAGTCTGGCGTTCTATTGTCGCCGCAGACTTCGCTTCGGATGGCATGGCTTCGACAGGCAGGCTCTCCAACTCTGTTGTAGCAGGCGGCGTTTGATCTTGTAGCGGTGTCGGAGGTACCCCTTCCTCATTTGTGAGATTGGCGCGGAATTCGCTATCGGGCGATGTTTCTTCGTGATGGGAAAAGGACTGGGGAGCCGCGTACGCAGAGTCAACATCCGCTTCGATATCAGCGATATCCGGGTCAACCTTGATGACCACGGGATTGTCGAGAAGGCGAGGCACAACCACTGGTGGTGTGAGAACGAACTCTTCCATCGGAGCCTTCACGCGATGGACAAATTCAAGCGCGGCGGTGTGCTGGCCTTCGTGCGCTTCGAGGCTCGCGACCAATTGGTCGCCGGACTGCCCGTCAACCCGCAATTCGAGGTCGGCAAAGTTATTGGGAATGAAATCGGGTGAAACAATTTCTACCGCATAACCGCGGCCCAGCAGATGAAACGCCAATTCGCGTGCGCAAAGATCGGAATGCGTGATGATTCTGGCCAGAGCCATGACTCTCCTCCCCCCGGAAAATGAGCCGGGTATAGGATGCACAATCGGCTCGCCGCGACTATCTATATTGCTGCAAGACCGTGACGGCGCGGTTTAACGCCGCCGCCAGAACTGCGATCTGTTGCGTGGTCCGGTTTAAATCGTCGCGATCGATCGCTTCATTGACACCAGGGATCACTACCGCCGCGTAGCCTGTGTATTGGCCAGGCGCGTAGATGGCATGATGGTACCATGGCCGGTTGGGCAATCCTTCTGGAATCAGGAGGGCGCGCTCGGCCTGCCGCAGCGCGGCGTTAAGGCGATCGGGCGCGGCGGGCAGTTTCCGCTGCTTTTGCAGGATTTTAGCTCCTGCTTCTTGCAGGTGCCGAGCGGCTTCGACCGCTGGTGAGAAATCGGGCGCTTTGTCTCCAAAGTGGTCTTTACCTTTGTTCTTGGCGGCGTCGAGGTAAACCAGAATTTCCTTTCCGTAGGTTTCGTAGTCATAGGGCAGAACGTCGACGTCGGACATGCGCAGGACTTCCATGCCGAACATCCGTGCCATCTCCTGCTCATAGAGGAAGTCGGGGTCGCCGAATTTCTTGAACCAGGTGAAATCGTCAAAGGTAGAGTGATAAACGCCGTAATCTCCCGACGAACTCATGTCGGTCGAGGGCACACCGAGATGCTGCAGGAATACGGTGTAGTCGGAACCGCTGCCGAGATCGCCCACGGGGACATCATTTTGCGCGGCGTTCGGCGGCGCGCGGAAACTGGCTGTCTCCTGCGGGTGATTGGCTTCATTCGGCTGGCTCGTCTTCTTCCACGCGGCGTAGACGGTTCCACCTTGCGGCGAAGGAACCGCCTTCGAAATCTCACGGATGAACTCTTTGAGTGTTGGCGTGCCGGAAGCGCCGAATTTCTTGCCGGCCACGGCTACGTCCATGTTGAAATAGGCAGCAGCATTGCCGAGATCCTGCGCGTGATCTTCGCCCCACTCGGTTGAACCGATCAGTCCTTCTTCTTCGGCATCCCAGCTTCCGAAGACGATGGTGCGCTTCGGCTTCCAGCCCGACTTCAGCAGCGCGCCCAGTCCGTGGACGCCTTCGAGCATTGACGCGGTGCCACTGTTGGGATCGACCGCTCCGTAGACCCAGGCATCGCGATGGTTGCCAGCCACGACCCACTCGCCGGGTGACGCAGTGCCGCGAATTTTGCCGATCACATCCCAGATGGTGCGGAACTGATAGTCCTGCTTAAGGTGCATCTTGACTTTGGACGGGCCGGGACCGACGTGATAGGTGAAGGGCAGCGCGCCCTGCCACTCGCGGGGCGAGGCTGGACCGCCGAGATGCTCGAGGATGGGCGCGGCGTCCGCGTAAGAAAGAGGAGTAACGGGAATTTTTGGCAACTGCTCGGAGTCGGCGGGAGAGATGCGCTTCGAGTCGGGCAGCGACGGACTGGAGGCGATGCCGGGAGTGGTTGGGTCCCCTGGAAACTGAAACATGTAGCCGATCGATCCGCGCTGCACGCCGGTTGCAGGGCGCCACGGACCCTTTGGATAGGCGTCACCGCGATAGTAGCCGTCATCTTTCGGATCGGAATAAATAATGACGGCGGCGGCGCCGCGCTCCTGCGCGACGAAGGCTTTGACGCCGCGGAAATTTTCTCCGTAGCGGACGATAACGATCTTGCCGCGTACGTCAATATTCATCTGCTTGAGCTTGTCGAAGTCGGCGGGCGAGCCGTAGTTGGCGTAGACGACCTCAGCCTCGGCGTCGCCCGAGGGCGACATGCCGTTGTAGGGAGGGACCACGCGCGGGTCGTCCTGAAAGGGATCGTCGTCGACGTGCTCGCGCTGCGGTCCGTGCATCTCGACGCCTGGAGGCGCGGTCATATCGACGCGAATCTCGGCGGGGTAGTTCATCCACACTTTGTACTCGACGATCTCGGTGTCGAGGCCGGCCTCGCGAAATTTCTGAGCGACGTAGTCGGCGGTGGCCTTGTCCTCAGGCGAGCCGGCGATGTGCGGCGCCTGGGTCAGGATGCGCAGATGTTCTTCGGCGAGTTTCGCGTCGGGCACGGCGAGGAATTTCTTTTCGATTTCAAGTTCGCTGGCAACGTCGCGAAAGCCGCTGATGACCCAGCTTTCAGGCTGCGCATTTTTGTCGGCATCTTTATTTTTGTCTTTATCGTTGGCGGCATCGACGGGTCGAAGGTTTGCACCTATCAGCAGGAAAAACAGGAGGGACGCGGCAAGAAGTTTCATGAAGTTCCTTGAGATGGTTTTCGAAACAGCTGTGATTCTGATTCTTTCCAACGCTGCGGACCTCGACATTGAATTCCACCGCAAAACGAAGATTGTATCGCGAGCACGGAGGCGGCTGCCGAACGCGTTACACTAAATAGCGATGACCATCTCCTCAACGGCTCGTTTTTCTGATCGGGTGGAGAATTATATCCGCTACCGCCCAGGATATCCGCCTGAAGTTCTGGGCCTGCTGCGCGCGGAATGCGCCTTGCAGCCAAGTCACATCGTCGCCGACATCGCTTCCGGCACAGGCATGTTCACGCGGCTTCTTCTGGAGAACGGGAATTCCGTGTTTGCCGTCGAGCCCAACACGGAAATGCGCGAAAGCGGTGTGCACCAACTGGAATCATATCGGCGTCTCGTGTCCGTGGCCGGAACGGCGGAAGAGACCACGCTGGGCTCGGCTTCCGTCGACTTCGTAACTGCTGCGCAGGCGGCGCACTGGTTCGATCTGCCGCGCGCCCGCGCGGAGTTCGTGCGGATTCTGCGGCCGGGCGGATGGTGCGTGCTGATCTGGAATGAGCGGCTCACCTCATCGACAGCTTTTCTGCGCGAATATGAACGACTTCTGCTGACCTACGGCACCGACTACGAAGAAGTGCGCCACGAAAAAACTACGGCGATGATCCATGAATTCTTTGCACCCGCGCCGTGCGAGGAGCGTGTTTTCAGCCTGCGGCAGCAATTTGACTACGACGGCGCGGCGGGGCGGCTGTTATCTTCTTCGTACGCGCCGCTTGAGGGTCATCCTGGTTATGCCCCGATGATGCAGGAGTTACGGCGGATTGTTCACGCGCATGCCGTGGACGGGAAGATCGATTTTGAATATAAGACGCGGGTGTATTACGGTCAGTTGTGATTTGTAATTGCTGATTTGCGATTTGTAATCGCAAGAGCATTACGTTTTCAAATTACCAACTACAAATCACCAAATTACAAATTCTCATGTCCGATCCCAAATCTTTTCACATGTCTCCCGAGGAGTTCCGGCGCCAGGGCCACGCGGTCGTGGACTGGATCGCCGATTACCACTCGCGGATCGAAAGTTTTCCCGTTCTGTCACGCGTACAGCCCGGAGAAATTCGCGCTCAATTGCCGGCTCACGCGCCGGAACAGGGCGAGGCTTTCGACGCGATTCTTGCCGACATTGACCGCGTCGTACTTCCCGGGATCACGCACTGGCAGTCGCCTAATTTCTACGCGTACTTTCCCGCAAACGCCTCTGGACCGGCGATTCTTGGCGATCTCATTTCTGCCGGACTGGGCGTGCAAGGCATGCTGTGGTCGACCAGTCCGGCGTGCACGGAAGTTGAAACCCACGTGCTCGATTGGCTGGTGCCAATGCTGGGCTTGCCCGACAGATTCCTTTCGACCAATACCGGCGGTGGCGTGATCCAAGACACGGCGTCCAGCGCCACACTCTGCGCGCTTCTCGCCGCTCGCGAGCGCTCGACAAAGTTCGCCAGCAATCACAAAGGCTGCGATGGACGCCTGGTCTCCTACTGTTCTTCCCAAACTCACTCATCCATAGAAAAGGGGGTGAGGATCTCGGGCATGGGTTCCGACAACCTGCGGCAGATTGAAGTGGATCAAAACTTCGCCATGCGGCCCGAAGCGCTCGCACGTCAAATTGAACGCGACATCGAGGTCGGCCTCACTCCCTGCTTCGTTTGCGTGACGGTGGGTACGACTTCATCGAACGCGATTGACCCGGTGCGCGAGATTGCCCGCATCAGCCGCGAACACAATCTCTGGCTCCACGTCGACTCGGCCATGAGCGGCACCGCTGCGCTTTGCCCCGAGTTCCGCTTCATCCACGATGGGGTGGAATTCGCCGACAGTTACATCTTCAACCCGCACAAATGGATGTTCACCAACTGCGATTGCAATGTTTTCTACGTCGCCGACCGCAAACAGCTTATCCAGACGCTATCGGTGCTGCCAGAGTACCTGCGCAACCAGGCCACCGAATCCGGTGCGGTCATTGATTACCGCGACTGGCATGTTCCACTTGGCCGCCGCTTTCGCTCGCTAAAACTCTGGTTTGTAATTCGGCACTATGGGATTCAGGGCTTGCAGCATCACGTTCGCGAGCATGTGCGACTGGCGCAGGAATTCGCCGGTTGGGTGCGCAACGATTCCCGTTTCGAAATCGCTGCGCCCGCGCTGCTCAATCTAGTCTGCTTTCGGCTGCGCTCGGGAGATCATTCCGATCAGGATCAGGCCAATCAAGTTTTGATGGAACGGCTGAACGCCAGCGGTGATCTTTTTCTCACCCATACCAAACTCGATGGCAAATTCACGCTTCGCCTTTGCGTCGGGCAAACTAACACGCAGGCCCGGCACGTGGAGCGCGCGTGGCAGCGCATAGTCGAAGAGACCGCGACGTTGGGAAATTCCTAAAGCGCCGCGCGGTTGCGGTTCGCGATACAGTGTAAGGAATGCCACGAGAGATTTCAGCGGGTGGGGTTGTGCTGCGGGAGATTTCTGGAGTGTGGCACGTAGCACTGATTGAACCTCACAAGACTGAACCCCACATGGAAGAAACGCCGGTTGACGGCGCCCAAGCGGCTGCCTCACCGGAAAAGTCACCGCGCAAACGCAGCCGCGCCGTGCTCGCCCTTCCCAAGGGCCTGGTGGATCGGGGCGAAAAAGCGCAAGCGGCGGCAGTGCGCGAAGTGCGGGAGGAAACCGGAATTATCGCCGAGCCGGTCACCAAGCTCGCCGACAATAAGTACGTTTATGTACGGACATGGGGCGACGGACGACGCGTTTTCAAGATCGTTAGTTTTTATCTGATGCGTTATGTATCAGGAGACATCGATAATCTCGCGCAAGAAATGCGGATCGAAGTGAAGCGAGCACTCTGGGTTCCGCTCAGCGAAGCGGGCAGACAGATTGCCTACAGCAATGAACGCAAGGTGCTGCGCGAGGCCCAGGAATACGTCAAGGCTAAGGGCCTCCTCTCTTAGGAATTTTAATATCGATCAAGCGCTTCTCTTCCGGCGTAAGCTCTCGCGTCGCGCCCTTCTTCAGATCGCCGAGCTCCAGCGGCCCGATCGACACCCTTACTAAACGCAAGACACGAACGCCCAACCCCTCCAGTAGACGCCGAATTTGGCGGTTCTTGCCCTCGTCTAATGTGATTTCCAGCCAGCTATTCTTGTCACCGTGGCGCATCAAGCGTGCCGCCTTAGCGCGCAAATGTTCTCGGTCGGCCAAAGTGGCGCTTCCTGTGACTTCCGCGCCCGCGCATCCGCGAATTATTTTCGCGAGCAGACTATCGTCCGCTACGCAATCGACCTGCACGTGATATTTCTTGTCCAAATGACTGGCAGGGTCGGTGATCCTGGCCGCCCACTCCGAATCATTGGTCAAGAGCAACAGGCCTTCGCTGGCCTTATCCAATCGACCGACAGGACCGACCCACGGCAAGCTCGCGTCCAGCAGACCATAAACCGTCTCGCGTCCTTTTTCGTCAGACGCGGTCGTCACCACACCCCGCGGCTTACTCATGAGCAGGTAGATCGGCGGCGATTTGCCAAGCCGCAACCCGTCGATCTCAATCTCGTCAACAATACGGCCATTGTGCATTCGCGCCGCCGCTTCAGGGTCTCGAGTGACGCGCCGGTTGAGAGTGACACGCCCAGCGCGAATCAAAGTGCTCGCCTGCGAACGCGAACAATAGCCTTGCTTCGAAAGCGCTCGCGCCAAGCCGATGCGTTTTTGCGGGATCACTACCCCTATGCTAAATGGCTGATTGTCTCGCCAGCTTGGCAAGCTCGCTCGTTCTTCGCTACACGCACGGTTTTAACGCTACCCACGGCTACTTCTCGCGCCTATAATGTGGCGATTTCGCAGGCTCGAATTTCGCTGCATCGGAGGCCGTTTGCTCTTGTCGCTTGACACTCGAGAGGTTGGACGCGTCACCGTCGTGCATTGCAAGGGACGAATCATTGGCGGTCGCGAGAGCGAATCTTTGCGCTCGCACATGGCCTGGCTGTTGCACACGCGCCGCTCTTTCGTCCTGCACCTGGGCGAGGTTGGCTTCATCGATAGCAGCGGCCTCGGCACCATGGTCCGCGCTCTGACCAGCACACGCCAGGCGCGTGGAGAGCTGAAGCTCTGCAACGTGCCCGATTTTGTACGCAGGGTTTTAGAAATGTCGCGCCTGACCAGCGTTTTCGACGTACACGAATCGGAAGAGAAAGCGGTTGAAGCGTTTTACCGCCCCGGTGCTCGGGTAGAAGCGCCGGTGCCAAAAGGCCGCAGCGTTTTGTGCCTCGATTCCAACGCCGACGTGCTCGCCTACTTGCGCGAGCTGTTGCACCGCGCCGGATACGACGTCCAGAGCAGCATGCGCGTGAGCGACGCGTTGCTCTTGATGCGCATCACGCATTTCGATCTGTTGCTGGTGGGGCCAGACATGACCGTGTCTCCAGCAAAACCGCCGGCCTTTCAAAGTGCGTGCGCGCGACTGCCGGTGATCGAACTGGGCAGCGAGTTTTCCACCAGCGATGCGGGTGAGGCGGGTGCGAGGCTGCTGGAGGCGATCGAAGCTCGGCTCGCGTCGAAGTCGGCATGACGCGAATTTAAGGCGCAGCTTCCCCAAGCCTCGTTAGGAAGCAGGAACTCCTCAGCGGGCTTGTCTACTCTGCCGCTGCTGCGCAGCCCTCCCTTCTTTGAAGATGGATTATCATGGTGTTTCCCCCAGAGAGGACAAGATTGCCGATGGTGACGCGAGAAACCCCACCCGCACATGACTTGGGTTCTTTGCGCATCCATGAAGGGCAGCGCAAGGGCGGCAGGGCGGGGAAAGTTCTCGCCATTTTCTTTGGACTGTTGATTATCCTCGGCGGGATTGGAGCGAGCGTCTACGCGTTATTAGACTCGAAGCCAACGGTAGAAGTGGTCACGGCGCGGAAAGCCGTAGGGCCAGGAAGCCGCGAAGCATTGCTGAACGCTACCGGATATGTCACACCGCGCCAGCGGGCTACGATCGCCGCCAAAATCACAGGCCGCGTGACCGGAGTTTTCTTTGACGAAGGCACGCATGTGCACCAAGGCCAATTGCTCGCCACGCTTGACGATGCCGATGCCCAGAGAGCTCTGGGGTCTGCTAAAGCGGATCGCGACTCCGCTAAAGCGGCCATCGCCGACTACGAAGTGCAACAGAAGAACGCTCGCATTTTGCTTTACCGCACCGAGCAACTTCAAAAAGCCGGCGTGGAGCCGCAAGAACAGCTTGATAATGCGCGCACCTCGGTCGAAAGTCTTCAGGCAAAAATTGATTTGGCGAAAGCGCAGGCGGCGGCATCCGAAGCCCGCATCCAGGAGGCGCAGCAAGCGGTTGACAACTGCACGATTCGCGCGCCTTTCGACGGCATCGTTGTGTCCAAGGACGCGCAAGTCGGCGAGATGGTGTCTCCTATCTCCGCGGGCGGCGGCTTCACGCGCACCGGCATCGCCACGATTGTGGATATGAACTCGAATGAAATTGAGGTCGACGTGAACGAGGCCTACATCACGCGAGTCAAGCCTGGGCAGCAGGTCACTGCGATTCTCGATGCTTATCCCGGCTGGGAGATTCCGAGTCGCGTGCGCACGATCATTCCCAGCGCGGATCGCCAAAAAGCCACAGTAAAAGTGCGCATTTCATTCCTGAAACTTGATCCACGCATCTTGCCCGACATGGGAATCAAAGTGACTTTCCTCGGCGATGAACCATCGAGCAAGGATGTTGCCGACAAGCCCGCGATTCTTATACCTCAAAGTGCGGTGCGCGACGATGACGGCAAGAAAGTTGTCTTCCTCGTCAAGGGCGATAAGGCAGAGCGGCGTGCTGTGATACTGGGTGGGAATCGCGGCACTGAGATCGAAGCGATGGCTGGTTTGGCGGCTGGTGATTCCGTGATTGTCAATGGACCAGCAAATTTGCATGACGGCGAAAGTGTTCAGATCAAGAAATAAATTGGCAGAGATAGCAAAAATAATTAAGGGAGCAGCGATATGGTGCAAGTCGATGGCACAGGGAAAACTAACAGCCAGATTCAGGTGCGCGGATTGGACAAGACGTACCGGCGGGGAGGCGAAGATATCCACGTTCTCCAGGGTTTGAATCTCGACGTGGAGAAGGGCGATTTCGTGGCCTTCATGGGACCAAGCGGCTCGGGCAAGACCACGCTGCTGAATTTGCTGGGCGGACTCGACGTGCCCACTCGCGGGAGCATCACGGTCGCGGGCGATGAAATCACGCACATGTCGGCCAGCAAGCTGACCACGTGGCGGGCGCGGCATGTCGGCTTCATCTTTCAGATGTATAACCTCATCCCCGTGCTGACGGCCTTTCAGAATGTCGAACTGCCGCTGCTGTTAACCAGCCTCTCCAAAGCCGATCGCCGCAAGCACGTGGAGACCGCGCTCGGCATTGTCGGATTAGCGGACCGGATGAATCACTACCCGCGCCAACTCTCGGGTGGGCAGGAGCAGCGAGTTGCCATCGCCCGCGCCATCGTTGCCGATCCAACTTTCTTGCTTTGCGACGAGCCGACCGGCGACCTGGACCGCAAGAGCGCGGATGAAATCATGGATCTGATTCACCGTCTGGTGAAGGAGTACAGCAAGACTGTGCTCATGGTCACCCACGATCCGCTGGTCGCGAAGCGCGCCGATCTTACCCTGCACCTCGAGAAAGGCGTACTCGTCGAGGCCGGTGAGTCGCAGGAAGTTCCCGCCGGAGGCGCGGCATGAAATTCCGTGGGCTGATTTTCGCCAATCTCTTTCGCAAGAAACTTCGCCTGATCCTCACGGTCGGTTCCTTCGCGGTCGCGCTCTTTCTCTTTGCTTTCCTCGCCGTGGTGCGTGGAGCGTTTAATCGAGGGGCGGATATCGCGGGTGCGGATCGCCTGGTCACCATCAATCGTGTATCCATCATTAACCCGCTGCCGCTTGCCTACCGCGACAAGATTCAGCGCATCCCGGGAGTCAAGTACGTCACGCATAACAATTGGTTCGGCGGCGTATATCAAGAAGAGAAAAACTTTTTCCCCCAGTTCGTGATCGATGTCGACAATCAGCGCCAGGTCATGTCCGAGTTGGTGGTTCCCGATGACCAGTGGCAGAACTTTGTAAAAGATCGTCAGGGCGCGATTGCCGGAGCGAAGACGGCCCAACGCTTCGGCTGGAAAGTAGGCGACCGCATTCCCATCAAGAATGCCGGCTATGGCAACACCGGCACCTGGGAATTCATTCTCGACGGCATCTATCACAGTCAACACGCGGGCGGCGACGAGAGCCAGTTCTGGTTCCAATGGGACTACTTCGAAGAACGCGTGCCGGAGACCTTCAAGGGCAACGTCGGTTGGTATGTCGTCAGACTCGACAGCCCCGACGACGCCGTGAGGATAGCGAAAGCGATCGATGACATGGCGGCCAACTCTTCCTTCGAAACGAAAACCGAAACAGAATCCGAGTTCGCCGCCAGTTGGGTCAAGCAATTCGGAAATATCCAATTTCTTATCTTGACCATCGGCACTGTAGTGTTCTTCACCCTGCTTCTTGTCACGGGAAACACCATGGCCATTTCCGTACGCGAGCGCGCCGGTGAACTGGCCGTTCTCAAGGCAATCGGTTTCAGCGATCGCTGGGTCCTCTTTTTCGTGTTGGCCGAATCTCTCATCATTGCGGCGGTTGGCGGTCTTCTCGGCCTTGGGCTTGCGCTACTCGCCATCCCCGCTCTGGGCGCGGCTTTGAATGGGCTGCTGCCCACACTCATCTTGTCCCCTGAAATTCTTTCGCTCGGCCTCGTAACCGCTTTAGTGGTTGGAATCGTGAGCGGACTGCTGCCCGGAATCGGCGCCATGCGCATGCGCGTTGTCAATGCGTTAAGGAGGGTTTGAAATGGCCATCCCCATCGTCTACAACATTCGCAGCGTCAAGGCTCGCTGGACATCTTCCATCGTTGCCGTTCTCGGGATTGCCGGAACGGTCGGCGTGTTTGTGGCGATGCTCTCGCTAGCGCGCGGCTTCAGGGCGACCCTGGTCTCTTCCGGTTCCCCCGACAATGCTATCGTCATGCGCGCCGGGGCAACCTCGGAGATGATGAGCGGAATTAAACTGGAGGACATCAAAATTCTTCAGGATGCGCCCGGCGTTGCCCATGCCTCCGATGCTCCGCTCGTGACCTCTGAAGTCGTGGTGGTCGCGCCTTTCCCTTTACGATCGACCGGAACCGATGCCAACGTTCAAGTTCGGGGCGTCTCCGCCAACGTTTTGACCATTCGCAAAAACGTCAAGATCGCTCAGGGTCGCATGTTTCAGCCGGGGCTAGCGGAATTGATTGTCGGAAAAAACGCGAGCAGCAGCTATTCCGGTTTAACCCTCGGGAACACGGTGAATTTTGGAGGCGGTCACTGGCAGATCGTGGGGATTTTCGACGCCGGCGGCAGTTCCTTCGATTCGGAGGTCTGGTGCGATGCGCGCGTGCTCGACGACGTGTATAAACGGCCGAGCAACATTTTCCAATCCGCCACCGTGCATCTGAACTCGCCCGACAGCTTTCAGCAGTTCAAGGATGCGATTACTTCCGACCGCCGCCTCAACTTCGACGTGAGCCGCGAAATCGACTACTACGCCAAACAATCCACCACCATGACTCGCCTGATTACCATTCTCGGCGGACTGGTCGCCTTCGTTATGGCGATTGGCGCCGTTTTCGGCGCGCTCAATACTATGTACTCAGCTGTGGCCGAGCGCGGCCGAGAAATCGCCACCATGCGCGCCCTCGGCTTTGGCGGCGGCGCCGTCGTCTTTTCATTCCTCGTCGAGGCGCTGTTGATTTCGTTCATCGGAGGCGTCATCGGCTGCCTGGCCGTCCTGCCCTTAAACGGCCTCACCACCGGCGCAATGAACTGGCAGACTTTCTCGCATCTCGCCTTCGCCTTCCGCATTACACCGGTGCTGTTGCTCGGCGGCATTATCTTCGCTCTGCTGATGGGTTTGCTCGGGGGCTTGCCTCCGGCAATGCGCGCCGCCTGGCGCCCTGTGGCCGTTGCCCTCCGCGAACTGTAGTCTGGGCAGATCCCACTGGGTTGCGTAATCTTGCAATGCGTAGTTTTTCAAAAGGCGGGCTGGACGGCGCGTCCAGCCCAGTGTTTTACGCACTCTGTCTCACGAGCTCGCGCCAGTCAACCGAAGCGACCACGGAGCAATCGTCTTCGCCATGAAGAAAAATGCCTTCAGAGCGGTGGTTGAGGTCGGCTTTATCATGTTCCTTTTTTATTCCAATCTCCTGATGGGAGAATTCGAGCGCTCGGGCATGGGCAGGAAGAGGGGGATTGTTTGGGCAATCGGAGATATTCTTACCGTCGCCAATTTTGAAATTGCTACCATCGCCGCACTGGCCGGTTATGTCCTTTTTGAATTTCTTCGGAAGAGGTTCTAGGCGAAACGGCTCTGATTCCTGATCGCAAGCTCCGTTTGCCTGTCCACCTCGTCGTAGATGCTTAAAGTCGCGGTACGCGCGGCGGTAGCATCGCGGTTTCAACGTCACTGTGATGGCGCAGTCCCGGCCTGTCTTGCTTCTTGATCCGCACTTCGACGTTTCGGTGAAGTCGGCCGGGACTGTGCCTTCCTGCGTGATGCGGTTGATCGCGAGCGATGTGCTCTAGTCATTAGCAATCACGAGCAAGCGTCACGGTTTCTGCTTTCTTGTCGCCCATCGCGATCGATCCATAGCCAACGTTGGGCGGCGACACGCTCACCGCTTGTTCTTCAACTATGGCACCTGGAACTTGACGTTGCTCGAGAGCGTGCCGCTGGGCGTTACCACCTCAACGACGCCGGACGTGGCGCCCTCAGGTACGTTGGTGGTGATTTCGGAACTGGAAACTACTTTGAACGTAGCCGCTGTGCCATTAAATGTGACGCTGGTCGCGCCCGTCAGATCCGTTCCCAGAATCTTCACGGCTGCCTTCACCTTGCCGGAGGTCGGCAGCGTTTTCACGAACGGGCCAAGACTCAGGTCCAGGCTGAAGATGGTGCCGCCGCAGGTGATGGTACAGCTCGGCCACTCAGTACCGCCCACCTGCATTGTCCCGTAGAGGGTGCCATTGGTGTCTTGCATCAGCGTGCCGCCGCCGTTCGGGCCAGATCCGTCCGTGCCGTCGAAGCTGTGCAGCGTGGTCAGCCTTCCGCTGGGGGTGATTTGGAAGATTGTTCCCTGGCTGTTGTTGTTGACTCCGCCTTGCCACGTTATCCCATAGAAATTCCCATCGGTGGCCAGATAGATGTTCGCGGGTTGGGAGCCGTCAGCGCAATTTGGCAGGCTGCAGAAGTTATAAAGGTAGGTCACTGCGCCGCTTGGGGTAGCAGTGAAAAAGGTGCCTCCGGCGCCGTAAGTGCCAGTACCGCCGGCAGACGTTGTGCCGTAGAAATTCCCGTCCGCGCCCTGGATCAGCGCCGAGCTTGGGGGAGTGTAACCCGGAAAGCTGTAAAGCGTAGAGAAGGTCCCGGTTGGGGTGATTTTGAACATTGTGCCATAGCCATCGTTGACGCCGTCAGTTCCGCCCCCGGATGTGGTCCCGTACAGGTTCCCATCGCTGCCTTGAACCAGGGCATAGGCAGGGTTTTGGCCATCTGTGCAGGCGCTATTTTCGACGACGGCGCAAAAGGAGTGCAGCGTGGTCTCCTTGCCGCTCGCGGTCACCTTGAAGATCGATCCACAAGTACCGAAACAGTTGTTGTAGATGCCCCCGTCGTTTGTTCCGTAGAACTCTCCGTTACTGGCTTGAATCACTGGTGCATGGGAGGGGGCGTTTCCGGTGTATAGAATTTTCACCTTGGCGGCGGGGGTGATTTGCCAGACGTTACTATTATTGTCTACGCCGTAGAAGTCTCCGTTGCTGCCCAGAGCCACATTCGCATAAGGTGTCCCGCCGTCCTGGCATGGTCCGGCGGCGAAAAAGTCGCAGATCATTGTCAGCTTGCCGCTGGTGCTAATTTTGAAAAATATGCCATCAAACTGGCCCTGTTTCCCTCCAAACTCTGTCACCCCGTACAAATATCCATTGGTACCCTGCACCAGCCCCCAGGGGGCTTGGCCTTCATTCTCTCCCTCCCCTTCGAAGGAGTACAGCACGTTAAAAGTTTGAGCCTGCGCCGGAACTGCTACGCCGGCGAACATAACGATTGCGACAAGCATGGTCAGCAACATTGCCGCCGCGTACGACTGTTTCGCTTGATGATGACTCGACTTCATTGTTATCTCCTGGAAGAATTTTTTTGCAGTTGCCAACTACCGTGCGGAGCACCTTTTCCCCGCATCTGCGGCGACTTTGCCTCGAAATGTGGCAGCCGGTCAATGGTCCGGAGATAGCGGGTGTATGGTGGGTATATGGCGAAATAAAGCTTTCCTTAACAGGTACTTAAGTGAATTTATTGCCTGGCCTACGGCAGCCTTTTGGAGCCCCAGATCCCCAGAGTGGCCGCCTTTCCCTGGTGTCAGGTCTGGTGTTAAACTACGATCTCCCCCGTCGCCACTCCTTTAATATCCTATGGGTTCTGCACAGGTGCCTCCTGCTTTGGTGCGTTTTGGTGTGTTCGAGGCCGACCTCCGTGCGGGCGAACTGCGGCGGAACGGGATCAGGGTTCGCCTTCAAGACCTGCCCTTCCGCGCGTTGACGCTGTTGCTGTCCCGTCCGGGGGAAGTCATCACCCGAGACGAGTTTCGGCAGGCACTCTGGCCTTCCGATGTCTTTGTGGATTTTGAGCAAGGCATCAGCAGCGCCGTAATGCGGTTGCGCGACGCCCTGAACGACTCGGCTGACAATCCAATCTTCATTGAGACCATCGAGCGCCGCGGCTACCGTTGGATCGGACCCATACTCAGCCAACCCGTACTTAGCCAACCCCTCGAACCGGCAGTTCAGGATCGAGCGCCGGCGGTGGAACCGGTGAACCGGGATTTCACGGCGCGCTATGAGATTGGATTTGCGAAGCCCGCACCGAAGCGAAGCTTGCACGCACGTCTGTGGCTAGTTGCGGCAATCGTTATCGCCTTGGGACTGGCTGGATTTTTTATCCGGCGATGGCAAAAACAGAGACCTGCGCCGATTTCATCGATTGCCGTCCTTCCCTTCGACAATCTCAGTGCGCCAAATTTCGACGACGCTTTCAGTGACGGACTGACCGATGAGGTCGCTGCCTCCGTCTCCCATCTGGATGGCGTTCGTGTAGCAGGGCGCCGTTCCGCCTATGTCTTCAAAGGCAAGCACGACGACCTTCGCGAGATTGGTTCACGCCTGAATGTCGAGGCCGTGGTGGAAGGCAGCGTGCAGCGCGCCGCTGACCGCACGCATGTCACGGTGGAACTGAATCGTACCCGCGACGGCTTCACGATTTGGAGCCAGACCTACGACGGCACAACCAGCGACTGGATACAGATCGAATCGCAGATCGCCGGCTCAATTGCGCGGGCTCTGGCACGCAAATTTTCTCCTCAGATTGCCCCCGCCCGCGATCCCGAAGCCCACGCTCTATACCTGGAAGCGCGGTATCTCTGGAACCAGCGAAACTTTCCCGCTGAACTCAAGAGCGTGGACCTGTTGCAGCAAGCGATCGCGCGCGACCCCAACTACGCCCTGGCCTGGGCTGGGCTGGCTGACTCTTTGATTGCCATCGGCGACGTCGAAGAAGTGGATCCGGCATCATATCTGCCACGCGCTCGCGACGCCGCCCTCAAAGCTCTGCAACTCGATCCCTCGCTCGCCGAAGCGCACGCCGCGCTCGGGATGGTTGCCTGTCATTACGACTACGACTGGCCGACAGCTGCGCGCGAATACAAGAAAGCGATCGAGTTGAACCCCAGCTACGCCAGCGCTCATCAGTATTACGCTCTGGGCCTCATGGCGCACGGCCACTTCGCGGAAGCCGAAGCACAACTCGATACTGCCCGCCGCCTCGACCCGCTTGCGCTTATTGTGGACGTCGATCTCGCTCTGCTGCGCAAGTACCAGCGCGATTTCGACGGCGTCATTGCTGTTTCGAAAAGCATCCTCGAACGGGACCCCAACTACCATCTTGGCTATAGCATGTTAACCACGGGCTACCTTTGTGAGCGCCGCTGGGATGACTGGCGGGCTGTGGACGCGAAACATCCCCAGGAAGACTTCCAGCGCGCAATCGTGAATGGGAACCCCGACGAAATGGAGCGCGTTCTCCGCAAGCTTACCGACGAAGCCAAGGCCGGCTCTCGGCGGCCGTTTGACCTTGTCTCCTTCGCGAATCTTAAGGGAGACCGCTCCCTCACGCTCGACTGGCTGGAAAAATCGTATCAGCATCACGACTACTGGATGCTGTTCATCAACGTCGACCCGGAATATGACGCGATCCGCTCCGATCCTCGCTTCCAGGCGATCGTTCACCGTCTCGGCGTCGGCTGACCAGGATTTCGCAAGCCTTCACGGCAATCCGGCTGTCCAGCACCTGCTCGCGAAAATAGGCCTGCCGCCCAACTGAGGCGCAGAGCGAAAGAGCACCGATCGAGTTCTGACACGAACTCGTTGGCTGCTTTTCGCCACTGACGTTCACCACGGCTGCCAGCCTCTAATCGAGGCGAGGCGCCGAGCTAGGCCGCTTGCCGCATTGATGCGGCCGCCGCCGGCACAGCGCGAACCGCGATGGCGAACATCACATAAGCCCAGCCGCGCAAAAGTAAAGACACCCCCACCGCGAATCCCAGAAACCAAAGTCCGGAGCCTGGCCAATCTATCCAGAGCAGTACGCCCAACAAAAGCGTCACGGCGCCATCGAAGGCAGCCCAGCCCCAGTTCGGAAACTTCAGCCTGATTGCCGCCACCAGTCTGAAAATTCCGATAATCGTAAAAAACGCCGCGAACAGCAGCGTCCACGCCAACGCGCCGGCCACGGGATGAGTCACGATCAGCAATCCCACCAGCACGCCTAGAACTCCACCGATCAGGTGAAGGAAAATTCCGCCCCACTTCCTCATCCGGAAGGATTGAATTGTCTCCACCACACCGCTCACCACCAGCAGCCAGCCCAGCACCAGCACGGTGCCGATCGTAGCGGCCGGGGTGATGAAGAGCGCGATGGTTCCGAGAACGACCATGCTGATCCCTAGCACCAGCAACCATCCCCATTTATGCTGGACACCGCCAATCTCCAACAACGACGCATTCGTAGTCATACGGCTTCCTCCCATATTGAATTTTGCTCCCATAAAGTATTCCATTCGAATGGTAGCGACCCATGCGCGTTTCCATCAATCCCTCGCGAGAATGAGCGAGCCTTGCGACACGATACTTATAAGAAGAAGATGCGCCCGGAGTCCGGGAGACTCATACAACCTTCGCCGCAGTTACAAGGTTTCCCTGTAGATTATAAAATCTAATATGCGGCGGAGACCACTGTGACCAGCTTGCGCGGAACTGAGTTGGCGAACCGTGAGGGTACCCGCCGAAGTCCTGACTTCTGTTCCCTGCCTTCAGCTTGGCTTAGGGCACTGTAACGACAATGAGATGGCCGGCAAATGCCGAGTTTGTTCAGGAGCACACCATGCGCTTTTTTAAAGTTGCCACCTTCGCAACCTTTCTCTCGATTACAGCGGCATCCGCCGCACAAAACTATCATGTTGCCGATCATTGGAAACTCGGGGGGCAAGGGGGTTGGGATTACCTGCTGAGTGACGATGGGGCGCATCGGCTCTATATAACCCACAACTCACGAGTCGAAGTGCTTGATACCACAACGGGCAAGCCGATCGGCGCAATTACAGGACTGAAGAGCACGCACGGCGTAGCGCTCAACTCCGATGGAAAGACCGGGTACGTCAGCGACGGCGCCGGCAACGTGATTGTGGTCTTCAATCGCGCAGACCTTTCGGTGCAGGCTACGGTTGCGGCGGGAACAAACCCCGATGGCATCGCCTTCGAGCCGGCGACAAAGACAATTTGGGCCTTCAACGGGCGCAGCAACAATGTCTCGGTCATGGACACTTCTTCCAACACCATCGTGGCCACCCTGCCGTTGCCCGGCAAGCCGGAGTTTCCCCAAGTCGACGACCACGGATCGGTATACGTCAACATCGAAGACAAGAACCAGATCGTGAAGCTGGACGCGGCGGGCAGGAAACCGGTCGCCACATGGCCGCTGACGGGCTGCGAATCGCCCTCCGGCATGGCCATCGACCGCGGTAAACATCGCCTCTTTTCTGTCTGCGACGGCGGTAAGATGGTTATCGTCGATTATGAGTCGGGCAAAGTCCTGGGACTGGCGAACATCGGCGACTCGCCGGACGCCGCCGGCTTTGACCCAAAGCACGCGCTGGCGTTCTCCTCGAATGGGGGCGATGGCACCCTTACCATCGTGGACAGCGCGAAGCCTGGCTTTCCCGTGGCGCAAACATTGAACACGGAAAAAGGCGCGCGGACTATGGCGCTCGATGTCTCAACCGGGCGGATTTATCTGGCCACCGCACAGTTCGGCCCGGTCCCTGCGGCGACGGAAGCGATGCCGCATCCTCGCCGGAGCGTGGTGCCCGACAGTTTCGAGATCATCGTCGTTGCGCCCTGATCCCAAACTTCGACACCTGGCGAACTTCGCGCGTCAACTCGGGAGTTTTCTTTTAGCGCGCAGCCGCGGAACTCTCTTGCCGAATCAACAAGGCAAGCCGCGGAAACAGGAAGTGGCCTCCAGCGTCATCGATGACGTTAACCTGACAAGTATAAAAACCGGGTTTAAGCGAAGTCAGCGACACATCGAGTTGGAAGACGGCAGCCTTGCGCTCGCGCGCGTTCAATTCTGTCAGTTCTACCAGTGAGCTTTCGTAGGCTTTGGCTTTACCCTGGAAAAAGGCGACGTTGGTCAAGAGCCGGATGCCGTTCTTGTCATCTTTATCTCTCCTGGACTCCGCGTCTTTCGCATCCGCGATCGCTGGCCGGGCCGGATCGTACACTTCGTAGTAGAGAAGCAGGTGCTGCGCCGCCGAGAAAACGTGCGTAATGTTTGGAATAATCTCAGAACCGTCGCGGACAAGCGGATTTAGATCCGTACTCTTCTTCGCTTTTGTCGTTTGAATCTGGTTTGCGAGCACCACGGAACTCATCTTCAGCGGTTGCGTTTTCAAATCCGGCACGTCAATGTCAGTCTCGAACGATCCCATGCGACCAGTCTGATTTTCGCGCACAACGAATTTCAGGTGATACTTGCCGCTGAGCAGGCTCATGCCGGTGTCATACTGCACGTTCTTTTTTTGCACCTCGGTTGTCGTGCTCACTGCGAGTTTCACGGTGTCGCGGATACGGTTCAAGGGATGGTGTTCATTATCGAGCACCATGCCGATCACATCGAGCGTCGCCTTATCGCGGTCGCTGCTGCGGACGAATGGAATCTGCGAGCCCGGCACCACCAGGGAAATGGGAACGAAAAATTTGTTGCCCTCCAGCCGGAAATAAGCGATGCCCAGGTACAGCGGCAAGTCTGTCGCTGGCAACTCCGACGCAAGTTCCTCTTCCAGTTGCCGCTCCTTGTCGTCTTTCGTGGCATGCTGATAATCCGCCGGCGCGTAGTAGCCGCGGCGGTAATCGATCTTCACTCCTGGGAGACTGCTCTTCACGGCGATGCGGCGATAACGCCCGTCGCGCGCGGTGTTCGTACTGTGATAGCCGAGCACGTAGTAGGTCGACGTGTCCTGTTGTACTCCCGTGAAAATCTTGCTGAAGTCATTGGAGTCGAGAAAAGCACGCCCGCCCGTATCGCTCGCCAGCGTCACTAGCGTTTCCTGGGTGGTGAAGTTGGAATTCAGGGCATTGAGTGTCGACTGCCCCGAATAGGCGGAAACGCCACGCAGGCTGGCGTTCTGCGCTTCTCCGCCTGCGACCAGAGCCTGCAGGCCGCGCATGTCCATGGTGTAGATCGCCATGTTGGAGCGTACGGCCGCGTTCACGGCAGCGCGCAGTTCCGATTGATTCTCGATGCCGGTGCGGTCCATTCCGCTGGAAAAATAAATCAGTGACTTCTTCTGTTGAACGTAGGCCAGTTTCTCCGCCACCGAGCGCAGAGCCTCCAGCCGGCGGTCGGTATTGAAAATGTTGTATTCCGTATCGTCGGCGGTAAAGGGCTGACCGGTGTCGGGCGTTCCTTCGGTTGTTCCCGTTGTGCCTTCCTCGAAGCCTTGGCCGGCGCCCGTGCTGAATGCGTCCAACTGTTTTTTTAGCAGGGAGCGATCGGTGGTAAAGTCCTGGTTCACCAGCAGCGAACTCCCTAGCGAAATAATCGACACTAGGTCAGCAGGCGCCATTTGAGCGTCGAGGTAGTGCTCGGCGGACGTAACCGCGTGGTCGATTTCATCCGGTTCCATGGCCGAGAGATCAAAAAACAGAACAATCAGGCGCCGGTCTTTGAACTGTAACCGTGAAGCAGCCTGAGCCGACGTATCTGCCGTGGGCGGGGTGGTCGCTCCAGTTGGCGCATCCGACAGCGCCTTCGCTTGGGCGACATCCGACGCCGGAACTGCATCGACGTTCTCCACGTCAAAAGAAACAATTTTCTGCGGTTTGTTGTCTTCCAGGATCGTGAAGTTTTCCGGTTTCAATCCCGGTACAAACTTTCCGCTCTTGTCCCTCACCGTCACATTCACCAGCACCACATCCGACTCCGAGTGAAGCGTGTAGTCCGATTGTTGCGATGACAAAACAGCGCACACCAGCAAAAGCATCAGCAGCAACGCTGCAGCTCGACTGGCGAATCGGGTTGGAGACAAAGTCATGGGTGATACCAGCCAAACTCAGTTCTAAGCTCAGAAACGAAAGCGCGCCGTCATCGTGAATTGCCGCATCGCCCCCGCCGCCGTAACTCGGCCAAAGGTGGGGGATCCAATTGTCGTGTCAATCGAAGAGTAGTTCACCAGGTTGAAAACGTTGGTTGCCTGGGCGCGAAACTCCAGCACGCGCGCTTCTTTCAACGGGAATACTTTCGTGAAGGCCATGTCAAACACCTTACTGCCCGGCCCGATGATGCTGTTGCGCCGCGCATTGCCATAGCTGCACGTTGTTTGCGCAACGAATGCCGCGGTATTGAACCACTCTGCGATCGAGGGATTAGGCAAGCTTATCGATTGGCCGGGAACCAGGTTAGGACGCAACGTGCCGCTGGTCCCGCCATTCACTTCACAGGTATTGTTCAGCAACCGTGGCGTAAACGGAAGCCCGGATGCGATCGTCCAGTCGCCACTCCACTGCCAGTCGCCTGCAATGGCACGCCACGGCGTGTTCCCTGTAAGCCAACGCTTGTCATGGCCGAAGGGTAGCTCCACCAAATAATCCGCGGTGAATTTGTGCGTCTGGTTGAAGCTGGAGAGCCCGCGCTCCGCCGACAGATCAAGAGGATTCTGTGCCACATTGGCTGCGCCTCCATTGGTAGAAGCGCTGACGCCGGACGCACCGGTACCGCCAGCGCCCAATCCTGGACCACTTGCCACCGAGGTCGCTCCCGCGCCAATAGAAGACGCATCGTCCAGCGACTTGGAAAATGTATAGGTGCCGCCGACCGCGAATCCTCCCGCGAGACGCTTGCGCACACGTAGCGAGAGCGCATTGGCCTCTTGATCGGCTACTGAGTTTTCGTAAGTGAAAGCTTGAACTCCCGACACAAGAATTCCGTTCGGCGTTCGGTTAGGCGCTTCCAGAATGTCAAGATTGGTTCCCTTGGTTCCCGTGTAATCAATATTCAGTAGCAGGGTGGGGCGAACTTGTTGTTGAAGATCCACATTGCGGATCTGCACATAGCCAAACCGGTAATTCGGATTCACCGCGTAATTGTTGGTGATGGCGCCAGGAGCCGGCGCGGGAAATCCGCCTTCCAGCGTCAGCTCTCCGGGAGCCGTCTGAATATTGGTTGAAGTGGTCGCGAACGGTGGCTGCAGCGCGAGCTGCTGGGCGATGCCCTGATAGGCGCCGGTGTTGTAGTTGATTCCATATCCTCCGCGCACAACTGTATTAGGAAGCGGCTTCCACGCAAATCCGATACGCGGCGCAAAACCTCTGCGATCGGGTCGCACCAGGCTGTCCGGCAGGCCACTGGAACCTGGCTGCGCCGGCGTCACGCTGAATGGCGGCGTCTGTGTCAGCACCCCAGGTGAAAGCAATAGGTTCGCAATGCGATTGTTGATTTCCGTCAGCGGCGAAACATACTCGTAACGCACTCCGAGATTGAGCGTTAGATTCGCGCGCATCTTCCACTCATCTTGACCATACAAATCCCAGTAATTGCCGCGGAAGTACTCGCTTTGTCCAAACTGGACGGACGTTTGCTGCGGCAGCCCGAGCAGAAAGTCTGCAAAATCGTATCCCGTATTCGGCACCTGATTTCCGTTAATGAACTGCGCAGTATTGGTGTCGCTGAAGACGAATGAACCGCGCGGATTGCTGTCCGTGTCCGTGTTCACTTGCACGCGCCGAAAGTCTCCGCCCCAGCGCCAGGTGTGCTTGCCGTGATTCCAGATGACATTGTCGGAGAAGGTGTAGGTTTGAGGTCGAGCGAGCGAGGGAGTCGTGTCCTGAAGACTGGCGATGTCTGTAAACGACAAAGTCGGCAAACCCCAGTCAAAGGGATTTGTTGAAACCCCCGTGATTCCTAGGTTGCCGGTGACGTTGGTATTGAAAGCGTAGAGATTCTGTGTGTGCGTGCGGCTACGATTAAAGTCAGCGCGGACAACGTTGGTCAGCTTTCCGATGCTGCGCGTGTAAGACAACGGAATGTCAAAGCTGCGAATTGTGGTGCTGCCGCCGACGCTGGGGAACGGATTGGTTAGCGTAGCCGTCGATTGATGATAGTGGAAGCCAATCTGCAAGCTATTACGCGGAGCGTTACGCCCTCCGCCCCGGCGACCGCCCGCGGGCGCCGGGCCAAAACTGTGGTTCACGCGAACGTTTAAGTCATCACTATCGCTGGTCGCCGAGGTCACGTAGTGAAAGTTCTGAAGGCTGCCCGGCAAGTTCGGCAAGGGAATATATTGCAGCAACCCCAGCGCCGCCGAGTTGATTTGTGGAAGGGTGGCGTTTGGATAGGCAGTATTTGTCGCGGGATTGAAAATCTGCACCGGTACGCCGGTCGGACTGTAGGTGGTTTGGGAAAAATTTCCCTGCCGCTCCAGCACCGTAGGCACCGTCGAGAACTGATCGAAAGGATTGTCCCCATGCTTGCCGTTAAAGTTGATGAAGTAAAAAGTCTTGCTCCCGCCGTGGTAGACATGAGGAATGTTCAGCGGCCCGCCGACGGAACCGCCGAAGTTATTCTGGAGATACGCCGGCTTCTCCGTTGGCTGGCCGGTGAGGGCAAACGGCGATGCATTCAGAGCCGAGTCGCCGACGCCATAATATAAGGATCCGTGTGGGCGATTGCTGTCGAAGCCGCGTCGTCCGAACCCTCCTGCGCCGCGGCTTCGACAGCAAT
>Ga0209624_10000214_pt1 | contig 52787 bp, 45 predicted proteins | sample JacPinW_OM2H0_O1_FD_188565 | JGI IMG/M metagenome (GOLD analysis project Ga0209624, IMG submission 188565) | Forest soil microbial communities from Algoma, Ontario, Canada - Jack Pine, Ontario site 1_JW_OM2H0_O1 (SPAdes) (version 2) | ecosystem: Environmental > Terrestrial > Soil > Boreal...
TGTCCCCTCGAATTCGATCCACTCGTGACTGTTGACGAGGCGATGCTTCAGCTTTCGATGATGGACTTGCCAGCGTCCGAATAAAAAATCGAAGTCATGCAGTCCGGGCGGCTCGCGATCTGCATGACTGATCTCTCGTCCCAACCCCGGAGAAGACTGCGCCACAGTGAGCCGCGGCGACGCTAGGCCTATCCCCAGGCACAAGATCACAGCAATGCGATGACGTATTTCCACGTATGACTCCTCTTCGTACCGAAACACCTGCCGGCGCCAGTTTAGCGCATGGCTGAAGCAATCAGGCGATTGCACGTTTCGACCTTTTGATCAATGCGTGCGGCAGAGTGCTCAATGGGGCTCAATCGGACTGTTCGTCGGTTCATCCATGCCGACCCCGCATTTTGGGCAGGCAAACTTTGCGCCGCTGAAAATAGCCGCCGCCTCGAGTACCAAGCTCGCGCGGCAACGCGGACAAACGAACCCAAAGCCGAATACGCCGACAACGCCGAGAAGGAGAAAAACGAGAACGGCTATCCGAAGGTGGTAGTTAAACCACGTGGTCAGTCGCCAGCTCCCGGCCAGTATGCCGACGCCGATCAGGCCGAGGCCGAGAAATCGATACCAGCCGCGCAGCGCTTGCCTGATTGTCATCGATCGCTTCGCATTGGCGGGGCTGCTCTGAGGTGCTTTCTCAAGGTTGTCATGATTGTCGGCTATATTTGGCGTTTTTTCATGGGGGTACTCATGGAAAGGCGAATACTCTCGTTATGCGGGCTGGCGGTGGGAGCGTTTATCCTGACGTTCGCATTCTCCTCCCGGTACTTCGGTCTGTGGCGCTCCGACGCTGCGCCTTCCGCAGCTGCTGCAACTCAGCCTGCAATTCGGCCCCCTGAGGCTGTGTCGACGCCGGCTGGCGAGCCTGCGCCCGCCGCTGCCACGATGAATCCATCCCCCGCCATTGCACCGCCTGAGACCGTGCAAAGCCAGTCGAACTCCACTCCCGATGCCGATAACGGAGAGAGGGAAAACGCAGAGAGGCCCGCTCGGGGAGACCGAGCTGCCGAGCGCGGCGCCAGAACGCGCTAGGCCGGATCTGATTGCTTCTCCCACGCATCTGTCTCATCACGCTCGCGTCGTTCGCTTTCGCGCAGGCGGTGCATGCGGGGAGTCCTGAGCACGATCCGTGCAGCCGTCCTGCGTCGGGCGCCGAGGTACCGGAGCCGCGCAACCTCTACAGCGAGCACGGAATTCTGAAGGTCGATCTGAGCATTCACAACTACCGTGAGCGCGACGGCTCAGTGCGCTATTGCTACCTTCTACCCGACGGTAGCGAGTCACCCGCACTGCGGCTGTATCCCGGCGACTTGTTGATTCTGCACTTGACCAACGATCTGACGGACCCCGATGCGTCCGCATCGACCGCGCACTCTCACATGGCACATTCTCCCGCGGTGCGCGCATCGGACCCTTGCACCAGCGGTGCGATGACGCCGGTATCGACTAACTTGCACTTTCACGGTCTGACCGTGCCGCCTGTGTGTCACCAGGACGATGTACTGCGAACCTCCGTGCAACCCAGCGAGGCTCCTTTTGAATATCGCTTCCAGGTCCCGGCGAACGAGCCGCCGGGACTTTACTGGTATCACCCGCACATTCACGGTTTCAGCAGCCGGCAGGTCCTGGGTGGGGCGTCCGGCCCCATGATCATCGAAGGCCTCGAGAGAGCCGTCCCCGACGTAGCGGGACTGCCCGAACGCTTGCTGGTGATCAGGGACCAGGACCTGGTGAATCCCAACGCGCCACCCTCGAAATCCGAGCCCGTGCTGCCGAAAATGCTCATCGACCGGGATGGCGACGCCGCCAACAACGGCACGGGTTTTGGCAAGCCCGCCAAGGACCTATCCGTCAATTTTGTGCCGGTCCCGTATCCGGACTACCCGCCGGCGACCATCCGGACGAGACCGGGCGAGCGCCAGCTTTGGCGCGTGCTCAACGCCAGTGCGGTCACTTATCTGAATCTCGCGGTGGTCTTCGGCCACACGCCCCAGCGGCTCGGTCTCGTTGCCATCGACGGCGTGCCGATGAATCCACCACTGGGCCGGTCAGCTCCCGTTACCTGGGTCGATCACATCGGAGTGCCTCCCGGGGCTCGGGTGGAGTTCATCGTCGACGGCCCGCCCATCGGGACGCCCGCGCTCTTCGTTACTCGCACCGTCGATACTGGGCAAGGCGGTGAAAACGATCCGAACCGGGCGCTGGCCTCGATCGTCGCGACCTCAGATGCCCGCGAGCCGCAATCGAAACTTCCCGAGTTCTCGACGCCGCTGCCGACGCCCGCGCTTCCATGGCTGGGCGACGTCCAGCCGGTCCGGGTGCGGCGCCTGTACTTCTCCGAGAAACTCCAAGACCCCAAAAACCCAAATAGCGCGACGGATTTTTACATCACCGAGGAGGGCAAGACGCCGGCGCCGTTCGATCCCGCGGCCACCGAGCCAAACATCGTCGCCCGGCAAGGCGACGTGGAGGATTGGATCATCGAGAACCGTTCGACGGAGCTGCATGCCTTCCATATCCATCAGCTCCATTTCATGCTCGTCGACTGGTCGGGAATGCCCGTCAACGAACCCTTTCTGCGGGATACCGTGAATGTCCCGTACTTCAGGGGCCAGATGCTGCAATACCCAAGCGTACGTTTACGCATGGATTTTCGCGATCCCAACACCGTCGGGACCTTCGTCTATCACTGTCACCTGCTCGAGCACGAGGACGGCGGCATGATGGCCACCATTCGCGTCGACCCCGCAAGCACGCCGCGTGAAGCGGCGCCGCCGCGCCCCTGACGGAGCAGCATCACTACGCGCCGGCACGAGAGCGGCCGTCGTATGAGGGCAGCCGTTCCTGTCTGCAATATAACGATCAACTCCCTGAAATACGGCCTCTCTAAAATCGGCTTGGAGCGTGCACTTTGTGTGATGGCCTTACACATCAGGGGAGGTTTGCATGAATTACAATCGAGTGGTGTCGCATGCGCGACACGGGTTACGTATGGCGGTCGCGACATTCGCGGCGGCCACATCGCTGGTGGTCCTACAGACGTCGGTGGGTCCGGCCTTGGCTGCTTCACCGGCCCCGGCATTCGGGGGTGTCTGGAATTCCGGCGCCGACAGAAGCGGCAAGACGGCGACGCCGATCAAGCACGTCATCGTGATCATCGGTGAGAACCGTAGTTTCGACCATGTATTCGCCACCTATGTGCCCAAGGGCGGCCAGACGGTCCACAATCTGCTGAGCGAGGGCATCATCCAGTTGGATGCCAACAAGAACGCCATCCCCGGACCGAACTTTCACAAGGCACAGCAACTCTCTGCTTCGGATCTCGGCGGTCAGGACAGCTTCCTGTTGAGCCCGCCGAAGCAGGAATTCCCCGGCAACCAGCTCCCGGCGCCGGAGGCCGGCGGTCCCTCCGGAGCGAACGGCTATTTCACACCCAGTTCGTCGAAGTACACCACGGTTGCTTGCGGCACCATCACCGTCAACGGTAAAACCAGCACGAATTACCTCGACCCTGCGGCCTGCGCAGCCGTGACCGAGAATGGTTTGCCTGACGCTACCGACGCCAACGGATTGACCTATTACCAGTCGCTGGCTTCCGGCGGCACCGGCCAGTACAGCTACACGCCGGACGTGCGCATCGTCAATTTCGGCAGCCTGCCTGCGGGCCCCTTCCAGCTGACCAACGGCACGAATTCGGCCACCCCGGGTTACAGCCTCACGTACACGGACTACAGCGCAAGCCCGGTCCACCGCTTCTACCAAATGTGGCAACAGTTGGACTGCAGTCTCGAGCACGCCACGTGGGAGAACCCGTCCGGCTGCAACGGCAAGTTGTTCTCCTGGGTGGAGACGACGGTCGGTGCCGGCACCAACGGCCTCAGCCAGGCCCTGTACGCCCAGGGCTACTACGGCCCTTCCTTCAGCGAGTTCTTCCAATATCCCGCCGGATATTCCGCCGCGAACCCGCCGACCTCTGCGCAGTGGACGGCCAACGAATACGCGCTGTATGACTCGGTCCCGACCACCACGGGTGAAGGCTCCAGTGCCTTGGGTTTCTACAATGTTCAGCAGGGCGACGTGCCCTACTTCAAGAGCTTGGCGGACACCTACGCCATGAGCGACAACTTCCACCAGTCCGTCAACGGCGGCACCGGCGCCAATCACATCATGCTGGGTCACGCCGACGCGATCTGGTTCAGCGACGGCAACGGCAATCCGCAGACACCGCCTCACAAGGTTCCTGCCACCGTCAGTCCCTCCGAATTCATCGGCCCTGGACTCATTGACGAGATCGAGAATCCGAATCCCGCTGCTGCCACCAACAACTGGTACACGCAGGACGGCTACGGCTCGGACTACAATACCGGATACCCGATGAGTGAGTGGGACACGACCCAGGGTAACGGGTTGCCCATCATTTACGGCGGCGGCTCCTACAGCAACTGTTCCGATCGTAGCCAGGCCGGCGTCGGACCGATCCTCGACTACCTGAGCAAGATGCATATCGACCCGCGCTGCGAGTCCGGCCACTACTACTTGCTGAACAACTACAACCCGGGCTGGTTCGGCAACGGCAACAACGCTTTCACGGACCATAATCCGTCCAACACGCCGTTCACCGTCCCGCCGTCTTCCACGCCCAGTATCGGCGATGACCTCAACCAGTGGAAGGTCTCGTGGAAATACTACGGCGACCAGTGGAACAACTACGTCAACGATCCCTATGGGTTGAACTATGGCACCAATGGCCCGAATGCGGATGAGTACTGCAATATCTGCAACCCGTTCCAGTACGACACGTCCATCATGTCGAACCCGGCGCAGGTCGCGGCGCATATTCAGGATACGGTGAATCTATATTCGGATATCGCCAACGGCACGCTGCCCGCGGTGTCCTTCGTCAAGCCCAGCGGCTACGTGGACGGCCATCCGTCCTCCTCGAAGCTGGATCTGTTCGAGGGCTTCGTCAAGAAGATCGTCGACCAGGTCGAGGCTTCGCCGACGTACACCAAGGACACCGTCATCCTCATCACCGAGGACGAGGGCGGCGGCTATTACGACTCGGGCTATGTGCAGCCGGTCGACTTCTTCGGCGACGGCACGCGCATCCCGCTGATCGTGGTGGCGAATCCGAAGTACCTGCCCCTGCACGCAGCCGGATACATTTCCCACAAGTACGCGGATCATGTGTCGATCCTCAAGTTCATCGAGCGCAACTGGCGGCTGCCGCCGGTCACGCGCCGCAGCCGGGACAACTTCCCGAACCCGGTGCAGCGAGAGGGCTCCTATGCGCCCGTGAATTCACCGGCGCTGGACGATCTGTTCGACTTCTTTGATCTCCCGTCTTCGCACGGCTTCTTCTAGCCGCGCTCGGGTTCACTCCTTGAAAGGGCCGCCTGGCGGCCCTTTCTTTTCTATGCTAACTGCTTTCCCAGGAGCCGGTGTGGGCCGGCGCTGTGGCTGCGAGCGTCCGCGCCTGGCTCATCCGTTTGGTTGCGGCCGCGGCCCGCAGGATCGGGCCGGCCAGGGTGAGGAGAAGGAAGGGCAGGTACTCGACTACATCGAGGATGCCGCCCCGATAGTGCGTCCGGGTGAAATCGAACAGAAAAACCAGCGAGATGTATTCGACGCCGACGCCTCGCACCAAGCGCAGGGTTTTCGGGTGCAATTTCGCGGCCAGGCTCCTCACGGACAGAATCGCGAGCAAGTAGGTCCAAAATACGCCCACGTAGAGGAAGATCAGCAGATTGCGCGACAGCGGCGGCGCATTGAGCAGCACCCAGGCGACTAGCGCCAGATGGGCGAGATGAGCCGATGCGAAGGAGAGCCCAAAGTCCCGGCCGCGCTGCGCGAGCGCTTGAAACCGCGAACCGAACAGTGTTGCCAGGGCGCCGCCGCAGGATGCGAGCCAGAACAGCGCGAATGACCAGCGCGCGGTGGCGCGCAGCCCATCGTTGAGCGGATACCCCAGGAATCGCGTAAGCCACACGATGGCCAGACCCACGGCCAGCGAGCCGGCCATCCACTCCCTCGTCGTGCCTCTACGCATTGCTGACAGTACCCCGCGCTCGAGCGATTATGCTACGGACCCAATTTCACGGCCACCTGTCCCACATCCCGTGACTCGCGCCGGTACGGTAAGATTCAATCTCAAACCCCATGGGACCTCAATGTTCCGTTACTTCGAGAATCTCGTCCCGCCTTATCCGGATGCCGCGCCCCCGGTGCTGCCGCGGGGCTTTTTCGCCTTTCTGTGGGCCTGTGCCCGCGGCGCCCGGCGCTACATCGCGGCGATGACTTTACTCACCGCCGCGATCGGCGTGTTCGAGGCCGCGCTGTTCAGCATTCTCGGCCGTGTGGTCGATTGGCTGGCCAAGGTCGCGCCTTCGCGGCTGTGGACCGAGCAGCGTGGGCACCTCTTGCTGTTGGTGGCGGTGCTTGCCGGCAGCGTCGTGCTGGTCGGTCTGCAAAGCCTCCTCAAACAACAGGCGCTTGCCGGCAATTTCGCCATGCGGTTGCGATGGGATTTCCATCGCAACATGCTCGCGCAAAGCTTGAGCTTCTATCACGATGAATTCGCCGGCCGGGTCGCGGCCAAGCTCATGCAGACCGCGCTCGCGGTCCGCGACACGTGGATGATACTGGCCGACATCCTGGTGTTCATCCTGATTTATTTCGTGACCATCGCGCTCATTGTCGGCAGCTTTCATATTTGGTTGCTGGCGCCGCTCCTGGGTTGGCTCGCCATGTATTCGGTTGCGATGATCTACTTCGTACCCCGGCTCGGCGCGGTGGCGATGGCGCAGGCCGATGCCCGCTCGATGATGACGGGGCGCATCACCGATGCGTACACCAACATCACCACGGTAAAGCTGTTCTCGCACACGCAGCGCGAGTCGCGCTACGTTCAGACCGCGATGGCGGAGTTTCTGAAGACGGTGTATGCGCAAATGCGCATGGTGACCGGATTCGAAGTCGTCAATCACATATTGAGCATGGCTTTGATCGCGAGCACCGCGGGAGTCGCCCTATGGCTGTGGACGGAAAGCAGGGTCGGAGTCGGCGCGGTTGCGGCGGCGACGGCCATGGCCTTGCGCCTCAACGGAATCTCTCACTGGGTGATGTGGGAGATGGCCTCGCTGTTCGAGCAAATCGGCACGGTGCAGGACGGCGTCAACACGCTGGCGCGTTCGCCCACCGTCGTCGACCGCCCCGATGCACAGCCACTGCGGGTCACGCGCGGCGACATTCGCTTCGAAGCGGTGAGTTTCGCGTATGGCGCGGCCTCGAACCCGCCTCGGCCGGTGATCGACGATCTGAACCTGCACATTCGGCCGGGCGAGAAAATCGGCCTGGTCGGCCGTTCGGGCGCCGGCAAGAGCACCATCGTCAATCTGCTGCTGCGCTTCTATGACATACCGCAGGGGCGGGTGCTGATCGACGGTCAGGATATCGCGCTCGGCACTCAGGACAGCTTGCGGGCGCAAATCGGCATGGTGACTCAGGACACCTCGCTCCTGCACCGGTCGGTCAGCGACAATATCCGCTACGGACGGCCCGAGGCCGCCGATGCCGAGATGGTGGCGGCGGCCAAGCGCGCCGAGGCGCACGAGTTCATCGTGGGCTTGAGCGATGCCATGGGCCGCACCGGCTACGACGCCCACGTGGGCGAGCGTGGGGTCAAGCTGAGCGGCGGTCAGCGCCAGCGCATCGCCATCGCGCGGGTCATGCTCAAGGATGCCCCCATCTTGCTGCTCGATGAAGCCACGAGCGCGCTCGACAGCGAGGTCGAGGCGGCCATTCAGCAAAGCCTCAATCGCCTCATGGAAGGCAAGACCGTGGTGGCCATCGCGCACCGCCTCTCGACCATCGCGGCCATGGACCGGTTGATCGTGCTCGACAAGGGCCGCATCGTGGAGGAGGGGAATCACTATTCCCTGCTCGCGCAAGGCGGTGTATACGCACGTCTTTGGGCCCACCAAAGCGGTGGATTTCTCGGCGAAGACGTCGATGACCCGGGAGTGCCGCGCCGTCAGATCTCCGCGGCCACGTTCAGTCCCTCGTAAACGGCCTCCTCGGCAGTGCGGGGCGACGCCGCATCGCCGATCACCCGAACCTCGACGTCCATGTCCTCGAGGGCGTCCGACAACTCGTCCACCGGCGTGTGTCCCGTGCACAGCACCAGGGTGTCGACCTTGTCGATGACCACTGCCTCGCCGCTGGCGACATGCTGCAGATAGACGCTGTCCGCATCGCTGCCGTACAGCCTCATGTAGGGAAGCACTTTGACGCCGAGCTTGTGCAGTCCGGCCACCGAATGGTCGCGCACATAAAACGGGAGGGTTTCGCCGGCCGCAATCCCGCTGACGGCGAGGCGCACGGAGCGTCCGCCCATCGCCAGATGCTCGGCGATGCCGATGCCGATCCAATCGGCGCGCCAGTCGATGACGACCACCGACTGCCCGATGGCCCCCTCGCTGCGCAGCACCTGCCAGGAGTCGACGATCTGCAGCGCACCCTCCTGCGGAAACTGCGGCCGATAGGGCTTGGCACCCGTGGCGATGAGCACCACGTCCGGCGCCGCGGCGGCAATCATCGCCCGGTCGACCCGGGTCCCTTTGTGCACCGGAACACCCGCCAAGTGCAGCTCGCGCTCCAGATTGGTGACGAGGCCGCCGAACTCGGCGCGGCCGGGCAGCATCTGAGCGAGCAGGGCCTGACCGCCGAGCCGCCGCTCCGCCTCGAACAGAGTGGCGTGATGACCGCGCTCGGCCGCGATCACGGCCGCCTTCATGCCGGCCGGTCCCCCGCCGACCACCCAGACTTTCTTGCGCCGCGAGGCCGGGCTCAAGGTGCCGAAGCGCAGCTCGCGGCCGCTCACCGGATTTTGAATGCAGGAGATGGGATATCCCTTGTGGAAGTGGCCGATGCAGGCTTGATTGCAGGCGATGCAGGCACGAATATCCTCCGCGGCACCGCGAGCCGCCTTATTGGGCATCTCAGGATCGCTGATGAGCGCCCGCGTCATGCCGCACACATCGGCGTGATTGGCGGCGATCACCGCGTCCGCCTCCTGAGGTTGATTGATCCGCCCGGTTACGAACACCGGGATTCGCGACTGCCGTTTGATGCGGGCGGCGTAGGGAACCACATAGGCGTTCTTGAAGGTCATGGGCGGCGCGATGTGAATGGCGCCGCCCAGGGTGGCGGATGTCCCAACGGTGATGTGCACGTAATCGATGCTGTCGCCGAGGAGTTCCACCGCTTCGAGGGTCTCATCCTCCGTCAAGCCCTGATCGTCGGCTTCCGATCCCGAGATTCGCACGCCCACGACAAACCCCGCGCCGACCTTGGCGCGGATATCGAATATCACCTCGCGCAGGAAGCGCAGGCGGCCCTCGATGTCGCCGCCGTAGAGGTCCTGCCGCAGGTTCACGCGCGGGTTCAAAAACTGCGCCGGCAGGTAGCCGTGGCTGGCGACGATTTCCACGCCGTCGAGGCCTGCCGAGTGCATACGCCGTGCCGCGTCGCCGTAGCCCTGCACGATGGCATTTATCATGGCGGTCTTCAGCGGGCGCGGCATGACATGAAAGCGCTCGTTGGGAACCGACGAGGGTGCGTAGGCCACGTTCAGCAAACCGCCGTCGGCCTCGGCCATCTCCCGCCCCGGATGAAAAAGTTGGCCGAACAGCACGGTGCCGTGGCGATGCACCGCCTCCGCGACATTGCGGTATCCGGCGATCGCACCATCGTCGGTCGCCATCAGGACATGATTGGTATAGCGCGCCGTCTCGTGAACCCCCGACACCTGCAGCACGATGAGACCGACGCCCCCGCGGGCACGCGCCTCCTGATAGGCGACCAGCGCCGCGTTCACCGTTCCATCCACCGGCAGCGTGGTGTCATGGCCCGTCGACATGATGCGATTCTTTAGCGTGCAGCCGCGGATGCGCAGCGGCTGGAACAGATGAGAGAACTTCGTCATGCGCGGAATTGTAATCGAAAAGCGCGCCTCGCCTCGCAGTGCGTTTTCGACTACCATCAACGCACGCATCCGCATCATGAATCCAGCAAATCTCCGCACATGGCTGCCGGCTCGGTGGTTGAATCGCTTCTCTCTTGCGCCCACCGATCTGCTGCGCGACGCGACCTACCGCCGGCTATGGACGTCGATATTGATATCGTCATTCGGCGGACAGGTGACGCTGCTCGCGTTGCCGTTGACCGCGGCGGTGCTGATGCACGCCGCGCCGACACAGATGGGTTTGCTCACGGCGATGGAGCTCGTCCCGTTCGCGCTGTTCTCGTTGCCGACCGGAGTGTGGCTCGACCGCGTGCGCAAACTTCCGGTGTATGTGGTGGGCGAGCTGTCGGTTGCGTGCGCCGTCGCGACCGTGCCGGTGGCGTGGTGGTTCGGCTGGCTGTCCATGCGCTGGCTTTACGTGGTCGGCTTCCTGATCGGGGCCGTGAACACGACGGCCGGCAGCGCGGCGCAGATCGTACTGACCCAGATCGTGCCGCGCGAGCGGCTGGTCGAGGCGCACGCCAAGAACGCGCTGGCGACCTCGGCCGCGGAAGTGACCGGGCCGGGCGCGGCGGGTGCCCTCATCAAATTGACGGGCGCCCCTCTCGCCCTGGTGGCGGATGCCCTATTGTTGCTGATATCGGCGACCATTCTGCGCGGCGTGCCTGTGAGGGAACACCCCCCGGCCAAGCCCGCGGCATTCTGGGTCGCGCTGCGCGAAGGCATCGATTTCGTGCGCGGTCACCGGCTGCTGGTGACCATGGCGAGCTGCGTCGGTACCTGGCAGCTATGCAATCAGGCGGGCATGGTGGTGCAGATCCTGTTTGCGACGCGCCAACTGGGATTGACGGAACGCGGCGTGGGGTTGAGCTATGTCGGTCTTGGGATCGGCACGGTGCTCGCGAGCGCCAACGGACATCGGGTGGTCCGCCGTTTCGGGCCCGGACCCACCATGGTGCTCGGATTCGCCGTATCGGGGACGGGCTGGCTGCTGCTGTCCCTTGCTCCGCTCAATGTATTCGGCATTGCCGCCTACGCGCTGATGCTGATGATGTTCGGCACCGGTGCGGTATTCATATTCATCAATTTCCTCTCGCTGCGCCAGTCCGTTACGCCGGGCCCCATGCTGGGCCGCATGACGAGCACCATGCGCTGGCTGATTTTGATTCCCGCCGGACCGGGCGCACTGCTCGGCGGCTGGCTGGGCGAGCACTTGGGGTTGCGCGTCGCGCTCGGTTTTGCGGGCACCACGGCGCTGCTGCTGGCGCTGGTCGCCTGGCGTTTAGCCATCATCCGCAGCATCACCACATTACCGACTCTTAAGGCGGAGGCGATCACACCTTATTCTGCCGACTGATCAACAGTTTATGGGAATAGAATCGTGATACGAATGGGCCGCTGTCCTACAGACGCCCGGCAGCGGTCAACGGAGAATGGGCGCAATGCGTTTTTACATACAAGTTCGATCGCAAGGGATCGAACGTCACTACAAGGAGTCCTGAATGAACGCTTCTCGAAAAGCATTGCTGTTGGGCTTGTTCGTGGCCGCGAGCGCGGTTGCCGTGCCCACCATTGCATCGGCCGGCGTCGCCGTCGGCATCGACATCGACGTCGCTCCGCCGCCGGTTCGCGTCGAGGTGGTACCGCCGGCGCGCGTCGGTTACGTTTGGGCGCCGGGTTTCTGGGAGTGGCGCGATCATGCGCACGTCTGGGTCCCCGGACACTGGATGGGCGAGCGGCGCGGCTATCACTGGGTTCCCGATCGCTGGGACCAACGGGGTCCGCACTGGCACCATGAGCCGGGACACTGGGAGCGCTAGCGCGCTACGGTTGATTTGATTCTCGTGCGGCGGGTGGGGCGATCGACGTATTCCACCACCCGCCGCCGAGCGGCACGAACTTCGGCCGCATCTTCGAGCCGTGCAGGTCGAGCGACAGATCTTGACAAAGCTTTGCATCGCCAGGGCTTCAATCACACGAATAGGTCAGTAACATCATCTTGAGATGTGATCCCTCAAGAGGTGTTGTCATGATTTGGATGAAGAAGCTGACCGCCATGATTCCTGCTCTCGCCATTTCGTCCCTGACGTTGGGGATGGTGGGTCTGAATATCGCCGCGGCCGACGACGCTCCGCCGGCGAATTCGGCGCCCCCAGCCGACGCTCAGACCGGCCGGCATCACAACCCGGCCTGGGCCGCGTGCAAGAAGCAGGCAGATGATCAGAAGATCGCGCCCGGCGATGCGCACAAGGATTTCATGAAGAAGTGCATCAGCTCAGCCAAGGGTAGCGCACCCGCTGCTTCGTGAACTCTGATGGCACCGAACCGCGGCGCAGTCGCGGGCGTCTGCTGTGGAGCGCGCTTGGGCTGATCGTTCTTCTGGCCGCCGTTGCGGTGTGGTGGTGGCGTGGCCGCAACCCGCCGTTGCACTACGTCACGGCGCGCGTCACTCAGGGTGACATACAGCGCGCCGTCACCATGACCGGCGCGCTCAATCCGGTCGTGACCGCGCAGGTCGAATCCTTTGTCTCCGGAAATATCAAATCTTGGTCGTGCGACTACAACACGATCGTCAAGGTGGGACAGATCTGCGCGCTCATCGATCCGCTGCCATTTCAGGTCATTGTCGATCAGGACACGGCTTCCTTGCATTCTGCAATGGCCCAACTGGCCAAGGATCGGGTGGCCGCCGCCAATCAGGCCGTGGTTTATGCCTATGACCAGAAGCTGATCGACGAGGGAATCGTTTCGCGGGAGACCATCAACGCCGACAAAGCGACATTGGATCAGGATCAGGCGCAGGTAAAGCTCGACACGGCCAACATCGCGCAGCAGCGAGCCTTGCTGCACGGTGCGGAAGTCAATTTGGGCTATACGAAGATTCCTTCGCCCGTCAACGGCATGGTGATCACGCGCTACATCGATGTCGGCCAGACGGTAGTGTCGAGCCTGTCGGCATCGCCGCTGTTTCTGATCGGCAAGGACATGCATGACATGCAGGTCGACACCAATGTGAGCGAAGCGGATGTCGGTGGAGTGAAGCCCGGGCAGCGCGCCTATTTCACCGTTCAGAGCTACCCGAATCGTACGTTCTGGGGATCAGTCCGCCAGGTTCGCGAGGGACCCATCACCGTGCAAAACGTCGTCACCTACGATGTCGTGATCGACGTGAAGAATGAAGACCTGGCACTGTTTCCCGGCATGACGGCCGACGCGCACATCATCACTGCCGAACGCAGCAACGTGCTTCGAGTGCCGTTGCCGGCGACGCGATTCAATCCCGAAGGCCTCAACCGTGCCCCGCGCGCAGCGGGTCAAAACGGTCAGGCCCGCGAAGGCGGTCAGCCCCGCGAAGGGGGCGCAAGCCGTGCCTCGGCCGAGAATCAGCGTGCACCCGGCGAAGAGCGCCATGGGCCGGGAAGTGCAACGGGAAGCGGTGCGGGGGGAGGTGGCGCGGGCAACCGCCGATCGGGCGCAGCGAACGGCCGCGCGCAGATTTGGCTGCTTCGCGACGACAAGCTGGTTCCGGTGCGGGTGCACACCGGTCTGGACGATGGAACTTTGATTGAGGTTTCCGGCGAGGACTTGAAGGTCGGCGATGTCGTCGTGGTCAACGCGGTTCGACCCGAGGCACCCCCGGCCGGATCCCCGGCTGACAACCGGCCGCCCGGAACGAATCCCAATGTCCGCGGCGGAGGCCTCAGACAGTGAGCGACCCGGCGCCCGGCGAACCGATTCTTTGCGTTCGCGGCGCGACCAAGGTCTATCAGCTGGGCGATACCGAGGTGCACGCATTGCGGGGCGTCACGCTGACGATCAACCGCGGCGAGTTCGTTGCCATCATGGGCGCCTCGGGATCCGGCAAATCGACGTTGATGAACATTCTCGGCTGCCTCGACCGGCCGAGCAGCGGCGAGTACCTGCTGGAGGGCATCGACGTTGCGCAGCTGGATGAGCCCGCACTGGCCCGCATCCGGGGGCGGCGCATCGGCTTCGTGTTTCAGACCTTCAATCTGCTGCCGCGTACCAGCGCGATCGAGAATGTGGAATTACCGCTGTTCTATGCGGCGCAGATCGAAGGCAACATCGCGCGGGCGCGCGACATGCTGCACATGCTCGGACTGGCCGACCGCGAACGCAATCAGCCCAATCAACTGTCGGGCGGTCAGCAGCAACGCGTCGCCATTGCCCGTGCGTTGGTCAACGATCCGGCCATCGTACTGGCGGATGAGCCCACCGGGAACCTCGATTCGCAGAACGCGCTCGACATCATGGCAACCATCCGAGCGTTGAATCTGGAGCGCGGCGTGACGGTGGTGCTGGTGACCCACGAGCGGGATCTGGCGGAACTTGCGGATCGAATCATCACGCTGCGCGATGGACGGATCATTTCCGATTCGCCGACCGTCCATTCTGCCGGGCGCGGCGCAACCCGCATGCTGCCCGCGGTACAGCCGTATCGCGAACGCCGTTTTGCCAGCCGCTTCGATAGCCTGCTCAACGAAGCCGGCTCGATCGGCTGGATAGCCGTGCTGGCAGCGCTGCGGGCGATCGGCCGGAACAAGCTGCGCGCGGGCCTGACGATGCTGGGCATGTTCATCGGTGTCGCCGCGCTGATCGCGATGGTGGCGGTCGGGGAGGGCGCGCGCGCCGCGGTCGAAGCCCAGGTGCAGAGCCTCGGCACGGATCTGCTGGTGGTCTTGCCGGGTACCACGCGCGTGAACGGCGTGCGCGCCGGCAACGGCAGCGCCGCGAGTTTGCGCGTCAAGGACGTCGGCGAGATACTCGAAGAGGACCCCGCCGTGGCGGATGTCAGCTACGTCAATCGTCAGGGCACTCAAGCGGTCAGCGGCAATCAAAACTGGAGCACCAGCGTTCAGGGCATCTCCGCAAGCTATTTGTCGATCCGTCGCTGGCCGGTAGTGGCCGGCCGCACGCTTACCGCCGAGGATGATCACGACGGCGCTTCCGTGTGCCTCCTGGGCCGGACGGTGCTGACCAACTTATTCGGCGATTTCGCAGACCCGATCGGCTCTACCGTGTTGGTGAAGAATGTCCCGATGACGGTGGTCGGGGTGCTGAGTGCGAAGGGCCACTCCGCCGGCGGTCAGGATCAGGACGACGTGATATTCATCCCTTTCACCACGTCCCAGGAGCGCATTCTGGGCGTCGCGACGCCGTCGTCAGCCCAGACACTGTCGAACAATATTTTCGCCACCATTGGGCCGCCTCCCAATCCCTTCGGCGTCGTGCCGAAGCTCGAAGGGTTCGTCAATACCATTTACGTTCAGGCGCGCAGCCCGGCAATGGTGAAGACGGCGCTCGAGCAAGTGACGAAGACTCTCGAGAGGACACACCGCATCCTGCCGGGAAAACCCGACGATTTCGTGGTACGGGATCTGACCGAAATCGCCGAAGTGGCCGAGCAGAGCTCGAAAGCCATGGAGCTGCTGCTGGCTGCAATCGCCTCCATCTCGCTGGTCGTCGGCGGCATCGGCATCATGAATATCCTGCTGGTTTCCGTGACCGAGCGGACGCGCGAGATCGGCATTCGCATGGCCACCGGCGCGCGGCGGCTGCACGTGTTGGCGCAGTTTCTCATCGAGGCGATGCTGCTGGCGCTGATGGGCGGCATTGCCGGCATCGCCGCCGGCGTGGTCGTATCGCTGCTCATCTCGCACCTTGCGGGTTGGCCGATACTGCTGGAAGTCAACGTGATGATCGTCGCGTTCGCATTCTCGGGGGCGGTCGGTGTGTTCTTTGGCTTCTATCCTGCGCGGCAGGCGTCGCGCCTGAATCCGATCGATGCGCTGCGTTACGAATAAACGCACGCCGCCCCGGCGATCGCTGAAGCGGCGGATTATCGGCGTTGCCGCGGCCTCGACGCTCGCGAGCTGCGCTGTCGGCCCCAACTTTCACCAACCGAAATCGCCGGACACGCCGGCCTACCTTCACCCGACCTCGGACACCGCGCCGGTGCAGGCGGAGAAGCAGGACGTGCAGAACATTTCGCCGGGTGCCGAACTCGCCGGCGAGTGGTGGCAGCTGTTCCACTCTCCGCAGTTGGACCAGGTGGTTCGTACCTCGATCACTGCGAGCCCCACGCTGGCGGCGGCGAAGGCGGCTCTGGCGGAAGCACGCGAGGAGGTTACCGTGGCGCGCGGGGCGTTTCTGCCCAGCGTGAGCGCGACCGCCGGCGCGCAGCGATCCGGCGCGGGCGCGGCTCGATCGCCCGGCACGGGTGCCACGGCAAATCTTTACAGCATCGGTCTGTCCACTAGCTACAGCCCGGACATATTTGGCGGCACGCGGCGCGCCGTCGAGCAACAACAGGCGCTCGCCGAGTTCCAGCGCAATGAGTTCGCGGCGGCCTATCTGACCCTTACCGGCAGTGTCGTGAATGAGGTGCTGACAATTGCCTCGACCCGGCTCCAAATCGCGACGACCGAGGAGCTGATTGCGAGCGATCGCAAGAATCTTGCGCTGACGCAACGCGAATTCGATGTGGGTATCGTGCCGCGAAGCGATGTGCTCACAGCCGACAGCCAGCTGGCCGCCGATCTGACCCAGCTGCCGTCCCTGCACAAGCAACTCGATCAGGCCTATGACGCGCTGGCGGTGCTTGCGGGCCGCGCACCTTCCGAGTGGCAGGTGCAGCTATTCGACATCGACCAATTCACGCTGCCGCGAGATATCCCGCTGAGCTTGCCCGCTCGGCTGGTGCGGCAACGTCCGGACGTTCTTGCCGCCGAAGCGCAACTTCACGCGGCGAGCGCGGCGATCGGCGTGGCGGTCGCTCAGGAGTTTCCGGATATCAGCTTGTCGGCTTCCATCACCCGGGAGGCCCTGCGGGCGGCCGATCTGTTTCACCAGTTCAACACGCTCTGGGGGGCCGGAGGTTCATTGACTGAACCGATATTCAAGGGCGGCGCATTGCGCGCACAGGTGCGCGCCTCGCGCGATGCCTTCGAGGCCTCGGCCGCAACCTATCAGGCGGTCGTACTCGAAGCGCTCGGACAGGTGGCCGACGATCTATGGGCCCTGCAGTACGATGCGCAGATCCTCACCGTCGATCGACACTCGATGGAAGTCGCGTTGGAGGCCCTGAAGCTGCAACGGCAAAGCTACTCGGTGGGTACAACCACTGTGTTGAACTTGATCGCGGCGGAACGAGCCTACGCACAGGCTCGCTTAAGCTATGTCAGCGCTCGAGTACAGCAGTTCACCGACAGCGCAAGCCTCCTGACCGCGTTGGGCGGAGGATGGTGGAACGATAAGATCGAATCCGCCGCCCGGTAAAGGCGCATTCTGAACACACATCCATACATTCGAGTCGGGCTGCTATCCGATACCCACGGACTCTTGCGGCCGGAGGCGCGCGCCTTCGTGATGGGCTGCGACTACATTCTCCATGGCGGAGATGTGGGCAGCGCCGACATCCTCGAGCAACTGGCCGCCATCGCTCCCGTGATCGCAGTCAGAGGCAACAACGACAAGGGACCTTGGGCGGCGCGCCTGCGCGAGACCGAGTTGATCAGAGTGGGCCAAATATTCGTCTACATCATCCACAACGTCGAGGAACTCGACATCGACCCCGTTGCCGCGGGAGTGCGCGTGGTCGTCTCAGGTCACTCGCACAAACCCACGATCGAGGAACGCGCCGGGGTCCTGTACGTCAATCCGGGAAGCTGCGGACGGAGGCGGTTCAAGCTGCCGGTGGCGGTCGGCGAGATCTTGGTCTCGGGCAGCGAGGTCAAGGCGCGAACGATCGAACTCGATCTCGCTTAAGTTCCCGGACCGCCCTTGTCGCCGGCTGCCTGAAACCATTCCGGGGTGATGAGGCGGTACAGGAGCGCACCGATCGCACCGCCCAGCAGCGGCGCCGCCCAGAACAGCCAGAGCTGCGTCAGAGCCCAGCCCTGGATGAATCCCGAGACATGACCTATCGCGAAGGCCATGGTAATAACGGTGATCCGGAGACGCAGATAGGGCGCCGGCCAAAAATACCAGAATCGCGGCCCCAAGTTAAACCTAATCGGCGGTTCCCAGCACTCACTCTGTACCCGCGCCCGCATTCGCGCGTAGGCCGTTATCGGAGGCGCTGCGCTGCGCGCCGCAATTGATGGAGCGACGATGCTTTCAATCCTGGTTTGCCATTCATACTACCTGCGGCGGGACCAAAAGCAGGTGTTGCGTGCCAAACCCTATCCGCCGCTGGCCACCCTGCAGGTGGTGTCGTTGCTGCGCAAGGCCGGGCATCGGGTGGCGTTCTTCGATGCGATGCTGGCCGACGGAAGAGAGGAATACGACCGCTTGCTGCAGGCCGACCGGCCCCAGGTTGTCTTGTTCTACGAGGACAATTTCAACTTTCTGAGCAAGATGTGCCTGGACACCATGCGTCGCGCTGCCTGCGACATGATCGCATCTGCCCGCAACGCCGGCGCCCGCGTCATCTCGGCCGGTCCCGATGTTACGGATGCCCCGGGACCCTATCTCAACGCGGGAGCGGATCTGGCCTTGATCGGCGAGGGATTGTCGGCGCTGCTCGAGGTGCTGCCGAGACTCGATTCGAACCCCCAGGCCTCGAGCGCCGATCTCGCGCGTGGCTTGGCGGGTGTTGCCTCGCTCGGCGGCGCAGAGGCACTCGCCGGGGGCGTCTCGAAGGCTTCGGCCCTCATCCCCGACGTGGGTCTCGCGGCATGGGATCTGGTCGACATGGACGGCTACCGCGCGGTGTGGCTGAAGGCGCATGGATATTTCAGCTTGAACATGGCCGCTTCGCGGGGTTGCCCCTTTCGTTGTACCTGGTGCGCCAAGCCGATTTGGGGCAATCAATATCTGCAGCGAAATGCGACCGAGGTCGCCCTCGAAATGGGCTTCCTCAAGCGATCGTTCAAGCCCGACCACATCTGGTTCGCGGACGACATTTTCGGATTCCGGGTCGACTGGGTCGCGGAATTCGCGGCTTCCGTGCGCGCCGCCGACGCGGGCATTCCCTTCAGCATTCAAACCCGAGCGGACCTGGTAAGCGAACGCATGGCGGAAGCGCTGCGCGAGGCGGGCTGCCGGGAAGCGTGGATCGGCGCGGAGAGCGGCAGTCAGCGGGTGCTGGACGCGATGAACAAGGGCACCACGGTGGCCGAGGTCCAGATTGCCCGGGATCGGCTCAAGGCCGCCGGCATTCGAGTCGGATTCTTCATTCAGCTGGGCTACATGGGCGAGGAGCTCGACGACATTCTGGCCACGCGCGCGCTGCTCGAGGCGGCTCGGCCGGATGAGATCGGCGTCAGCGTCTCGTATCCCCTTCCGGGTACCAAGTTCTACGACCTGGTGAAGGCGCAGCTCGGAGGCAAGACGCATTGGCGCGAGAGCGACGATCTGGACATGATGTTTCACGGCACCTATACCTCCGATTTCTATCGCTCAGTGAGAAATCTGATGCACGATCAGGTCGCTCTGCAATCCGGCGCCGCGCCGCCTGCGAGCGACGAACACAGGCGCGTGCAGCACGCGCTCGATCGGCGCTGGCAGGATTTGCTCAGCCAGGAACTCAACTATCGGTCGCGGCCCGCCCGCGCCGCGCTCGCCGGATAGCGGCGACATTGGCGTCCCTCGGCAAGAAAATATCGCGGCTGTCGACAATACCGCGGCCATCGACAATACCCCGGCCGTCGACATTGCAAGCGGCGCTGCGCAAGATCACCGAAGTCCTCGCCCAGGAATTGGGATCCCCCACGCAGCGTGCGCCCGACTGGTCGGAGTTTGAATGGGCGGTCGCGCGGGCCGTGGCGGCCATACACGGCGTCTCGCCGCTGCTGTCGCGCGCCTTGCGCTGGCGGGGCCCTGCCGATTGGGTGAAATTCCTTGAAAAACAGAGATCCCATACAGCATTGCGGCATGGGCGCATCGACGGACAGCTGTGCCTCATCGATCACCATGCGCGCGAAGCGGGAATCTCGGCGGTAGCCCTGAAGGGGGTGGCACTGCATGCGCTGGATGTCTATCGGGCCGGCGACCGGCCGATGGCCGACATCGACCTGCTGGTGCGGCCGGAGGAAGCGCGCGGAGCGGTCAGCATGCTGGAACGTCTGGGGTATGCGGAATCGAGCGCAAGTTGGAAGGAAAGAATATTCACGCCCATTGACCACCAGGATGCGAGTGCGTTGGGCGAGCATGCAGGGAACGACATCAAGATCGAGCTGCACGTTCGGATTTGCGAGCGGCTCCCATGGCGTCTAACCGATATTTCCGAACTCATTCACCCGGCCGAGCCGCGGCCTGGATGCAACGGCTATCCTTCCAAGGCGTCCCTGATGAGCCATCTGGTGCTGCACGCGGCCGGAGGCACGGCATTTCAGTCGCTCCGGCTCCTGCACTTGCACGATCTGTCCAGACTATCCACGAGCATGACCCGCGCCGACTGGGAGGAATTTCTCGATTCGAGGCATCTCGTGGGAGCGCTATGGTGGGCCCTTCCGCCGCTGGAAATGACGTCGCGATACTTTCCCTCCACGATTCCCGCGGAAATCCTGACGGCATTGGCGGCCGATTGTCCCTATTGGCTGCAGCACGCGTCGCGGCGGCGATCGCTCTGCGACGTCTCCTTGTCGCATCTGTGGGTGGACGCCTTTCCGGGGATCGAGTGGGCGCGCACGGTGGGTGAACTCGTCGAGTATGCCGCGAGCCGATTGCGACCCAGTGCCGCGCAGCTTGCACAGCGCGAGCACGCGGTCAAGAACGAGGGCTGGGCGCGTCAGGAACAATGGGTGAGGCTATCGCAGGGCCGCCGAATTCTGCGCTGGATGACGTCGCGTCCCACCCGCCCGGCGACCATGCACGCGGTTCGCGCGGCGCTGGCCCAATCTCAATGAGAAATCCGGCCTCAGCTCTCGCCGACGGAACCACGGGCTTACTCGGCGATTCACCATCGCGTAACTATGCGTGCAAGCTGGGTCAGTTCAATGCATTCGCCGAACGCGAGCTTCGCCGGCTCATCGCCGGTGCGGGCTTGAAGCCCGGGATGCGAGTTCTGGATGCGGGATGCGGCACGGGGGACGCGCTTCCCTGGCTGCTCGATGAGGTCAAGCCATCGGGAAGCGTCATGGGTCTCGATCTGGCGGCGGCCCATGCGCAGGCGGCGCGCCGCTACACCACCCCGCACATCGAGGTTCTGCAGGGAGACTTGCTCAAGCCCCCTGTGGCGGCCGAAAGTGTCGACTTCATTTGGTGCGTCAATACCATCAACCACCTGCGGGATCCCGCTCATGGAGTCCGGCAACTATCGGCTTTATTGCGGCCGGGCGGCCGAATCGCGCTGGGGCAAAGCTCGCTTTTGCCGGATATGGTATTCGCCTGGGACTCGAGGCTCGAGCGGGTCGTGAACGAGGCAGTGCGCCGCTACTACCGCGATCGCTATTCCCTGAGCGAGCGCGATCTGAAGTCGGTGAGGGCGCTTCTCGGTATGCTACGCACTGGCAACCTGGAAAACGTCGCGGTGCGCACCATCCTGATCGAACGTGTGTCGCCGGTGGACGAGGCCACCGAAAACTATCTGCGGGACACCATATTCAGGGACACGTGGGGCGAGCGGCTGCGGCCCTACCTGTCGAACGAAGACCACGCGGAACTCGTTCGCCTATGCGATCCTCAGCATGAGCAATTCGCGCTGCGGAGGGCGGATTTTCATTTTCTGCAAAGCTTCACTCTGGCGGTCGGCAACGTCCGGTCATGAACGCCGCCCATAGCTCAATGCGGAAGCCCCCAGCCTCCGGCACGCCGCACTCGGTGACGCCGCACTTGCTCGCCACTCAAGATGCTTTCGACAGCGTCGCCGCGGACTACGACGGCCCGCGCGGCAACAACGAGTTGATTCAGGACATGCGCAGGGAAATGTGGCGCTGGTTGGATGCCACATTTGCCCCGGGAAGCCGGTTGATCGATCTCGGCTGCGGCACGGGTATAGACGCCATCCGCATGGCGCAGCTGGGGCATCACGTGGTGGCGACCGATTGGTCGGCGCAGATGGCGCAACGGACCAGCGACCGTGCCGCCGGCGGACAATTGACGGACCGTGTGCGGGTGCTCCAGGTGGGTGCCCATGAGCTTCATCGCTTGGATGGGTCGGGGGTCTACGATGGGGCCTATTCCAATCTGGGTCCGCTCAATTGCGTGCCCGACCTCGGCGAGGTTTCGCGCGAATCCGCCCGCTTGCTCAAACCGGGCGGAGCCCTGGTGTTCACGGTGATCGGCCGGATCTGTCCCTGGGAAATCGCGCACTATCTGCGCCGCCGGCGCTTGCAGCGCGTGAAGGTGCGTTTTGCCAGAGACGTCGTCCCGGTCAGCATGAACAACCACACGATCTGGACCAAATACTACTCCCCGCGCGAGTTCTACCGGGCATTCCGCAGCGACTTCACGCTGGAGTCTTACCGCGGATTCTGCGTATTTGCGCCGCCGCCCTATTTGACGTGGATCCGCGAACGGCACTTGCGCTGGTATCAGCGATTGTGGCGCATGGACCGACGCATGGCCGGCTGGCCCGTTCTGCGCGAGTTCGGCGACCACTTCCTGATCGTGATGAGACGGCGTTGACGGATCTTCGATGAAGGCGATGATCAAGAGGCTGGTGCGCAAGGCGGTCGGCGAGCGGCGAGTACGCAGTCTGCGCACCCTGATCGACAATTCGTCCGTGTACACGCAGCAAGCCGCGCTGTGCGAGCCGGCCAGCGGGAAAATCGTGGTTCTGGCCCCGCACATGGACGATGAAACTCTCGGCTGCGGCGGGACCATCGCGAGGCACGTGCAAGCCGGCGCGCAGGTCACCGTGATTTTTCTGACCGATGGCCGCCATGGCGGATCGTGCGCAGGCATGACCGGGACTGAACGCGAGAACAAGCAACGCGAGATCATCGATGTCAGAAAGCATGAAGCGCAGCGAGCCGGCGCGGTTCTTGGGGTACAGTCGATCGTGTTTCTCGACGCGGTGGATATGCGGCTGGATGTCGATACGCGCGTGGCTGGTTTGCTGCGGGATATTCTAGGGCGGGAGCAGCCGGACTGCGTTTATTTGCCGTCCTTCCTGGAACAACACCCCGATCACCGCGCCGCGACCCGCGTGCTGTTTGCGGCGGTGGCAGGCACCCGGCTCGAGTTCGAATGTCGCGGCTACGAGGTGTGGACGCTTCTGTTCCCGAATTGCGTGATCAACATCGATGCAACCATGGAGCTGAAAAAACAGGCCATAGCCTGCTATCGGAGCCAACTCGAGCACACGGACTATCTGCACACCGCAATAGGGTTGAATGCCCATCGCTCATTGGCGCTGGGGGGCCGGGCAGGGAAATTTGCCGAGGCCTTCCATGCGCTGTCCCTCGCCGATTATCGGCAACTCTACCGTGCCGTCCCGGCGTCAATGTTGAGGTACCCCCGTTAGCGCCATGAGCAACATCGTCACCGGCGCCGAGTACGTCAAGCAGATCACGGCGCTGGAATCGGACTGCCTCGCCCGCTCGGCGTTTCAGAGCCTGGTTCTGAGCGTTGCGCCGCCCGGCGCTCTGCTGTTCGACTTCGGTGCCGGACCGGGCATCGATGCCCGGCTCTACGCCGAACGCGGCTACACCGTTGCGGCATACGATGTCGATCCGCAGATGCGCGATTTCTTCGCCGCCTATTGCCGGGATCTCATTGATGAGGGGCAGGTCGTATTGGAGAGCGGCGGCTATCGTGAGTTCCTTGCCCGGCGGAGCGTGGGCGGTGTCCGCGGGATCGATGTGGTCACGGCGAATTTCGCGCCGCTCAACCTCATCGCCGACTTGCAAGAGCTATTCGCGAAATTTCATGAGCTCACCGGCCCCGGCGGCCGGGTGCTCGCGAGTGTTCTCAGTCCCTACTTCATCGGCGACATGAAATATGGTTGGTGGTGGCGAAATTCGCTGCGGCTGTGGCGCGATGGCCATTACTCCGTGCAGGGTGCTCAAGCCCCCATCGTCCGCCGGCGGCTGGCCGATTTTGCCGCACAGAGCGAACCCTATTTCAGGTTGAAACGCGTTTATCGTGGATTGCCCCGATCGCGGAAGCGGGGCGCCGCGCCGATCGACGTCAGCGGGGGCGCCGGTTGCGCCGGACTACGCGTGAGCGGGTGCCGGTTCATGTTCCTTCTGTTTGAAAAGCGATGAAGCGCGTCAAACAGGCAGTTCAAATCGGGCGAGGGCGCTCCTGCACTGATCATAGGCTAGCGTGGCCCGCTCCAGCTCGGAGGCCTCCAGAGGGACCTGTGTGGTCGGCGTTTTTTTGATAATTCTGCCGGCAACGATGTTGGGGCCGGGGTCGCCGTACTTCCCGGTGAACGAGTAAGTAGGGTAGGTTTGCGTGAAGCCGTGCTCAAGTCCCAGAAACAGACGCAGTGCCTCGAGTGTTTCCCGCGGCAAGTCCGTCAGAACCTCGTAGGTGATCAGCGCGGCACATATCGGGCTGACGAGACTTTCCCCGAGTTCCATCAGAGCTCGGAGGCGCTGAACGTAGTAGTCGACCGCTTGCGAAGCCGACCAAGCCTGCGGGTAATGGGCGCGGTAAAGCTCGAGAATGCTTGCAATGGTGGGTTCCGGGCGCCGGAGAAGGAACAGGATCCTGACTCGCGGATCCCGGAGTAAGAGACCGTTCGGTGTGAGCTGATTGTGGTTGACTTGATCGACAACGTAGCGCAAACGCCGGAATGGCGAGCGGCGCGCTATGCGCGCGGCGATCGCCAAGCGGGCGAAGTCGGCGCTCGAGGCGTACACGGCGCCGCGTTCTCCTAACGCGGATACCTCGGGATTGGTCATGAGCAGATGCAGCAGCAGTGTGGACCCGCTGCGCATATGACCGAGAAGCAGCAATGCCGACGGACTTGGCACGCCGACTGCTTGGAGGCTCCCTTCGGCGGCCCCCGCCGCGCACTCGATCGCCCGTTTCCGAAGCCCACGGATCCCTTTCATGGCGGGGGAAACGGGCCGTTGAGCCGTGCATCCGGGCCGAGCAGCATCTCATCCACGAATGACGCTCGTTCGCGTGCGTTGGACCCATTGAGGTGATTTGAGTCCAGATAGAGCGGCATTCCATTCGAGTCCCTGGCCGGGCAGATCATTCCCTCGCACAGTGTCAGGCGAGGATCGACCACCTGTGCGCCCGTCTGCGCGCCGATTGCGCGCAATCGGTTCATCACCGGCGCCGCGAACGACTCGAAGGGCCCTGCATCGATGCGCGGCGCTTTGTCGCTGCGCAGGCTGGCGGGAGGTTGCAGCGACAGGCGGATCTCGGTTGGGAACACGGGTTCAAACAGCGGCGATGTCGGGTTCGAGAGAATGATGAATACCCGGCGGCCGCTCGACACCAATGTCAAGATGGCGCGCTGGAATTGCTCGGAGGCGGCCCGCATGCCGGGCGAGTCGATTTGCAGCGGCGCGCGCGCCAACGGCGGCACGCCGTAGACGTCTTGCACGTTGCGATCCGGCGGATACTCCCCCAGAAAGTAGACTTCCCAAAAGGCCCCGATCACCACGGTATCGACGTCGGGTTGTAAGGCCAGCCCCATGGCACGGTCGAGAAAGCCGCTGCTGTCGATCGTATGATCCAAATGGTTGATGCTGACCGGCGGCCGTAGCCATGCCCGAAAATTCACAAATTCGGCGGATCGCGCCGAGTCGGGATGCTCGTCGATGATTCGCCTTACACGAGGCCAGTACTGCCCGATATGCGAGTCGCCGAAGAACAGGGCTTTGCGGCCCCGGCGGCTGGTCACGGTGAGTGTGTCGCCGGAAATATGCCAGTCGGTGACGGCAGCGTCCCATTGGGAGACCATCGGTCCGGACAATCGGCCCGTAATCCATCGCGCCTGGAGGGCGGCCCCTGCCACCGCGAGAAGCGCGAGTCCGGCGAGCAATGCCGGAACCGCTTTTCGGCCTAGCTCACCGTAGCGTATCGGCACCTCCACCCATCGGTAGGTTGTGTAAGCGGCAGCGAGGGCGATGACAATCGCACCTGTCGCCATGGCGGGCTGCGCGGGATGTCCGAGGACGATGCGCACGAACGAAAACATCGGCCAGTGCCAGAGGTACAGCGGGTAGCTGATCCGCCCGATGAATGTCATGGGCCGGCTGGCCAGAAACCATCGGTTCGCCGTTGCACGAGGTCCTGCTGCGATGAGCAGCGCGGCTCCCGCGGTCGGAATGACACTCCAAATACCTGGTATCCGCTTGTCGACGGTCCAACACACGCCCCCCACGATAATCAGCGCCAGTCCCGCCAGCGAGATCGCCTGCGCACCGAGCCACCGCGGCGGCCCGCTCGATGAATCATCGGCAGTCACCCTGCGAGGTGTTCCGAGTTGCCATGCGGCCAGCATCCCGCCGACGGCCAATTCCCAGGCCCTCGTGGCCGGATTGTAGAAATGAGGCGTGGGTCCAATCCAGGCGCTCCAGATACTGAGGCCCAGCGATGCCGCGATGACCGTCCCCAGAACGGGCATCGTCAGGCCGCGCTTCACCGCCAAGGTCAACAGCACGGGCCAGACGAGATAGAACTGCTCCTCCACCCCCAACGACCAGAGGTGCAGAAGTGGATTCGATTCCGCGACTGGGTCGAAGTAGCCGCCGGTTTGCGCGAAGAATAGGTTTGCGAGGAACAGCGCGCACCACTTGACGGAACTCCCAAGCGACCGCAGCTCGCTTGGCAACAGCAACAACCAGCCGAAGATGCAACAAGCCGTCACGACCACGAGCAGTGCCGGCACGATACGCCGCACCCGGCGGCGATAAAACTCGATCAGGCTGAACGTCCGTGTTTGCAGGCCGCTCAATACGAGTAGCGTGATCAGATAGCCGGAGATGACGAAGAAGACATCGACGCCGACGAAGCCGCCGCTGCGAAATTTCGGATAGGCGTGATAAGCGACAACCAGTCCTACCGCCAGACCGCGTAGCCCATCGATGTCGGGGCGGTACGTAAGCGCATTGCCGCCCTCGCGAGCGCGCCGAGCGGCGGCGCCCGCGCGCGCCGGCTGAGCGACCCGCTGTACCTTTGCAAGTCGATGCGGCAGCAGCCCTGGGGATGAGTCAGAATCTAGCGCCCGCATCGGTCGTCTTCGCAGGCACATCGCCGCGGGCCGTGACAGCCGCGTAAATCGCCTGAAAGCTTCGCGCAGTGTAATCGGCATTCTCCTGAGTAGCTCGGCGCAGCGCCTCGCGAGCGACGCGCAAACGCCGATCCTCGTCGCCGATCAGTTCGGCGGTCACGCGCGCCAGAGCGGCCGAGTCCCCAACCGGCACGGAAGCTGCCGCATGCGGCGCCCATTCCGCGATATGCCCCACCGACGTCCCAACGGTAGGCACGCCCTTGACCCCCGCTTCGAGCACTGCCAGAGGACCCGCCTCGTGACGCGAGGAGACGAGCATCAGATGCGCTCCCTCCACGAGCGGCAGCAGCCGGCGCTGCGGCAGGAACCCATGGAATCGCACTTGCCGGGACAGCCCCAAACGGACGGCCAGAGCCTGAATTTCGCCCCGCAGCGTATCCTCGCCGATGATGTCCATCTCGAAATCCGCACCCGACTCCGAGAGCATGGCCAGGGCACGCAGCAAGGTGGGCTGGTCCTTGATCCGATTCAGACTTGCCGCATGAATCAGTCGGACGGGCCTGCCCATGTCGCGGCGCACGGGCTCGCGCGGCGACCAAATGTCGAGATCGACGCCCAGCGGCAATCGCTTCGCAGCGATTCCGAGCGCCGACAGTGTCTCGATCATGGGCGCGCTTGCCGCAGTGACGACAGTTGCGGCCCGCAGGACTGCCGCTTCGCGCACACGTCCTTTCCAGCCGAGACGGCCTCCATATCCGATGTCGCCGAGGGCCACCAGCTCGCCGCCGCCGAGGTGGATCAGGCTTGGCAGACGCAGGATTCTGGCCGCTGCCACCGCAACCAAGCCCGGAGCGCCCGACCATATCGAGTGCACCAAGTGAAATGCCGACGCGCGGTGCTCCGCGCAAATCGCGCGGATCGCGCGAAATCTTGTGTTCGCGGCACCTATGTTGTGGATACGCGCACCGAGTAGATCCCAATTCGCGGGCAACGTTTCCTGGTGCAGAGCGAACACATGAATGTCATCGTGCACCGACAGGCGTGCGATCAGGGCCAGAAGCGCGGGGATGACCCGATACTCTCCGGAACGGTCCACCCCCCCGGGCACGACGAGGGCGATCTTCACCGCCTTTCCCGCTTTCTCGCCGAAACCGTCGGGGCGGGCGGCAGCAGCTGCTTCAGCGCCTCAACCGCCTCCAGCGGGTGGCGTCCCCGGCGGAGCTCGAACGCCGGCAGGCGGCGCACCCGCTGGGTGAAGACGCTCCATCCAGGCTGCTTCGCCGCGTAGCGTTGGCTCGCGGCGAGTGCTCGGGTCAGCTGGGCGTTTCGCATTGGCGCAAGCAGTGGGCGGCCGCCGGCATGCCTCGGCGAGAGAAATACCACTGCGGCGATCCGAAGCGGTGCAGCCGCCAGCCGGTACTGCGGGTGCCGCAAGTCGATCTCGAACTTCTCCACGCCGCTGCGTCGCCGGATGACGGGCGATCCGCGGATGCGGGCCGCCATGCCGGCGTCCTCGAGAAACCGCAGCGAATCGGGACGCACGTGCAGGAAGTTCGCGACTCCGGTGGCAAGGCCACTCGGGTCGACCAGCACGCTGTCCTCGGCCAGAAAATCGAGACCTTCCAATAAGCAGTGCAGGGACACCGTCGACTTGCCGGCGCCGCTCGAACCGAGCAGCAAAATTCCCCGGCCGCCGCGGCCGACGCATGCGGCATGCAAGGGCACCAACCCCTGGGCGCGCGACGCCAGCACATACACCGCGAATTCCAATATCTCGTACCGGAGGTGATAAGGAAATCCGAGCATTTCCGGCGAAACGACGACCAGCGCCGAGCGCTGCCGCGGAGTGAGCGCCACGAAGCTCGCAGTTTCCATGGCCCCGCAAAGAATCTCTCCCGCGGCAAACTGCCTCATCCGCGGCGGCTCGCTTTCCATGCGCGTGACGGCGGGTGCGCGCTGCGTGACGGCGGGTGCGCGCTGCGTGCCGGCCAGCGCCAGCCGCACCGAAAAGCGCGGCGCAGTGCCGGCAAATTTGTGGGACGGCAGCTCGGCGTACGCCGTCCGCACGATGCGCGCCAGCGCAGGGCTGTCGGTTTCGAAATGAAATTGGCCCCCCATCAACTGGAAGCGCTCGCGCAGACCGGCTCGGTGCCGCTCTCCGAACGGGTCGGCGGGCGGCTCGGCCGGCCTCGGTTCCTTGGACGGCGGACTCATGGGACCATCGAGTGCACGCGCCGTTTCTGGCGGTAGCGGCGTACGAGCGCGCGTAGGGATGCCGGCGCAAACGAGCGTGCGGTCGCGCCCAGGGCGCCCAGCCAACACCATGGATACGCCCAAGAGTGCGGCAGGCTCATCAAGAGGGTGGCTAGGGCGCCCATCCGCTTGCCGGAAGCCGCCTGGCTCTTGGCAAGTCCGGCCGACATCTGCGCGCGAAGCCTTCGTAGAATCGGTGCCGGATGACTGCCATCGCTCGTGCGCAACGCTTTCTCGAACACTCGTCTGCGATCTCTCCAGGCGATGATATCGCCTCCGGAATGATGTCCGTGTCGGCGAATCAACGTGAGCGGCTCGTCGATCCCGTCGATTTGGCTGTGCGCGGCCAGCCGGAACCACAGTTCGTCGTCATAGCACATCACGAGCTCTTCATCGAATGCGCCCAGCCGTTCGAGCAGCCGTCTCGATACAACCACGCTCGGCTGCGCGATGACGGTCTCCTCCTCGAGCAGCTTTTCCAGGATCCAGCCGGTCGGCGTCGGCCATTCTCTGATGCGTGCGGAGACAATCGGACTGCCGGATCCGTCCACCAGGGCGAATTTCGTGTAGCTCCATTTGCGCTCAGGGTGCTTGCGCAGCGATTCGAGCTGCGCCTCGAGCTTCTTGGGCAGCCACAGATCGTCGGAGTCCAGGAAAGCGGCAAATTCGCCGCGCGCCTCCCGCAGGGCGATATTGCTCACTACCGAGGGCTTGCCCGTATGCGCCAGCCAGAGGACTCTGACGCGCGGATCGCCGAGCCCCTGAAGATAGTCCCTTGTCTCAGCGGCCGAGCCATCGTCCGCGATTATCAATTCCCAATCCGTGAAGGTTTGGGCGAATACCGAATCGACTGCGGGGCGCAGAAACTGCAGACGATTGAACGTCGGCATGATGATCGAAATGACCGGTTTCGTCATGACCATGCGCTCGAGATCACGGCTTTGCGGCGCCGTGCGCGCGGCGGACGCTTCGATATTTGCGGGCGGCGTCGACCACGGTTTGCGGAGTAACTGCGTAGGTGGCCGCGCGCAGGGCGCCGACCCACCAGTGCGGGTATCGCCAACAGTGGCGCGCGCTCGACGCTATCGTGCGCAGCGCGCTCATACGATTCCCGCACGCGGCATGGCTCCTCGCGAGCCCATGGGCGACTTCGGCGAGCTTTTCGCGCACGATCGGATGCAGATGCTCTGTACCGGGCGTGCGCAGCACCTTATGGAAGACCCGCGCGCAGTCCTGAAAGGAGATGACCTCGTTGCCGGAATGCTCGGCGTGCCGGGTCACGAGCGTGCAAGGCTCGTCGATGGCGTCGACTTCGCTTTTCGCCGCCAACCTCAGCCAAAGATCGTAGTCTTCGCACATGACCAAGGTCTCATCGAATCCTCCCACCTGTTCCAGCAGCTCGCGGGATACCACCACGCTGGGTACGGCAATGACCGTCTCGGACCGCACCAGCTTGTCGAAGATCCAGCCGCCGGGGACAGGCCAGCTGCGGCTGCGCTGCCAATCGGTCGGATTGCCCGACTCGTCCACGAGGACGAATCGGGTATAGCCCCAGCGCCGACCCGCCTGCTTGCGCAGCGAGGTCATCTGGATCTGAAGCTTTGCCGGCGTCCAAAGGTCGTCGGAGTCGAGAAAAGCGATGTACTCGCCGTGCGCCTCGCGTAGCGCGGCGTTCCGCGCAACCGCGGGCCTTCCGCTGTGAGGCAGCCAGAGCACTTTGACGCGCGGATCGTCGAGGGTTTCCAGGTAAGCTCGCGCGTCCGAGCCCGAGCCGTCGTCCGCGATCAGAAGTTCCCAGTCCGCGAAGGTCTGCGCGAACACGGACGCAAGTGTGCTTCGAAGAAGCTTCAGGCGATTGAACGTGGGCAGGATGATGGATACGGCGGGCGGCACGCTGTTTCTCCTCAAGATGTCCGGGCGGCCGCGCATTCGGACACCGATGCCTCGAGTCCATAATGTCCGCCCGTGCGCTCGAGCAGATCTTCGTACATCGATACCAGCTTCGAGCCCAGCGAAGCGAACGACAGTTCGCGGTCGAAGTGCGCGCGCACCGCGGCGCGCGCCGTGCAATCGGTACGCGCTGCGGCCCACCGCAAGGCATCGCACAGCGCATGCGGATCGCCGCAGGACCAGAGACGCCCTACCGAACCAGGGCCCGTTATCGAGCGAAAGGAAGGGATGTCCGTGACCACCGGCTGCAACCCGCAGGCGAGTGCCTCGATCAAGGAATAGCCGGTGCTTTCCCGATGGCTTCCTTGCACGAATATGTCCGCCGCCCGCATCAAGTGCTCGATTCTTTCGTGGGACACGCGGCCCAGTAGATGCACTCTGCCGCGCAATGCGGAATCCGCCGCAATTCGATCCTGAACGTCGTGCAACAGCGGTGCCGTGCCGAAGCAGCAATAAAGCCGCAGTCCCGGCAGTGCCCGCGTCGCGGCGCTGATACCCTCGAGCACCGTCAGCGGGTCTTTGTTGGCATTCAGATGTCCGACCCACAAAATCGCCGGGTCGCCGGTGATCTGGGTGGCGCGGCGCGCCTCCTGCCGGTCCCCCGGCGTAAAGCGGCTCGTGGATTCGGGGATCGCGTACAGACTCGTTTCCGGGCGAACGAGTTGCGCATCGATAAATGGACGCGCCTGTTCCGGGGCGCAAAATGAGATTCCCGCGGCAACCGACAGGCCGCGCCGCCACGAAGCCCGGCGCCAGAATCGCGGCGGCCTGTCCGCGTGATCCTGCAGCACGATCGGGATGGTCGGAGCAAGTGAACGCAGCGACAGCACGTCGCGATGAAAGCCGAGACCGTGCACATGCAAAATATCCGGCGCCAGCGTGCGCAGCAATTCGGCGAGCGCTCCATTGTCCCCATTCGTCGATCCCGCGTTGCCGAACGGCAGAAAGTAGTAATGCACCCCGTTGCGGAGCAGATGCCCCGAATGGGTGCTCGCCTGGGCGACCGAGACGCGAATGCCGGACTGCGCCGAGGCTTCGGCGACAATGGCGAGCGTCGGCCACTCATTCAGGAGCTGCGCCGGCGAACGTCCTTCAGGATCGTTGAAAAAGCTGACTTGTACGACGTGGAGCAACGGGTGCGGCATGATGGTCACAAGCTCATCACACGCGGGTCCCAATGACGGATGAGCTTTCTCGAGACGCGCAGCTCCCAGGGGTGATCGTAGCGCTGAAACCGGTATCGCCAGGACGCCAGCGCCTGCAGGGCGGACTTTCCCCAAGCGGACGCGCGGATGTCCATGACGGTCGGATATCTGCATCCCAAGACGGTGGTGAAATCGACGATTCGGCGCCGAAGGCGCTCGGAGACCCACGGCGCATCCTGGTGACACCAATAATCCACCCACTGCGGCTCTGCCCATTCTTCGGCGGTCCGGGGATATACCACGGGCGCGCCGGCGCAATCGTGGTACTCGCTGGTCATACTTTCGGGCGCGCCGCTCGTGGTGGACTGCCTCCGGGGCAGAGGCGTGTAGACGTAGATCATGACTTCCGTTGCGGGGTGCACCCGCTTGATCAGGCGGATGAACTCGAAGGTCTTCTCCGTCTCTCCCTCGGGATCCTGCGGGGGCGCGACCATAAAGGACAATTCAGGCACGATGCCGTGACTGCGGCATTTCTCCACGGCGTCCAACGTCTGATCGCAGCGGGTGCCCTTGCGGATATCGTGCAAGAGCCAATCGCTGGGGGATTCGGCTCCGATGTAGGCCATGCGCAGCCGGCTCTTCTTGACGAGCGTCCAGGACGCCTCCGACAGATTGACCAGCGCGTCGGATCGCGCAAAACACCACCATGGCAGCTGCAATTTCGCCAGAACTTCCAGCAAGGGCACCATGTCCACTTCGCGGTCGAAGAAGTTGTGGTCGTAGAACTGGATGGCGTTCATGCCATACCGGTCCTTCAAAAACCTAAGATCCTGCTCGAGCCGGGCCGCCGTCGGCAACGCCATCTTGCCCCGAAACATGGTGGCGACTCCGCAGAAGGTGCAACGAAACCGGCAGCCCAGGGCCGCCTGATAGCCCGCGGTGCGCGAACCAAGATAGGTGCTGGTGAAATATCGAGCCGGGTCTTCCAGCTTCTCGTAAGGCAGCATCCGGGAGAGGCTCGAGGTGGAGAACTTGCGATCCTTGTTGTGCACGACCTGGCCGCGCATACGCCAGCTCAGTCCGAGGATGGAGCTCAACTCCCCGTCCCGTCCCGCCGCGAGCGCATCGAGCAGCTCAACGAGCGTATCCTCCCCTTGCGCTCGTACAGCGTAGTCGACAAAAGGCGCATTCAGCGTCGCTTCGGGGCACACGGTCGGGAAGGCGCCGCCCCATATGATCGGCAACGCGGGCGATTTCTCGCGGATTGCCTTGGATACGGCAATGGCGGAAACCAGCTGCGGGCCGCCCATGACCGTAATGCCCACCGCGCCAATGGATCCGTCACTCACGTTGCGTACCGCCGTCGCGACGAAATCGCGGTCGACGTTGCCGTCGATGATTGTCGCCGCGTACTTTCCGTCGAGCGCCGAGGACAGGCTCAAAACGGCAAGCGGGGCGCGCGCGTGACGGTTCGCCGTGATCGTGGGATTGATGAGTAGAACGCGTTGCGAAATCATGTCTCCCTCTGTGGGTTTGGCGGTACGAGCCTGAATATCGTCAGTCTCTCGTTGACGAACCGGCGCTCCGCCAGCACTGAAATCTCGAGATTGTGTTTGCGGAATTCGTCCAGAAAAACGTGCCCATCGCCGAAAGTCGACAGCAATACCAGCGCGGACCCGCCGGATTTCAAGTGGGCGCCGAGACCGGCTGCGAATCGCTCGGCGACGTCATTGGAACGCCACGCGCGGTCGCGGTCGTCGCGCGGCGAGCCCTGGACGAACGGCGGGTTGAACAGGATCAGATCGAACCGCTCCCCGAGAGCAGGTGCGAACAGATCTCCGTGCCGCACGTCGATTTTGTGCTCGACGTGATTCAGAAGCGCATTGATGCCGGCGCAGCGAACCGCGGCCGCGTTGATGTCCACCGCCACGACGCGGCGCGCATGTCTCGCGGCAAACACCGCGCAGATGCCGGAACCCGTGCCCATATCGAGTACTTCCCAATCGCGCGGCACGAGGCGGGAGTCGATCTGCGATGCGAGGAACTCACCGGTGCGCGGCACCTTCGGATTGAACACGCTCGGGGTGACGACAAAGGGCATGCCGTGCACCCGCTCCACGCGAAAATCGTCGTATCGATCCTTTCCAACGAGTCTGTAGCACAGGGCCATCGCCTTGCCGAGAAGTCTTGTCATCAGAGGGAGCCGCGCAATCCTCAGCGAATGCCGGGAGGACGCGGTGGATCGCGGCTGCGCGGGATTAAGCATGGTCTTTCCGGCCTGACGTCATGACAAGGTCTGCGCGGGAACCAGCCAGCGGGTGAACAGCATCTCGACGGGCCACCGATAGTTGTCCCGGTGGCAGCGATAACGGGCGATTGCCTGCAAAAGCCGTTTGCCGCGGGACACTCGCTTCCACGCCAGCTCATGGAAGAACTTGAAACGTTCGATGAGCTCGAATTTCTCGGGCGATACCCACGGGCCGGGCTCTCCGGCCACGTAATCGAATTCCGCCCACGCCTCGAGCGTCTCCGGAAGGCGAAATCCACGGGCGACGGCTTCGATGACCAAGGCGCTGCCGGGATAGGGCTTGAAGTAGTAGATGGGTGTCAGGAAGTCGGGACTCATCGAGCGCAATCTCTTGGCGCAGTCGAGAGTCGCCTGAATATTCTCGTCGCTCTCGTCCGGAAAACCGACGATGAATGGAAAATGACCTGCAATCCCATGCTCGAGCATTTTCTCGGCGGTCTCGAACACTTGCTCGATCTTGATGTCCTTGCGAATGCGCTTCAACACCTCGTTGGAACCCGATTCCACGCCGACCAGCAGCCGGCGCAGGCCGGATTGCTTGCAGCGCGCCCACACCGCGTCCGGAAGGCGGATGCCCTGATCGGCGCGCATGGTGGCGGCCCAGGTGATCTTCATCCTGGATTCGACGATTCGATCGGCCAACGCTTCGACGCGGCCGGCCTTGGTGAAAAAAGTCTCGTCCTGAAAATTGACATCATCGAAATGGTATCGGTCCCACAACTCCTTCAATCTCATTGCCATCCGCACCGGCTCGAGTCCGACCCACTTGCGCCCGTAGACGAAGGGGTCGGAACAGAACGCGCAACGGAAATTGCAGCCTTGCGATGAGATGTAATCGAGCTGCCGCTTGCCCTTCAGATCGAAATAGCGTTCGACCGGGATCAATCCATAGTCATGCGCGCGAAATTTGTCGACCTGCGCCAGCGCCCGCGCCGGGTTTTCCTGAATGGTTCCGTCCTCGAGCCGTACCGTGCACCCGGCGCAATCGTCCAGCGGCCGGCCTTGCGCAAGGCGCTCCACGATGTCGGCGAAAGTCTCCTCGCCTTGTCCGCGCACCGTGACATCGACCGAGCGCTCCGATAGGCACTCACGGGAAAACATGGACGGGTGCCAGCCTCCCCAGACCACCGGCAGGTCGGGCCTCGCGCGCTTGGCTGCGCGCGACATGCGCAGAGCGTCTGAGATCGGAGCGCCGGTGAGCACGGTCACTCCCAGGCACAAGGCTTCATCCAGGTGAGAAAGGAGGGTATTTTCCGCGTCGGGGTCCAGGCGAGCGTCGACGATCACGACCTCGTAGACATTCGGGTCGAGTTCGGAGCCGATCGCGAGCAAGGCCAGCGGCATCGTAAAGAAGACTGCGCGAGGATTGTAAAGAACGACCTTCAGTCGTTTGGCGCGCGGCTGATTCATACCGATGCGAACGGCGTGGAATGAGTCGACGACCGCACGGCATCCGGGTCGCGCCACATGGAACACACGCAGGTCTTGCATTCCGCACGTTCGCCGGTCCGAATCGCCGCGCGTAATTCCGCCATGTCCTCGCGATTCAGGACATGCGCGAAGGCGCCCCGAGATTCCTCGTGGCGCGGCAGGCGCGCGCCGGCGGGTCCCTCTATGAAGAAGCACGGCTGTACGCGCCCGGTGGCTCCAATGACCGCGGAAAACTCCGGCGCGTTGCAGCGTGTCGGCGGGTAAGCCCCAAGACCTCGGATGGCGGTGAAATATTGCAGGATGCGCCGCAGCTTTTGCGGGCTTTCGGCGATGAAGCCGGAGCGGAAATCTTCCGCGTGATCCCGTTCGACCGAGTTCAGTACCTGCTCGAACTCCGGCAAGTCCTCGGACCGCAGCGCCAGATCGGAGACATAGTCATCAGCGCGCCCGAAGGCGTGGGGATTGGCCACGTCCACCGCGAGGAAGGAGACCTGGCGCGCGCCGAGTTCTTTTGCCAGATCGACGAATGCCGGCAATTGCCGGAAGTTCCGGCGCTGCAGGGTGACTCGAATCCCGGGAGGCGTTCCATGACCGGCGGCGGCCAGAATGCCTCCGCACACTTTGTGGAATGCATCCAACCCGCGAATGGCGGCATAGGTCTGTGGATCGGTGCCGTCCAGGGACACGGTGATGGCATCGAAGAGCTCGGCGGCGCGGCGGGCGTGTTTGGCCAGGGCGAGACCCGAGGTCAGCAGCCAGACTTTGAGCCCGTTCTTGCGCAACAACCGGGCGATCGCCGCCCAGTCGGGATTGAGAAAGGGTTCCCCGCCCGACAGCAGCACCATCTGAGTCTCGAGGCCGGCAAAACTCGGCAGCAATCGATTCACGGCCGCAAGATCCATGTCATCGCGGCCGTGCCGCCAGTAGTCGCAGGTGACACAGCGGGAATTGCAGCGCTCGGTCAGATACAGCGTCACCAGAGGTAGTCTGGTCAGGCGGGAGGGAACTGCGAGCGCTTCGGCGGACAATGTTGACTCTCTTGCGACGACACGAATAAGAGCGCTCCCTTGGAGTCGGGCGCGGTATTTACCGTAAGTACCCGCCCGCGGCCAAACGGTTGGCCCATAGATCAAACGGTTGGCCCGTGGACCAAACTGGTTGGCTCGCGGATGGCCGCGGCCGGCACCCGGCAGGAAATAGCGCGATTCACGTCGCCAGTTACGTATGAAAAGGTGGCTTCAACTCTTTGATTTAGTTAAGCTCGCGGCCTCATGAATACGGTAGCTGAGGGTCTTCGGGTCGAAAAGGTCCACGTCTGGCGGGGAGAACGTCATGTCCTCAAAGGCGTGAGCCTTGAGCTGGCGCCCCGTCAGTTGCTGCACATCTCTGGCCCGAACGGCTCCGGCAAGACCACGCTGCTCCGCGTGGTGTGCGGCCTGCTGCGCCCGGAGCAGGGCGAGGTGTCCTGGAACGGCCAGTCGATCTCCGGCGTCCGGCTCGAATATCAGGCGGCGCTGGCCTACGCCTCGCATGAACCGGCGCTCAAGGGCGATTTGACGGCGCTGGAAAACCTGCATTTCGCGGTGGGGCTGAAACGGCGCATCTCGACCCAGGAGTTGCGCAACAGCCTCGAGCAGACCGGCGCGGCCGCCTGCGCCGATTTGCCGGCGCGGGTATTGTCGGCGGGCCAGCGCCGCCGAGTCGCCATGGCGCGCGTGCTGGCCATGAGCGCGTCCCTGTGGCTGCTCGACGAGCCCTTCACCAATCTGGATGCGGCGGGCACGGAGTTGATGTCGGCGCTGCTGCGCTCCCACATAAACCAAGGCGGAGCGGCGTTGGTGGTTGCGCACCACGACCTGACCATCGAGGTGGATTCGCGCCGCATGGATCTCGCGGCATGAGCGTCGGGGCCGTGGCGGCCTTCAATCTGCTGGTGCGGCGTGAACTATGTCTCAGTTTTCGGCGCCCGGACCAGTTGCTGCAACCTTTGGTGTTCTTTTTGATCGTAACAACCTTGTTTCCCTTGGGTTTGAGCCCGCAGTTGTCGCTGCTGCGAGACATGGCGCCGGGTGTGCTTTGGGTCGCCGCGCTGCTATCGTCTCTGCTGTCGCTGGACGGATTGTTCAAAAGCGATGCGGACGACGGCACTTTGGAACAGCTGGCGCTGTGCGGCCAGGGACTGACCCTCATCGTGGTCGCGAAAACTTTTGCCCATTGGCTGGTCAGCGGCGCGGCGCTGGTGTTGGTGTCGCCGGTGGTGGGAACCGCACTCGGTATCCCGGTCGACGCATTCCCCATCATGATGCTGAGCTTGGGGTTGGGAACGCTGACTTTGAGCTGGTTGGGCGCCATCGGCGCGGGGCTCACGGTGGGCCTGAAGCGCGGCAATGTGCTCTTGTCCCTGATCGTGCTGCCGCTCGCCATGCCCCTGCTGATTTTCGGCGCCAGTGCGACCGATCGGGCGATTTCGGGAACGAACGCAGCGGGCGCCTTGTATTTTCTGGCTGCGCTGTGCGTCTTCACCTGCACCTTGGCGCCATTCGCTGCGACGACGGCATTGCGAATTACGTTGGAATGACCTAAGAGTAATCATGTGGACATGGTTCTATAAACTCGCCTCGCCGCCCTATGTGTATGGGGTTGCCGCCGCGCTCGTGCCTTGGTTCCTGGGCGGGGCGGCATTGGCGCTGGGTTATGGGCTGATCGCCGGGCTTGCGATCGCGCCTCCGGACTACCAGCAGGGCCAGGCATTTCGCATGATTTACGTGCACGTGCCGAGCGCGCTGCTGTCTTTGACCGTGTATACGGTCATGGCGGCGGCCAGCGCCGTCGCGCTCATCTGGCGCATCAAAGTAGGGCATGCCGTTGCGGCGGCCGCGGCGCCCATCGGCGCGTCGTTCACCATTTTGGCGCTGGTGACGGGTTCCTTGTGGGGCCGGCCGATGTGGGGAACCTATTGGGCCTGGGACCCTCGGCTGACGTCCGAGCTCATCCTGCTGTTTCTGTACGTGGGCGTGATGTCGCTGCGCTCGGCGTTCGAGGATCCGTCGCGGGGCGATAGGGCCGCCGCGCTGCTGGCGACCGTCGGTGTCGTCAACGTGCCCATAGTGCACTTTTCGGTTGTGTGGTGGAACTCGCTGCATCAGGGGGCAACGATTGTTAAACTAGGCGCACCCTCCATGCCCGGCAGCATGCTATGGCCGTTGCTGTCCATGTGGCTTGGTTTCATGCTGTTCTTTGCCGCAGTGCTCTGTATTCGCCTGCAAGGCGAGGTGCTCAATCGGGAGCGGCAGTCAACGTGGGTACGAGAGGCGGTTAAACCATGATGAGCGGCAGTTTTTGGGCCATGGGCGGCTACGCGCGCTATGTGTGGCCCTGCTTCGGCTTCTCCTTCGTGGTGCTGGTGTGGAATTTATGGGCTGCGCGCCGATTGCGCGCCGCGGCTCATTTAAGGGCACGGCGCGCGGCGGAGATGGCAACTATGGCAGCGGTGGATGGTTCATGACCCCTCGGCGCAAACGCCTGTTCGTGGTGCTCGGCATATTGGGCGGCGTGGCCGCCTCGGTCGCGCTCGCGGTCATGGCCTCGCGCGAGAACATCATGTTCTATTACGACCCCAGCCAGGTCGTCGCGGGCAAGGCGCCCCTGGCCAAGCGGTTTCGTATCGGCGGCATGGTCGTGAAGGGGAGCGTCGCCCGCAAGCCCGGCGATCTCGAGGTGCGCTTCGTGCTCACTGACTTCGCGCACGAGGTTCCGGTCGAATACACGGGCGTGCTGCCGGATTTGTTCCGCGAAGGCCAGGGTATCATCGCGCACGGCTCGATGAATTCGAGCGGCGCCTTCGTCGCCGACGAGGTGCTCGCCAAACACGATGAAAAATACATGCCGCCCGAAGTGGCCGCTTCTCTGAAAAACAAACCGGCGCGCACTGCATCCGGCGCCGGACCCACCACGTGAGAGCTTGGGAGCTGCCATGGCACCGGAATTAGGGGTCTTCTCGCTCATCCTGGCCTTCGTGCTGAGCGTGTCGCAGGCGTTCTTCGGTCTCGCCGGCGCCTGGCGCGGCAGGCCCGTGTGGATGTCGGTGGCGCGGCCGGCGGTGACCGGGCAATTCGTGTTCGTCGTCCTGGCCTTCGCCTGCCTCGTGTATTCCTTCGTGCACAACGATTTTTCAGTCCTGTATGTCGCGCGCAATTCGAATTCGCAACTGCCGCTCTTCTACAAGGTGGCGGCCTTGTGGGGCGCGCACGAGGGTTCGCTGCTCCTGTGGATATTGATTCTGTCGATCTGGAGCGTGGCGGTTGCCGCCTTCAGCCGCCAGCTGCCCTTGAGCTTCTCGAGCCGCGTCCTCGGGGTCATGGGTCTCGTCAGCGGTGGATTCATGTTGTTCACGTTGTGGACCTCCAATCCCTTCCTGCGCCTGATCCCGGCTGCGCCGGACGGCGCGGATTTGAACCCGGTGCTGCAGGATTTCGCGCTCGCCATTCATCCGCCCATGCTCTACACGGGCTATGTGGGATTCTCGGTGGCGTTCGCGTTCGCCATTGCCGCGATGTTGGAGGGGCGCTTGGACCAGACCTGGGCGAAGTGGACACGGCCCTGGACCATCTTTGCCTGGCTGTTTCAGACCATCGGCATCGCGCTCGGCAGCTGGTGGGCGTACTACGAACTGGGCTGGGGAGGCTGGTGGTTCTGGGACCCGGTCGAGAATGCGTCGTTCATGCCCTGGCTGGTGGGGACCGCACTGATCCATTCGCTCAGCGTCACGGAGAAGCGCGGCATCTTCAAGAGCTGGACGTTGCTGCTCGCCATATTCGCCTTCTCCTTGAGCCTGGTGGGAACCTTCCTGGTGCGCTCGGGCGTGTTGGTGTCGGTGCACTCATTCGCAACGGATCCGACGCGCGGGCTCTACATCCTGGCCTTCCTCGTGCTCACGATCGGCGGCTCACTGACCCTGTACGCGTGGCGCGCGCCGAAGTTGTATGCGCCTGGGGGTTTCGAGGTGTTCTCGCGGGAATTCTTTTTGTTGGTCAACAACGTGATTCTGGTGAGTGTCGCCGGGCTCGTACTGTGGGGCACGTTGTCGCCGCTGGTTTACGAATTGTTAGGTATAGGCAAGATCTCGGTCGGGCCGCCGGTGTTTGCGCTGATGTTCCTCGTACCCGTGCTGCCGCTCATGGCGTTCTTAGGGATAGGGATGCATTCGGCCTGGCGCCGCGGCAAGCTCACCGCGGCCGCCGAACCGCTGTGGTGGCTGCTCGGCGTCGCGGTGGCGCTTGCCGTCGCGATCCAAGGCCTCGTGTTCGGCCAGTTCCACTGGGTGGGGCTGATCGGATTCAGCTTCGGGATCTGGATCATCTTCTCCGCGCTGCTCGAGCCGTTGCGCCGCCTGCGCCAGAAGCAAACCTTGACCGCCGCGCTGCTCGGAATGTGCATTGCTCACCTGGGGGTGGGGATGTTTGCCATCGGCGCCAGCGGCGTCGAGAGCTACAAAATCGAGAAAGACGTGGCCTTGAAGCCGGGCGGAAGCTTTGGCATCGCGGGGTACGATTTCCGGTTCGTGAGCGCAAGGAATGTGCGCGGTCCAAATTACGATGCCGTGGAGGCCACGGTCGAAGTCACGCGCGGCGGCAAGCCGGTGACGATATTGAAGCCGCAGAAGCGGCATTTTTGGGTGCAGCAAACCGACAACAGCCAGGCGGCCATCTCCGTGAACTGGGCGCGCGATCTGTTCGTCGCCATGGGCAATCCCCTGGGTGAAGACGCGTGGAGCATGCGAATCCAGTACAAGCCGCTGGTTCGCTACATATGGCTCGGAGCCTTGGTGATGGCCCTCGGCGGCTTCATCGCCGCGACCGATCGCCGCTACCGGTTCAAGGTGCCGGCCGCCGCCGCGGATACTGTCGCCGCGCCGCCGCTCGGCGGCGAACCCAAGGCGGGTATGGCCTGATGTGGAAATTCCTGCTGCCGTTCGCCGCGTTCGTAGCACTGGCCGTATTGTTCGCCTTCGGGTTGAACCCGAACCGCGACATTCACGCCCTGCCGTCGCCGTTGATCGGCAAGCCCGCGCCGTCGTTCACGCTCACCGACGTGCTGGATCCCGCGCGCCCCGTCAGCAACGCGGCCTTGAAAGGACAGGTGTACGTCTTGAATGTCTGGGCGACGTGGTGCGTTCCCTGCCGCGAGGAACAAGAGGCGCTGCTCGCCATTTCGCAGAAGCACATCGTGCCGATCATCGGATTGAACTGGAAAGACCAGCGCGAACGAGCCAAGCAGTGGCTGCAACGGTACGGCAATCCCTATCAGGCCGTGGCATTCGACGGCGACGGACGCACGGCGATCGAGTGGGGCGTGTACGGCGCGCCGGAGACTTACCTGGTGGACCAGCATGGCCAGGTCATTTTCAAATTCATCTCGCCCATGACACAGGAGGTGTGGGAGCGCGAATTCTTGCCGCGCATTGCAGCCGCGCGCCGGGGTGGCGTATGAATGGGCCGAGCCGGTGCCTATCGGTGAACCGGGGTGTGCTCGCGATCGTGCTTGCGGCCATCGCGGCTGCAGGCCTGTGTTCGACCGTGGCTGCAGCGCCGACCGTGGACGCCCACGGACAGCTGACGGATCCGGCTTTGCAAACACGCTTCGAGCGAATCACCGGCGAGCTGCGCTGTCTGGTTTGCCAGAACGAGTCCATTGCCGATTCGAATGCCGATCTGGCGGTCGATCTTCGCGAACAGGTGCGCGAGATGCTCGCCGCCGGCAAGAGCGATGATGCGATATTCACGTTCATGACGGATCGCTACGGCGAATTCGTGCGTTTCAGGCCGCCCCTGGAACCCAAAACTCTGCTCATTTGGGGCGCTCCCTTCCTCATGCTGCTATTGGGCGGTTTCATCGTTTTTCGGGTCGTGCGTCAGCGGTCGCGCATGCCGCTGGATGATGGTCCCGCAATCGGACCGTAGCGAGTACCACAGGCCCCCAGTATCATGAATACCTTCCTCGTCATCGCCGCCGTCATGGCTGCGATCGCCGCCGCGGCGGTCGCCCTGCCGCTGCTGCGCGACCGGCAAAGCCGGGTACTCGGTGTGATCGCCGCGGTCGCCGTCATGGGCGCGGCGGGGGGTCTCTATCCGCTGTGGTCCAATTGGAATTGGCACGCGCCCCCCGACGCGGGCGCGTCCGCCAACGGCCCGGACGTGGGCGCCATGGTGCAGAAACTCGAAAAGCATCTTCAGGATCAGCCGGACGATTTACGGGGCTGGTTGATGCTCGGGCGCTCCTACCTGGCGTTGGAGCGCCTCGATGATGCCGTGCTCGCCTACGAGCACGCGCACCGGCTGGACAGCCAGAATGCCGATGCGGCCATGGGATTAGGCGAGGCCATGAGCCTCAAGGCGGGAGGCGAGATTACACCGGCAGCCTCGCTGCTGTTCGAGCAGGCTTTGGCGCTGGCGCCCGACAACCCCAAGGCCCTGCTGTACGCGGGTTTTGCGGCCGCGACCCGCGGCGACCGCGCACTCGCCCGGACGCGCTGGCAGGCGCTCAAGAACATGCATCCGCCGGCGCAGATCGAGCAGATGCTCGATGCGCGAATCGCCGATCTCGGCCCGCTGCCCGCAGATCCCGGCGCGGGAGGAACTGCGGGCGGCGCTGCCGTGGATGCGGCTGCCGCAGGGACGAGTCCGTCGCCCGCAGGGACGAGCACGTCGCCGGGGGGCTTAGGCGGGGCGGTGGTGACTGTCAAAATCAACCTCGCACCCGCCCTGAAGTCGCGATTGGTATCGGAGGCCCCCTTGTTCGTCTTTGCACGAGAGCCCGGAACCGCCGGACCACCGCTGGCCGCCAAGCGCTTGAGCAGCACGGCCATCGGCAGCCAGGTTCAATTGTCGCCGGCCGATTCCATGTTGCCGGGTCGAGTGCTCAAGAGCGGACAGCACGTCTCCATCACGGCGCGGGTGTCATTCAGCGGCCAGCCCATTCCCTCGGCCGGCGATTTGTACGGCGAGCTCAGCTATGAAGTGGGCCGGGATGGCGTGCGCGATCTCGTGATCGATCGCATCGCGCAGTAGATGCCATGAGCGTCGCGAAAAATCTGATGACGGGCAGAATTCTCGAAGAGCAGCTCTTCCCTTACCCCAGCCTGCGGGACAAGGACCGCGAGGTGCTGGGAATGATGGTCGATGCCATCGACCAATTCTTGAGCCCGAAACATCGTGATTTCAAACGCTGGGATCTCGCGGCGGAACAGCCGGCGGAATTCATTGAAGGCTTGAGGGATCTGGGGTTGTTCGGCCTCATCATTCCGGAGGAGCACGGCGGAATCGGCCTGTCGAATGCCGGCTACGCGCGCGTGCTCTGCCAGAGCAGCACGCACGACAGCTCGGTCTCGCTCACCATCGGCGCGCACAGCTCCATCGGCATGAAGGGAATCCTGCTCTTCGGCACGGCAGACCAGAAGGCGCGCTACCTGCCGAAACTCGCGAGCGGCGAGATGATTGCCGCGTTCTGCCTGACCGAATCCGGCGCCGGCTCGGACGCGGCGTCGATTCGCACCCAGGCCGCCAAGAACGCCGACGGCAGTTGGACGCTGTCCGGGGAGAAGATCTGGATCACCAACGGCGGCATCGCGGACCTCTACACCGTGTTTGCGCGGACCTCGTCGAGCGCGGGAAAGATCACCGCCTTCGTGGTCGAGGCCGCGTGGCCCGGGGTGAGCCATGGACCGCACGAAGACAAGATGGGAATCCGCGCCTCCTCGACGACCACGGTGAACTTCAGCGACGTGCGGGTGCCGGCGGAGAACGTGCTCGACGCGGAGGGCAAGGGATTCAAGGTCGCCATGGCGATATTGAACAATGGACGCACGGGCTTGGGCGGCGGGGCGGTCGGGGGCATGAAGACCCTCATCGCTCTTGCGACGCAACAGGCGCAGACCCGCAAGCAGTTCGGGACCCCCATCGCCCAATTCGGTCTGGTGCGCGAAAAGATCTCGCAAATGACCATCGATTGCTTCGCCGCGGAAAGCGCCGTGTGGATGGTCGCCCACTACATCGATTCCGGAGTCGAGGACTATTCGGTCGAGGCGGCGATGAGCAAGATATTCGCGAGCGAGGCCTTGCAGCGCAGCGCTTACGAAGCGCTGCAGATCGCGGCCGGCAGCGGCTTCATGCGCGACTATCCGTACGAGCAGATCACCCGCGATTGCCGCATTTTGACGATATTCGAGGGAACCAATGAGGTGCTCAGACTGTATATCGCATTGTCCGGCCTCAAGGACCTCGGCAGATCGCTCGGCGAATTGAAGGCCGCGGTGGATGACATCTTCAATAATTTCATCAAGGGCTTCGGCGTGTTGACCGAATATGCGGAAAAGCGCCTGACCCAGGCGACCGGGGTGGGCCGCCAGAAGATAGAGTGGCCGCTGCAGGGCGCACTCCGGGAGGCGGCCGATGTCTATGAGCGATATACTGTCGAGCTCGCCAAGGCAGCCGAGTACCTGCTCCGCAAGTACGGCAAGTCGGTGGCCGACCGCCAGCACGACCTGAAGCGCATTGCCGACATCGGCATCGACCTGTTCGTCGGCCTATGCGTGCTATCGCGGGCCGCGAGCCTACGCGAGGCGCCAGGGGATGAGGGCACGCAGGCCATCGCGATAGCGCGCGTCTTCGCTCAACAGGCGAAACGGCGGATGGCCGCCAATGTGCGGCGGATCACGCGCAATGAAGACGAGGAGATGGACCGCTTGGCCGGGTTCATCCTGGACAAAGGAAGTTATCCCTGGGACGTGTTGCAATGAGCGTGGTTTCCGACGAGTACTTGAAGGTGAGCAGTACCTACGCCGATCGGCGCGTATTCTGGTTTCGTGCGGCCCTCATCGGCGCGATAACGATCTTCGTCGCCGTGCTCGCGTGGCGCTTGACGCAGGCGCTGACCGTGAAGCACGTTCCCAACAAGGATTCCATCCCAACGGTCTCGGTGACCGAGGTCGGCATCAGCACCATGCCGACGACCGTGAGCATCACCGGTACCATCGCGGCGCGGTACGACATGCCCATCGGCGTCGAAGGCGATGCCGGACGCATCGCGGCGATTTACGTCGAAGCCGGCGACCATGTGAAACGCGGCCAGGTGCTCGCACGCCTGAACGTATCGGTGCTGGAACCGCAGGTCGCCAATCTCGAGGCAGCGCTCGAGCAGGCGCGCGCGGAGGCCGAACTCGCGGAAGCGGAATACCGCCGCGCGCAAGCCGTCGGCGCTTCCGGGGCTTTGTCGGCCGAAGAGACGCAGCGGCGCAAGTCGGCCGCGGTCACGGCCGGCGCGAAAGTCAAGGTCGCCGCCGCGCAGCTGGCGGAATCGCAGGCGCGCCTGGCGCGGGCCTCGGTACGCGCGCCCGCGGACGGCATCATCCTCACCCGCAATGTCGAAGTGGGGCAGACGGCAACGCCGGGCGGCGAGGCGCTGTTTCGTCTATCCGAAGGGGGCGAAGTCGAGCTTCGCGGACAGGTGGCGGAGCAGGATCTGCCCCAGCTCAAGGTCGGTCAGGCCGTCAATGTGTGGTTGACCGGCACCACCCGCGTCTATCCCGGCCACGTGCGCCTGTTGGGCGCGGTCATCGATCCGCAAACGCGGCTCGGGATGGCCCGCGTGAGTCTGACCCCGGATCCGAATCTGCGGCCGGGCGCATTCGCGCGCGCCGAAGTGACGGTGAGCAATGCCGAACGTGCGGTTCTGCCGCAAACGGCCGTGCTGACCGACGAGAAGGGCAGCTATGTGCTGATCGTGAACGCGCAGCACAAGATCGAGCGCCGCGCGGTGCGCGTGTCCGGAATGGTGCAAAACGGCGTGACCATCGCCGAGGGGATCACCGGCAAGGAAGAAGTCGTCGCCACCGCGGGCGCATTCTTGCAGGAGGGCGAACTGGTCAACCCGGTCTTGAAGGAGTCGAGCCGGTCATGAGAAATATCTCGGCTTGGGCGATCCGCCATCCGATCATCCCCATCGTCCTGTTCGTCGTACTGTTCTTCCTGGGCGTGGTCGCGTTCATCCGCCTGCCGATCAATCTCCAACCCGACATATCCTTCCCCGCGGTAAACGTCTACGTTTCACAACCCGGTGCCGCGCCCACCGAGATGGAAACTCAAATCGCGCAAAAAGTGGAAGGCTCGATTTCGAACATCGGCAATGTGCGCAACATGACCACCTTCATCGTCGAAGGTCAGGTCAACATTTTCGTGCTGTTCGAGATCGGCACGCCGGTCGATCGGGCCGTGACGGACGTCCGCGATGCGGTATCCAAGGTCCGCAGCGACCTGCCGCAGGGCATCTACGAGCCGCAGGTGGCGCGGGTGAACGTGGACGGCGGCGCCTTCGCTTACTACGCCGTGTCGACCACCGACCTGACGCCGGAACAGTTGAGCTGGTTCATCGACAATACGATCACCAAGCGCCTGCTCGCGCTTCCCGGCGTCGCGCAGGTGTCGCGCAGCGGCGGCGTCGACCGCGAGATCCGCGTCGAGCTCGATCCCGCGCGGCTGCAGGCGCTCGGTCTCACCGCGGTCGAGGTCAATGAGCAATTGCGGGCGCTCAACATGGACGCCGCCGGCGGGCGGGCGCAGGTGGGCGGCGGCGAGCAGGCGATACGTGTGCTCGGCGGCGCGAAAACCGCCCAGACTCTCGGAGACACCCAGATCATTCTTCCCGGCGGGAAGTCCGTGCGCCTGCGCGAGATCGCCGAGGTGCACGACGGCGTCACCGAGGTGCGCAGCATCGCCAGGCTCAATGGCCGCTACGCCACCACCTTCGGCGTATTCAAGGCCAAGGGCGCCTCGGACGTGAGCGTGGCCAAGGAAGTGGATGCCGAACTCGACAAGCTCAAGGTCGAGAATCCCTCGGTGCGCATGTCGACCATCTTCAGCACCGTCGACCATACGGTGCGAACCTATCATTCGGCGATGAGCGCGCTGATCGAGGGCTCGATCCTCGCCGTCGTGGTGGTGTGGTTCTTCCTGCGCAATGCCCGCGCTACCATGATCTCCGCGCTCGCCATTCCGCTCTCCGCCGTGCCCACCTTCGTCTTCATGCAGTGGATGGGCTTCACGCTCAATCAAATCACGCTGCTGGGGTTGTCGCTGGTTGCCGGCGTGCTCGTGGACGATGCCATCGTCGAAATTGAAAACATCGTGCGCCACATGCGCATGGGCAAGAGCTGCTTTCAGGCGGCCATCGACGCTGCGGACGAGATCGGCCTGGCGGTGGTGGCGACATCCTTCACCATCATCGCGGTATTTCTTCCCGTGAGCTTCATGGGCGGGATCAGCGGCCAGTACTTCAAGCAATTCGGCCTGACCATCGCGTCGGCCGTCTTCATTTCGCTCATGGTGGCGCGGCTCATCACCCCGGTGCTGGCGGCTTACGCCCTCGGCAAGGACATGGTGGCCGTGCACGAAAATGACGGGCCGATCATGACGCGGTATCTGGCGCTGCTGCGCTGGTGCGTTGCGAACCGCTGGAAGACCATCGCGGCCGGCGCCGTATTCTTCCTGCTGTCGTTGGCATCCCTGGCCATCATACCGACCTCGTTCGTGCCTCCCGAGGATTTCTCCAACGCGCAGCTGGTCCTCGAGCTGCCGCCGGGCGGCACGCTCGAGGACACTGCGCGAGTCTCGGCGGCGGCCACGGCCGTCATGCGAAAATCGCCCGAGGTGACCGACATCGTCGAATTCGTCGGGGACGACCAAGAGATTCGCAACGGCAACATCTATGTCAGCCTCGTGCCCCGCTCCGAGCGCAGCATCAGCCAGAAGCAGTGGCAGCAGCAGATGACCCCTCTGCTGGCTCGAGTGCCGGACGGGCAATTGAGCTTTTCGGACAACGGCGGCGGCCGCGACATTCAATTGTACTTGACCGGCGATGACCCACTGCTGACGGCGGATACCGGGCGCAAGATTCTGGCGGAAATGCGCACATTGCCGGAATTGCGCGATGCGCGGATCAAAGGCGACCTGCCGCGGCCGGAAATCGTCGTGCACCCGCGCTTCGACATCGCCGCGCAGCTGGGCGTGAGCGTAGAGAGCATCAGCCAGACGATTCGCATCGCGACGCTCGGCGACCTGCCGCAGAACGGGGCCAAGTTCTCGCTGACCGATCGGCAGATACCCATCCGCGTCAGTCTGCTCGAGAGCGCGCGGCGGGATCTCTCGACGCTGGAGAATCTGCCGGTCCCGACGGCCTCGGGCGCGAGCGTGCCGCTGAAATCCGTCGCGGACTTGAGCTTCGGACAGGGCCCGTCGGCCGTGCGCCGCTACAATCAGAGCCGGCGTGTGTTTCTGGAGGCTGACATGAGTCCAGGCGTCGAACAGGGCACGGCCATGAAGCGAATAAAGGCGTTGCCGGCCTTGCAGCACCTGCCCGAGGGCGTGCATCTCATCGAGACCGGCAATGTCGAGTTCATGACCGAGCTGTACCAGAATTTCCTGCTGGCCGTGGGCGCCGGCATCCTCATGGTGTTCGCGGTGCTGGTGCTGTTGTTCGTGCGTGTGCTGCAGCCCATTACCATACTGACGGCGATGCCGCTGTCGCTGGGCGGCGTGATCCTGGCATTGCTGCTCACCGGGCTGCCGCTGTCGCTGCCCGTGATCATCGGCATTCTGATGCTGATGGGCATCGTCGGGAAGAATTCCATCTTGCTGGTGGATTTCGCCATCGAGGAAATGCGCGCCGGCAAGACACGCCTTGCCGCGATAATGGAGTCGGGACACAAGCGGGCGCGGCCCATCGTCATGACCACGGTGGCCATGGTGGCCGGCATGTTGCCGGTCGCGATCGGCTGGGGCGGCGACAGCGACTTCCGCGGGCCGATGGCAATCGCCGTCATCGGCGGACTGATCACTTCCACCGCACTGACGCTGGTCATCGTGCCGGCCGTGTTCACCGTGTTCGACGACATCGAGCGGTGGATCGCTCCGAAGGCGAGCAAACTGCTGGCGGATCAACCCGCGCCGAGCGAACCCGAACCCATCGTTTGAGAACACTGCTGCCAGTCGTCGCGGGACTATGGCTGGTGTTGCCCTGCGCGGCACACGCGGACGTACTGTCCGCCGTGAATTGGGCCCGGCTGCACGGCTGTGCAAGCTCCGCAACCCGGGCGCCCTTGCAGAACAATCCGAAACTGCAGAAGGCCGCGGGGCGTTTGGGCAGCGGTGCCGCGCTTCACGATGCATTGATCGCGGTGGGTTACGTGGCCTCGGAGTCCGCAGCACTGCATTTCTCGGGGGCGGCAAGCGACTCGCAGATCACCCAAATGCTGACCGCCAACTACTGCCGTACGTTGGTCAACCCCGCCCTGCGGGAAATCGGCGCGGAGCGCCGCGGGCGCGATGTATGGATGGTGCTGGCCGCGCCGGTGTCCATGCCCACTGCCGCAGATGCGGTCGCGGTCAGCCGGCGCATTCTGGAGAGGGTCAACGCGGCGCGCGCCGCCGGGAGACGCTGCGGCGCCAAGTACTTCGCTCCCGCCGCGCCCCTGACGCTCGACGCAAGCCTGACCCGCGCGGCCCTCGCTCATTCGGAGGAGATGGCCAGGTACGGCGCGTTCGATCACCGGGGACATGACGGCAGCACCCCCGCGCAGCGCGTGGAGCGTGCGGGCTACGGTGCGCATCGCATCGTCGGAGAGAATATCGCAGCCGGTGCGATGTCGCCGGCCGAGGTCGCCGACGGGTGGCTGGCGAGCCCGGCGCATTGCGAGAACATCATGGATGGGCGTTTCACCCAGATCGGAATCGCCTACGCCCCGACTCCCAATCCGGAGGTCGGCTTGTATTGGACGCAGGACTTCGCCGCGCCGAATTAGCGAGCGGCGCCCGCCGCTCTCGAGGCCATTCGTCAGTCGATGGCGGTATGCGCCTCCAACTCGGAAGCCTTGGCCGCGCCCGGCGGCCGAATGAGCAGAAGCAGCGGAATGACGGTCAAGGTCAGGAACAGCATCAGCCAAAAGTCGTCGATATAGGAGAGCATGGCCGCCTGCTGCGTGACCAAACTATCGAGAAACGCGGCGCCGCCGGCCGAACTCGGGTCATAGGCCTGGGCGACGGCAGGATTGGCCCAAGCCGGATTCGCGTAGGTAAGGCGCTCGGTCATTGCCGCATGAGCGATGACTGTGTTGCGCACGAGCATGGTCTGCACCAGCGAAATGCCGATGCTGCTGCCGATGTTGCGCACCAGGCTGAAGAGGGCCGTGCCCTGGCCGCGCATGTGAGGATCCAGCGTGGCGAACGTCGCCGCGCTCAGCGGTACGAATACGAGACCTAAGCCGATCCCTTGAATCACGCCCGGCCATAGGATGTCGCCCTGCGATAGCTCCAGCGAGTAATGGGCCATTTGCCACAGCGATAGGGCCGTCAGCACGAAGCCGACGAACAGCATTATGCGCAGGTCCACCTTGCCGATCAGCCGGCCGGCAATGAGCATGGAGGCCATGGTGCCTATGCCCGATGGGGCAGTCACCAATCCCGTGGTCAGCACCGGATAGTCGAGCAGTGTCTCGAGCATGGTCGGGATCAGCGCGCGCGTCGCATACAGCACGAGACCGACGATGAATATGAACAGCACGCCGGTGACGTAATTCTGGTTCTTGAACAGGCGGAAATCGACGAAGGATTTTTGCGCCGGCGTCAGCAGGGTGTGCGCGACGAAGTACGTGGCCATCACGACCAGAACCACCGCCTCGATCCATGTCTCCGTCGACGAAAACCAGTCGTTTTGCTGACCGCGGTCGAGCAGCAATTGCAGCGCGCCGATGGCGAGACTCAGGGTGGCGAAGCCGAACATATCGAATTGCTGCCTGCGCGCAGCGGGCGCCGGACGCAAATAAGTCCAGGTCCCATAGAGTGCGAGCGCGCCGATGGGGACGTTGATGAAGAACACCCATCGCCAGTTGTAACTGTCGGTGAGCCAGCCGCCCAAAGTGGGCCCGAGTATCGGACCCACCATGACCCCCATGCCCCACACCGCCATCGCGGAGCCCTGCTTCTCGCGCGGGTTGATGTCCATCAAGACCATCTGGGCCATGGGAACCAGGGCCGCGCCGAAGACGCCCTGCAACAGCCGCGCGGCCACGATCTGGGCAAGAGAATTCGCCATGCCGCATAGCATGGACGCCAGGGTGAAGCCGCCGATGGACGCCAGCAGAATGTTCTTCTGCCCGAAGCGGTCCACCAGCCAACCGGTGAGCGGGGTGGCGATGGCGGCGGCCACGATGTAGGCGGTCAACACCCAGGCGATCTGGTCCTGCGACGCCGACAGCGATCCCTGCATGTGCGGCAGGGCGACGTTGGCGATGGTGCTGTCCAACGTCTGCAGGATCGTTGCCAACATGATGGACAACGTGATCATGGCGCGATTGAGCGGCCGATTCATGGCGGGGCGTCGATGATGCCTTGCAAGTTCTCCAGCAGTTCGGTCGCCGCGAGCAGCTTCTTCGGGTCGATGCCGTCCAGCAGTTCCTTACGGAATGCCGCCGCT
>Ga0209624_10000216_pt1 | contig 52703 bp, 68 predicted proteins | sample JacPinW_OM2H0_O1_FD_188565 | JGI IMG/M metagenome (GOLD analysis project Ga0209624, IMG submission 188565) | Forest soil microbial communities from Algoma, Ontario, Canada - Jack Pine, Ontario site 1_JW_OM2H0_O1 (SPAdes) (version 2) | ecosystem: Environmental > Terrestrial > Soil > Boreal...
CCAGCATTACTCTCAACCTGACCAAGAAACAGCTTGAATCCGGCTACGCCAACTACCTCGCGCTCCTGAGCGCGGAACAAGCCTATCAGCAAGCCGTAATTAATCTCGTACAGGCTCAGTCGAATCGTTATGCCGACACTGCCGCATTGTTTCAGGCACTCGGCGGTGGATGGTGGAACCGTCCGGACATTCCGAAGAGTTAGCCATGAAGGCGGTACTAGTTGCGGTCTTATGTGAGGGGTACTTTGATGCCCCCTCCGAGCCGTCGCCACAGGAAAGCGATATCAGACTCGATATCGCAGTTAACAAGCCACTCCATCGCCTGTAAATCGGTGTTCCAGCCAGATGTCACAGATGAGGAACATACGACGCCCCTCCGATTTGTGCCTATATTGTGCCTATACAACAGGCCATAGCGGAGCACTTTTGGCCTGACTCAAGGAGCAACCATGCAAAAAGGAAGCCTCATTCAATCTTCGCGGCGTCGTGGACCTGACGTCTGGGAGTATCGGTGGAGAGAGTCTTGCCCAGGCAATAAGAGAAAGCATCGCAGAATCGTGATCGGATCGCTTGATACCCTCAGAGATAAAGCGGCAGCCCTGAAAGCTACTGCGGCTCTGCGCAGAGAGATCAACAGAAACGACGCTCGACTTAGGGCAAAACCTCTGACGGTTGCCGAACTCATCGATCACTATCGCCAGCGAGAACTCGCGACAGAAAATGAGTGGAAGACCCTGTCAACGCGGACGACTTACGAGGGTTATCTACGAAAGTGGATCGAACCGCGGTGGGGATCCAGCAGTCTCAATACAGTCAGGGCAGTCGAGGTCGAGATGTGGCTCGGAGCCCTACCACTCGCCAGGGGCAGTCGAGCCAAGATTCGAAATCTAATGAGTGTTGTGTTTAACCATGCGAGACGACATGGCTTTATCGACCGCAATCCCATCAGCCTTGTCCGTCAGAGTGCAAAGCGACAAACCGTACCAGACGTCCTTCTCCCTTCCGAGATCAATCGCCTCCTCCAGGGGCTGCACAACCGAGAAAGGACGCTGGTTCTTTTGGCTGCAGGCACTGGATTGCGCATGTGTGAACTATTCGGTCTGAAGTGGCGGGACATCGATTTCGCCGGAAAGCAGGCCAGCGTCCTGCGATCGATTGTTAAACAGGCGGTTGGTCCGTGTAAGACTGAAGCATCACAATAGCCCGTACCCCTAGACCCCCATCTGGTTCGGACTCTTCGCGCATGGCGTCGCTGTGCACGCTTCCGTCAGCCAACGGATTGGATCTTCGCCAGTCCGGCGACTCGGGGTAGTCTGCCCTTCTGGGGACAGACTTTGATGCGGCACTTCATCCGCCCGACAGCAGTGAAGTTAGGCATCACCAAACGAATCGGCTGGCACACATTCCGTCATTCGTATTCGACGTTGTTAAAGGCAAGTGGAGCGGACATAAAGGTGATGCAGGAACTGCTCCGACATGCGTCCACGCGGGTAACTCTCGACACGTACACTCAGGCCGTGACCCCGGCGAAGCGAGCGGCTCAAACCGCGGTCGTCAGACAGTTCTTTCCGAATGCAAAAAAGACTGCTTAGGAAACTGTCGCCCAAAATGAGGACTGCGAATTGCCAAGGGAAGTTGTGCCTTTTTGTGCCTACGAGTTTTCGGGCGAAAGGCCGGAAGTCGTTGGTTTTAAACTGGCGTCCCCGACGGGATTTGAACCCGTGTTTACGCCGTGAAAGAACAACCACGATAAGGAAACACAACGACTTGCAAGAGGCGGGCGGCCACCTAAGTCCTTGCTAGTCCGTGCGAGCCAACACATTTACGTACCGTATTCCTTACCGGGGAAATGAGCCATCCTTGTTATTAATGAACACCGGAAAATCAGGCGCGATGCCGCGCTTGGCCGAACCCAACCGGTGTCGCGTTGAAATTGTTGAAGCTAGCCGAACATCTGTTTACGGACAGCATCGAGCGGAAGGGGGCAGACCAGGCCAGGCGGCGAAGAGGCAAAAGCGCGGCGTTGGCTCAAGCATCGTCCAGATCGAAACGAGTGGAGCGGAAGAAGCGTGTGAATCGACCGCAATATCAACATCTGTCTTACCCATCATTTGACGTGCCGAATGATCAAAGCGCTGGTCCACGAAGTCACGCCTCTCGACGAGTCCGAGGAACGCTTCGGAGGACGTATGCCAAAGATGATTAGGTTTGAATTCTGCGAAGAACGCTATTGTTGACCTGACTCCCTGTGACTAGGTTGGACTGCGAGAACCCGCCCGGGAGTGATTTTGAAACGCTGGCAACATTCGGCCTTTGGCCGGATTGGCATAGGACTGAAGTCCTATAGCAAATCTGTGAATGCGTGCGATCCTAGTCACTTGAGTTAAAAAGAGAGCCCTGTGAGAGAACGTGGGTTGGTAGCCATCGTAGACGACGAAAAAGCGGTGTGCCGAGCGATAGGTAGACTGGTCATATCTGCTGGCTTTGAGTCCGAGATTTTCTCCTCTGCAGAGGAGTTCCTTCGCTCCTGTCGCGAACGCAGGCCGGATTGTTTGATTCTCGATCTGCGTTTGCCCGGAATGAGCGGACTGGAACTACAGCAACAGCTCGCCATGGCTCAGTGTCGCATCCCCATCGTCTTCGTGTCGGCTCACGACGACCCAGCCTTCCGTAGACAGGCTCTTCAATGTGGTGCGTTTGCTTTCCTCGGAAAGCCCGTTAATGACGAAGCTCTGCTTGAGGCCATACGTTCAGCGATTAAGCCAGGAAAACCGAAGTGAGTGATCAACACCAGCGTCCAAACGGACATCTGTATCGCGTGGCTTTGACGAGCATGTGGATTGCATAACGCGGTATGATTTCATCAATTCCCTGGGATTTCTGCCTAGGGACGCGACCGGAGAATTCTGATAGCGGACGGTAGTGCGCTATGAATTCACAACCAAACCGGACTGAGCACGCACCCGAACCCACTGCCCGCCCTAGCGAGACAGAGCGTCGCGGGATTATCGGCAGCATTTCGGCGATGGCTGACCATGGCAGTAAGCTATCATCGCAATCTAACGACCCAAGAGCCGACCTTCACTCGCTGAATAGCATTATCGGCGTCCCGATGGACATTCGGCGCTTTCTGCCTCTAGCCGTGGCCATCACCGCGGCAGTGAAAGAGGTCCACCAGGGCGGTCTGATCCATAAGGACATCAAGCCTGACAATATCCTCGTAAGTGAAACAGGCGAGGTGCAACTCACGGGTTTCGATATCGCCTCGCGTCTCCCTCGCGAACGCCAACTGCTGGCTCCCCCCGAGTTCATCGCAGGAACACTCGCCTACATGGCGCCCGAGCAAACCGGACGGATGAATCGTTCGATCGACGCACGTAGCGATCTCTACGCGCTTGGAGTGACGCTTTACGAAGTGATCACGGGCAGTCTGCCCTTCGCTGCGGCGGACCCAATGGCGTGGGTACACTGCCATATCGCACGACAAGCTGTACCACCCCACGAGCGGTCCCAGAACGTGCCGGTTCCGGTCTCGGCAATCGTTATGAAGCTGCTTGCCAAGACTCCTGAAGAGCGTTATCAGACCGCAGCCGGTGTGGAAAGAGATCTTCGACGTTGTCTGGAGGACTGGTATGGTGAGCGTGGCATTCACACCTTCCCCCTAGGAGAACATGACAGGCCCGACCGCCTTCTGGTTCCGGAGAAACTGTACGGGCGTGAGCGGGAAGTCGGGAAGTTGCTCGCCTCCTTCGACCGCGTCGTTAAGAGCGGCACGCCGGAGTTGGTATTGGTCTCCGGCTATTCCGGAATCGGGAAGTCCTCCGTCGTAAATGAGCTGCACAAGGTGCTCGTTCCGCCGCGTGGGCTTTTCGTATCAGGCAAATTTGATCAGTACAAGCGCGACATACCGTATGCCACTTTGGTGCAGGCCTTTCAGAGGCTTCTGTGTCCACTTTTGACCAAGAGTGAGGCAGAGCTGAGCAAATGGCGCGACGCCGTCCGTCTGGCATTAGACCCGAACGCACAGCTGATTGTGGATCTGGTTCCCGAATTGAGGCTCATTATAGGGGACCAGCCAGCCGTTCCCGAACTTCCGCCGCAGGACGCGCGACGTCGGTTCCACACGGTACTCCGCCACTTTATCAACGTTTTTGCGCGACCTGAACATCCTCTTGCACTGTTTCTCGACGACTTGCAGTGGCTCGATGTTGCGACGTTGGACTTGATTGAAGGTCTGTTGAGTGAGCCCGACGTCACGCATTTGATGTTGATCGGCGCCTACCGGGACAACGAAGTGGACGCCACGCATCCGCTGATGCGTAAGCTGGAAGCAATTCGTCAAAGAGGCGCGATCGTGCACGATATCGTGCTAGCCCCCCTGGTTCGCGAAGATCTTGAGCAGTTGATTGTGGATACGCTTCACTGCGAGCTGGATCGTGCAAAACCGCTGGCGCAACTTGTTGAAGACAAGACCGGTGGCAATCCATTCTTCGTCATTCGGTTCATCGTCTTATTGGCTGAGGAGGGATTGCTCGCATTCGATCACGGCGAAGGTCGATGGTCTTGGGACCTGAACCGCATTTGCGCCGAGGGTTACACCGATAATGTTGTGGACCTAATGGTGGGAAAGCTGCGTCATCTGCGGCAGGAAACGCAGTCTGCTTTACAACATCTGGCATGCCTCGGCCACACCGCTGACATCGCGATACTAGCGCAGCTCTTCGGGACATCCGAGGAACAGCTCCACGAGGATCTGTGGGAGGCGGTTCGCTTTGAATTGGTTGAACGCGCGCCGGGCTCGTATCGTTTCGTGCATGACCGCATTCAGGAAGCGGCCTATTCCCTGATCCCGGAAGAATCCCGAGCCGCCTCACATCTGCGCATCGGCAGGTTGCTCGCTGCGCACACGCCGCCCGAGAAGCGAGAGGAAGCGATCTTCGAGATTGTTAGTCAGCTTAATCGCGCCACCGCCCTCATTACGTCGCCGGATGAACGAGAGCAGGTCGCTGAGCTGAACCTCATCGCCGGCAAGCGCGCTAAGGCCTCTACCGCGTACGCCTCCGCGCTTAACTACCTGACCGCTGGTGTGGTCCTATTACCAGTAGACTCGTGGGAGTGTCGGCACACGCTGATGTTCGAGCTCACACTGAACCAGGCCGAGTGCGAGTTCCTGACCGGGGCGCTAACGCAAGCACAAGAGCGTCTGACCGAGCTTTCACACCAGGCGACAAACACGGTTGAAAGAGGAATTGTCGCCTGCCTGCATGTAGATGTGTGGACAACTCTCGATCAGGCCATGCGTGCCATCGACGTTGCCCTCGAATACCTGCGGCACGTGGGCATTGATTGGCCAGCGCATCCAACAGAAGAGGAAGCGCGACGCGAATACGAGCGCATCTGGTCACGTCTTGGCGGCCGCTCGATCGAGAGTGTGATGGATTTACCACTCATGAGCGATCCAAAGTCCCTCGCGACCGTCGAGGTGCTGACAAAGTCCCTCCCGCCTGCTCTGTATACAGATAGAAACCTACTCTCTCTGATCATCTGCAGAGCGATCAATCTCAGCCTGGAGCACGGCAACTGCGATGCTTCGCTATTAGCCTATGTCACGCTCGGCGCGATTGCCGGACCACTCTTCGGCGACTATCAAGCAGGGTATCGATTCGGCCAGCTCGGCTATGACCTTGTCGAGCGCCGCGGGTTTAAGCGCTTCCAGGCGAGGACCTATCTGGGGGTCTGCACTAGCGTCATCGGCTGGACGAGCCACGTGCGGTGCTGCCCCGAGCTGCTGCGTCGTGCTTTCGACGCCGCTAACAAGAATGGCGATCTCGCTTGTGCGGCATATTGCTATACCCACCTGATCGTGTACCTTTTCGTCGCGGGCGACCCGCTAAGCGACGTGCAACGAGAAGCCGAACGTGGACTGGCATTTGCACAAAAGGCGCAGTTCGGCTTCATCATTGACCTCATCACCGCACAGCTCGTACTGATTCAGACCCTCCGCGGCTTGACGCCGAGATTTGGTTGCTTCAATGGCGGACAAATTGAGGAACTCCAGTTCGAACATCATCTCACCGGCAACCCGGCCTTGGCGCTCGCCGACTGCTGGTACTCGATCCGGAAGTTGCAGGCGCGCTATATGACGGGCGATTATCCGGTGGCCATGGAAGCCTCCGCGAAGGCGCAACGGCTGCTCTGGACCTTATCCGGCTTTTTTGATGAGGTCGACTATCATTATTACGCCGCACTGTCTTGCGCAGCATCCTGCGACTCTGTATCACCCAAGCAGCGCCAGCAGCTCTTGGAGACTCTGGAGCTTCATCAACGACAACTCGATATTTGGGCACAGAATTGCCCGGAGAATTTCGAAAATCGTGCTGCACTGGTACAGGCAGAGATCGCCCGTATCGAAGGCCGTTTGCTCGACGCGGAGCAGCTCTATGAAAAGGCCATCCGTTCAGCGCACGCGAATGGCTTTGTACAAAATGACGCTATTGCCAACGAAGTTGCAGCACGGTTCTATGCAGCTCGCGGGTTCGAAAAAATCGCCCGCGCTTATTTGCAGGACGCTAAACGCTGTTATCTCCGCTGGGGCGCGGATGGTAAGGTACGACAACTCGAGCAGTTGCATCCGTATCTCCGGGAAGATGAGCCCGTTCCCGGTCCGATGAAAACGATGGACGTGCCCATCGAGTATCTCGACCTAGCTACTGTGATCAAGGTCTCGCAGGCTATATCGAGCGAGATAGTTCTGGAAAAACTGATCGACGCGTTGATGCGCACTGCGCTTCAACAGGCCGGCGCGGACCGCGGTGCGTTGCTTCTTTTACAAATGGGTGGACTAAGGATAGCAGCGGAAGCCACTACCGACGGCAGCGAGATCGTCGTGAGTCTCGATAACCAGCCGGCAGCCAACGCTGACTTGCCGCAGTCCGTGCTTCAATACGTTCAGCGCACTCTAGAAAATGTAATTCTTGACGATGCGATAGTGCAGAACCCGCACACCACGGATTCCTATATCTGCCAATCCCAGCCACGCTCAGTTCTGTGCCTGCCGATACTCAACCAAGGAAAACTTATAGGTATCCTTTATCTTGAGAATAAGCTGGCGCCTTGCGCTTTCGTTCCTGCGCGCATCGCCGTGCTCAAGCTGCTCGCCTCGCAGGCCGCGATCTCGCTCGAGAACTCTCGTTTGTATCGCGATCTCGCGGAACGCGAAGCCAGGATCCGGCGCCTGGTCGAAGGCGACATCATCGGTGTTTTCATCTGGGATCTAGAAGGCCGCATTTACGAGGCCAATGAAACATTCCTTCGCATGATGGGATACAGTCGGGAGGAACTCGCTGCCGGCCGCCTGAATTGGCGGGAACTCACACCGCCAGAGTGGCACGAGACCGACGAAAGGCACCTCCAAGATGTACAGAAAACCGGACGCGTGCCACCGTTCGAGAAAGAGTACTTCCGCAAAGACGGCACCCGCGTGCCCATCCTGCTCGGTGCCGCGAGCTTCGACGAAGACCAATCCCAGGGCGTCGCCTTCGTGCTCGATTTGACTGAGCGCAAGCAGGCCGAGGAAGGCTTGCGTCGGACCGAAAAAGAATTACGCGATCTAGTTGAGAACATGCCGGCGATGGTAGGAGTGCTACTGCCCGACGGATCCCACCCTTATCTTACTAACCAATGGCAGGAGTACACCGGCCTGTCCGTAGCCAAAACCGACTTGGAAGGTTGGAGACGTGTTGTTCACCCGGAAGACGTCGATTTGTACGCTCAAAAATTCCGCGATGCGGCCGCGGCCAGGAAGCCATTCGACAACGAGCTGAGGCTCCGCCGTGCCGCCGATGGCGAATATCGCTGGTTTCTCGTCCGCATTTCGCCGTTGTGTGATGGACGCGGGAACATTATTAAATGGCACGGGGTCATGACTGATATCCAAGATCGAAAGCGCGCCGAGGAAGCCACGCGCCGGAGTGAAAAGGAACTGCGCGACGTGCTAGAGCAAGTACCTGGAATGGTGTTTGCAGTCGTCGAGGACGGACGCTATGGACGCTACTCGTACGTTAGCACCCAATGGTACGACTACACGGGACTATCAGAGGCGGAAACCATCAACGGAGGCTGGCAGAATGCGATTCATTCCGAAGACACCGAACAGCACATGAAAAAGTACCAGATTGCGGTCGCAGAGGGGCAGCCATTCGAGAGCGAGGTGAGACTTCGCCGTGCCGCTGATGGCCAATATCGCTGGTTCTTGATCCGCGTCACACCCTTACGGGATGAAGCTGGGAATGTGGTCAAGTGGTATGGATTCATCTCCGATATTGAAGACCGGAAGCGTGCAGAGCAAGAACGCGAGAGATTACGCAAGCTTGAGGCGGAGCTTGCGCACATGAACCGCGTAAGCACAATGGGAGAACTAACGGCCTCTATTGCTCATGAAATCAATCAGCCTTTGACCGTTGTTGTGTCGAATGCAAACGCATGCGCCAGGATGTTGAGCACCGCATCGCCGGACCTCGATGAGGTTCGGCTTGCTGTTGGCGATATCGCCGACTACGGGCGCAGGGCTTCGGAGGTTCTTGCGCGCATTCGTGGCCAACTAAAGAAATCTGCGTCGGCGAAATCTCCGCTAAACATTGGTGACGTCATCGTGGAAGTATTGCCGTTGTTACGCGGTGAACTCGAAAAGCGCCGGACAAAGCTGGATACTCATCTCCAAAGCAACCTGCCGCTAGTGTTGGGAGATCGGATTGAGTTGCAGCAGGTCTTGATCAATCTTCTGATGAATGGGATTGAGTCAATGACTTCAATTATGGATCGTCCCCGGGTGTTGACAGTTCAGTCGCGGGTTGTCGAATCGGGGGAAGTCGAGGTTGCTGTGCGCGACTGTGGTGTAGGCATTTCCGTGAATCAGATGAGGAGCCTTTTCGATCCTTTCTTTACTACCAAGCCCGGCGGGATGGGGATGGGATTGCCGATAAGCCGTTCGATTATCGAAGCCCACGGAGGAAAGCTGTGGGCTTCGTCGAACGCCAGCTGCGGAGCCACGTTCCAATTTACGCTTCCGGCTGCTTGATGGAACGAAAACATGACTGCGCCGAGGGAATTGGTTTTCGTGGTTGACGACGATCCCGCCGTTTGCACCGCACTGAAAAGGCTAATTCGGTCGGTCGGAATTGAAGCCCTGACTTTCACATCCGCAGGGGATTTTTTGCGTGCCACTCGACCGGACGTTCCCGGCTGCCTGGTGCTGGATGTTCGTCTACCAGATCTGAGCGGCCTGAATCTTCAGGAGAAGCTCACCGAATCTAAGATTGATCTGCCCATAGTGTTTATCACCGGCCACGGAGATGTCCCGATGACGGTCCGCGCAATGAAGGGCGGAGCGCTGGAGTTCTTGACCAAGCCCGTGAAAGAACAGGATCTGCTCGAAGCCATTCAACGCGGGATCGAACAGCATCGACGTCAACTAGCGAAGCGTGCAGAGGCTTGCGAGTTGCAGCGCCGTTATGATTCCCTGACTCCGCGCGAACGGGAAGTATTCCCGCTGGTGACCAGCGGATTGCTGAATAAGCAAATCGCGGCGGAATTGGGTGCGAGTGAAAAAACGATAAAGATTCATCGCGCCCAAGTCATGCACAAAATGAAAGCCGAATCGTTGGCTCACCTCGTGCGAATCGCCGAGAGACTCGGGCTTGTTCCCTCTGGGAGTAACGCTCCCTAGCTCCCAGCCTAGAAACTTTCCCGAACATCCGACTGCCTTAGGACCAAGGGCCGATAGTAAAGCGTCGATTGGCTTGATAGCGTGAATGTGACGGCCATCAGAAAGTGGAGTGACAAGGAATGGCTGAAGAAAGGAGGATCTCATGGAAAACGTCGACAGATTGTTGTCAATCGAAAATGACGGCGCTGAGGCGCCGAAGGGTATGGTTTTTGTGGTTGACGACGATCCGGCCGTTTGCACTGCACTGAAAAGGCTCATTCGATCGGTCGGAACTGAAGCCCTGACTTTTACATCCGCGGGGGACTTCTTGCATGCCACTCGACCGGACGTTCCCGGCTGTGTGGTGTTGGATGTTCATCTGCCCGATCTGAGCGGCCTGAGTCTTCAGGAGAAGCTCACCGCGGCCAAGGTCGATCTGCCCATAATTTTTATCACTGGCCACGGAGATATCCCAATGACGGTCCGCGCAATGAAGGGCGGAGCGCTGGAGTTCTTGACCAAGCCGGTCAAAGAACAGGACCTGCTCGAAGCCATCCGACGCGGGATCGAACTGCATCGCCATCAGTTGGCGCAGCGTGCGGAGGCTTGCGAGTTGCAGAGCCGCTATGATCCCCCGACTCCGCGTGAAAGGGAAGCATTTCCCCTGGCCGCGGGGCAGATCGCTAGTGCCATCGACAATGCATCGGCATACCGCGAAATCTCTGAACTCAAAGACAAGCTTGCCCAGGAGAAGCTGTATCTCGAAGAAGAAATCCGCAGCGAGATGAACTTTGAAAACATCATCGGAAACAGCCCCCCGTTGAAACATGTTCTGGAACTCGTCGAAACGGTCGCTACCAGCGACTCTACAGTCCTGCTGCTTGGGGAAACAGGTACAGGCAAGGAGTTGATCGCCCGCGCCATTCACGATCGTAGCCGGCGCAAGGAGCGCACGTTTGTGAAGCTGAATTGTGCCGCCATTCCTACCGGCCTGCTGGAGAGCGAACTATTTGGCCATGAAAAGGGAGCTTTCACCGGCGCGATTGCGCAAAAAGTCGGCCGAATGGAACTGGCAGATCAAGGCACTTTGTTCCTCGACGAAGTGGGAGACATTCCCACCGAAATTCAACCGAAGCTGTTGCGGGCATTACAAGAGCGCGAATTTGAACGACTGGGGAGCACTCACACGCGAAGAGCCAATATTCGGCTCGTCGCAGCGACCAATCGCGATCTCGAACAGATGATTGCAGCCCGCGAATTCCGCAGCGATTTGTACTACCGTTTGCATGTATTTCCGATCCGGATACCACCTCTGCGAGAGCGCAAAGAAGACATTCCACAACTAGTGAGTTACTTTGTCCAGAAATTTGCCAAGCAAACGCAGAAGAAGATTGACGCGATTTCCCCCGCGGTTATGAGGGGACTCACGGCATGGCACTGGCCGGGCAATATCCGTGAACTGGAGAACTTTATTGAGCGGGCGGTGATCGTGACGCGCAGCCGGTCTTTGGAGGCGCCGCTCGAAGAGCTACATAAATCAAATACGGACCAGGCAACGCATGGCGCAGCGGAGCAGGATCCGGAAGGCGTTGCCCGATTTCTGAAAAAGGCCGTGGATGCTCTGAGGCAAAACAAGAGTGTTAGTGACAACTATGCCAATAAGCAGCGGGAAGAGATCGAGCGCGCACTTACCGAAAGCAAGGGGCGCGTCGGTGGCGCTACTGGAGCTGCCGCACGTATGGGCATCAATCGCAGCACTCTCATCTCGAGGATAAGAAAGTTCGGCATCTATCCGAAGCAGTATGTCTGATTAGGCGACTGCCCGTTTGTCTCTTTCCCGCGACTAACGTTTTCGGGTCGAACCTGCCTTTCAACAATTTCAACTATTCCACCTCCACGGTATCCTTCTCCTGCTGCAAACACATTGACCTTCCCGCAGCAATCGTTTCCTGCTGGGTGGTGTTGATGATGATCAACAATTCAAACACACAACACCTCTTGCTCACTCTTCCGCGATGATCCGCCTTCATTCCGCTGAATTTATCCGTCGCCGAGAGTATGACTGCTTTGGCACTGCGATTGCCTCTTTTCAAAAACGAAAGTTACACATTGCAACTCACAAAGGAGACTTTTCATGGCAACTCAGGTACTTGAGGAAAAGATGTCTGAATTTGGATTTCCGCTGCCGACCGGTGACCCTAGCGTGCTGCCGGCGGGCGCCAAGCTCGAACGGGTGTTCGACGCAGCCTGCTTTCTCACCGAGGGCATCTCAGTGAGCCCCGATGACGGCATGGTCTATTTCTGCGACATCACGTTTACCCCATTGTGCAAGGATCCTTCGGGCAAGTACCCGGGGGCCGGCAACATCTGGAAATTGGACCCAAAGACCAGACAGGCGACCATTTTTCGCTCGCCAAGCGGGCAGGCAGCCGGGACGAAATTCGATGCCGAAGGCAATCTCATCATCGCCGAAGGCAATGATTTCGGCGGTCGTCGTATCAGCAAGATCGATATGAAAACGGGCAAGAGCTACATCCTGGCCGGGCTCTATAACGGCCGGCCCTACAATGGGCCCAACGATCTCACCATCGACGAGAAAGGGCGCATCTACTTCACCGATCCCCGGTACTTCGGTTACGAGGCGGTCGAACAACCGGTCTTGGGGGTGTACCGAATCGACCCGGACGGCAAGGTGACGCGCATTATCACCGACGCAGGCAAGCCGAACGGGATCTGTGTGTCCCCCAATCAGAAGACGCTTTACGTGATTGCGAACGACAACGGCTCGCTTGACCAGTACCGGATGGAGAAAGGCGAAACCTCGCAGAGGGGGCTGTCTGCGTTGCTTGCCTACGCGCTCGCGCCCGACGGCACGGTCAGCAATCGCCGTGTGCTGGTCGACTGGTTCCCCAACGACGGCGGCGACGGCATGACCGTCGATGTCGATGGCAACCTCTACGTGGCGGTGCATGAACCGGATCCCGCGCTCTTTGTCTACTCGCCGGAGGGCAAGGTGCTCGCCACTATCCCGACCGGTAAGGCGCATTCATCGAACGCATACTGGCCGACCAACGCCGCATTCGGCTACGGCGCCGATGGAAATCTGCTCTATCTCACCGCGGGCAAATTCGTCTACACCATCCGGATGGCGAAGCAGGGCTACCAACTGAAGCGCAGCGGCCGCGCTGCTGTCTCCCGGAGATCGTAGGACGTCACCAAAGGCACTGCCGAGGTGACGACTCTCACCTCGGCAAGTTCCTTTACACCATCTGGATAAAGGGTCAATAGCGAACTGAGAAGGAGAATGAAGATGGCAACTACCGCACAATCAGCTCAGTCAAAGACCGGGACTACCGAACAATTAGTTCAGTTCTTGGTCGACACAGACTATTCTCATTTGTCCGAAGCAGCCAGAGAAAGAGCAAAAGAGTTGGTGTTGGATTTCGCAAGGGCGGCTCTGGGGGGAGGCACAAGCCCCCTTGGCAAAATCGTCCTGGACCGTATCAAGGGTGTTGGTGCCAGGGCTGAAGCTTCTGTCATCGGAGGCAAGTTCAGAACGACCACTGCTTATGCAGCTTACGCCAATGCCGTCCTCGACCATGCTCCAGAGTTAGAGGCGGTAGGGACAGCAGGACCGAACATTTCTCAAAACATAGCCGCGGTTCTGGCATTGGGCGAGAAATTGAGGGCTCCGGGTTCGAAAGTCATAGAGAGCATTGTCGTCGGGTTTGAAATTCAGGCAAGAGTCTGGAATGGAGCCATTGCTGCTGCATCCTCGAGAGGATGGGTCCTCCCATTTAATCACGTCGGAGCCGTGTCATCAGCTTGTAAGATACTGGACCTGGACGTTGAAACTGCAAGGGCAGCTCTGGGTATTGCCCTGGGGAATGCGGGTGGCGTGAACCCCCAGGAGAATTTTTCTCATTATCTGCAATTGGGAGTTCCTGCTTTTTCGGCGGTTCAAGCTGCAGAATACGCTGCCAACGGGGTGACCGGAAATTCCTCAATGCTTGAGGCGCCTCAGGGGTTTTGTGACCAGTTCGCTGGCCAAGGTGGTGCGGACTTTAGCCGCATGACTCGTGATCTAACGGGAGCCTCTGCCATAGTTCCTCCCGGAACCCACATCAAGAAATATCCGTGCTGTTACCTCGGGCATGGTGCGATAGAAGCCACATTGGAACTCGTGAAAGACAATGGCATTTCATACGAAGAAATAGAAACCGTCGAGGTAGAGGTAAATAAAGCTACTCGGTCCATGATGCAATACTCCAAACCCACTAATGGGCACGAGGCAAGGTTCAGTTTCGAAGGTGTGCTAGGTGTTGCGATACTCGACAGAGCTGTGTGGCTGCCGGCTCTCACAGATTCGAGCGTATCAAGCCAACGCTATCGTGACGCTCGCGCTAAAGTGAAGGTGATTTTCCATCCGGAATGGTCGCCTGGTTTAGATGCCGCATTCCACATTCCCGTTACCATCCGCCTCCAGAACGGGAGGGTGTACTCCAAAGAAGTAGCCAAACCAACGGAACCATCAAAAGATGAAGTCATAACAACCTATAAGGAATTGGCTGAGCCAATTCTAAAAAAGGGTGAGATCGATCGATCTTTAGAGATGATACTCACCCTAGAAAAATTGGAAGACATTAGTCAACTGATGGACATACTTCGAGCGGGATAAGACGAGGAAGGTTCTGCATGGTTGGAGGCGCCGACACCGCGAATATGAACAATGACGGACCTCGGCATCTAGCGGGGACGAACCTGAGCGGTACCGAGGTCATTGTAGCGCCCATCTTCGAAGTCTGTAACGGCATGGATAATCACACCCATGTGAAAAATCCTAAAGAATTAATGCAGGAAGCCAAAACTCGTCGGCGCCACGATAATAGGTTCCTGTATTATAACGACATCGTTTTAGAGTGGATTACCAACCACCTTCTCGCCTCAGTGATTTTCTTTGACGTTGCGTTAGTCGTGCCCCTCCTCGCACTGAACGCGTCAGATACCGTCAAGATCACTCTCGGCGTAATTTCTAGCAGCTGGATCCAGTGGTGGGCATTGCCTGCGCTGCAGCGCAGTCAAAACAAGACCCAAGCGCAAAATGAGGCTAAAGCGGAGGTTGACCACCAGACGCTCACTTATCTTGCCAAATTGCAGGATGAACAGATGACGGAACTCAAAAGCATTGTGGAAATTCTGCGTAATTTAAAGAATACATAATCAAATATCTCTCAATCAGCGGTCCGATTGACAACCTTCAGACCGGTTCGATTTCCAAAATCCCCGGTCAGCACGGTGAAGTGCAGGATAATGTTGGCCCGGCCCTCGGTGGCAGATGGCAGCAGCAGCAGAGGGCAGATTGCTGAGGTTGAGGTCGCCGCAATCCTCGGAAGCGACGGCGCGCTAGATCGACGAACAATGGAAAAGTTTGGCATCTATCCGAAACGGTGTGTCTAATTAGGCAGCTGCTCGTCCTCTCTTTCCAGCTACCAAAGTGTTCGGGTCGAACGTGCCTTTCAACAATTTCAACTGATCACCTCAATCGTATCCGTCTCCTGCTGAAAACACATTGAGTAGCGACTCCATCGGTTTGGCCTCTGCCTTGCTTGTATCCAACCGCAACGAAAGCGACTCATGCTGAAGATCTCCATGACTCGAGTTGCCAACGTTCAAGGCCGATGGCTGCGGGAGGTATCGATGGTTGCCGTTATTCGCATTCAAAGGAACGCTCTGATCTTAGCGATTCTCTTCTTCCTAGCGACCGCTGTGGTGGCGCAGGATACGACGGCACCCGGCACGCAAGGCGGGCCAGAGACTGGCGACGCAGGCCTGCAGAAAGATGTGCAGAATCCGGTTGCCAGCCTTACTCTCGTTCCTTTCCAGAACAACACCAACTTCGACTCAGGGCCGTTTAACCGCACGCAGAACGTGTTAGACATTCAACCGGTGGTCCCCGTTAACATTAGCAGCTACTGGAAGGTGATCGTGCGCATCGTCCAGCCGGTGACGTGGCAGCCCTACCCAAACCAGAACACCGGAGGCGCATACGGTTTTGGTGACATGGCGCCCGATTTCTTCTTCTCGCCGCGTCATCCTGGAAAACTAATGTGGGGTATCGGCCCAGCGTTCGCGATTCCTACAGCGACTAACAACGTCCTCGGGCAAGGCAAGTTCAGCATGGGGCCGTCCGCTGTGGTGTTGGTGCAACCGGGTAAATGGACGATCGTCAACCTTGTGAATAATGTCTGGTCGGTGGCCGGTTCAGGAAGCCGCCCGCCTGTCAACCAGATGCTGGACCAGTACTTCATTACTCGCAACTTGAACAAGGGGTGGTATGTCACCTCAGCGCCGATCATTACCGCCAACTGGAATGCATCGAGGGGCAACGTTTGGACCGTGCCTTTCGGCGGCGGTGTTGGAAGAGTGCAAAAACTTGGCAATCAGCCTATCAATTGGAAAGTGGAATTCTTCGGCGACGCGGTGCATCCACAGGGCGGTTCGTCCTGGAGCATGCGGCTGACTCTGGCTCTCCTGTACCCCAAGTACTCGAAGAAATAGAAGAAAGCGATGATGGAAGCGAAACCTTCAAGAAACCTTTGAAAGGAGCAAAACAATGTTCTATGAGCGCAACAAAGTCTTAACCATGCTGGAGCAAAAGAAAATTCCGCTCGGCATTCAGTGCTTCACGGGCAATACGGAACTGGTCGAAGTTATGGGCGCAACTGGCTTCGACTTCGTCATGTTCGATTGCCTGCATAGCGGCAACGATGTGCGGGCGATGGAGGAACTGGTCCGCACGGCGACGCTCGCAGGAATGGCATCCTATATCCGCGTGCCTGACGCACACAATGAGACCGACGTGCGCCGCGCAGTGGAAGCGGGTGCAGAGGGGCTTGTTCTGCGTGACGTTCACTCGGTAGACGATATCAAAGCCGCCGCGAATGCCGCATATTTCTTGCCCAAGGGCGATCGCCGCATCTGTCCGTCGACGCGCTCGGCCAACTACAATTTCCGCCGATTCGTCGAGTTTACAGAGCGCAACAACCGTGCGGTGATGCTGGTGCCGGAGATTGAGAACCCAGACGGGGTCGCTCACCTCGAGGAAATCTGTGCTCATCCAGACGTGCGCATGCTCATCTTCGCGCAAGGTAACCTCGCCTACAAGCGTGGCGAAGGCAATGCCATGGACAAGGGTGCACAGACGGCCGTGGATAATCAGACTGTTCTCCGGGTGGCCAAGAAGCACAACATAGCCGTGATTGGGGGCCCGGTGCTAACGCCCACGGCTGAGGCGTGCCGCCGGGCCTTGCAGGACGGCGTCACCGTGTTCTGCCTTGGCCTCGACTCGATGGCGTTCCGAAGCTGGTGCGAGGACACAGTCCGCGCACTCGCCGACGGTGTGGAGGGTATATCGGAATGGACCCGTCCGCCAGTTCCCGAGAGCGGCTTCACAGATGATCAGCCTGCGCAGAGCAAGGCTGTACCCAAATTGACTCGCGCTGGGTAGCTGACGCGTCCCTCATCAGGCTTCGAGGGCCAGTGCCGTATCCGGTGACGGCCCTCGAAGCCCGCAAGGCATCTGCTCTTTCAGTCTTCTCGCAGTGTTTTCCTCTAGTCACCAATCCTAATTGGTGCCCGCTCATATCCTACAGATCGTCTCTGCCCAAAAGGGCCTGCTCTCCCAATCAATCACGTATATCCCTGGGTAGTACATCATCGAACTATCCGCGCGATCACAGATCCCTTCCCCGCAGCAATTGTTGCGCGATGGGTGGTGTTGATGATGATCAACAATTCAAACACACACCACTCCTTCAACGCACTTCCTCTAAGACGCTGCTCGAAACGTGGGACATGTCATTGCCATTACTGCAGGAACTAGCCGATTCCCTCGCTACAAGTGACGCTACAAAGACCGCGGGGATGGCTTAGATACATTGTTGAAAAGTGTGCAAAAGTGCACAGCGTTCTAAACCCGGCAATGCGTAATCTGTGTTTAGTCGTAGAACCGGAACGGGGTCATGGGTTAGTGGCGGGAAACCGAACGTTTAGACCCTTACGACCCCATTGCTTCACTGTCACGTTCAGGCCGAACTCATAATGGGTTTGGGTTCGGCCTTTGTTGCATTCCATCGTGAGCATCACAGTTGCTCATCACCGGCAAGCAACTTCTTTTTTCCTTCCTCAATCCACCTTTCGATTTGATCCCTGATACCGCCGTCCGTGCATTGCTTCAGGGCCTTCTCCAGTCTCTCAATCTCAGCCCTGATGATCGCCACCTCTCCCCGTGAAAGCATGACGAACCCTCCGATTGTTCGTTGTTATTGTTGCACCATCCTCACTGCGGAATCGAATTATGTCCCCCCGAATCACTAGACAACTGAATCTTGACACGGTGAGCAATATTGCTCAGAACACGCGAAGCAGTCGCCGATATTCTCTGGGGGCAAGAATGGAGGCCCTTGATGGCCCCTGACTCCCAACATGAATCAATCTTGGAATTTCTGAACTCTGCCAAACCGTCCAGGCGGGCGGGGGATACCCGCTGTGCCTGCGGATCGCCCATGACAAGACAGCAGACGACATTTTTCCACGACGGCCGAAGGTGGAGAGTGTTTTTTCGGGTCTGCCTCAGGTGCCATCCAGCAAAGGATGTCCCGATCACGTATGACGCATAGCGTCGAACGAGGGCGGTAGTTGTTTTGTCAGAGGAGGGACTGTGCTAGTGTTCGGCTTGTTGGGAACGATTGTCTTGTTCGTAGTACTTGTGATGATTGCCTGCGATCTATGAACCCTGTCAGGACACTGCCCTAAGGTCGCGTTCACTTGCGACGTTGTGGAACGCCGAGAGGTGGTCTTCTGGCACGATCTTTGTCAGGAGTCTCGCCGGGCTCGGGGGGCGGTTCTGAAGCTGTCTTCGTACTGACGGTTTGGTTTTTGACGCTCGGAGTCGCGTCTGTGTCGTCATCTCGAAGAAGAACGTTAAGAAGCGAACTGTGAACGTGCAAATTATTTCCAATGCGGTAGTTGATAAAGCCATGCTTCCTGAATCGGTTCATGAAGAAACTGACGCGGGAACGTGTTGTTCCTACCATCTCTGCCAGAGTCTCTTGACTTAGTCTTGGGACTGACGTTTCCGGCATTCCTTCTTTGCCGAATTGCGCCATCAAAAGAAGAACTCGTGCCAACCGCTTTTCACTGGAATTGAAAAGTTGATCGACCAAGTCATCCTGATAGCGAATATTCCGCTTCAGTAGGTATTTGACAAACATGGCCGACAGTTTTGGCTCCCGGCTCATCGCCTGCTCCATTGCCTTTCTCTCGATGTGCAACAGGACGCAGTCTGTCAATGCCGTCGCCGATGACATACGCGTGAGCTGACCAGCCAGACCACCTTCTCCGAAGAAATCGTTTTCGCCTAAAATGCCAAGAGTGGCTTCTCTGCCGCCTTCCGATATGACGCTGAGCTGCACCTTCCCGGTTTGGACGAAGAACATGCCGTCTCTGGAATCCCCTTGAGTGAAGATCGTCTGTTTCTTTTGAAAGGACACCATTTCCCTGCCCTTGCCAATCGTTGAAAGGAAGGTGTTGGGATTGAAAACAGGTTTTCTCTTTATGGGTGTGATTCGCTTTACCAAAAGGCCGTCCTAACTGGGGATGTCGCCACCATCAATTATGGGGAAGGTGGATCAGTCTTGACTGAGCTGTAATGCTCACAAACGAATACGCTGTGCTAGTTTGCTCAATTCTCGCACTCGACAAGGTGAGCAAAACAGCGCAGAAAAGCTCATCATCTTCCAACATACTTGGCACAGCTTCTCCCACAGGAGGGACTATGCTAGGTTACGGTTTATTGGGAACGATAGTGGTAATCGCAGTAATTGTCCTGATCGTTCGCTCTCTATGAACCCTGTGGATGAACCCTCTGGGCGTGCGAAGTGCGCGTCCAGGTGATCTGCCTCGAATCAACATCCGCAAACCTGCGCGGCACAGCCTGAACACCTTTATTCGATACTTTCCTTACCGATTCCACGACAGCAGATCACTCTTAACTATTTCAGGAGCCCTAGACAATGGCGAACTTCTTCTTCACAGGCGGTAGCGGAGGCCAACAGGCGATCAATCTGGACCAAGTTCGAGTAGTGAGCGAAGACACAGCGACCGGAAGGGTCAGCATCTCCTTCCAGCCCGAGCATGCAATCGCGCTTGATGGGGAGGTGGCGAAGCAGTTCATGGACGTGCTAAGCCGACTGAAGTCCGAGGCCAAGACTTTAGCTCACGGGGCGCTGAAGCGAAGCGACCGGACGAAGGCGAGCTGAAGAAGCGCAACAGCGCCTAATGGCAGCCACGCCCGTAAGAGAGCCCTTTCACAGACAAATACGCAAAAGATCCTTCGCTATCGAACAGTCCCCAAGATGTCGCGCCTATAGTCAGTGGCAACCCAAACCGAGTGCGGGAGTATCCAAGCCCAACCGTGAAAAAGGCAAAACAACCTCTGTGCCCCTACTGTGTTTTGGGCACAGGATTCAGGCCGATGAAGGTTCTCCCCAATGGGCGGCAGATTTGTGAAAAGTGCGGCCACATTGTTTTTCCGAATGACACAGCTTTTAGATGTCCGTGCCCGAAGTGCCTAGATGTGAATTTGTCGCCTCGGATTCGCCGCTTACGGCGACAGTAGATCCTCCGAACAGCTTCGCAGTGAGTCTGATGAGTTGCTGGAAACCGCAGCCAAGTTGATACCGCAGCGGAAACACTTAAGGCGTAGGCCACGGAATCCCACGCAGAGGGAGAGGCTGGGGAGCCGAAACATTAAATCGCCAGGACCCCATTGCGGTCACTTTGCGCAGGCGGGGTGACCACAATCGCATGCAATCTCGGCCTCACTCGAACCAGCTTCTTTGCATAGCTGGCTACAATACTTCTCACCGTCTGGCGGCACACAAACGCATGGGAGATGAGCGCACTTCGTAGAACTTTTGCTTGTCATCTTTAATTCCTTTCAGTTTTCTCGATTCAGAGACGGCCCATCAAAGCTAATATCACCACGATGATCAATACCAAGCCTAATCCACCGCTGGGATAGTATCCCCAGCCTGTGCTGTACGGCCAAGTGGGGAGTGCTCCCAAAAGAAGCACAATCAATACGACAAGTATTACGAGCCTCATGCGATTACCCTCTTACGCAGTCTCTACTCGGCAGGCTTGGGTGCCGAAACATTGACAAGGGTTGTGTGGCTCTGAAGTAGACAGTGTCCTCCCGTCATACCCGACACACCCTATTGCTCAGCCGCCTGACAAAGCACACGCTCCTTCGGGGTGTCGCTTGTGGCGAAGACTAACCCAGGAAAAATTCCCTGACACTAATGGGCAGTGGCTCCGCATCACACGCGCCGCTCGGTGAGCAATACTGCTCAGAACCACCTAAGCAGTCGCCGATATTCTGGAGCAAGAATGGAGGCCCCGCTATGGCCCCTGATTCTGTGCGCGAATCAATTTTGGAATTTCTGAACTCTGTCAAGCCTTCCCGACGAGCGAGGGACACCCGCTGTGCATGTGGATCGACCATGACACCACGGAACACAACATTTTTCTACAATGGACGAAGCTGGGAAGTGATCCTTAGCGTTTGCCTCAAGTGCCATCCGGCACCCGATGTTCCGGTCTCGTACGACGCATAGCGCGTTGACCAGAGACCCAAAGCATATACATCTACAGTATGCATGGTATCGAATACGTAGCGCATTCGTGCGTAGAATCAAGTTGATGTATTCTCGCCTAGAAGATCGCATCCGTATCCTCTGCGACAAAGTGTTAGCCAACCCAAATTCTCCCGAGATGCTCGGCATCCTCAACGAACTCAGGGCAGCCCCCCACGAACACACAGACCGCCTACGGCAACGATTACAATTCCCGATCCCTCCAGACCGTCGGAGCGCCTAAGTCCTGAATTTCAAACTGAGGCACCATCCGGCAGGACGTAAAGACAGTTCCCATGGTTGTTTGAGAAGTGAGCAAGTTTGACCAGCCACGCGATTGCGGGAACAGTAGTCTTGTTTCTGCTTTAGCTCGGCAGTCCGCTGAGAAGCGGACGGCCCTTTAGGGCGGTCATGGGTTAGCGTCGGGCAACTGACATTCGGACTCATGACCGCCCGTATTCAATTTGTAACGATTCTCGACGCATTTTTGTATGACGACATGACCCCTCCCCTTGGAGGCACCCGAATTACTGATGTGTGTAAAAGGAGCAATATGAGTAACGAGACTGAAAGCGATCCAAAGCAACAAGTCAAGCAAGACCCAACCGGAAGCGTGAACACGGATAAGAAGACCAATCCCTCAACGGAAAATCAGGGCAACCGTCCACAGGACATCTCAAAGAAGAACCCGTCGCAAGGCAGTGACCCTCAGCACCAAGGTCAAGAGAAACCAAAAGATGAGAAGCGGCGCGCTTCCTAAGTAATTTTTTGAGGACAAGCCGTGTAATTAAGGATGAAGCGCCCCGGCCTAAACACCGGGGCGTTCTTGCGCTTGGAGGCGACATTCCCAATTCTCCACATATGAGCTGTCTTGCTCAGACGAGAAAGACTCACACCTGCCACCATCAATACTGCTTATCGTGACAGAAAACTCGCAGTGAGAAAGTGTACGCAAACGAATCGCGGTAGGCGATGGAGGCAACGTGAAACTAGTAGGGATTATCGGTACCGCAGTACTATCTTTGACCCTAGCCGCTCCCGTATACGCACAGCAGGAGCAGCACGACCAGCAGGAAGATAAAGACAAACCTGCAGAGAAGAAAGCTCAACCTGAAAAGCCGGCGAAGCAAGAAGAGAAGACTGCCAAGCCGGCAGAGAAGATCTCTCAGCAAGAAAAGAGCGCCAAGCCGGAAGAGAAGAACGCGAAGCAAGAAAACAACGCCAAGCCAGAGGAGAAGAACGCCAAGCAAGAGAACAACGCTCGGCCGGAGGAGAAGAACCAACGTGCCGGAGGTGGCAGAATCCCTGACGACCGTTACAAAGCCAATTTTGGACAGGGACACACTTTTCGGGTGAACCAAGGCGATTACAGTAGTCGCCGCTTCGAATACGGCGGCTATTCGTTCGGATTTGTTGGCGAGTGGCCCAGCAACTGGCTCTACACGCAAAACGTCTATGTCATCGACATTGATGGCGTGTATTACCTGTGCAACCCGATGTATCCGGGCGTGAATATTGAACTCAACGTCAACCTGTAGGGGATGCCCTGTGTGATTTGTGTGTGTGGTGAATTTGAAAGTTGGAATGTAGATCGAGAGGTACTCAGTGCTTCGTCGAGCACCTCTCGGTTTTCCGACCAGGTGTTACCCCATTACCCGCCAGCTTCGCAAGAAGGCAGTCGCCCTGTCTGATCAAAATTGCTCATTTTTTCTTCTCTTCCCTTCCACCAAGAAGAAGGCGCTGCCAGAAATGTTAACCATTGTCATCTGTATTCTGGAAAATCGCGCCCATAGCGGTAGCGACGCTTGAGGACCCAGAAATACGAAAACGGATCGTTCGCTATCAGCGTCTGCTGACGGAAAAGATTATGGCAGATCGAATGAGCGACAGAACAGTTGCGACGGAAAGCGGCTTTCACCACGGCGGGCGTTGACTTTCGACACAAAAAATGAAATCATTATTTTACCCTTGCAGGATTTCAGGTTTGCCTGCAAAGTGAGTTGCTCTCGCCTTCTACCGCATTCATTCATCCTTCATAGGAAGTTGCGTTCCGCACACTCGGAAAGCCTTGGGAGATCACAACACACGTGGCGAAGGCGAAGAGACTCAGCAAATTCGATACGAAGACATTCCTTTCGACCATCGACGGCGGTAGAAAGATCAGAGCTTTTTCTAAGAAGCAGGCGATCGTTCAGGGCGACTCCTCCGACGCTGTTTTTTATATACAGAAAGGAAAGGTAAGACTCACCGTTGTGTCGAAGATCGGCAAGGAAGCCACCCGGGATTTGCCGCTAGGCCGCGGAAAATGATGCCGTCGTCGCAGACCGCGCCAGCTTCTTCAACGCGAGCCAACATCCGATCGTCTACCGTCGCGAGATTAGCAGCCATGCCAGCAGTACCTCCATCGACCGCGTATCGCGGCGTTTCCGTGCCGAGGTGGTTCGTCAGTTAGCACCTACAAGACCTTTCGCATACGGCCGCGAAAGTAAGGAACCGTCCGTTCCAGGGCCGTTTCGCCGTATCTCAGCCACCGCGGAGTGGGGCGCGGCGTCAGCGCCAGCATATTGGACAAGTGACATAAGGACGGATGTAGATCCGCGACCAGCTTGATGAATGCCGTGAGCGGCACAGCCAGCAGTAAGCCCATCACACCCCACAACCAGCCCCAGAAGAGAATCCCAACCGTCGCCGCCACAGGCCCGATGCTCACTCGGGTGGCAATAAACTCGGAATAAGAAAATTCGCGGACACGACATGGAGGAAGAGAATGGTAAGAGTGATGACAATATATGGTCCCGGCGTGTTGAATTGAAGGAGAGCCGCCGCAAGAGGAAGGGCTAGCGAAGCGATCAGTCCGAGGAACGGCAGCAGATTCAACAACCCGCTGGCGATTCCGAGGGGTATGGCTCCCTTCACGCCAACCCCCTACAATACGAGCGTGGTCGCCACAGCCATCACGAAGCCAACTATAAGGTTACCGGCGACAAAGCCGCGAATCATCTGGTTCAGGCTCGCTATGAATCGAGCCGCGTCGATCCGGGAATCGAAAAGACCCTCCATCCGGACGGCCATTTGGTCCTTTGTGCAGAGCATGAAGAACGTTAGAAATGGAACCACGCCGGCAATAATCAGCACTCCCCACACAGATCCCACGCCGCACACCAGATAGTCAGGCCAGGTTGGCGATTCCTGTACCCGAACCTCGGGCACTTTCTTCGTAGGATGCACGTCGTTCGCAAGGTTCCCAGCACTCTGCTGTAGCTCTTGGATCTTCCGGCTGATGGGCTCAACGGTTTGTTGAACTTTCGAGGCGTACACTGGAAGTTCTTCCGCAAAGCTCATCGCTCTTCCGTAAAGCGCATAACCCAGCAGCCCAATTAGACTCATGCCTGCGAGCACGATGCCCGCTGCCGCCACACCGCGCGGCAGATGCAGTTTCTCCAGTGTGACCACCACGGGGTCAAACAGGATCGCGAGAAATCCCGCCAGGACAACGGCTATGCAAATCGAGCTCGCGTAGTAGCCGAACACGGTGAGCAAGCCCGATACCAATACGAAGAGCAGAATCGCAATCCTGCGAAGCAGCAAATCGGAAGCTGAGGTTGAAGACGGGAGCCCCATTTCCACTCCAAGCACCCGAGCTTGTTCACTAGTCGCGCTCTTACCCGTAACCTTATTAGGCATACTCTCTACGCGCACATGTACCGTTGTTGGAGACAGGTTTTAACGCCCCTGTGGTCGGTGGTTGGTCTGTGAGGCGAGATAAGCGCGGACCACCCGATACAGTCGCCCGAGCGCCCCACCTGACGCCCGCCGTCTCTCCAGCAGAAGGAGAAGGGCGGTACCTCAGTTGTCCCGAACGCATGAACTTGCATCGGGGTCGAGCCCGCCTGATTTACTTTTCGAACACTTTTTCGACTTGTCCGACCTTTTTCTCAACTTTGCCGGTGTTTTTTTCCGCGCTGCCTTCGGCCTCTAAGTTAGGATTGTTCGTAACTTTGCCTGCCGTCTCTTTGATTTTGCCTTTCACTTCATGGACTGTGCCTTTAATCTCGTCCTGAGTACTTGGGTTCATCTGTCTTCTCCTTGTCGTTGAACAACATTAAGTCCGTACATCCACAGTGGCCAGGGCTTCCTCCACATTCGAAATGGTTTCATCGTCACAGTTTAAGTAATCTGTCGAAAAAGGAGCGATAACGCTGTAGGGCAATCCGTAGGTCCTCAGTGGAGACGTTATCGCCTCGATCCCATTGCTTTTCCAAGCCTGACCGTTCGTTGGCGAAACCTTCCGCGAGTCGCTGCATCACCGCAGCTACCAGTTTGTCTGCGCCTTCTACCGTCTGCCGCGGTTCGTCTACGAAACCAGTCTGTATCTTGCTCCATTGCGATCGAAATTCTTTCATTTCCGATTCAGAGAACAAGGGCATCGGCTCTGAGACGGCAGGCGCCCTATCCAGAGTTTCCGACCCTTGACCTGTCACCAGTTTGGGTCCGTCGGGTTGCTTTTCGGGAATGCCGTAGCTCGCCAGGTCGGTCGCAGTAAGCTCCTCTTCTTTTCTCTTCAGTTCAGCCATCACGCCACCTCTTTCCTTTCCACCATCGTCGGTTTCTGGACAAGTTCCTCAAAAAGAGAGCGGTAGTGAATCATCGCCGTTCTAAGATCCTCGGTGGTTGCTGCGTCTTTCCCCACCCGAAGCGCAATCTCATGCGCGGATCGGTAGTTCTCCACCACTCGGGGATGGTCGACAGAAACGTCGGCGGCTCGTTGATCAAAATCGGATACGGGATAGCCACGAGTCTTCATTAACGACGAGACCAGGTCGTCGGCCTCTGTGACCGCCCCTTTCGGGGAATCGATAAAGCGAGATTGTACGGACTCCCAACGTTTCAAAAAGCGTTCGTGCTCCATCGGATCAAGATCACGAATGTTGAGCTTCTCTATCCGCTTCTCGCGATCCGACAATTTCGCTTCCGCTTTTCGTTCTGACCCATGGACCAGTACTGCTCGGTCGTACTCGGGCCCAAACTTCTGCCTCAATCCGGCAGTCGTACTTCTACGTTTTCTTACGTACATCCAGGCAACTACTGCGATGATCACGATCACAACGGCGGCGAGCACAATCAGCTTCGGATCCTGCAAATTTAAGTTCATCGAAACCTCCGCACAAATAATTTTGTTCACGAAGTCCCCTCTGGCTGCCAGAACCTCGTGAATCGCCAGTATCAAACTCTTGGCTTCAGAAAACTGGTCAGAATTGATCGTCTCGTAAATCAGTATGCTGTGGATCGAGCCGTCGCTGTTCGAGAGGACGGCAGCGGAGGAAGCCAAAATGGTATATTCACAAGCCCCAAGAGCACCCTAGCAAGAACTGTCCAACAAAAGACAGATCGTTAACTTGCCCAGCCTGCCGCAGGGTCAAACCTTCTTGAGCGACGGTCGGTGCACTCTCTGGCGACGGTCATCATCCCATTTAACGACCGCGTCATCTTCGTTGGCTTGCTCGACTGTGCCCAATTCTCCGGTCGGCTTTCCGAAGTTGCCCAAACTCTCGACGCGATCTCCGGGATTCAGTTACTGGCCCGTGGAAGAAGGCTCGGCGAGCCGTGGCTTCTGGGCACGGTTTGAGTCAGGAGTTGCTCCTGGACGTGACAGCGGAGGTTGGGAGGCTTTACGCAGTTTGGGTATCGGCTTCTTGAGCATTCGATTGTTCTTTCCACGCGGCCAGCGCAGTGCCTTTCGCTGCGAATAGTTCTCAGTCGGTTGAGCATAGGCTCGAAAAGACTAGTACGACTGATCCAAAGTGCACACTTCTAATGACGGCGAGTATCCGGCGGACTGCATGGCTCGATGGCAGATGAAATCGGAGTTGCTGTCGATGTGATCAATATTGGACAGATCGGATGGTAGCTGCTGGCCTAGTCTACCTCTTCATACTTTTGACCTCGGATTACGAGTGTCCCAAGCTTTGTGTATCGAGAGAAATCAGGACTATGTGTCGAGAAACTTTGAGCGGTGGAAAGAATTAGCGGCCCGGTGCCTTGGCGAACAAGATCCTGGGAAGTTGACGGAACTGGCGAACGAAATGAACCTTATTCTGACCCAGAAAACACCGTACCTCGATCCTTCGCTGTGCGCGGCGGGATCGCACGAAGAGAGCCAACGTGACGTTCTGAAGCCAAACGCTGAGGGCAAAGCATGTTTCACTTAATCTGGTATATCCTGATTGGCCTAATCGCGGGGTTTATCGGGAAAACAATGATGCACGTCCATATGACGATCTTCTGGACGACCGTGCTCGGTGTCATCGGATCGATCATCGGCGGCGGCGTTAGCCACATGCTTTGGCGCCCGACGAACGAACGCTACCATCCTGCTGGCCTCATTTTTTCCACCTTGGGCGCGATTCTGATTCTGTTCATTTGCGACAAGCTGAAGATTCACTTACCCCAGGTCATCCCGTTCTAAGCTAGCGGGTAGAGGGAATCTTCTCCGTTCCTGTAACGGTGAATCGCGGCGACGGTTGCACCTCGAGCCTGAACGCGCGGTCTTTCCGGTGGCGTCCTAACCCTGGAGTCGGCCAGCGGGAGAAAGGCCGAGCGAACCTTGGTAGGAATGGCATTTTTCATTGAGAGCGAAATGGCTTTCTTATCCGAGTGCATCCTGAAGGGTGTCCGAAAACTGCTGACACCGCCGACATTGTCAGAGATGCCTGTTAACAACAGTTACGTCATAAAATGACAGAATGAGTACAGACCTGAAGCGGCTTCCCGGCGGCGCGGTTCTCCTCATCGCTCTAATTGCCCCCGGTATCCTAGCCCAACAGGCAAATCGCTTCCTGCTTTCTCCCATGGCGTTGCGGACGCGGCCCCTCATTGATGTTGAGCCTCAGCCAGGACCGCTGCCGCCGTGCGGGAACGAACCCATTCCGGAGTTTCCGGGTGTGAATGAGCAGGCCATCGTGAAATCATGGAGCAAGGCTGATTTGGGTCGCGACTGGAAACCGCCCGAGTGCACTGGCTGGACTGAATTGGGCTTCACGACTTTGGTTACCATAGTGGCACGATTTCCCCACACCTCGGAAGCTGAAGGCTTGCTTCGTCACATCGGGGCAATTTCAGAACTCTCAGGTATGCGCTATTGGTCGACTACCCACAAGCAGTGGCGAACATTAATCGTGAACGCCTACGCTCTGACCGACGCGAAACCTGGTCAACGCCGCGAAGACTTCACGTCCAATGAGATGAAGGAAGGCAGCGTGCTCTACTTCGAACAGGTCGATAACCTTTCTGGCAAAGCCATCTACCGAATGCACATTGTCGAGGCTTCGGCAAGCCGACTCGTCTTCGAGGTCGAGAACGTTAGCACGATGCGCTATTACTTTGTACCTATCCTTCACGCCGGTGAGTTGCAGTCGATCTACTTTCTGGATCGCGAATCGGATAAGGTCTGGCGCTACTACAGCATCGTGCGTACAGGAAAGAACGTCAACAGGCTGATCGCAGGAAATGAGTCTTCCTCGGTTAACCGGGCCATTGCATTCTATCGCTCCCTAGTCGACATTCCAACCACCCAAGAGCCGCCGGGGGCGCGATGACAAGAGTTGTGAACCGTCCCAGCTCAGGCACAAAGAAGCCGATTTCGACCTATTCCCAATGACTGTAAACGCCCGTTTGCGACTGTTATCCTCGTAGGATCAGAGTTCTGTGCCTGCCGGTATTGCGACCCGCTCGGAGGTAGAAATCGGGGCGAAGAATCGAAGCACCGTCGTCCGGCCCCGGATTCCATTCAAAAGATCCCAACCGGAACCATATCAACCCTCGCCTCGCATTCAACCTCAGATTCACTGTTCGCCAGGCCGCATTGTAGGCCAGCTCAGTCATCGCGGCCCTGCGGAAGCGTGCCGTTCCGCAAGTCACAGGAGCACTGCGAAATGGGAGCAATGTTCTGAGGGTAGTCGTGGGGAATAGTGACAGGAATCATCGGCACACATAGTCGCCATGCCAGGATCTTAGTAGTTGGGTTTTCTTCCAGGATCCGTAGGACTAGGTATCGGTATCGGCGCCGACTTCTTCAGCGCATCCCTGTCGTCAAGATCCAGCCCAAAGGATGGGTGCTCATATGTCCCCGAAATTCGCACTGGCAGCACTTCGCCTTTGGGTTTTTTCTTGAAAAACGGATCCATCATTTTCAGCAGTATTGCTTTTGCCCCGGTGGTGGTGTTCGATATTTTCGTATCCACTCGCAGGTGGCCGTGCATGTCGATCTTGTGGCTGATCAGATTGTAGGTTCCATGCAGACGGGAGACAGCACCGGGAACTCCAAAAGAAAGATCGGAAAACCTTGCCGTAGTATCCTGCAGCGCCACTTGCCCGGTCAGGCCGGTAAGGACGGTCTCCGGATCGGAAGTGTCTTTTTCTCCCTCAGCCCCCGCGCTCAGTTTGTTGACGCTCGCCTGCGTCGGCTTTGAAAAAGTTCCCGCCTCCACTCCAAATCTCCCTCGTAGCTTCACCTTCTCCAGAAACGGCCGTTCACCGGGAGGAATCTCAGTCTTCGCCTCCAAGGTCACGCTCCCAGACATTGGCGGCCGGTCCGCCTTCACAAATAAGCGAAGGAGGTCCTCGATCCGCCCGTTGCTCACACTCAGATCGATCAGCGCTGTCTTGTCTTGCCCACTGGAGGACTGGGCGATGCTGCCCTGAGCGACGACGTGCGTCCGCAAGAAGTTTGCATCCACGCGCTTCAGGAAAGTGTCGCCGCGAGTTGCGTCGACATATGCACCGAACTCAGTGGTCAACTGCACTCGATGTCCGCCCGACTGCACTTCAAAATCGGGCGTAGCGGTCGAGCCCATAATATCGATGTGTGCCAGCACTCCGCCAAACTTTCCCACCGACGAAAGCATTCCCGCGATTCCGTGATACACACTGAGATCGGCCTGATTGACTTTGTACTCGCCCGAAACCGGAGTTTGCCCCGGATCGTTTATATTCCAGACACCAAACTTTCCCGAGGCTGTGATCTCTGCCGGCGGCTTGGGATTACGCACTTTCACCCAATAACTGAGGGCTCCATTCCAGCCCACTCCGCGCAGCAAGGCATCATGAATCTCGAAACGGAGCGGTTGTTGGTCCGGCTTGCGCAAAGCAAACTCCAGTACTGCGCCATTGGCCACGATCTCATCAATAATGATTTTTGAAGGAGCTGTGTGAAAGGTTTCGCCACTACCAAATGGGGGGATGAATACGTGCATATTTTCCGCGGTGATTCGGGTCAGCCGCTGGGAAAAAATGCCTAAATAGCTGCCTTGTATGATCAACCTCTCGATGGTGATGAGCGGCTTGCCGGCATTCGAGCCGTGATTGAACTGCAACCCTTCGATCACGCACCCAGGAAAGGGAAAATAGGTGCGGTGAAAGGCACGAAGCTGCAGCGTGCTGTCGCTGGCTTCTTCCAGGTTCTGCACGACTGGCTTCTGCTGAAACGGCCACAACTCAGCCCACAATAACAGCACGAGAACGCAAAGCGCCGCCACCACTGCTAATCCCAGCACGGTTTTGTGCTGTCGAGTGCGTCTCGTTGATTCAGCGGATTGGAAAATAACGGAGGTGGTCACAAGACTTGGACTCCGATCCCCTCATGGAGACTGCTGCGCTTGCTTCGCCTAGATGGTTCGGTTGGACGTCAAATACTCTTCGACCAGTGAAAAGAACGCTGTTGCTGTAGCTCTTGCCGCTCGAGCTAGCGATTATTCGCTACCACTTCCGGCCGGTCGAGTATGTCCACGGCCTGCATAAGTGTCAGATCATCGGATACCCGGTGAAAGTCCCGATGGTTTTCCTTCTTCTGCACACCGATGGTCGCAAACATGAGAGCTCTCCCTGTCATCTCCACACACAGGAAAGTCATATCCCAATGGCCGGGGACAACTTCTGCCTGCCTAACCTCAAAGTGGCCTCCTTTGTCCAAGTGCCCCAGCAGCCCAAATCCGAACTTCACGGTTTGCGTGAGATGGCCATCAAACCCGGCCAGTCGCTCCTGTTTGCAGTCGATCCACATTTCGCCTTCCATGTCATGGAAAACGCGGGTTTCCAGGGAGGGCGGGTGAAAACTCGGGTTTGGGCTAAAGCTCAGCTTCGCCAGGTTTCCCTCACCGCCGGCGTAAATGAACACAAATGCATCCGGCAGGATCTTGAACAACCGCCTGCCCTGGAGGATCTCAGCTTCCAGACCTCGCCGCAATTTTTGTTGCGAGCTTCGACTGGTCATTAACTCTCCTACGCGCTGCTCTTCTTCCCGTTGTTGTTGCGCGGTTAGAGGCAGGTCGTTGATGGATAGGAGTCGACTGACGGAACCTTCTTTGGTCTCAACAATCTCCTCGACCCGCTTCTTACCGTTCTGCTCCTTTTCCAATCGGTACATCCAGTTGGTGTGGCCATCCTGGAACCTTAGTTCGTTGGTGACTACACGCCGCGCGAGGTCGTTAGCCGACACCGGACAGCTAGGAACAGACTGGGGACGTGCCGGTATACCAAACAGGACGACAGTCAGTGCCAGGGCTAGGAAGTGGTGTATCAGTCTCTCAGGTAATGACGACGCTAGTCCGTTGCACGTTTTAGACCAGCTATGCATGTCGTCATTCCTCTGTATGAAACAACGCTGCGGACTATCGAGGGTTCGTATTCGAAGGGTTAGTTCCTCACACATTAAGCATGGATGAAGTGTGCCCAAGAAACTGGTCAAAGCTGCGCACCCGCCTGACTGGCCGCAAATCGGATTGCCTTATTACGGCTAAACCTTCTTGAGGCACGGTTGGTGCAGCCTCTTACGACCGTCATCATCCCACTTGACGACCGCGTCCTCTTCATTAGTTTGCTCAACTGTGCCGAATTCTCCAGTCGGTTTGCCAAAGTCGCCCAACCCCTCGACGCGATCTCCGGGATTCAGTTCCCGGTCCGTGGTGGAAGGGGCGGCTAGGCGCGGTTTCTTGGCACGGTCGGAATCAGGGGGCGCTCCGAGGTGTGGCAGGGGCGGTTGGGGAGCTTTACGCAATTTGTGCGCTGGATCATGGGTCCTATGGGTCATATTCCAGTGGTTCTTTCCAAGAGGCAGGCACAGCGACCGTTTGCCGAGACTCTTCAACTCCTCGATTGATACAGCATAGCTTGGAAAGAATGGTTCGGCTGGTCGAAACTGCACAGTTCTGACAATTCATTTGGGTAAATGCGGTAGCTCAGGCACTTCGGCGCGTGGCATCGAGCGGCGCTGGGTCGCAACGCACAGGCGCGAGAGAATGGCGGGCTCTTCTTGTCAGAGATGACGCGGACAAAAACTCCGGGACAACCGTGTACGGGAGGCATTCTTGCAGTGCCCGACAGGCGTGTACATCTCGGTGCGCGGAGGGGCCAAAGGCCACGGCGTACCCAAGATTGTCGATTGGCGAAAAATCACCATGGGGCTCATTGACAGGGTTCTGAGAGCGATCGAGCTGAATCAATCGGACGTCCCAGCTTCGTCGTGAACCAAATGCGGTCACGAGGTTTCGAACGGCGGCTTCCGCCCACTCACCCACGACCGCATTCCTTCGCGAACCCAGCCTGAAGCAGCAGAGCCAACGGGGCGAGTCTTGACTCGCGGACTCATTTCAAGCCCAGTTCGCCATCGTACTGTCGGATAACCCCATAACACTCACAGGCAGAGTCTTCAAGCTTCTTGCGGTTCACGATCTTCACTGCACCACGGGTGTACTCGATGAGACCCTTCTTCTGCAGAACACCTGCGGCCAGGCTCACGGTAGGCCGGTCCGTCCCTAGCATGGTTGCGAGGAAATCATGAGTGATGGGCAGCGCCCCTGAATCCACTCTGTCCTGAGTCATCAGCAACCACCGCGCCAAGCGCTGCTTAATATCGTGCAGCCGGTTACACGCAGCTGTTTGTGCAATCTGCATAACCCGAATCGCAGCATAGCGGTTCAACATCATTTGCAGGTGCGGACTGGATTCCAGCGTATGTTGCAAACCTCCAACTTTGACGCGAAATCCATCACCAGAGACCTGTACCACCGCCCGCAGTGAGCCCCTGTTCAGGCCTACTGCCGCCGGTGTTCCGGTAAAGCCCTCATTGCCTACTACTCCAGCTTCAGCGGTCTTTCCATCTTTCATTACCACTACAAGAGAAATCAAACCTCGATTCGGGAAGTATGCAAACTCCAGCCTTCTACCTGCCTCGTGCAGGACTAGATGGTTTGGCAAGCGCACGTATTCCAAGTGAGGGCGAAGTGAGTTGTACTCGCTATCGGAGATCGATAGCAGGATTTTATTGCCGACTGGCTTTCCCGCGGTATTCGTCCGCTCGCCAGACTGTACGACTTGGAGATCCTTGCGTGCCACGAGCGAGAAACCGATACCTCCCGGACGCGGGGATAAACTCGCCCGCCATAGTGTCTGAAACAGAAATTTTGCTTGTTCGCGCTACCCGGCGGAGTATACAGGTTCCCAACCGGAACCTTCGGTAGGGTATCTTACATTGGCGCCGCTACCGCGACCCGCGAGCATCGCGTCCGGTGTGTAGGATGCCCGACAGACCGGCCCCTTTCCCCCATGTAGACTTCGTTCTCTACCCCTCCGGCACCTCCGAACTGGGGTGACGGTTTTCTGCTGCAATCAGGTAGTTGGACGCCGGTACGAGACAGGCGGTCAGATAACATTGGGACGCAGCGACACATGAGCCGGAAGCTGGTATGGATCGAGCAACCGCGTTTTCGGGGTTTTGCTTGCTCCGAATGCGCCTGGGTCTTCAACTCTCCCGGCTCGCCTGCCGGCAAATCTTTCGATGAGATGATGCGCAACTTTGAGTCGCAGCGCGACAAAGACTTTGCGTTGCATGTTTGCGCCGATCACCCGAAAACCAAGCGCGCAAGAGAGTAAGAGCAAGAACGCTTCCTAATTCAGTCTGCCGCCCGTCCCAGCGCGAAAGTCATGTGTCCTACTTGAGACGGCTTCCGTCAGATCGGTCTAGCCATTTTTGTCGCGACCAGCACTCCCAAAATGGTGGCGGTGTTGCGAACGCTTCCCGAGATCGTCATGAGTGCCTCTGATACGGGCGGATGCTGCTCCGCCAGTATCGCAAGACGCTCGCTGACGTCGTGCAACTGCTCAACTTCGTGCAGGATGGCTTCAATAGGCATGAGCGCCACCGCTTGAGACTTCACCGTCGGGAATGGTCAAGCGTGTCCGGGTGACAACGCGGTTCACAATGTCTTCCGCGTAATCCCGGTACAACGTCTGTAACGTGTTCCGCCAGCCGACCAGTTCGGAGCGCGCGAACTCAGTTTCCACTCCCGCGGGGTCTCTCTGGTGCTCATCATGGAAGCTCTGCAGAAGGAATTCGCCCTGTTCTATCAGACGATTGATCGTTTCCGCGTTTTGCAGCGCTAGGTGCATGGTTCCCCTCCTGGCACGATCGCGTGCATCCCGTTTGGTGGCCCGAGGAGGCGGAAGGCAACTCCGCCTCCTCGTGCCCAACAAACTCAGCGTGCCTTCTACGCTGCTACGAGTTCGCGCTTTTGAAAGGTCGAGGTCACAACGTCAGAGGTGTGGACCTGGGGCGTACCCTCGATAAATCTGGCTAGCGTCTTCAACACTTGCGGGTAGGTATTGGTGTTGTAAGCGTCAGCATCGTTCTTGTTTTCCCACAGACTGATCGCGGTCACATCAACTCCTCCGGGACCGGCGAAGGTGATTTCGTCCTTAAAGCCATTCTGTTTACGAAGTAAAGGTAGGACGTCTTTCTCAAATGCTCGCGTGTAATCGGACAGCATATTGGATTTCAGATGGATAGAGACATGACGTGAAAACATAGGCAACCTCCTTAGGGTTGGGGTTGCTAAGAGAGACAACTTCAGATGGGCTGACTTAGTTCAGGGAACCTGAAATGAGGAGAAGGTGGTAACCACCTCAGCTATGACCCTAGTCTTATCGGCCGGGACTGTCAACCAGCTCGGGGCTAACCCTGGGAACAGCCATAGGCAAGGCCCCCGTCTACAGAGCGCGGACAATCAGCACAATTACTGCGATCACGACAATCGTTCCCAATACACCGTAACCTAGCATAGTCCCTCCTGTGGGGAGAATCTGCACCAAGTATGCAGGAAGATGACCGGGCTTCGCTGCTCAGTTTTGCTCACCGTATCGAACACTCCAAAAGGTTGACCAAAATTCTTGCCAGCCCCCCTCATCCCGTAAGTTTGTTCTAATCTCAAAGCACTCCGCGCGGAGATCGCCTTTGCCTCACCAGTTTTACCAACTCGGCTCTTGGCTCCGAATGCTCCGGGCTAACGATTCTGAAGGAAGCCTCAGTGTGAATCTTGAAGATGTTCCCGCAGCGTTTCTGATCCATTGCTACGGCCAAAATGTCAATCCCACCGTCTTAGCCCTGGAAGCCTATACGCACGAATCTCCAGAAAGATTCCTTGGCGGTCCTGTGCGCCTAATACGAGGTGGGACAACAGAGAATCTCGGTAGTGCCTTCTTTACTAGTTGAAGGGAGAACAGAAAAAAGTGAGCAATTTTGCTCAGACACGCGGCAGCCAGCTTTGCAAGGCTATCGGCCAACGGGGACAGACCGAACTGAAACCCGAAAGGTGCTTGGATGTTTCGTCAAGCACCTTTCGGGTCTTCTTCTAATCATCGTATACGCGCCGCCTCATGCTTTCGGGGTGCTGCGCTTCTCCATATCGGAGACGCATTTACTCTTTATCGATTCGGGCCTCGGCTTTTGCGCCACGAACCTCCGCAACGAACGGCTGAGCTGCGGCTGGGACTGGCACTTTGCCCAACAGCAAAGCCCGGGTTGTGACGTTGCCTCCATAGAACGCACGCCGTGAATCATTGTCTTGACGCAGCGATGCGCCTGTCAGGGTGAGCCCAGCGAACGCACCCTTGGCGCGGGAGTAGGTAAGGATCTCTGTATCCAACTTCCAATCCGTCCCGGCCGTGGCGTGCCTACCAACTGGACCCGCTGCCGCGGAAGCGTCTCCTCCAACCTGGAAATTACTCTCGAGCAGCCTTTGCATTGCTTTGTCGCTCTGAAAGATCATTACCACGTCCACAGCTTCCACTCCGATCTGCAACCCCCAGCTTCCACCCGAGATCGTGATGAACGCGGGCGCACTCCAGCCATTCGCCGTGCGGCAGGTGGCCACGCCTTTGCCTCCTTCGGCTCCGAAAACAAAGCCACCCTTGACCATGTGCGGTATAACGGCCACGCACTTTGCGTGCTCCAACACCTCTTCCGGGATTCCCTTGTCAGGCGTTCCCATAATTTCGTGAATCACACTAGTTGCGTTGTCCAGGCGGTCGGTTGCATCTTCCCGCGCCGATCCTGCCCAGCACAGCGTACCGAGACTCAACATCGCAAGTACGAACATTACCTTTTTCATGGACAACCTCGTTTCTGTCGCCTATGCGCCGCATCCCTTGCTTCGTGCTGTTGTGCTCGTCGCACATAAGGCGCCTCAGGTCGGTTCCGACCATAGCAAATCAGGATTCAAAAGGTCTGAGCAATTGTGCACACTCGTATTGCCGCAATCGAAATGAAGAAATCTACTTTGTTCTTTTGGGATAGACCTCCGAAAGCGTTCCTTCGATTGGTAATGGTCAAGATGAACGTTTCAACGCGGCTCGGAATTGCTCGGAAAATTGTAGGACCGAGATAATGCGACCGCCAAGAGGAATGAAGGGCCTGACCAGTTCTTTTATCTTACCCGCGGTGTCACTGACCAGTTCGCCATGACACTTGATTGTCGTAACTTGATTCCCGTTTTCATTCTTATCTTTCGACTTCTCAAGTTCACAGTGGAACGAACGATCTCGCGCCATAACTCCGCCGTCTCCTTTAGCGAGAGTGATGAGCGCATGGGTGAAGCGTCGCGCTCTTCACAACAACACTATAGGCTAAGGCCAACGGCGGCTCCAAGGCCAACTGTTGCAATCGGGCGATAACGCTCATTGAGAATTGGCCAATCCAATAATGGCAGGCCTTTCTCCCGCTGGCCGACTCCAGAGTTAGGACGCCACCGGAAAAGACCGCGCCTTCATGCTCAAGGTGCAACCGTCGCCGCGATCTCTTGCAGAACCCAATTGGCACCCTTGTTGGGACAACTGCGATTGCTACAAAGTGCGAGGATGTTTCCCTTAGTGAAAATCTCGGTATGGGTACACGCGGAGTGCTGATACCGTCCAGTATCCGGTGCAGGGCTCCCTACTGAACGATAAACCCCGATGTTTGCCATGAGGATCGCCTCTTGGGTCGCCGAGGGCGACACGCGAGCTATTTGGCAGAAATAGTTTAGAGCAATGGAAGAGAGGAGAGCTGTTCAAAAATGCTCACGCAGACGGCTTAAAGTGGCCATCCGGCAGAATTGGGCAGATCCGGTCAGTGAGTGAGATGGGGATGTTTCAACAGTTAGGTGCCACCCTCCAGCTTCGTGCGGGGGGTTTCGAAAGACTGGAGCCGAATCGACAGCTGTTTCGATGCTTGGATCAATTTTCCAGCCTCGGCGATCAAAAGGACGGTATTTTTGTTCAGTTCCTCAATGTTGCTTCGTAACAACGAAGAAGACTCTTCTTCGATCTTGCGTCGCAACAACGAAGACTCATCCTCATGTTGCGACCTAGGGATGCCCTGCGTGCTGTTGAGCAGCATAGGCGGCCTCCGATGGGGAATTATCAGATTGCACAAGAGACCGACGCCCAGAACGGGGTTACGGCGGAGGGATGTGTAAAGGGACTTCTATAGTGTAGCACTCTCACGAAGCGGGTCACTCAGTGAGATGGAGGTTGCTGCCAAGAGAAGCCAACTGATCTAAAATTAGAATATGCGGGCGGTAGCGATAAAAAAGAGTAGCCGCGAGAAGACGATAGGCTTCCAAGAGATGGGAACGCTCAGGTGTGACGGTTGCGTCGAGGAGTTTTTTATCGGTCACAATCCAAAATCGGTAGATAAGTGGGTCGCAGAAAGGCAAGCAAACTGGCTGGAAAAGGTTTTGGCGGACGAGCACGAGCGCGATAAGAAGCACTCCGACCGAATCGAACTACCCGACTAGCTGCGTTGAGCAAAACGAAACACTAAACGGTCTGGTTCTCGCCTTCATAGGTAGCGGCGCGCAGGATCTCAGGATCATGGGGATTAGAAAACTACACATTCCAAACGTTGGGATCCGCAATGCAAAGAGCTAATGTTTATGCTGGTGCGAAGGAGCTGATTTTGAAAAGGTTTCCTAACACCGTGGAATCCAAATCTATCATGGGCGCTTAGCCCGCCCGTCGCTGGCCAGTCTGGCATGGAGCCCTTGACCTGGAATCAACGCTTATCGGGTATGCGGGTCAATCTCTCGCGACCGGAGCCATGCGACCGGTGTGCAGCGAGTCGCACGCTGGCGCGGCAAAAGTTTTTCCAGTTCGTCGGTTTTTTCGGCTTTGGCGATCCCACGTGAGATTAGTGGTAGGATCGGCAGCACATTTACAAAGTAGCAAGTGCTGTTGCGATCCGGGCGGCCCGACGCCGACCGTATCCGAGGCATCCGAAAATCCTTGTGGAGCTGGCCGGAGCTTTCGGCGGAGGGTCAATAAGTGTAATCGCGATTTATCGCCAGTCAACACAATGACGGTGACTGCTAGCCCGCTACTCTGTTGAAGCTAAAAGGCTTGCCGCAGTGTTTTTCGATGTACGCCGGATGAATTCGAGTCTGGCGTGGAATCTAGTGGGTTATCAGGAAGCTGCGACCGAGCGCCGTTCCTTCGCGCCCACGATTGTGAGCCATAGCATGATTGCGACCTCTGCCAGCAAGAGAGGTTGGGTGTAGTTGATGACCTTGTCTTCGTAGGCCGGCAACAGAAACCCGGTAAAGCTGGACGCTAAGTAAGCGAAGCATGCGATCATTAGCCAAGCACCCAAAAGGCGTGGCAGGAAGCGCGATTTGTACACCAACAGCCCGAATGGCAGGAGCCATAACCCCCAAAATATCTCGTTGGCCAGATCGCCGTAGTGGTGAAGGTTAAGGAACATCATAGCGAAGGCGTCCCTCTGCGGCTTGTCGATTAATGACCGGAAATCAGTGCCGCGAACAAACAGTAGAGCGGCGGCATCATTCACCGAGTTGACGAAGAATATAGGGACTTGCATCAAGCTGCCCAAGATCACCATCAGCACAGCAAGGCCCCGGTCGACTCCCTTAAACAAACGATAAAGAGCCAGCGTAACGAATATCCACAAGGCCCCAGTAAGCAGTTGGCTGAGAATTCCGAATCGGAACAGCAACTCGTGCCTCGCAATATTGTTGACCGTTGCAGTCGCGTTCTCAGACACGATCAAAGTGTTGGGAATGTAGATCAGCCGCACGACGGCCACCAATGAGCCCACAATGTATAAGAACCCTGCGACTCTGGCGTTCTTGCTGAGTGACGTCATACCGGCGCCTCCCGATAAAGAGGTGCCCGATCAAGAAAAGGCAACCTCGTGACTGTTGCGGCAGAGTACTGCACCTCCTGATTCTTGTAAACAGGCGATTACAGTCAAAACCCCGGGCAGCCCAGGTCAATGAGTGTAATGGCGATGTTACGGCAACGGGCACCCCGAGTCTGACTCTTTTATTTCCTCCGCCTGTCCACAATTGAACAGTCTTCCGTCTTGGGAGGTCAGATCATGGTTGCCAAGACCTTGCGCGATGTGGCTGAACACTGAGGGAACTGACTCCCCCAACCGCTGCCCCGTTCCATGTCCAATCTGGCGCTCATGCTTGGCAAATTGCGAAGCATCCGTGCTCGTTTTCCCGACGGGGTCAGATCTCGGCACCCTTCGGAGCAACACCAAACTAGAAGGAGACTGGCGATGAACTACGATAAGGTACAGGAGATCGGCGGCGGGATGCGCGGGGTTCTAAACGAACAAACTCTGGTCACCACGAACCCCGTGAGGATCACCCTCGCCGAGACGTCGCAACCAGAAATAGACGCATATCGAGCAAGAAACGACAGCCTCCGCGAACTTGGCGAGGAATTGAGCAACCTCGACGGCAGGATTCTCCGGGCTTACCGATTCCGCTCGGCTTGGCTCATCCGGATTGTGCCCCCACATACAAACATCTCTTCGTGGTTGGCCTCACGCTGGAGACTAGGTGCGGCGGTCGCTCATGCTGTCCGAATTGCAGTCATGTCCACACGATCCATTGAGACAGATGAAACACGCTCCGAACGTGCGCAACGAACGAAGGAAGAGGGAGAAGAGGTTCGCGCCATCGCTGACAAAATCTCAAACTATGCACGCAGCGTCCATCGCCGCTACCCGTCTGGCGAGGTGGTGGTTGGTGAGAATGATTTGGCGGCACAGCTTCGAAAACGCCGGGATAGAGTCGGTTCGGCGTTAAACCTCCTGCTTGGCGAGCAAAAGGTCAAGAAGGCTTCGCTCGGTGGGTATTGGAAGCTGAACGTCTGATTTGTGAAACCCAGAGCAATGTTTTGAGTGTAAACGCCTTGATTTCGGCAGGTTATCCTAAAATGGCGGGATTATTGGGCGATAAAAATAGTCCAGCCCTTCACAACACAGAAAAGCAGTACGCTCGGCTGCGGGGGCCGTTAGCGGCTCGCTCACTTTGCCTCGCGGGGCGGACGAATGCGTCCGCCCCTGTATGAGCACGGCTAGAAGCGTGCGGCTCCGGAACTCGCGTGGCTATTGTGGAGCGTCACGCGCAGGCCGCGTTGGGCATTGAGCCGCGTGGTTGAGTTCCAGTCAACATCGTCGGTGCTGATCACACCGGTGCCTCCGCCGATCAGGGAGTACGTGATGCGGTTGTCCTGATAACCGTAGCCGCTGACCGAGAGGATGGTGCCGGAGGTCAGGACGAAGACCGGCATGCCGGGAAGGGTCGCAATGTTCGAACTGGCTATGCTAGAACTGGCTATGTTCGCCGGCGTGGCATCGCGCGAGATGTAAGTGGCGTAGGAGGCTTGCGGCACTCGATATATCGCATCGTTGGCGGGGGCAACCTCGCTCACGGTCAGCTGGGTGTGGGCGATGCTCCCTTGCACGTCGAAGGATTCGTTCCGAACGTGCCCGAAGAAATGCCAACCGGGGGAGATGGTTTGGGCGACCTGCGGGATTTCAACGTCATCCATCAGGCGCAGGCTGAGCGCGGTTTCGCCCTTCAGCGCGGGACGCGGGCCGCGCGCAGGCAGCATGATGACCTTCCACGGCCACAGGGGCGGCAGCATCCACTCGATGATGTCGCGCTTGACGTGTCCCTTGCCATCGATTTTGCCCTCTTTATCGACTTTGTAGCCGCGGGTGGCGATGACTTTGGCCTCAAGAGGCAGATCGCCGCTGGGCAGGCCAATGCGATCGAACTGCAGCTTCAGATTTCCCTTGCCGAAAAAGTGGCCGGGATCCTTGGCTGATTCGAGATGTCCGACGAGATAACTGCCGCGCGGAAAAGCCTGCTGGCCGAACTCAGTCAGGGCACGAAGATGGCAAAGCACGGGGTCGCCGACAGCGGCTGTGGCCGAGGAAAAGTTGGGTTCGTTGAGCGTACATTGCAAAAGAGTACCCGCGGGCAGGACCACGTCGCGTGCGCTGGCGGAAAGAGTGAACGCTGAAACACAGATTGCAAGGATCACGAACCACAGACGGGACTTCATACTTCACCTCGTTGGCACGCCCCAATCGTTGGCGGACTCTGGCGCCGAGACCGCCATTTGTTCTGCGCATCTAATCACAGGTTGGAGACGAGGTCAAGTGGTTGGGCAGATCGCGATCGCTGTCGAAGAAAGAGTGTCTCACCTGCCTGATTTGCAAACTCACAACGTGGGAACCTGCTCGACCGCCGGCGTTCGCCGATAACTGTCGCAACATCGCCACTTCACACGTTGAGGGTCAATGAGTGTAACCGCCTGTGGCTGTTGAAAAACTCCTGTTTTGTCAAAAAAGCTGAAGTTGAGAGGTAGAAAATGTCTACCAAAACGGAAATCGTCGTTTGTAGGGCTTCTTATCGCAAAGTTTTTTTCTGCGATTTTCCGGCGTGTGAGTTTTTCAACAGCCACACCTGATTACGTCAACTGACGATAGAATCTCTGTCACCCGACTGACCCGAACACGCACGCTGATCCGACGGGATTACTTGAGACTGCTGGTGCATGCGAAGACGGAGGTTTTTGCGGCGGTTGCCGATTTCGCCATGAGTTCGGACGAGCATAAGGCGTTTGATTTTATTCTGGTGCGCACGATGGCGCCGCGTGAGGTGGTTTGCCTATTATTGAGTAGGTTCCCCACGACGCGTGACCTCGTTTGTCCGGATGAATACTGTTTTGAGGAGCCGACCCGCGTCTATGACTCCTTTGCCGGAATAGTAATTGAGAGATCAGACGACCCTGAGTTCCTTCAATCTGTCGCGCTTTTTATCGACGAGATTGCTGAAAGCAAAGACCGGTTAATTAAGGATGTCCTAATTGCCAATCTCTTAGAAGGTATCGCTGCGAACGCGCAAGTCGCTCGGATGATCTCACGAAGCATCAGTCCGCGGTCCAGGAGCCTCCTTTACGAGGTAGAGAGCAAGGTTTACGGTCGGGAGCCAATGGGCTGAGGAAATTGATCCCTACCGGCTAGTCTCAATGAGTGTAATCGCCTGGTTACATCAACAATCAATCGACTGCTCCGGTTGGCCCACTCTAAACAGTACATAACTCCCGAGTTGCCGATCACTCGGCTCCAAACGTGAATGCGTAGCGTTGACGCGGTGGATTATGTCAGCAATAACTCCTTTTCGGAGTCCCCGCAATCCTTAAAACGAGCTATGCGAAACGTAGGGATAGTTAACGCACTGGCAAGAAAACGGGCGCGAAGAAGTGTACCGAGGCGGGGCTTAAATTCGGAGGGGACAGTCGGCTCTTACCCTGACCAGTTCAGGCTTTTTCAATCCTGACCTGCCGCACGCAGCAGAACTACGTCAGAATCCGTGTGCCCTCGCACGGCCGCCAACTTTTTCCCGTCGGCCGACCAATTGAAATCCCGGATCTCCTCCGACGTGAAGTTGGTCAGTGCCCTTGGAGCCGACCCATCCAGGGGTTGGACCCAAATATTGCCCACCGAATTGTCGGAGATTCCGTAGGCAAAAGCCTTTCCGTCCGGCATGAATCGCAGGAATCCGGCCCAAGGACGATCCTCAAGCCCGAAGCGGGGATCGGCATTGATCGCCCTGGGGGATGGCGAACCGTCTGTCGACTGCAGCACAATCTGGAAATGGTATTTCCCGGCCATGCTTTCTGGCGCGTTGAGAAAGGCGAGCAGCTTCCCATCCGGCGACTGACCAATCTGCGAAAAGAACCCGGTCGCGATCTTGCTCGGAGGACCGCCGTCCAAAGGCACCTTCATGATGGCCTGCGCTCGCCCATCCCGGTAGTAAACCCACTTGTTATCCGCCGAGCACACTGGAAAAATGTCTTCGTTGCCGAACGTAAGCTGCTTCAGTCCTTGCCCACTTCGGTCAATTCTCCAAATATTAACGCTCGGAGTGTTAGGTACGATGCTGATGAAAACAATGGTGCGGTCATCTGGGCACATCACCGGTATGAAGCTGGGTAGCTTCTCGTCGGCCAGGATCGCTGTCCTGTCGCCAGTTTCGGGATCGAGCAGCACAATGCTGCCGTCTGGATCGGTCAGCAATTTCCCGTCGCGCGTCCACGACGCATCCGAACCACCTTGAATACCCGTCAACGGCTTCGCCTCAGTCACTGCTCCGCTGGCCGGAAGCACATAAAGATGGTAGTTGTCGTTCGCCACTACCGCGGCCATCGTTTGATCGTTGCTCGAGAGGCTGATGTCTCCGTATTCACCGCTGTCCGTAGCAACCGTCTTAAACTCGCCCTGTGGATAACTCACAAAACCAAGCCTTCCGCTTTGCATTTTGTTGTTGATTACCAGCAGGCCGCTACCATCGTGCAGCCACGTCAGCCTGTCCAGGAATTCCCTGAATATCTCGAGCTGCGCGAAGACTCGCTGCTTGCCGGTCTCCGCGTCAATCGCTACCAATTCGGTCGTGGTCTTGTCTTTCGCATCCCCAATGCAAACAATGATTTTTCCGTCCGGTGACCAGGCCGGTTCGAACGGGGTCGGATGGTCACTGCTGACCAGCGTTCTTTCGGTCCCACCGTCGCGGTTTGCAATCAAAAGCCGGTATTTCCCCACTGCTGGATTGTTATCCCGAATGAAGGCCATCTGCTGGCCATCCGGAGAAAACGTTGGATCCGAATCGATGTCTCGAGTCAGGAGGGTCGGCGTGCCTCCTAACACCGCGACCCGATACAGATCGAAGGTTTTCCTTTCTTCGGCGCTGTTGCCGCCACGTCGAAAATAGATGTAGTACCCGTCCGACGAAAACAGAATTCTGCCGTAGATTGCTCCGTTCACCGCTCCTACGACCTGCGCGTTACTGTTGGTGGGAAGATGCCTCAGCCATAAACTCTCCTCTCCCTGTTGGTCGCGGCGGACGAACGCCAGATATTTTCCATCGGGCGAAATCGCCACTGATCGGGCTCGCGAGGTTTCCGCAATCTTGGTAACTGTGTAGTTGGCGAATGCGTGTTGAGCGCGCCGCGTGAGCAAAGACCGGACGCCAAACCCAGCAGCGACAATCACCAGCAACCCAATCACTGCGGTTGCTGCCGTAGCCCGCTTGTGATGGCGCGCCACTTCTACAATCATTTTGCTCGACGAGGAAGAATCTAACGAAGCGCGGCTAGACACGGATAGCGGTGTTGACGCGGATGCACCCCCTTCTGCGACCGTTCCCACAGATCTGGCTCCGCTGCCGCTCGACCCGGCGCCGCCCAGGCTTAGGTCCCGCTGCAAGCGCTTTAGATCGCTCCGCAATTCGGCCGCCACTTGGTACCGCAGCTCGCGATCTTTCTCCAGCGCCTTCAGGATGATATCGTCGAGCTTTGGGGGCATGGCAGGGTTGATGTCCAGCGGCCTCGACGGGGTTTCGTCCAGAATCGCCTTGAAAACCATGGCCGAGGTTTTTCCCGGAAACGCCGGTCTCCCGGTCGCCATTTCATAAAGCACCGCTCCCAGCGAGAAAATATCGGTCCGGGAGTCCAACATGTCTCCTCGCGCCTGTTCGGGTGACATGTAGGCCACGGTCCCTAGGGTCGTTCCCGGACTCGTCAGCACCGCCGGGCTTGTGAGTGCAGTGCCGTCCGCTGCCTCCGCCTCTTCCTCCAACTTCGCCAGGCCGAAATCCAGCACCTTGCATTCCCCGTGAGCCGTGACAAAAATGTTTCCCGGCTTCAGATCGCGATGGACAATCCCCCGGCGGTGTGCCGCATCCAGTGCATCCGCCACCTCCACGCCGTAGCGCAGCACCTGCTCGAGCGGCAACGTCCCCCGCAGTAACCGGTTTGCGAGCGGCTCCCCTTCCAGGTGCTCCATCACCAGGTAACTGGTTCCGTCCTGCGAACCTACATCATGAAGTTGGCAGATATTAGGATGATTCAGCGATGCGATCGCCCGTGCTTCTCGATCAAATCGCTCCTGCGCCTCTGGCTTGCCCGAGAGATGGACCGGCAAAACCTTGATTGCCACGATTCGATTCAGTCGGGTGTCACGCGCGGTGTAGACCTCTCCCATACCTCCCGATCCGAGGAGAGAAGCAATTTCATAGGGCCCGAGTTTGATTCCTGGGTTTAGCGCCATCAGTCCACGCCATTATATTCCTTGGAAATAGCCCTACTCCTAACCGAACCGATCCAACTGTGAGGAACGGACCGTCGACAAACCGGAAGTGATCCATGCGCGGCCTGTTATTCCGTCGGAGACCTAGAGAAAGGGCGACTGTTGTAACATCCCGATTACACTCATTGACCTGGAATCGGGTAGTTTCTCAATGAGTGTAATCGCCTGTTACCCTCGTAAGCCTCAGCCTATGGCAAGACAGGTTGTAATTCTCGCAGAACGTTAGCGGCCTTTTTTGAACCATGATCCGAGAAAAATTAATCGCTTTTTTCCGCGCCGAGATTGACGCAGAAGAGAAGTGGGGTTTCCCACGGCTGAACCGCATTCCGGAACACTTCCTTCAGGATCGCCTGGACCACTACCGAGGACTGAGCGACGCGGAGAAAGAGCCTTACAAGGACTGCTCTGCCACTTTTGCAGCGGCCTGTCACATCTTCGTGGTAGATGCTCCAAGCATTGAGCACACGAAGCATCCATACTTTGATCGATGGCAAGCGTTTAAGAAGACCTTGTCAGATGATCCGCGTTTTAAAAGCGTTCCACTCTTCCGATCCATGATTCAGCAGTACAAGATCGATAAACTTCGGGGCGTTCAGAGTTCGGTTAGCGAAGCGCAATTCGCATTAGCGTGTTCAATTCATCCCGTGAAGCTACCGGAGCGAAGGAAACGGGTTAGGGCCGTCCTAAAGCAATTTGGACTCGTGAAGGTGGATAAGCTCGGGCTTTACCGTTGCCACCACGCGGGAAAAGACTTTTCGGTTTACGTCGATTTCGGCGGTCGGCTTGCTCAATTGCGTTACGCTGTTTCGTTTTCCGAGTTCAAAGATCGGCATCCATTTACGCAGTTCGGCTTTGAACGCGCCGTTGGATTCGGTTTCGGACATTGGGATTTCATCGTGGAGGAGAACATGGACGAGGTTTTCGAAGTATTTGCTGAGGTGATCGCGTATTCAGTCGAACTACCAGATCGCATCCGGAAAGCCGTGCTGTAAAGAATCCCCGCAGGTCAAATAGCGTAACATCCCGATTACACTCATTGACCTCGACCAAGGGGCCAAGCCGGATTCTAAATGAGTGTGATCGCGCTGTTCTGAAACAGTAATGGGCAAAATCGCCGGGGCTGGACGCTTTCATTTCTACCGATCTAGGAGACCCAGATCGTCACCTTGTTTGCGACCTTCCACTCGCCGTTCTCCTTGCTGAGGAAGATCAGAGTCCCTCCTCCGCAGAGCATGTCGCAGGAGTTTCCCACGTAAAGAAGTGCATGGCTCTTGTCAGCATCAATTCCCGGACGAGAAATTAGGGTGATGCCGGGCGAGTTGGGATACTTTTCACGGAAACCCTTCCAGGTGTCGCCCCCCTCAACCAGTTTCCGTGCAGCATCAGCATCCAGCAGGACGATCTCGAAAGAGGTTTTAACTTTGTCAGCTTCGATCTTCGCATGCGTCTTGTTGCGAGCCTCGAAATCGTCCTTTGCTACTTTCGGGAAGTCCTTCAGCAGGGGCTGGGCTTTGCCTCCGAACTGCGTCGTCGCTGCCATACCAGGAGGAAAACCCGTCGAGGTCTGGTCGATCAGAACAATCCTCTCGATTTTGGGTTTCCCATACAAATCAGTCAACGCGACTGAATAAATCGCGTAGTCGTCTGTTGTGGAAACTTCCAACGTAGCGGGAGCGATGGCAGTTTGCGCCAAAGCGCTGGCGGCAATTATCACTACTAGACAGACAACAGTTCTACTGAAGTGGGGCATTGGCGCCTCCTTGTCCATACACATAGACACCGAATCAATCTTTCCGGGTTGTCCTATGGCCACGACTGGCGATAAATCTCGGTTACACTCATTGACCTCGACTGAGGGGGTTTTGAGTGTAATCGCCTGATTTCGACAGTCGCCGAAAACCACCGATCAAGTAGGCTCGACTGGCCGGAGTTGTTCGCTACTGCGGCAGCCCCACCTTGCGCACCAGCTCGGCAAACCGTGGGTCGGAACGTATGGGGTCGAGGACGAAGTCGGTCTTTAACCACATTAAATGTTCATCGTGCTCCTGATATGTGGTGTTGAGCCACTGGAATGCCTGATCTTTATCTCCCAAGTCGGCGTAGGCTTGAGCGATAAAGTAGGCAGACGAGTACCCAGTCTTGCGCTGCGCTTGCAGGGTTTCGATGCTTTTGTTGAGCGCGCCCTTCCAGCCTCCCGAACGAAATCCTTGTTCCAAGACAGAGGCGTATTCAGAATCGTTTCGGTCGCGGGTGATCTGGGCATAGGCCTTCCATTCTTCGATGACCTGCGCGTACATCTTCTTTGCCCAGTACGCGTCGGTTAAACAGGCGTGCGCCGGGGCGAACGTCGGGTTCTCATCTGCCACTTTCTTGCATGCCACGATGGCCTCGTCGAACCGCCGTGCCCCGATGTAAACGGTTCCTACCTCAACGCTGATGGCGAGTGACTGCGGGTCGAGCTGGTGGGCACGATTGACTTCAGCAAGGGCTTCCTGCTCCCTGCCCCCAATCGTACTCAGGTTGTCGGCATATATCTCGTGTGCATGCGCATCGTTGGGGTCGAGTTCTAAAGCCTTCTTGAACTCAGCCTCTCCTCCCGCAAAATCCCATTCGTGCGCCATCATGGTGCCGCCCAAAGAGATGTGGGGACCGGCCAAGGTGGGGTCCAACTCCATTGCCCTGCGGGCGAGGGCAATCGACTTCGGGATATCTTCGACAGGACTATCCCCGTAGTCAGGCAATACGGCATAGGTACGGGCCAGGCCCGCATACGCCAAAGCGTACTTGGGGTCTTTGGCGATGGCTTGATTGAAATAAGAGACTGCCGTTCTAAGATCAGAGAGGGTCTGTTTGTCAAAATAGGAGCGCCCCTTCAAATACAACGCATAGGCCTCTGGATTTTGCGTGCCTTGTTTGCTCACCTGTTGCTTCTCTGACGTGCTGAGTTGTTGGCCGTTTGGATTAGCGGCGAAGACGGTGCTGGCAGAGATGCACAGCGCAACCAACAGGAAGGTGAAGTGACGCATCTATTTGTCCTCCGCGAATGTGCGGCGGCCAGCATTCTACTCCAACCATCGGGGCTTCGAAGAGCGCCCGCCAGCATGGTTGGCGTAACATCGCCATTACACTCATTGACCCGTTGTCTAGGGGGAAGACCCGAACCTGGGGTTTTGAGTGTAATCGCCTGATTACAATAGTTGCGAAAGGAAGTATGTCAAGGCATCTCTGTGCCGGACCCTGGTCGGCAGGGATGGCCATGCGCCGTGTCACAGTGCGAAAGTGGCACCCCGAGTTGTTCTAAGGTCCGTGGCAGGGCAAGCGAGAATACCTCACCCAGCTCCCATCCGCGACCGTGTGGCCCACTGGACCGCAGGACGACGGCTCCGTGTTGAGCGAAGTGATACCCTGCTCTCATCTGCCATTCCGCACCTGACGCCATTCTGAAGACGATGGGGGTTTCATCGCCCCAGCCGCCATGATTTACGGAGTACCATTCGCTTGACTTCAAAGCCTTGACGATAAGGCTTTTCGAAGCCCGATCGAGAAAGTGCTGCTCCCCAACTTGGATTTCATGCACATCATCCACTTGAAGCGCCCAGAGATCATAGTGGATTCGCAGGTGCGCGTAGGATACGCTCAGCATCAGTGCGATCCAGGTCAACACTGCGATTGACGCGAGGAGTCCTTTTCCAATGTCTATGGTTCGCGCTTGAGAAGGTTCTGCCAAATGTGGATCCCGCCAAGCTTTGCGGATACCGACAAGGGCACCGAAACCCAATAGACTAGCGAACAATCCGGGGAGCATTACCAACACGAAGCCGGAAAAACCTCGCATGGACGCAGTATATCCGAGGTTCCGACTCAGAGAGTCTGGACAGGGCGGCAGCTAGGGTTATCTCGCATGGGCCCGAACTCGCACGCGATTGACTGTTGATAAATCGCCATTACACTCATTGACCGCTAGTCACAATTTGTCAATGAGTGTAACCGCCTGTTTACAACAGTTGAGACTTATCCAGCGCCGAGAAAGTCGAGGGAACTCTGCTGCAGACCCTGGTTCAGCAGGTCCACGTAAACGTGGTTACGACAAATAGCGGATTAACCCGCAAAGAGTCCCACGATGGGAACAGCAATCTCCACTACTGGTCAATTTAGTACATCGCGGGAGAGTGACACTAAGCCATACTCGTCGCTTAGGTGTCGTATGACTCAGACCAAAACGAGCGATTCGCATAGAGTCCTGCTGGTGGATGACGACGAGGCCGTTCGCACCATGATGACTGCGACGCTTGAAAGGAAAGGATTTGACGTAATCCCGGCGGCCGGCGTGGTAGAAGCCTTGAAACTTATCATGACAGAGAGTTTCGACGTGCTTATCACCGACCTGCACATGCCGAACCCTAGTGATGGTTTCGCTCTGGTTACCGCCATGCGGCACACCCAGCCGGATGCGCTTACGCTGCTCGTTAGCGGCTACCCCGATGTGAAGAGCGCTATGGACGCTATCCTTCTACAAGCGGACGAAATCATTGTGAAACCATTCGAGGCCGGGAAACTGGCCGAAATGGTCCACGAAAAGCTCCTCACTCGTAAGCCTTCTGCCGGGATCCAAAAAGAAAGAGTAGCCGCGATATTGCAGCGTTGTACCAGCCGTATTATCGAAGACTGGTTAACGCAGGTAAAAAAGAACAAGGCACTCAATCGCATTTCGCTTACCGACAAGGAGCGCACTGGATATCTTCCTAAGCTGGTTGAAGACCTGATTGTCCGCCTGAGAGAGCCCAACATTCCCGGCGAACAGAGTGCTTCCACCTGTTCCGCCGCCGCCGAAGCACATGGCAGAATACGACGACTGCAAGGCTACACTGCAGGGATGCTGGTGCAAGACTCCCGAATCCTCCAAGTGACCCTTTTCGGGACGTTGCGGAACAATCTGAGCGCCCTGGATTTCAGCCTGCTGTTGCCCGATGTCATGACTATCGCGGACGAGGTGGATTCGCAGTTGACACAGGCGATGGATACCTACATGAACGTCGCGCTGAAGCCAGCGGCAGCGTAATTGCTCTGCCGCCATCAAGCCGGGCAAAGACAATGAAGACGAAGACGTGGACGGTGATCACCAACACGGGCAAACAAGCAGATCTTGAGTCGGGCCTTGAGAAAAAGGAGGTTCAAAAGCCGACGCACATCAGCGCCAGAGAGTTTGTTCATTGGCTAGGGCCTGAGAGCCATATTGATGACGATTGTTTGCGATCGCTAGTTAAGCTTTAAGAGCCAACTGTTACGGACCCTGCGCAAACCCAGGGTGACGCAATGATTTGGCCGATTGCTGGCGATAAATCGCGATTACGCTCATCACTTACAGCCGCTCCATCGAGAGTTTCCAACTCCTGACTTTTCACCGGCTTGGATTCGTCGGGCTGCCTTGGCAGAATCCCGTAGCTCGCCAGGTCGGCTGCCGTAAGCTTCCCTTCTTTTCTTTTTAGTTTGGCCATTACGCCACCGTTTTCCGTTCGAAGGAATTCAGTAACATCGCGGTCGTGAGGGTCCGAACGGCGGTTTTCCGCCACTAACCCATGACCGCGTCCCCCGGCAGACGATCTCCCTTACACTGCTGCAAGGACGTTATTGGGAGGACGTGACGGCTTCAAACGTCTGAACCTTGGGCGTTCCATCGATCATTTTTGCAAGCGTTCTCAACACTTCTGGGTAGGTGTTCGTGTTGTACGCTTCTGCATTGGCTTTGTTCTCCCACAGGCTGATCGTGACCGCATCTAGACTGCCAGGATTTGACAATGTGATTTCTTCCTTAAAGCCCTTCTGCTTGCGAAGTAGAGGAAGAATTTCGCTTTCAAAGGTGCGGTTATAGTCAGAAAGCGCGTTCGATTTCAGATGAAATGAGACATTGCGTCCAAACATTATCAACCTCCTAAAGGTTGTAGGGTTGTAGTCGCTAAGAGGAAAGAACTTCAGATTGCTGACTTAGTTCAGAGGACCTGAAAGAGGAGAAGAATGCTCACTCTAGCCAGACTGGTGCACTTAAGTGGCCCTCCGCATCGCTCCGCAACTTGTTGTATCGATACATCAGAAAGCAAATCAGGCAAGGCGAAGTCTGGGGTTCCATCGAGTACTCTTGGCGGAAAGCAAGCACAAACGGAGCGGTGATGGCGATTTAACAATCAATACAAAATTGCGAGGGCGGCTTAGTTCGTCTGTTTCCGTACACTGCACAATTGCTCAAGAATCGTTGAGAAATTCCTCGTTCTAGGCAGCTCTACAGCGCTATGTAGTTGATTACAGGTCCAGGGTGCATTCCAAGGATGGTTTGGCCGATCATGGAGTCGCGTAATGGTGGGCGTGTTGCGAGGGCAAGTCAATGAAAGCCATGGAGTTGGCGGTGAATCAAGAATACAGTTGTTGAGAAATCCCGATCTCTAACAATGTCGGCAGTGTCAAACACTTTTTGAGCGCACTGAGGCATGCACTCGTTGAAGAGCGCCATTTCGCTCTCGTAGGTGGTTTGCGCGTT